>Ga0181523_10000515_pt1 | contig 43846 bp, 38 predicted proteins | sample PEATcosm2014_Bin_43_FD_119752 | JGI IMG/M metagenome (GOLD analysis project Ga0181523, IMG submission 119752) | Peatland microbial communities from MTU Mesocosm Facility, Houghton, MI, USA - PEATcosm2014_Bin05_30_metaG | ecosystem: Environmental > Terrestrial > Soil > Wetlands > Peat | place... | reverse complement strand
TAAGACCTTCGGTTTTGGCGGCGGACGCGAGGACGTCTGGGAGCCCGAAGAAGACATCTACTGGGGCCCTGAAGGCAAGTGGCTGGCGGACGAACGCTACAGCGGCGACCGTGATCTTCAGAATCCGCTCGCTGCCGTGCAAATGGGTCTGATCTATGTGAATCCGGAAGGGCCAAATGGAAAGCCGGATCCGGTTGCCGCGGCACGGGATATCCGAGAGACTTTCTCCCGCATGGCGATGAATGACGAGGAGACCGTTGCGCTCATTGCCGGCGGTCACACCTTCGGCAAAACCCACGGCGCTGGCGATGTGGCACTGGTGGGCCCGGTGCCGGAATCCGCCGGCATCGAAGAGCAGGGCCTCGGCTGGAAGAGCAAATTTGGCACGGGCAAAGGGGATGACGCCATCGGCAGTGGACTGGAAGTCATTTGGACCACGACGCCTACAAAGTGGAGCAACAATTTCTTCGCGAACCTGTTCGGCTACGAATGGGAACTGACCAAGAGCCCGGCCGGCGCGCATCAGTGGAGACCGAAGAATGGCGCAGGCGCCGGTACGGTGCCGGATGCGCACGATCCGTCAAAGCGTCAGGCGCCATCCATGCTGACCACTGACCTCGCCTTGCGGTTCGACCCTGCCTACGAAAAGATCTCGCGACGCTTCTACGAGCATCCGGATCAGTTAGCAGACGCGTTTGCGCGGGCGTGGTTCAAGCTAACGCACCGCGACATGGGGCCGATCTCGCGGTACCTTGGACCGCTCGTTCCGCTGGAACCCCAGCTGTGGCAAGACCCTGTTCCTGCCGTGGATCATAAATTGATCGGGGAACAGGACATTGCTGCCCTGAAGGCGAAGATCCTCAAGTCCGGCTTGTCGATCCCCCAACTGGTCACGACCGCCTGGGCATCGGCGGCGTCCTTCCGCGGCTCCGACAAGCGCGGTGGGGCGAACGGGGCGCGCATTCGCCTCGCGCCACAAAAGGATTGGGAAGTGAACCAGCCGGCCGAACTAAAGAACGTTTTGCGGACGCTCGAAGCGATCCAGAAGGATTTCAACAGCGCGAAGCCGGGCGGTAAGCAGGTATCGCTTGCTGACCTGATCGTCCTGGGCGGCTGCGCAGCTGTCGAGGAAGCTGCGAAAAGGGCCGGGCACGAGGTGAAGATTCCTTTCTCGCCGGGACGCACGGATGCTTCGCAGGAACAGACCGACGTGCACTCATTCGCTGTCCTGGAGCCGACCGCGGAGGGGTTCCGCAACTACCTCCGGAACGGACACCAGATGCCGGCTGAAGAGCTACTGGTGGATCGGGCGCAGTTGCTGACGCTGACTGCCCCGGAGATGACCGTACTCATCGGTGGCCTGCGCGCCCTGAACGCTAACTTCGGGCATTCCAAACACGGCGTCTTCACCAACCGGCCCGAGACGTTGACGAATGATTTCTTCGTCAACCTGCTCGACATGCATACCCAGTGGGAGCCTTCCTCTACATCCGAGGGCGTGTATGAAGGACGCGATCGCGCGACGGGCAAAATCAAGTGGACCGGCACGCGTGTCGACCTGGTGTTCGGTTCGAACTCGCAGCTCCGGGCGATTGCTGAAGTCTATGCATCGGACGACTCGAAGGAGGCGTTTGTGAAGGACTTCGTGGCTGCGTGGAACAAGGTGATGAACCTTGATCGCTACGACCTTGTCTAAGCTCGGCGGAAAAGAGAGCTGTCAAGTTGGTAGTAAACCCTGTTCCTGTTGTTTGGATCGTCATTAGCGGGGATGGCGCTTTAGTTGGCTCGCGCGGGCCGGATCGCGCTCGCTCTAATTCTGCTAGGGTCTTGATAGCTGAACTTACCGAGTGGCTCGGAAGCGTTCGGTCGAGTTCGGGAATCGATATGACCATCAGGGTTTTCGATTGCGCTTCTTAACTCAGCCACGACCGTTCGCCTAAGCCTCTATCCACGGGCGAATCAAACGTCGTGGGGCACAAGGGCGCTGGTTCCGCTTCGCTCATCTCGAAGTGTGCTGCGCGACAGATTTCTCGAACCGTGTCTTGTAGCTCACTGAAGCCGCCCGTGACGGTACGCGAGTCGATCGCCTAGGGTCCGAGAGCGTCGCCCGCGGTAAACAGCAGATGACTGATTTAGCTTCCGTAACCCGAAGTGTTCAGTGTTGTGTTCTGTCAACTAACACAGACTGCATGCAGATCAAATCGCAGGCGAGAAACTTCTGCGAGTAGCATTCCCTTCCCCCCTTACGCGTGTATACTAGCGCCCAACCAATGGAGCCCTCGACAGGGTAATGCGTAATTCAAGAAACTCAGCAGTCTGGGCCGCACTCCGCAGATTGGCCATGGGGATAGGACTGATTGCGCTATTCTCGGCGATCTTGTTGCTCTCCGATTTGGGCCATCGAAACGCGGCTTCCAACGCCTCCGCCAAGTCCGGCGCTCTGTCAACTGCAAACGGCAAGACGGTGAAAGCGGCAATTGTCTATTTCGCGCGTGATGTCGGCACCGATGAGTGTGTGCAGGGGCTGATCGACGGCCTGAAGTCGAGTGGTTTTGAAGAAGGCCATAATCTGGAACTTCGCCGCATCGATGCGCAAGGCGAAATGATAAACATTCCCGCTATCCTCCAGAACTACGATAGTTCCGACGTCGACCTTATTCTGACCATCAGCACTCCATGCCTGGCCGGGGCGTGCAACAAGGTAAAGCACAAGCCGGTGGTGTTTACCTGCGTGACGGATCCAATTGCCGCGGGAGCGGGGAAGAGCCGCACGGAACACTTGCCGTTTCTTACGGGAGTCGGCAGTTTCCCTCCGGTCGGCCGGATGCTGGACATGATGCAGAGGTTAGTTCCTGAATTGCGCGCGGTTGGAGTGATGTACAACCCGGCGGAAGCCAATTCGGCGAAAGAACTGAGCGTGGCGAGAGAGTTATTTCGGACCCGGGGTGTGAGGCTCGAGGAAGTTGCCGTCGCCGGTTCGAATGAGGTGCTACAGGCGGTGCAGATCCTGGCGGGCCGCAATATTCAAATCGTTTGGGTCCCCGGAGACAACACCGTGGCTGAAGGATATGAAGGCGCGGTGAAAGGCGCGAAGGATGCGGGGCTACCACTGATTACAGATGAATGCAGTGACCTTTCTCGCGGAGGATTGGCGTGCCTTGGAATCAGCCTGCGGCAGGCAGCGACTGCTTCAGGAAAGTTGGCGGGCCGCGTGATTCGGGGAGAAATTCCGCAAACCATCCCGTTTGGAGAAGTAGCGGTTGAAGAACTGAGCATCAGCAGAGCAAGTGCGGAACGGTTGGGCATTCCCATTCCTGCGGAACTCTCGGAGCACGTGCGCCCGTAAGGGCCTATCCATGGAAATTCTGACACAACAGCTGGAAGACGCACTCGAAGTCAAGGTTAAGGGCCGCCTCGACAACTATTGGACCGAACACCTTCGCGGAAATGTGGAAGAAATGATCCGCGGAGGGGCGCACGTTATCCGCATGAATCTATCCGAGATGACGTATCTCAGTTCTGCCGGTGTCGGCTTGTTAGCAATTTTTCACAGAAAACTGAAAAGCATCGGCGGCAGCTTCGTCGTCACGAACCCGTCGAAACACGTGAAGATGGTTCTGGATCTTTGCCACCTCTCTCCCATTTTGCTTTCCGAGAGTGCTCCAGTCGCGCCACCCGTGCACACCAAGGAACCTCGCAAATTTTCCTCGCCGGCCGCAGCATTCGAAGTGACGGAGTGTGATTCGGAAAAACCGCTGACCTGCGAAAGGATCGGGGATCCCCGTGCCCTGATCGGTTGTCGTTTCGGTCCTGAAGATTCCCGCCTGATCGCGTTTCCGCCTGCGACCTTTGGCCTTGGGCTGGGAGCCTTTGGTAATGACTTCGAGGACGCCAAGACGCGCTTTGGTGAATTCCTTGCGGTGGACGGATCGGCGGCGTACCTGCCGGCTGATGGAACCAATGTGCCGGACTTCATGGTTGCCAACGGAGATCTCGTACCGGAAATGAACGTCCTCTATGGGCTGCAGTTCCGAGGAGGATTCACGCACCAGATGCGATTCGAAACCAACGGGGCCGATACCCCCATTTCGCTCGCGGAGTTGGTGCGCACAGCATTGGAAATAGCCGGCGCACAGGTGATCGGCATGGTCATGATTGCGGAATCGGCTGGACTGGTGGGAGCCGCTCTTCGCCGATCTCCTGCCACGGCAAAAGGCGCGCACGGAGTTCCCTTCAAATATCCCGAAGTGCGCTCCTGGATCTCTTTCACTTCGGAGCGTCTTTACCCACGATCGCTCGCCCTACTCTCTGGTGTAGCGGCCAGTGCCGAATGTACACCCCTGGCTCCAATGCTTCGGCCGATTGGAACTGACCCGTGGCCCGCCGGACATTTTCATGCCGCGGCGTTTTCGTTTCGTCCTCTAAAGAAAGGAAGCATGGATCGGAAAGCCACAATCACGACATTGTTCGAGACGGAGACTTTGCAGGGCGTTCTCCATTTGCTCTCAGACCGGCGCGAGGCGGCCGGGCGGCAGCAGAGCGAGTTCGTCCGAGGCGCTTGCTGGATCAGCGCCGCGACCGAGATCCGATGAGGGCGAAGCGCACATGAGCCTGCTGATTGGCACGTTCACCATTGGGTGTATCCTCTCGTTGCTGGCGTTGGGCGTTTTCATCAGCTTCCGGATTTTTGCGTTTCCGGATATCACCGCCGATGGGTCCGTGACCCTCGGAGCGGCGGTGGCCGCAACGCTGATGGTGCATGGCACCAGTCCTCCGCTTGCGTCGCTGTCTGCCTTTGCTGCAGGAATGCTCGCAGGCGCTTGCACCGGCACGCTGTACACGCGGTTCAAGATCAACTCACTGCTTTCCGGGATTCTGGTGATGACCGCTCTGTATTCCATCAATCTTCACATCATGGGAAAGAGCAATGTTCCACTACTCTCTGTGAACACACTGGTCACGCAGTCGGAGCAGCTGGGCACGAAGCTCATGCGAGGAGCAACCGGATTCAATCTCGCTGGATGGGAAGTCAGCGTGCGTGACGCATCCGTGCTGGTTGCAGTCACGGCCGCGGTCACCCTGACCGGCACATTGCTCTATCTGTTCTTGCGCACCAATCTCGGCATGGCCATGCGCGCTACCGGAGACAATGTTCAGATGATCCGCTCTTTGGGAGTCAACGACCGAAACATGATCGTCTTCGGAGTGGCGATTTCGAACGGTTTTGTTGCACTTTCCGGAGCTTTGCTGGCGCAATATCAGGGGTTCGCGGACGTCGGCATGGGAATCGGGATGGTGGTGTGGGGACTGGCGAGCGTGATCATCGGCGAAGCGCTTGTCGGAACCAACCAGTTGGGCTTGACAATTATCGGCGCGGTGATGGGTTCCGTCCTGTTTCGCTTGCTGGTGGCTGTTGCCTTACGCTGGGGCCTTAGTCCCAACGATCTGAAGCTGATCACGGCCGGATTCGTCTTTTGCGCCCTCATCGTGCCGCAATTCTTACGGAAGAAGCGGCTGCGGAGTGCGCATGCTTGAGATGCAAAATATTTCGAAGACATTTCATCCTGGTACACCGAATGAAGTGCATTCGCTGCGTGGTGTGAACCTTGATTTGGTAGATGGTTCTTGGGTGATCATTATTGGAACCAACGGCTCGGGAAAGTCCACTTTGTTGAATGCGGTCGCCGGGACTTTTCTGGTTGACGAAGGAAAAGTTCGGCTGGGAGGGCGCGACGTGACGCGATGGCCGGAGCATGCGCGCGCCAAGTTGATTGGACGAGTGTTTCAGAATCCATTCAGCGGTACATCACCAAGCCTGTCCATCCAGGAGAATCTCAGTCTGGCCGCTCGTCGCGGACTTGCTCGCGGACTTGGCTGGGGATTGAAGGAATCGTTGGTCGGTAAAATGCGCGACGAGGTCAGTCGATTGAACATGGGACTCGAAGACCGATTGGAGAACGCCATCGGGAGTCTGTCCGGGGGACAGCGCCAGGCCATCACCCTGCTGATGGCGACATGGCTGCGCCCGGAACTGCTTTTGTTGGACGAGCATACTGCGGCGCTTGACCCTAAGAGCGCGGACTTGGTCATTGGGCTGACGGAACAAGTCGTTACGCGGGACAAGCTGACGACCTTGATGGTGACGCACTCCATGCACCAGGCTGCAACCTTGGGGGATCGTTTGATCATGATGCATCGTGGCCAGATCATTCACGATTTTCATGGCGTTGAAAAACGACGGCTGCGGTCCGACGATTTGCTGGCGCGTTTCGAAGATGTTCGCCGCGCGGAGCAATTGGACGAAAGCGCTGCCGAAATGCTGGCCGAGCAGTACGTTTGATTGCTTTGCACCACGAACTCGACTTTGTAAACCAGCGTACGGGACCGGTGACTACGTATGGATACCAAGCACTTTCCCGAGGCGCTCAAGTCCAAGCCTTACTTCGAGCGAGAGGAGAAATACCCGCTTAGGCAACCCTCCGGGAGCCTTGAAGCCCGCGGGCTACGGAAGGCTACTTTTTTCACCACTTTTTGGGCTCCCTAGTGCTTCGCGGGACTCCGCCGCGCTCCAAACGACGGATTTAGAAACTCAAGTTAGGGAAGGACATCGCGGCATTTTCCCTTGGAGCGCGAAGTACTCAAAAAGGCTGCGGTGTAAGCCCCCCTCCAGGCCAGCTTCTCTTCCATCAACCCGATAGTGTTCCATCAACACTCTCACCTTCCGCCGTGCGGAATAATACCTGCGAACTGAAGTACAACACCTGCGGATCGTGCGGCGAAAACCCGAGCGGGCGCGTCCAGGTTCGGAGAAAATCCCCCGAAGGAGCCAGCGTCGGTGGTATTTTCTAGATTTGTTCGTTGCTGAATTCCTGGTGGTCGACGACTCCCCCAAAAACTTCGCCCGGATGCAGCAGATCAGGGGCCAGGGAACCGTGTTCAAGGCCCTCTCCGACAAGTGGCCAGTCGTTGGCACGGATCGCGCGAATCTTGCCGCGGCTGGAAACCGCTGCGGAACCGCTGTCCTGCAGCGCGCTAAGAAAATCGCAAAGGGAGAGAACTGGCTGCAGCTACGAGTGCACCTTGAACCAGGATTACGGGCCGTCTGACTTCGACGTGAAGCACGCCTTCAATCTTTTTTGTATCTGGACGCCCACCATCTTCCACGGCGATTACAACTTCCTCCTAAAAGCTCTCGATGGATGGAGCATGAGTGGAATTCTCAACGCTCACGCGGGCTTCCCCTGGAACCCGGTAGATCCGAATCTCGGCTTCAACGGAATCTACCAGGGCACTGGCTACGCTTACGGTGGAGGTGCGTCGCTGCGCCTAGGCTAACTCGTCGGCGCCTACAACGCTGGGGACTTTCGAACTCAGCGATTCACGACCAATGCTCTTTCTGTCTTCCCGGAAGACAATCCGCAGACCGGTCAACCCTGTTACGTTGACGGGCCTCCGCTGTCCAGCATTATTGCAGGGACCGCAGCGCCGGGCCCCATTCCGTGCACCCCGGCCGTAGGCCGCAACATATAGCTCGGCCCGGGCTGCTTTGACACCAAGATCAGCATCGGTAAATGTTTCAGCTTGCCACCGGTGAAATTCCTTGGCGAGAACGCCAAGTTTGTATTCACCGCGAATTTCTACAACCTGTTCAACAACACCAATCTCACCAACGTCAATACCAATGTCTTGGATCAAACTTTCGGGATGGCCTTGAACGCTCTGGGATCGCGCACCATCGACTTCCAGTTGCGATTCAGCTTCTAGACTCCTCTGACGACAATGCAAACCAAAGAGCCATCCGCAGGCTGCGGGTGGCTTTTTTCCAATTCGAACGCGCGCTCCGGCAAGACCTTAACTTTGCCGTTCATTTTTCCGCTGTTCCCGCTATCATCATCACATTGCGCGCAAGACTTTCTGATGCTCACAAACACAGCAGATAAATTGGGGTTAGCACACGGCAAGGCCATTCCATTCCGTTGTGGTCAGGAACTATGAAACCAATCACGAAGATCGCTCAGTTTGCTTCGCTTCTTCTGCTCTTTGCATCCTTCGCAGTTGCGCAACAGCCCTATCCCTTCCCGGTGATCGACACCGTCGACGCTCCCACCATTGCCGGACATCCCGTGCAACTCGACGCGAAAGGCAAGCTCCAGCCCTGGCCCATGCCCGATGACGTCGGCTACTCCTACTCTTCTTACTTCCTCTCGCAGTGGACCGTCCTCTGGGACCAGTACAACCGCCAGCGCCTCCCTTACTTTTACTGCTGCTTCGACTACGACCGGACCACCTTCGAACTCGCGCCCGATCCTCACTGGGCCAACTCCACCGGCTATCTTCGCGCCATGATGCAGGGTTTCATCGAACGCCTCTATCCCTACACGGGCGATCCCCGCACCCTCACTTTCCTGCAGAGCTTGGTCGACTACGAACTCGAAAATGGACTCACTCCCGAACAGTACGCCTGGTCCCAGGTCCCTTATGCCTCGGCGAATCCCGGCGCAAAGCGCTACTCCGGATGGAGCAACCTCGGCGAGGACTACATCGAACCCCACGTCGTCGGTGAAGACGGATTCGCTTACGTGCGCCTCTACGAAATGACCGGCAACACCAAATATCTCCGCGCCGCCATTCACTGTGCCGATGCCCTGGTAAAGAATTACAAGACCGGCGACGAAGCCCACTCACCCTGGCCCGTCCGCTGCTATGCCCGTGACGGGAAGAGCGAAACAACCCCCGCCATGGGCCCCTATTCCGCCAACGTCATAGAGCCCATCATGCTTTTCGATGAACTCATGCGCCTCAAACAAGGTAATGTTGCTGACTATCAGAGAGTCCGCGGCGGCGCCTGGGACTGGTTCGAGAAATACCCTCTCGCCAACAACGTCTGGGTCGGCTATTTCGAAGACACCGTCCCCAGCATGGGCAACATGAACCAGGTTATCCCGCTCGAATTCGCCCGCTACGTCCTGCTCCATCCGGACAGGGATCCGCAATGGCGAGAGCACTCCCGGCAGCTCATCGAGTGGGTCAAAACCACTCCCAAGTGGGCGAAGCACATCGTTCATGGCGCGACCATTACCAACGAGCAGGGAGATGGCATCAACTTCTGCTGCAATCTGCCCAATCAGTGCTGCGACAGCCACACCTCCCGCCTGGCCGCGGTCGAGGCTCTCTATTACGCAAAAACGGGTGACCTCGCCTACAAAGAGGCGGCCTTCCGGTCCTACAACTGGGTTACCTACTTTCAGGGTCTCTCGAAGGACGCACCCACGCCTTTCTCCACCCAGTGGTGGTTCACCGATGAATACTCCGACGGCCCTCGAAGATTTATGGATGGCCTGTGGGCGGTCCCCGAATGGGCTCCGTCCGACGAATCCCATTTGCTCGGTTCCAGCTCCATCATTACCAAAATCAATTACCGCAAAGGCTCCGTCACTTACGCGACCTTTGATCCGCAATCGGTCGATGTGCTTCGTCTCGACTTCGTGCCGGACTACGTCATGGCCAACGGCAGGCCGCTCGAGCGCCGCAAGGATCTGGACGAGCCCGGATATATCTTTGATGACACGACTCATGTCCTGCGCATCCGACATGACGACGCACGGGACATCGACGTGCAGGGCAAGGACGGAAAAACTCCCCCGCTCTATGTCACCTTCGACGATCCGCACCAGCTTTCCGGAACCGTTCTCTCCGGTGAGTATCCGTCGGGCGTCATCGACTGGGGTTCCGATGTCTGGCGCATCAATGTTCCCGAAGGCAGGTTCGACACCTTCAATCTCGCGCTCGTCGATCCGCAGGCCACCAGCGCGCAATTCCGCTTTTACTGGCCCCGCGTTTTCGTTGGGATCGATGTATACAACGGCGGATCGATGGAGGCCACTGTCACCGTTCGTTGTCCCGAGATGCGCGAGATTTCGAGCACCCTGAAGCCCGGCGAGCTACGGCGCTTGCGCACCGGTTGGCGCGATCCGAGCACCAGGGTCATCTTTGATCTGAAAAACGGAGGAGGCCTGCGCTTCGACAATCTGGCGTACCTGCACGAATGATGTTCCGTGGCCAACAGCTGCCGGCGCCGGGCGCACGATCACACCGCTGGGGCCGTGCTCCGCTATGGTTTCCACCGTCCGCTACAAGGTGCTTCACCCTGCTCGGATTGGGTTTTCTTCTTTCGGTTCCCCAGTCCGCAGACGTTCCCGCTCCCATTCGCTTCGAAGAGATCGCCCAGAATGCACACCTGACCTACATTACCGCCAACGCTCCCACCGACAACAGAAATCAACCGCAAACCACGATCGCGGGCGTTGCTCTTCTCGATTACGACGGTGACGGCTACCTTGACGTTTACCTGGTAGGCGGAGCGGCTATCCCTTCGCTGCAAAAGGAGACGCCTGCCTACTGGAACCGCCTCTTTCACAATAACGGTGACTGCACCTTCACCGACGTCACCGAAAAAGCTGGCCTCGCGGGCGCTGGTTACGGTAGCGGCGTTGCCGTCGGCGACTATGACAATGACGGCTGGCCCGAGATTTTCCTGGCCAACGTCACCGGCAATCAACTCTTCCACAACAATGGTGACGGCACCTTCACCCCAAAAATGTGGTCCGTCGGTACCGGATGGCTCGACTACAATCTCCCCCTCTCCGCCCGTTCTTGAAACTAGGGAACTTCCCACCCCCAGCGCACTCCCTGTCACATTTTTTCTGATCGATTGCGCGTAACATTCCAAGGTAGCACCATGCCTAGCTACGCCTCACTCGTGTGAACGTGCCCAGGGAGGGCAAATGAAAAAATATCGGTTACTGCGCTTGGCCGCCATTCCGCTCTTGTGTATTTCGACGCCTACACTCCTCTGCGGGGACGAGGTACCCAAAATCGCTTGGAAAAGGCCACTCGGCGAACCATTGTCGAATCCCGGTACGCGCAAGAACAATTCCGATATTGACGACGGCTATTGGCAGGGCGCACCTGTCGGAGGATTCGGCGCAGGAACATTTTCACGGACGTATCGTGGCGACTTTGCTCGTTGGCACATCAAGAGCGGTGTGCACAAATACGCGCCGGTCTGGGCAAACCAGTTCGCCATGTTCCAGCAAGTGGAGGGCGAGGCAGGAACAGCGCGCGTGCTCATGACCGGTCATCCAAAGAACGGCGAGCTAGCAAGCTGGCAGTGGGACTATCCCGTAGGTGCCGGCGAGTATGCCGCGCTGTTTCCGAAGTCCTGGTATGACTACAAGTGGGAGAAATTCCCCGCCCATGTCACGCTGGAGCAGTTCTCTCCAGTTTTGCCCAACAACTATCGGGAATCCAGCTATCCCGTGGCGGTGTACCGCTGGCATGCGGAAAATCCGACGAATCGCGTGGTCACCGTGTCTGTTCTTCTTTCCTGGACAAACATGAGTGCATGGTTTCGTACCTATATGCATGATTTTCAGGGCGCACTGAATCAGGGAAATCACAACCAATTCCGAACGGAATCCGCGGGACAAGACCAAACAATGAAAGGCATTGTGTTCGACCGCAATCGAGCGATGGACTCAGGAAACGAATGGGACGGTGAGTTCTCGATCGCGGCGCTGGAATCTACAGGGGTAGAGGTGACCTATCAAACAGAATTTCTGGCCGATGGCGACGGCAAAGCGGTTTGGGTGCCGTTCTCGAAGGATGGGAGATTGGAGAACAGCACCACCTCCTGGGTGAGTGCGAGTGAAAAGTTGGGCGGAGCTATCGCCATCCGCTTCATCTTGCAACCAGGAGAAAAGAAAGTTGTCCCCATGGCCATCGCGTGGGATTTTCCGGTCGTGGAGTTTGGTCAGGGCCGCAAATGGAATCGTCGGTATACCGATTTTTATGGAACCAGCGGCCGGAATTCCTGGGCCATCGCTCGTGATGGTTTGCAGCATGCCAGGGAGTGGAGCGAAGCCATCGATGCGTGGCAAGCGCCTTACGTCCATGACGAAAGCAAACCGGCTTGGTACCGCGGGATGCTTTTCAACGAACTCTACACACTCACAGATGGAGGTACGTTTTGGGGTCGACAGACCGGATCCGATGCGAAGGCTTCGGCGACGTTTGCCTTACTGGAGTGCTTTGATTATGCCTATTACGGAACATTGGACGTGCGATTCTATGCTTCCCTGCCACTTTTGAGGTTTTGGCCGACCATCGACAAACAGGTGCTGCGCGAATTTGCGTACACCGTTCCGCGCGAATATCCCGAACTGGGTCTATGGGTGTGGAAGACCGAAGAAACGGGAGTTCCGGTGCTGCACAAGCGGAAGAAGATCGGAGCCGTGCCGCATGATCTGGGTGTCCCGGAAGGTGATCCATTCGTTTCCGTGAACGAGCCCGGTTGGCAAGACACCAACGACTGGAAAGATCTGAATTCGAAATTCGTGTTGATGGTATATCGCGACTATGTGTTGACGGGAAAAGAAGACAATGCCTTCTTGCGTGAGATGTGGCCGGCGATGCAAGCCGCCATGAGCTACCTACAGCAGTTCGACCACGGTGGAGGCATTCCCGAAAACGGTGGCTACCCGGACCAGACCTACGATTCGTGGGTCGTCCGGGGCGTGAGTGCATATTGCGGGGGATTGTGGCTCGCGGCGTTGCGTGCCTCGGAAGAGACGGCCAAGGTGCTAGGCGAGACCTCTTCCGCAGACTACTATCACAATCTATTCTTGAAAGCGCAGAAGACGTATCTCGACAAACTTTGGAACGGGGAATACTTCCGCTACGACATGGAAAGCGAATACCGCGATGCGATTCAGGCCGATCAACTGGCCGGACAATGGTACGCGCATATGATCGGCCTGGGCGACCTGGTCCCTCGAGAAATGCAGCATTCTGCGGCCAAAAAGATATACGCGAACAACGTGATGAAATTCGGAAACGGAGAAATGGGCGCCGCGAACGGCATGAACGCGGACGGCAGCATCATGCGCGGAAACGAACAAGGTGAAGAGGTATGGGTGGGGACGAGCTTTGGTTTGGCGGCCCTGCTGCTGAGCGAGGGATTTAGGGACGAGGCCTATCACACTGCCTGGGGCCTCTATCACGTCATTTACGAGAGCAAGGGCTATTGGTTCCGTACGCCGGAAGCCTGGGACGATACAGGAAATTTCCGAGCATCGATGTACATGCGTCCCGCTGCCGTATGGGCGATGGATATGACCAGCCCTGCTGCAAAATGACGAAAGCGGCCATCAGGAACATTGGCGGAGGAAAGTCCTGCCAGCAGTCAGTTCCCCTGTCATCCGAAAATGTCTTACCATGAAGGACATCCCCATCGGCCTTCGGATAAAAGTGCGGCGGTGATCTCATAGTGAAAAAAGAATCCGTTTTGGTCGCAAGGCCCCCACTTCTGCGCCAAACAAATGCTCAGCTTTTGTTGAGGCTGCTGCGCGAAGCAGGTCCTTGCTCGAAAGCCGACCTGGTTCGGGCCTCCGGCTTGAGCGCGCCCACGGTGACGAACGTTGTGGTTCACCTTGCTTCCGCCGGATTGGTCGAACCGATTGGCGAAGGAGACTCTACCGGGGGAAGGCCACCGGACATAATTCGATTCAGAGCGGAACGAGGTTGCCTGATCGGCGTGGAAATTGGACCGGACATTCTACGGTTTCTTTTGGTTGATTTGGATGGACACGAACTGGCAAGAGCCAAAAGCACGCTTGTGTGGACTTCTTCGAAACCCGCGGCAGTCTGCACCCAGATCGCCAAGGAAGTAAGGAATCTTCTCCGCAAACAGAAACTAGAAGAGCAGCAATTGCTGGGACTTGTCGTCGGAGTTCCCGCGATTGTAAATGTCGAAGAAGGAGTCGTGTTCTCACTCAGCGCCCTGAAGGGCTGGAGAAACGTCCCGCTTAGTTCGATGCTGGGCGCAGAGTTTAAATGCCAAGTTATCGTCGAGAATGACACCAACCTGGCGGCGCAGGGCGAACACTATCGTGGGGCAGCGCAAGGGCAGCAAAATTTTGTATTCATCACCATAGGCGAAGGGGTCGGCGCCGGCATCTTCCTGGATGGGAATGTGTATCGGGGGGCGCAATGGTCGGCAGGAGAGATTGGATACCTACGAGTACCAAATATTTCGAGGGAGCACCCTACCATCCGCGGATATGGGAAGCTCGAAAAAGTGTTGGGCTCTCGCGGAATATTGGGAAGCTGGCGCGCCAGCCGCAAAAGAAAGCGGACACATCCCAGGGTAAGCCGAGCGGCCGAGGTTTTTGATCTCGCGGCTGCCGGAAATGCGCAGGCCAAACGGATCCTGGTACAGCGCGCCACCATCCTTTCGGACGTCATTTTGGACATGGCGCTCATTCTGAATCCGAGCGTGATTTTGCTGGGTGGCGAAGTGGGCAGCCACCCACGCCTGCTTCAAGAGGTGAAGGCCCAGCTGAAAGGAAGCGAGATCGCCGTAGTGCGCGTGGGACTTGGCGCGCTTGGATCTTCGGCCGTGCTCTGGGGCGCAGTTTACACCGCACTGCAATCTGCGGTTGTGGGCTTGCTCCAACCCTCCCGCCTGCTCGGCTGAGCAGCTTCAATTGACGGACTTTCTAAACAGAGCTAAGTTAGTGTCGTATTCCGCCCATTCTATCCATGACCATAAAGAGAGCAACCCGGCGTTCGCCAGGGACGCACACACCGAGGTTGATGAAAGAAGGCGACGCCTGCAAGGTGCTGCGACTTCTGCGAGGGCATGAGCCCGCCTCGCCCAAAGAGTTGGGAAGGCTATGCGAACTCTCCTCGGTCCGCCTGGCCGCGGTTCTAACATTTCTTCGGGAGAAAGGGCTGATCGACGCGCCGGACAAACGCAAATCCAAAATCGATCGAAGGGCTCTCTTTCCTCGTATAAACGCAGACTATGGACATGTCATCGGCGTGGACATTGGCGGAAGCAACCTTCGAATTGCCCTTGCCGATCTGCAGGGAAACGTGCTGGGCAAGTGGGCTACGTCCACAAAGAGCACCTCTTCGCCTGCAATGGTGATCAAGCAAATTCGTGAAGGTGCAAACCACTTGTTGCAGCAGGCGTCCGTGCCGCGCGGGTCGCTCTTAGCGATTGCGGCTGGAGCCCCCGGCATTACCGATCGGCAGGCAGGGATAGTGTTCGCGACCTCCTACCTGAAGGGCTGGAAGAACGTACCACTTGGCCCTTTGCTGCAGGACACCTTTGGCATTCCCGCAGCCGTGGAGAACGATGTGAAGTTAGCCGCCATCGGCGAGAATTGGCGGGGTGCCGCGCGCGGCATCCGCAATTTTGCCTTCCTAGCCATCGGCACGGGAATTGCGGCGGGAATCTTCGTCAACGGCCAGTTGCTTCACGGTCCTGATTGGGTTGCGGGAGAAGTTGGGTACATGATTGTGCCTGGCACGCCGGATGCCCCAGCCAAACGAGGAACTCCCGGATCGCTCGAAAGCATAATCGGGGGCGAGGGAATTAAACAGCAGTGGCTTCGTGCCCGTGCGAAGAGGCGCTCCGAGCCGTCGGAGGATCTTACGGCGACCGGAATTTTCTATCACGCACTTACCGGAGATCGGCTTGCTAAGAGCATACTTGAGGAATCGGCGCGGATACTGGCCTTTGCGGTGTACAACATATCTGCCGTCCTGAATTGTTCGCTGTTTGTACTAGGAGGCGGAGTCGGAATGAGCAAGCCATTGCTTGACGCAACAGAGCGGATACTCGAACCGTACACGCAGCCGTCCCGCCCAAGATTGTTACCCAGTGCATTAGGTCAGGATGCGCAACTGATGGGAGCGATTCGCCTGGCGCTGGACCAGGCAGAATCCCGCATCGATCTGAAACTGCCATGAAAGGGCTAAGTCCCATTCGGTCGCCGAACGGAACTCTAGGCGGAAGGCACACGGAAACCCGGTTTTCGAGCGCTAATGCTCTCCAGTTCGCGGCCGCATGTCTCCGGGACCACAAAGCGAACGAAAATAATCGTTACGATGCTCAGCACGCCATAGATGGCAAACGTGGAAGCGCTACCCAGCGCCTTGATGAGTGACAGAAATGTCAATGAAACTGCAAAATTGGAGATTCCCGAAAATAATGTGGCGACCGCTACACCGCGCCCACGCACGCGGAGCGGAAACACCTCTGAAACCAGAATCCAGGCAATGGCCCCGAGGCTGAACGCGAAGCAGGCGATGTAAAGTACCAGGCAACCAATCGCAATGATACCCAAGGACGCGCCGAGCGCCGTTTGATGGCTGAAGGCGAATGCCAGCGCGAAAAGGGCAACGGTCATGCCGCCTACGCCAACATAGAGCAGGGGTTTACGCCCCACCCGGTCGACCAGCAGGATCCCCACCACTGTCGCAATCACATTCACCACGGCGACCAGCAGCGTCGCCAGGATAGAGTTGGAGTGGGAAGCGATGCCCGCGAGTTCGAAAATCTGGGGGCCATAATAAATGATGGTATTGATTCCGGTGACCTGCTGCAGAACCGTGAGTCCCACGGCGATGAACACCGAGCCACGCACCGCTGGAGTCCCCAGGGCCTTCCAACTCTGCTCCATTGGAGTCTTGAGGCCTTCCTGGATATCGGCGAGAAATTGCTGAGCCCCGCGGTCATCGGTGTAACTGAGGAGGACGGACTGCGCATCCTTTGGGCGTCCGTGGGCGAACAGCCAGCGTGGACTCTCGGGGACGGTGAGGATGACACCAAGAAAGAACAAAGTGGGTACAGCGGCGATAGCAAACATGAGCCGCCAAGCTTCTTCTCTCGCGAGCCAGTAACCGACTAGATCCGCGAGCGCGATCCCCAGCGTGAGAGCAAACTGGTACAGCCCGATGAGCATGCCGCGCGACTGTGGAGGGGCCAGTTCGGAAACGTAAACCGGGGCGGTAACGGAGGTGAAGCCGATCCCGATGCCGATAATCGCACGCGCCACGATAAGGGTCGCGACGTTCGGGGAAAGTGGGGCTAGAACCGAGCCGAGGATGAAGATCGTACCTGCCCAAACCAGCGTCGCCCTTCGGCCAATGCGGTCGGCTACAGCTCCTCCGACCATTGCCCCGATCATGGCTCCGACCAGCACAATGCTGACAACCAGCTCTTCCATTACTGTCGATAGTGCGAACGTGTGTTTCACAAAGATGATCGCGGCAGCGATAATTCCCATGTCATAGCCGTACAGCACTCCGCCAAGCGCGGCGATGAAAGAGATTCGAGCGAGAAAGCTATGATTTACTTTTGGCTTTGGAGGGGACAGCGGGTCAGGCATGTGTTCACCTGGGCATCATGATATCGTACTCTTTGTTATGAATCATGAAAAAGACCGGGTTTCTCCTGCATTCTTCCGGGATTGTCGATCAGCGTAGACCTTGCGCACGGATTCCGAAGTCACTAGGTGAGCCCGTCGATCTTCAGTATGCGGTTTGAGTAGCCCGTCCCAGGGAAGCGAACAGGTGACTTGGGGATTTTGATCTGTCGAGGAGTGCCATGGAAGACAAGGCGAATCAAGAACCACTCTGGATTGCGGGAATCAAACCGCCGAGTGAAATGCTGGCCATGAGCATGACGGCGATCTACGAAAGGGAGTGTCGAGAACAGCCGGAACGACTCGCTCAACTCTTCCGTGCTTACGGCGGGGACAAGTTGATCCGGGAAGAGTTGGACAAACTGCGACAAATTGCCAATGGTCCAAGGCCAATCCTGTTTATCGGCATGGGCGCTTCTTACTGTTCTTCCATCGCCGGCTCCGTTTGGCTGCAATCCTGCGGCAGATCTTCTTTCTTTGTCGATGCGGGAGAATGGCTTCATTACGGTTCTAAAGTCTGGGACCAGGTTGGCGCTTCTATTCTCACAACCGCTTCAGGCGAGAGCGCGGAGCTTGTCCGATTGTGCCGGAAGAGTACGCGCAAACCGCCGTCTCTTCTTTGCAATAACGAAAAAAGTTCATGTTGGTCATTGACGCAGAACCGATTGCCTATGCTCGCGGGACCGGAGTACGGTAACGCCACGAAGACCTACACGAACGCCACCGCCGCATCTATCTTGCTGGCCTCCCACCTAGCCGAGCGCGCCTGGCAGAGCGACGCGGCGCAGGGGTTAGCAGGCTACACGGACTCCCTTAACCCAGTATTTGGCCGCCGCGACGACTTGGAGAAGTTCTGCCGAGGAGCCGCAAACATCGAACTCATCGGACGCGGGCCCGCTTACGGAGGCGCCATCATGGGCGCGTTGTGCATCCGCGAGATGGCCGGAAAACGTTCTGCGGCTCATTCGGGTGCCGGATTTCGACACGGACCTTTGCTCGACGTCAATGAGTCACACGTTGCGATTATTCTCGCCTTGGGACGTACGGCGGAACTTGGAGTAAAACTCGCCGAGGATTGTAATGCTCGAGGTGGGAAGGTGATCCTTGTTTCTGCCGAAGACCATAAACCTTCTGAGAAATTGCTGCCTGTCAAGGTCGGCGCCGTGCCCGAGCCTTGGGAAGCTATCACTTCCGTACTGGTTCCCCAAGCCCTCACCCTCAGCCTAATCGAGCACTATGGTGCCAATCTGCACCCCCGTTTCCACTACGGAATCATGCAGGAGTAATGCTCGGTCAGGCCGACGCCATTCACGAGCTTTGCCAGCTGGACCACCCGAGAAACGCAAGGTCAATGGGAATGCCGCACGCGTTCGGCGAGAGCCCGAGCCCTTTGGCGTGCAATCTCGACAAAACGGGAATCACCAGCAATCTGGTCTAAGAGTGGTAATGCTCGCTCCGGTTCGGGCAGCACACCTTTCGAAAAGTCGGTCTCCAGCTCAAGAAGTGCGTCGTTGACCCCCAGGCGATCGTACTTCATCCGCCTTTGCAACAAGTCAATGAGCTCCTGCTGGCGGGCCAGTCCTTCGCAGATTTGGAGGAGTTGTGTGGCTTCTGGATTCACCGTGTAATTGAACTTCACTTCGTGTGCTTCCGGCCCACGTTCCCATCGGAATGTTTTTTCCCCTAAATTAGCGATCTTTCGGTGGACGTCGAGATCAAGCCCCTTGAAATACTCAAGTTGAGCAGTTAATTGAAAAATCCTACCACGCAAGGATTGACCGATCTCGAACGGCGTAGCACCGGGATCCTCATCGAGCTGCCTGATTTCGTAGGATCCTTTGTCCGATTCTTCATTGATCTTGATTTCAATGAATTCCGGCGTGCTGGATTTGAAAATCCGGCGATAGGTGAACACCCCACTCCCTGCCGGGGATGAAATGACGCTGCTTGCCGCGAATAGGCAAGAGAGCATCACCGTTGCCAGGAGGGGGCGGGTTCGTACGTTCATCGGATTGGTTGGATGCGAAGACCGCGCTCGGTTGTTGCGTGGACGCCCGATGCTGACCGCTTCGGTGCCTTCGGTCTGGCATTTGTTGACAAATCCAGCTTCCGCACGCCGAAGCGTCGCTCTAACTGATCGGTCTGCAGGTGACAAAGCGCAACGGCCAAAGCGTCTGCAGCATCGGATGGCTCTGGAATCTCTTTCATTCCCAGTTGGGCCTTGACCATCACTTGCACCTGTTTTTTGTCCGCATGGCCGTAACCGGCGATGCACGCCTTCACTTCACGTGGGGAGTAACTACACACCTCGACGCCGAGTTGCTCACCGGCTAAGAGCACGACACCTCGAACCTCTGCGAGCCGCAGCGCCGTCCTCATGTTCAAGGCAGTAAAAACCGATTCCACCGCCATCACATCCGGCTCAAATTTAGCAATCAGGTCGCACAAAAGAGCGTAGACATCCTGCAGCGCGGCTCCAGCGGACGATTTTTGCCGTTTGGTGGCAACCCGGAAGGCACCATAGTGCAGGACGCGGCACCCTGTACCTTCACGTTCAATAATCGCGTAGCCCGTTGGCCCTGCCGCCGCGGGATCCACTCCCAGTACACGCAAACAGCCCGGCAAGCTCTTGCCCGGAGGATTCTCAATCATGCTTGTTAGTCTAAGGCGAAGCGCGCGCCTGTTCCAATCAAATGTCACCTAACAACCGCAAAAAGAAAAACGGTCATCTTTCAAGACGAAAGGTGACCGTTTTCAAAGAACCCTGATTCAGCTGGCGCTAACCGCTGCCTGAATCTCCGATTCGTCGATGTCGAAATTGGCGTAGACATGCTGGACGTCGTCATGCTCTTCGAGCGCTTCCACGAGCCGCAGCATCTGCGTGGCTTGCTGTCCGGTCAGTTTGATGTAGTTCTGCGGCACCATCGCTACTTCGGCCGACGCTGGGGTGATTCCGGCCTTGTTGAGCGCTTCTTTCACGGCCTCAAGCGATTCGGGCGGCGTAACAATGTACCAGGCAGACCCATCGTCTTTCATGTCCTCCGCGCCGGCTTCCAGAACTAACTCCAGGAGTTTATCTTCCGACGCCGATTCCTTCGGAACGTTGATTTCGCCCTTGCGGTGGAACATCCATCCGACTGCCCCCGCTTCGGCCATGTTGCCGCCGTTCTTGCTCATCAGGTGACGGAACTCGCCGACGATGCGGTTGCGATTGGTGGTGACGACCTGAATCAAAAGTCCTACCCCGCCGGGCCCGTATCCTTCAAACATGGCCTCTTCGTATTGCTCGCCTTCGAGTTGGCCAGTTCCGCGAAGAATGGCGCGCTCGATATTTTCGTTCGGCATGTTCTCGTTCTTCCCCGCAAGGATAGCGGTGCGAAGTCGAGGGTTGGAGTTAGGATCGCCACCGCCAATGCGGGCGGCGATGCTGATTTCACGAATGATGCGTGTGAACACGCGGCCGCGCTTTGCGTCGGTCGCAGCCTTCTTGTGCTTGATGGTGGCCCATTTTGAATGCCCAGACATGACAAATCCTCTTTGGTTGCTCGTGGCCTCAACGGCCATCTGAAATTTGATTAAATGGCACCCCGCCACTGCCAAGGAATGGACTCGTGGCTCATTCTACCCGCATTGCGGGGTTACCGGTGCGGAGACCTACGATGTCCCAGGGAAAAAACTGGCGCATACGGCCACCAACTCTTCAGCGGAACCCAAGGATTCTAGCACACTTAGAGGCCGCCCGAAACCGTGTATCCTTCTGGGCGGAGCGCCTTTCTTGCTCTATTGGTGCGGTCAATTCCCTTGCCAACGGAACTCTTTTTCAGCTGGAGGCCTGCTTAGCCCTACCACCTTCTCGCTAGCGTCAGCCACCCCGTCGAGCCTAGGGCACCTCTCCTGCGACCCGGCGCAGAACCCAAAGCCAGTCGTTTGCGTGGCTTATTCGAGGCTCGCGGCGTTCAACCCACTCATGACCCGGACGTTTTCACGACCTTAAAACGAACCGTCACGCGTCGCAATGGCGTTCGCCGACCCCCGCTCCTTTGCCGGGGAAAGCTCTGATGCTGTGAGTGAACGCAGCGTCCTCTACCACGTTGTGTATCCTTCCCCAGTCGTCCATGAAGCGGTTGCGTGTGGCTCCGAGCGCGCTGACTTCCACCGTTTCGGTCAAGGCTCGCCGCCCGCAAAGCTATCCAAGCTCTACTTATTCAAGATGCCCTTGTGGGCTGCCTTTCACTTCCCACGAACCCGCGAGAAGCACTGCCGGATCCACCGAGCCGATGGCCTTTTCGATTCTTAAAGTGTCTAGGATGCTTACGATCGACTGACGTGGGCGGAGCGGATTCTCGTTCTCGCCGTTCTCCTTACCACTCGCCAAGTCGGTTTCATTCGCTTCTAACGGCCGAAGGAGTGATTTTGATTGTGATCCGTGAACGGCGAGAAGCTAGGCAACGAGATTAGTGTTTGGCATTCTCGAGCACAGCCTTTCGTGTTGCCTGCAGTGTAAATTCCAGCGTCTCCTTGGGAATATTCGTAATGAAAGGGGCGATGAGCCACGCCAGTCCTGTGGGAATATCGCGCGTCAGCGTGACCACCTGGTTTTGCACATAGACACCGCCATCACGCTCTTCCATTCGCCACCAAGTCTCCATTCTCCATAAATACCCGTCATCGTCCCCAGGGGCTTTTTCTTTTTCCTTTGGTCCACCGGGATCTTCGACCTGTGCAATGCGAACAGCAGAGCTGCGACTATGTGCGCGGTCCAGCGAATCTCGATCGTAGGTCACCTCATGTTCGGTATTGAGAACCACGGTCACAATCTTCTGGCGGCGGAATCGCAAGTACACTCGAAAATGATTTCCGTTCTGTGATTCGATCCTGGATTTTTCCACGTCCGGCCCGTAGTAGCTCGCCTGATGGTCGTAGTCTTGCAAGATCTTCAGGGCGTCGTCGATCTTCACCCCGGGTATGAAGATAATTCCCCGCCAATCGTGAATCATTCCACCCGGAACATTCCGATTCTCACCGGCCGCGTCCACACTCAGGCGTCGCAGCACTACCTCTCCGCCCTTGAGTCTGCTGAGGGCCACCTCCCGGTCCTTTACAGGCAGGCCATCCACCCACAGAAACGGCCCATGCTGTAGGCTTTCGGCGTTCTGCGCCTCGGTCTCGACGATGTACTTACCAAACGCCTCGACGGTGGCATGCTGAAGGGAAAAGAAAGTCTGGGGATGCGCTTCCTTGACGAACGCTAGGGCTAACAACGCAGCCAATAAGGCCGCGCTAAGGAACGCACTTGTGGAGGAGAAAACCTTCATCCGTCACCTAGCCCGGTCACGCACGGTGATCCGAGTGCCCGTAACTGCTTACAAACCAATGTTATCCAGACCTACTAATTTAGTGGATGCAGGAAGCGGGCCGAATGGTGCTTCCCGCAACCGGCGCGTCAATTCAGGAGGATTGAGAATGGGGGCTGTCGGAAGAACTGGCGGGTTGGGTGGCTCGCACACGGCCCCTTGCGGGACCGTTGTCCCCGCGCGGCCCCCAACCCGTCGGAGTCTAGAATGAAGGCGCACGCTAGATAGCTCAATGGGCCGATAGCCCCAAAAATGGCGGTACCGGGGTCGTGGTACTGCTGCACCAGGGGGCCCAGAAAGGCTGTCTCATGTATCACTTTAAAAATAAGGGACTTCTGGTTCTTGGCAGCAATGCGCTTCTGACCTCCTGGAGTTCCTTTTACGGCCGACGGAAGTCGGCTACGAGCGGGCTAGGCTGCGGGGAAGGTTTTCATCAGTCGGCATCACGGGTGTACGTGACTGCTGCTGTTGCATTGCTTTCCCCGGCAGAGTATACGGGTTTAGAAGTTCATGTAGTGCCGAGAGCACCGGGCGCTCCATCCCGGAGCAGCAGGGAACGGCTATGACTCCCCAGGCCCCTGCACGCGATGCGCACGTTATCATTGCTGCTGCGCAAATTGACGTGTTGATCCAGGTCTTGATGCGCCGGGGCTACACCGTAATCGGCCCCACCCTTCGAGATGGTGCCATTCTCTATGATGGGGTGTCCTCCCTTGAAGACCTTCCCAAGGGATGGACAGACGAACAAGAGGGCGGCAAATATAGAGTAAAACGCCGCGCGGATGACGCTTTGTTCGGCTACACGGTCGGACCGCATTCCTGGAAGAAGTTCTTGTTTCCCGCAACTACTCGACTGTGGAAGGCCGAGCGGACCAACGGCCATTTTCAGGTTCTCCGGGAAGATCCGCAAGTTCCGAAGCTAGCCTTCCTCGGTGTGCGTGCCTGCGAACTGCATGCCATTGCCATCCAGGATAAGATTTTCCTGCAAGGCTCCTTCGCCGATCCAACCTACAAGTCTCGTCGCGAAGATATTTTTGTAGTGGCCGTAGATTGTGTCTACGCGGGTGGTACTTGTTTCTGCGACTCGATGGGGACTGGCCCGAAGACGTCGACCGGTTATGACCTCTCCCTTACGGAAGTGCTGCAAGACAGTCAACACTACTTGCTTGTGCACAGCGGAACGCAAGCAGGGGCGGAAATCCTTGCGGACATTCCCGCACAACCGGCAGGCAAAAAAGAGATCGCCGCTGCCAAAGCTCTCGTCGAGGAGGCCGCCCAGCATATGGGCCGCAGCCTGAACACCAACGGTCTGAAGGAACTGCTCTACAGGAACATGGAAAGTCCACGGTGGGACACAATCGTGACGCGGTGCTTGAGTTGCGCCAACTGCACCTCCGTCTGCCCCACGTGTTTCTGCTCGACTGTCGAGGATGTGACGGATTTGACAGGCCAGCAGGCCGAGCGTGTTCGCAAATGGGACTCCTGCTTCGCGACAGATTTTTCCTACATTCACGGTGGCAGTGTGCGCGCTACTCCCCGTTCAAAGTTCCGCCAGTGGATGATGCACAAGCTCGCTTATTGGTTCGATCAGTTTGGAACTTCCGGATGTGTGGGTTGTGGCCGCTGCATCACCTGGTGCCCCGTTGGGATTGATATCACGGAAGAGGCCCGGGCCATTCGCGATTCGGAGAACAACGTTAGTGTCTCGATGTGAAAGAGGATGGGCATGATTCAATCTCTAGAAACGATCATTAAAGGTCATCCTTTCTTCGCGGATCTGCCAGAAAAGCATTTGCAGTTCATTACCGGCTGTGCCAAGAACGTGGCTTTTCCGGAGCTCTTCACCATTTTTCAAGAAGGCGATTCTGCCAACGAATTCTATTTCATCCGTGAGGGTTTGGTTTCCGTGGAGCTGATCGTTCCGCAACGCGGTGTGACCACGATCCAAACGGTGGCCGAGGGCGAAATTCTGGGGTGGTCCTGGGTGTCCCCGCCCTATCGCTGGCATTTTGCCGCGCGCACCTTGCAGCGCACGCGAGCGCTGGTGTTCGATGCGAAGTGCCTGCGGACTAAATGCGAAGAAGACCATGATCTGGGATACGAACTGCTCAGTCGCTTCATGAGCGTCGTTTCCGCGCGGCTGGATGCGACCCGGCTGCAATTGTTGGATATCTATGGACGCCATAATTGAAGCGGAATCAGCCGGCCGAGTGGCCACCGACCCCCTGGTGCCGGAACAGTTCCGGATCGAGCGGTTGAAGCGAGAAACGGAAGACACTTTCACGTTGGAACTTGTGCCCGTGGAAGAAACCCGCGAGATTTCGTTTCTTCCCGGACAGTTCAACATGCTGTACGTCTTCGGCGTGGGGGAAGTGGCCATTTCCATTAGCAGTAACCCAGCCGAAGCTTCGCGCTTGGAGCACACCACTCGTCGTGTCGGCGTCGTGACCAAGGCCATGGGAATGCTGAAGCCCGGCGAGACCCTTGGTGTCCGCGGCCCATTTGGAAGTCACTGGCCTGTGGCAGAGGAGGATGGCCGGGATTTTGTAGTGGTTGCGGGTGGCATTGGGTTAGCACCCCTGCGTCCGGTGCTTTACCACCTGATGGCGCAGCGGGAAAGGTACAGAAACATCGTCTTGCTCTACGGCGCACGTTCACAGGAAGAAATCTTATACAAACGTGAATTGGAGCGCTGGCGTGGAAAATTCGACCTTGAAGTGCAGGTAACCGTCGACCGTGGCGCCAGTGGCTGGCGCGGGAATGTGGGAGTGGTCACGCCCATGATCGCGCGAGCTCCTTTCAATCCCTCCAATACTGTGGCGCTTATCTGTGGGCCGGAAATCATGATGCGCTTCGCGGTGATGGAATTGCAGAAGCGGGGAGTTCCCGCGGAGCGAACGTATCTCTCCATGGAACGAAATATGAAGTGTGCAGTGGGCTACTGCGGCCACTGCCAGTACGGACCGACGTTTGTCTGCAAGGACGGACCGGTATTCCGCTTAGATCGGATCACCTCGATCTTTGGCAAAGGGGAGATTTGATATGGCTCCCAAGCGTAAACCCAAAATTGCCGTGTGGAAATTCGCGTCGTGCGATGGATGCCAGTTGAGTCTTCTGGATTGTGAAGATGAACTTCTGGCGATTGCGAGTGCTGTGGACATCGCCAATTTCTCGGAAGCCTCGCGAGCGGTCGTCGGCGGACCCTATGACATCTCACTTGTGGAAGGATCAATCACTACCCCCCATGACGAGGAAAGGATCCACACGATCCGAAGAGCAACGAAGACTTTGATCACCATTGGGGCATGCGCGACCTCGGGTGGGATTCAGGCACTGCGGAATTTCAAGAACGTGGAAGACTTCATTTCGCTGGTGTACGCACGGCCAGAGTATATCGAGACACTAAACAAATCGACTCCCATCACGGATCACGTATTTGTGGACTTCCAGTTACGCGGGTGCCCGATCAACAAGCAGCAGCTCGTAGAAGTACTCAGTGCCTACCTGAACGGCAGAAAGCCGGTGACTCCCGCGCACGGCGTCTGCTTGGAGTGCAAAAGATTGGGGATCATCTGCGTGATGGTCGCGGAAGGGATCCCCTGTATGGGTCCCGTCACGCAAGCAGGCTGCGGCGCTCTTTGCCCGGCCTTTGAACGCGGGTGCTATGGCTGCTTCGGACCAAAAGAAACGCCCAATACCTCGGCGTTGAGTGCATTGTGGAATCAGCTGGGTGTGAGTGATCCCGATGTCGTTCGGGCCTTTCGATCCTTCCATGCCTGTGCTGAACCGTTCCGGAAAGAGAGTGAAGCGCGTGAACGCTAAAAGCTTCAAAGTCGACTTGCTGGCGCGCGTCGAGGGAGAAGGCGGCTTTACCGTCAAGATCAAAGACCAAAGTGTGAAACAGGTGGCCCTGAATATTTTTGAGCCGCCACGTTTTTTTGAGGCATTTTTGCGCGGCAGGAAATACAACGAAGCGCCCGACATCACTGCTCGGATTTGTGGGATCTGCCCAGTGGCCTACCAAATGAGCGCGTGCCAGGCAGCAGAGGATGCATTCGGCGTGCATCCGGAAGGATTCATCAGAGAGCTACGTAGGCTCATTTACTTCGGTGAGTGGATTGAGAGCCACGCGTTACACATTTATTTGCTGCACGCTCCGGACTTTCTGGGTTACGAAGATGTGATCCAAATGGCCAAGGACTACCCGGAGGCCGTACAGCGCGGGCTGCGCCTAAAGAAAATCGGAAACGCGGTCATGACCCTGGTAGGCGGTCGAGAGATCCATCCGATCAATGTACGCGTGGGAGGGTTCTATAAAGCGCCGAGCAGAAAACAACTCCTGACCCTCGAGGAAGACCTGAAATGGGCGCGTGAAGCGGCACAGGAGACGGTTCGATGGGTGGCGACTTTCAGATTTCCGGATTTTCAGAGGGATTACGAGTTCGTCGCCCTGTGCCATCCGAGCGAGTATCCTCTGATCGAAGGCCGCTTGGTCTCAAACAAGGGTCTGGACATTCCCGTGAATGAGTACGAGCAGCATTTCGTTGAGGAGCATCTTCAACACTCACATGCGTTGCATTCGGCAATTCAGCAACGCGGGGCCTATCTCGTTGGACCATTGGCGCGATACAACCTGAATTTTGAAAAGCTGTCTCCCCTCGCGCAGGAGTCGGCCCGAAATGCTGGAATGGGGCAGGAATGCCGGAATCCTTTTCAGGGGATCCTGATCCGCGCGATCGAAATAGTGCAGGCGTGTGAAGAAGCCCTGCAAATTATTCAAAATTATCAGATGCCGGAACATCCCTCGATCGAGGTGGTACCGCGAGTAGGCACCGGCCACGGATGCACGGAAGCGCCCCGGGGAATTCTGTACCACAAGTATCGATTCGATGAGCGCGGTTTGATTTTGAGCGCAAAGATCGTTCCGCCCACTTCGCAGAACTTAAAGAGTATCGAGGAGGATCTGGCAGAATTTGTGTCCACCCGGTTGCACCTGCCAAATGACCGTTTGGAATGGCAATGCGAACAGGCAATCCGGAATTACGACCCATGCATTTCGTGTGCAACCCATTTTCTGAAAGTACGGGTTGAACGGCAATGACAGCACAACCGCAGACGATGATGTTCATCGGCGTGGGCAATCCCTTTCGCAGTGATGACGGCGCAGGACGAGAGGTGGTGCGACGCCTACAAGGGGAAGTTCCGCCCTGCGTCAAGGTACTGGAAGAAACGGGCGACGGCGCGGAATTGCTGGAATCCTGGAAGGGATCCGAACATGTAATTCTCGTGGACATGGTCCTATCCGGTGCACCCCCAGGTACCCTCCATCGCATAGATGCGCGGATGGAGAAGCTCCCGGTTTGGTTTTCGCATTCTTCAACACACGCGTTTGGGGTGGCCGAAGCAGTGGAGCTGGCCCGCGAGATGGACGATTTGCCGCCTTATCTGGTTGTGTACGGCATCGAAGGGCTTGATTTTTCCCCCGGTACGCACTTGTCTCCAGAAGTTGCCGCAGCCGTGCCAGGCGCTGCAAATCTGATCCTTCAGGAAATCATGCAAATTTCGTCGGCCTAGGGGTGGGCACTCCGAGAAGTAGAACGCAAGAATTGTTCCAGGCGGTCAGGTGGCCCAAACAAGCCCTTCTCGTGGAGCAGAACTTCGGCGCGCCGCCCGTAGCAGTTACTTATCGATACTCCGCGATCTTCTCTTTCCAATCGGAACCTCAGACCGGCACTGTTCGAATGGTGGCGAGCGTTTCGAAAGGGAGCTCCCTGGCACGGAAATCCGTTTGAGGGCACTCCGGTCGACTCGCGGAATTCTCTTACTGTTTCTGTTTTGTGGGCAAAGTGCCGCTTAGCGCGGTGTTTCCATTTAAGAGGCGAAGGTTGACCTCTTTCGTTTGGCCCATGCGCAGCGGGATATTTTTTTCCCAATCAGAATAAGCCCCATTTGCAGTGGCGCGAAGGTCGTAGGAATCTTGTTTCAAACCAGTGAGGAGATAGTGCCCCTTGGTATCGGTGTGCACGACGCGTGGGTGGATACCGGCCGAGGACTGGCAGGTAACAGCCGCAGCGGGCACAGGTTTACCGTCGGCGCCCAGGACAATTCCCTTGATGGTCGTGGTGGATTTACTCGATTTCTGCGTCTGTGCCCGTAGCCCTGCACTAGCCAGGAGGAGGATTCCAAGCACGGAGAGGAAAAGTCTACGTTTCATCAGAGGGATGCTCCCTTGGGCACGTTTCCAGTCTAGACCCGCTGCGCTTAGGAGAGTTTGCTCAATAGAGAAGTGTGTCTGAGAACCAACCTGTCAGCGGGGACAGGCGCAGTAGCGATGAAATGCAGATGGTTAGGGGAGTTTCAGATCGACGGCGTATACGTCCACGTCGCCGTGATCGACGGTAATGTACACCGAGCCGTCAGGACTCAATCCCGTGAAGATTCCGCGGGCGGCACCCGTGCTGAGGAGATCGCCGAGCCCTAGAACGTGTTCCGTTTCACGCGTGGCCATGGGAACGCGAAAAATGCTTTCCTCTACTTCATCCACGTCCTGATAGTAGAGGGCATCCCCGCCGGGCGACCAACGCAAGGTCGCCGGAAAATTCGCCTCCGAGAGGACCGACCACTTTTCCAATTTGCAGTCGTACAGCAGTACCTGCTTTTTCTTGGGATTAAGAGCAGCGATGTACCTTCCGTCGGCTGACCAGCGTGGCTCGATGAGTCCGTCGGAATCCAGCAACTTAGTGAGCTTGCCACTGTCGAGATCCAGTATGCGGATGTCCGGTTGCCTCCCGGATTCCATTTCTTGAACGTCCAAGACAATCTGTCTTCCGTCCGTTCTCCAATCCCCAGATACGGAAGCCCATTTGTTGTTGGAGGGAAGAACGCTCTTGGGCGTGCCTCCTTGCGCTGAAACGACGTAGAGCCGCGGTTGGCTGTCCAGCAAAAAGCCGGTAAACAGGATCTGCTTTTGGTCGGGGGACCAATGCGGTGCGAAGGCTCCCGTAGCACCGGCAGTCAACTGCACCTTGCCGCTGCCATCGATTCGGCTCTTCCACAAAGTGCCATTCTCGCGCGCGGCATAGACCACCCATTGTCCGTCGAGAGAAAAGTCCATGTCAGTGGCACCGGATTCAGCCAGCATGGCGGTTTTTGCTGAGGTTTTTGGGTCAATGCGAAGCAATTGGTATTCATTGTGCGAACCGATGACGAAAATCCGGTTGCCGTCGGGCATAGCGTTGGGATGATCGAAAGCAATCGGACCTTTGGTCAGCTGGATGGGATCCCCGGAATGCCAGCGGAACAAGCCGCGCTTTTCATCGATAAGCCAAAGACTCGCTTGCGTATCGACCGCAAGGCTGGCACGCAGGTCGACACCGGAAGAGAACGCAAAATAGTTACCACCGCCCAACCAAGTGCCGCTACCTTCATGTGGACCGTGCTGACCTTCTGGCAGCACGCGACGGGGCGTGCCTTGCTCCAGGTCCATCTCCCACATCGAATCCGTGGCCTCCAGAAGATTTGTCTGCGTAAAGCGAAGGCGCTTACCGTCAGGCGACCAAACCAGAGAGTGTGGCGCAGGGTGGAACCGTGCGAGTTCACGCACGTTGATCCCCTGGGGATCCGTGAGTTGAATGCTTTCCCCTTGGACATAGGCGATCAGATCACCCGTGGGAGACCAGACGGCTTCCTGGGCGATTACGTCGCCAAGTCGCCTGGGCGCGCCGCCTTGAACGGGCCAAAGCCAGAGCGCCGTTTCTTCCCCACGATGAGTCAATTGGCCGATAAGAAATTGCGAATGATCTGACGAAAGATCGAAGATGCGCGTGTTGTCGAAAGGTGTCGGGGTCCTCTGAACCGTTCCGCCCTCGACAGAGGTCTGCATGAGATTCCACCCCGTCACATCACGAACGACAAAGTAAATGCGGCTGCCATCGGTCACCAGTTTGCCCCAAGGATCTACCTGTCCCGAGTGGGTGAGCTGCTGCACGCGAATGACACGTGGCTCGGGCCGCGGCCAGAGTCCGTACGTGAGCAGGGCCGTCAGTCCGGCTAGGGTCAACAAAGCTTCCCACCAATGAGGACCGAGGCGTCTTTCGGAGGCAGTCGTACGTGGGGCTCTACTGTCCCGCGAAGGGGAGTCCATTTGCAGCGGAACTTCTAGCCCTTCCAGTGCCGGCTCTTCTGTCTCAATGCGGATTGCCGTGGTGATCGCGGGGCTTTCGACTTTGCAAAGTTCTACGGGTGCGATGAAACGGTAACCCTTGCGAGGAACGGTCTCGATGAACCTGGGATTGTCGGCGCTGTCATTGAGTGCAGCGCGGAGCTTCATGAATGCGGTGTTCATGCTGCCATCGAAATCAACGTAAGTGCCGTCGGGCCAGATTTTCTTACGCAGTTCGTCGCGGCTTAGAATCTCTCCGTTGGATTCAAGCAGTAAGGCAAGAATGCGAAAAGGCTGTTCTTGTAGTTTTACAGGTGCGCCCTGGCGGGTGAGCGTGCCCAGTTCAAGATCAGCCTCGAACAGGCCGAAGCGATAAAGTCGGCGGGTTGCTATCGATCTCGTGTCCACAACGCCACACTCCCTTTGCGGAGTGAAATAGTACACCAAAAAGCCAGTTGATAAAAGGCCATAAGCTTAATGAAGTGAACGGGTTAATTGTTGATAAAGGAACTAGAAGCAGTTCGTTTGACGCTAAGGCATCGATACCTTCATGGTGGCGTCAGTTACCTTCTCGTCTTGGGCGGGTACCCCAATTCCAGCTCAAGGCGACCCCAAAGAGGAGGCAGGCTTCATTTCCTTTGAAGCTGGCTTCCGCTCTGAACCAACGGGATTGACCGCGTCCGGTGTCCTCCGTCAGAAGCATTGGACACGGACGCGGCGACTCCCCAATCCTCCGGTTTCTGCACAAAGCCCTAATTTGCGAAGTTCAGGGAGTCTTCGGATCGCTCAGGCGGTAATAGGCGGTGGCCAACTGGACTCCGGCCCAGTGGAAGGGTTCATTCGGGGTATAGAGCGGAAGTCGATTCAGATAGGGCAGCCAAGTCCACTGCTCCTCCTTTTCTCGGACGAGATCGGAAATGACGCGTCCGAAGACGGAGGTAAGATTCACGCCGTGCCCAGAAAAGCCGATGGCGTAGTAGAAATTTCGATGGCCCGGAAGATGACCGACCGAGGGAGTCTGATCCAGTGAGTAGTCGACAATGCCTGTCCAGGTTGTCTCGAAAGGTTCAGAGGCCAGGGCTGGATAGATGCGCACGAGTTCCTCGTGCAAACGCGCAAAGCGCTGTTGCGCGCCGGGAGGCTGGCGCAGTCCATTATTGAACACGTAGTCGGCGCGGCCTCCGCCAATATGGATGCGGTTGTCCCTAGTTAAGCCGAGGTAAAACACCTCGGTGCGCGAATCGTTAAAGGGAATGCGCTCGCGCCAGCCGATTTCCGCAAGACGAGAATCTGAGAGCGGTGCCGTGATGCCCAGGTATTCAAAGAGGGGAGAAATGGCATTACGCAGAAATCCTAATTTGGAGGTAAATGCGTTGGTGGCCAAAACCACGTGCTTTGTGCTGACAGTTCTCCCGTTTTGAGTGGTGAGCCGAGCGGGTTCACTGGTCTCCACGTGAATCACAGGTGTCATTTCAAAAATCTCAACGCCCACCGACGTAGCGGCAGCGCGTAATACTTGGATGAGTTTGCCGGGATGGAGTTGACCACCTTGTGGATCGAAGAGCGCGCCAGGGTAGGCTTTTGTGCCAATCGCCGCAGAAATTTTCTGCTGATCCCAAAATTGAAAGGGAAAACCGGCGGAGCGGGCGCTCTCGATAAAGCGACGGCCGTTTTCCGCAAGATCCTGCGTGTTGCAGACCTGCAGGGCGCCGTTTTGTTCAATCTCGGCATCCATGCCGATCTCATTCGAAATAGATTTCAGACGCTGGATGTTCTCGACGGTGAGATCGTAGAGCCGCTTATCAACTGCGGGATCACTGCTCCATTCCATGTAGCGGTCCTCCGTCATGGTAAGCAGCATGGCCCCATTCCGGCCGGAAGCGCCGTTGCCGCAGCGGCGCGCTTCTAGAATCGCAACGCGAAGCCGAGGATTGGCGTTCTTTAGATAGTAAGCGGTGGACAGGCCTGTAAATCCGCCACCGATGACGGCGACATCCACTTGCAAGTCCGTTTGCAGCGATGGGTCGGCTCCGGTCAAGGCGCGAGACCAGTAGCTCTGATTGCCGTCGAACACCATCTCTTCCTCCCACAGCGACGGTGAAATCGCGTTGAGAGCGGCAGCTCCGGCAAGTGTGCTGGCACCTGCGGTGGCTGTGGTCTTCAGGAATTTTCTTCGATCCGACTTTGGCGGATTGTTATCCATCATAGGGGTTGCGACTTCTCGGGAACTCAGTCGCTTGCTCTAAGGGGATATTTCTATGCTTCCGTACCCCTTCCGGTGCCATAACCCGGAGTGAGCTATCTTCTATCCCATTAAACACTCAAGGGGTTAGCGGCCGCCACCAGATTCTCTGTTCGTTTCGCTGCCGGCGTGCCAAGATGGGCGTACCCGGTCGAAACCATGGACACGACGGCTGTTGTGACGCCGAGTTCCACGATCGGCCGTACTCGGGAGAAGACACAGGTGCGAATGAATCTTGCCCTCGATCTCTCGAAAAACAAGATTCAGCCGCAGGGGTTGCAGCGCCATCCTGTCCTTTTGGTAGGAAACGCTCAAACTTGGTCATGTCCTCGCTCGAGAGAATGAATCGTAGAGTTCGGCGACGAAAAAATAGGGCAAGTGAGATTTTCCTCGATTCGGAGGAATTGCTATGCGCACGACGCTCAAACTTGTCGTTCCCCTCGCAGTCAGTGTTCTGTGTGTGTCTCTGTTGTATGGCGCTTACCAAGTGCGATTGGAACAGCGGAATCTTCGCAATGATCTCTCCCATCGTTCCGCAGTTCTTGCCGAAAATCTGCAAGAAAGTCTGGAATCCACGCCAGGCCGAGCCACCGATCGAAACCTAAGCCATTTCGTGGACAAATATGGCCAGCGGGAACATCTCCTCGGAGCCGCAGTCTACGACAATTCAGGCCAATCCATCGCCAGCACACATGGACTTTCGCCTACGTTTGCTTCCCGGCCCGCGTTGGCGGCTCAGGCCGCCACGATGAATAAGGGCGCTTCGGAATTCCAGGATCTAAACGGTGAGCCCGTGCATCTCTATGCTGTGCCGTTGCACCGCGACGGCGAACTCATCGGCAGCTTGTTGGTGATTTACGATTCCAGTTACATTCATACACGCGTCATGCACGCCATCCGCGATTCTCTGCTGAGTACACTGCTCCAGACCTTGCTGATCACCGGGTTGGCGCTGTTTCTAGTGCGGTGGACATTTACCTCGCCGCTGGCCAAGACTGCCAAGTGGCTGCGAAGCGTCCGCGCGGATCCCTCGGATCTTTCCGCGGCACCTGCCCAAGGAGAATTTTTCGAGCAGATTCACACCGAAGCGCGACATCTTGCGCGGGACCTGAGTTCCGCGCGGGCGGCGGCACAGGAGGAAGCCCAATTGCGGGAATCGCAATCGTCTCTGTGGACTGCTGAGCGATTGCGCGTGAGCCTGCAAACGAAATTGCAGGGAGACGCGGTGTTTGTCGTATCCAACCGCGAACCCTACATGCATGTGCACGATGAAAAGGACAATGCCATCCGGATGCTGGTGCCCGCGAGCGGGTTGGTGACGGCGCTGGAACCGGTGCTGCAGGCTTGCGGAGGCATGTGGATAGCGAATGGTTCGGGCAACGCGGACCGTGAAGTCGTCAACGAGCGCGATCAATTGCGCGTTCCCCCGCACCACCCCACGTACACTTTGCGGCGTGTGTGGCTTTCAGAAGAAGAGGATCGTGGATATTACGAAGGATTCTCGAACGAGGGTCTGTGGCCGCTCTGTCACATCGCGCACACGCGGCCGCTGTTCCGGCCCGGAGATTGGATGTACTACCAGCGCATCAACCGTCGCTTTGCGGACGCGGTTTTGGCGGAAATGGAAGGAACGCAATCTCCGGTCCTCCTGGTGCAGGACTATCACTTTGCGTTGCTGGCGCGGATGGTAAAAGACTCGCGACCCGATGCACGCGTAGCCGTTTTCTGGCATATTCCGTGGCCAAATGCGGAAGCCTTCGGAATCTGCCCGTGGCAGCGGGAGCTTGTCGACGGATTGTTGGGAGCGGACCTAGTTGGGTTTCACATTCAAACGCATTGCAATAATTTTCTTCAGACGGTCGACCGAGCCGTGGAAGCACTCACGGATTGGGACCGCTTTGAGGTGAGCCGCAAAGGACACATTACCCGGGTGCGGCCCTATCCGATCAGCGTGGCCTTTCCGCAGGATCATGCAGGAGCCCAAGTGATCCGGATCACCGGAGAAGGACGCGGGGCCCTTTTTGCCGAACTGGGGATCGAAGCGTCACTCCTGGGCGTGGGCGTTGACCGTGTGGACTACACCAAGGGAATCATTGAGCGATTTCGCGGCATTGAGCGATTCCTCGAAATGTATCCCACGTATCAGAGACGTTTCAGTTTCGTGCAAATCGGAGCGCCGAGCCGCACGGATATTCCACGCTACCAGCAGTTTCTGGACGAGGTCACCGCGGAAGCCGACAGGATCAATGCGCGGTTTCAAGCGGGACGGTGGAAGCCCATTGTGCTGTTGAAACGGCACCATTCCCATGAGGAGATCGAGCGGTATTTCCGGGCCGCGTCGGTCTGCTTGGTCACATCGCTGCATGACGGGATGAACCTGGTGGCCAAGGAGTTCGTGGCTTCCCGCGATGACAATCGAGGTGCGCTGATTCTCAGCACATTCGCCGGAGCGGCTCGCGAGCTAGGCGATGCGTTGCTTGTGAACCCTTACGATGTGGACCAGGTGGCAAACGCGATCTTTCAGGCGTTGGAATTCAATGAGGAGGAACAATCCATCCGCATGAGCCGGATGCGCAAGATGGTCTACGAGCACAACATCTACCGGTGGGCGGCGAATCTTCTCTCGGACCTGACAGAAATACGCGTGGAGAACGGTGAAAAGGGCACCGTCGCGCGGGCGTCCTAAGAGCCACGAGCAATACATTGTTTAACCTGGCAGAAAACTTAAGCTGGCAGAAAGTGTAATCCGCGTTCGGTCTTGCCTCAGTTCACCGAATCAAGCCTTTAGTTTTTGGAGAGCTTGTTCGAGGTCCGCGATGAGGTCATCGGTGGCTTCAAGGCCGATGTTGAGACGCACAATGCGATGATCGTAGGGCGGACGGCCCGGAATGCGACCGATGTTGTACGCCACCGCAAGACTTGCAACCCCTCCCCAGCTATATCCTACTTGAAAGTGTTCGAGCGCATCGACAAAGGCAAAGACCTGCTGCTGGGTCGGGCCCGGTTTTAGGACAATCGAAAAAACACCGGAAGAACCGAGAAAATCGCGTTTCCAGAATTCATGCCCGGGGCAGGATGGCAGCGCAGGGTGAAGGACGAGATCGACTTCCTGCCGGGAGTCAAGCCACCGGGCGATAGCCAGAGCGGAGGACTCGATGGCCGCCAGGCGCACGGCGAGAGTCTGCAAGCCCCGAAGGGCCAAGCTGCAATCCTCGGGAGAAACTGCGCAGCCGATGACCTGCTGCGCAGCGCCAAGACGTTGATAGAGAGAGTTCTCCCGAACGGTAATGGAGCCCAAGAGGAGATCGCTGTGGCCCCCGATGTATTTCGTGACCGCTTGCATGGTGATATCGACGCCGTGTGCAAACGCATCGAGCATGACGCCGGCAGACCATGTGTTATCGAGGACCACGCGGACATTTTGGGAATGGGCCGCCGCCACGATTGCCGGGAGATCCTGGACTTCCATGGTGATCGAGCCGGGACTTTCGCACCAGACCAGACGAGTGTGCTCCTGAATGAGCGAAGAAATCTCCCTACCGACCGTCGGATCGTAGAAATCCGTAGCGATGCCGAAGCGCGAGAGCAAGCGCGTGGCAAGCTTCCGGTTTGGGTAGTAGACGCTGGCGGGTACGAGGATGTGGTCGCCGGACTGAAGGAGAGCGAAATTGATGAGCGAAATGGCGGCTTGGCCACCTGGAGTAAGGATGGTGTGTTTTCCAGATTCAAGTTCGCAGATACGTGCCGCAAGCTCGAGGACCGTGGGCGTGCCATACAGGCCGTAGGTGTAGCCCACCTGCCACTGGTCCCAAGTGTCGTTGACTGCGGAGGCGGAGGGAAACACTGTAGTAGAGCCGCGAAAGGTAGGGCTGGCAAGGGACCGATAACCTTCAGGAATTTTCGCGTCAGAGTGAATAAGTCTGGTCTTCCAGTTTTTCGGCATTCCGACCTCACCTCTCGTCCCAGATTCCTGTGTACGCTCAGAAATTCTTCACTGCGTCCACCCGCATTTTCGAGATCAGAGTCTTCGTGGGCAGTCCCTGGCAAAGTATAGTTGACCTTGAAACGAACAGGGAAGGAGGTGCGCGTTGCGTTGACGGGAAGTTGTACCGAATGTTATAAATAATAGTTCTGTGAGGCAGCATCGGGCCCACCGTACGCTCCTATCGGGTCGGAGAACGGCGTGGCTGCTCACCTGAAACTTTTAGGCGACACAATCTAATGCCAAGTCTGGTTCACCAAATCGGCGAACTGTTCCTCCGGGCTGTGCCCGTTGCCCTGATTGTCATCCTTTTCTACTTTGTCCTGCGATTCTTATTCTTCAAACCCATTCTGGCGGTGATGAAGGAGCGCGAAGCGCGGACGCTTGGAGCGCAGAAATCCGCCCAAGCGGCGCAAGCGGCCGCCGCCGAAAAGGTCAGGCAGTACGAAGAAGCACTGAGACAGGCGAAGGCTAAAGTGTATGCCGAGCAGGAAGCAGAAAGGAAAAAGCTGCTGGACGAGCGCGCCGCTGCTCTCAAAGAGGCGCGGGCTAAGGCGTCGGCTGAGGTTGGCAAGGCCAAGGAACGCGTTATGGGCGAATTCGAGACGGCCAAGAAGGAGATTGAAACGAGTGCCTCTGAACTGGCTGTGGAGATTGCCGGGCGAGCCATGCAGGTGTCCGCGGGGCCGCTAGGTCCGTCGAGCGAGGCACGATGAGGAGGAGCTTCACGATTCTGCGCGGATTGCTGGCTCCCGTGATGCTGTTGGCCTGGGTCGTTGTCGCTCAAGCGGAAGAAGGGGGAAGTTCCGCGGAACAAACCCTAGGCAATTCCTTCAAGTGGATTCATTTCGTAATCATCGCGATTGCGGCGTACTGGCTATTTAAGAAGAAATTGCCACCCTACTTCCGACACAATGCAGACAAGATCACCGCAGACATTACCAAAGCGACCGCGGCGAAGGCCGAGGCAGAGAGACTATTGAAAGAAGCGGCCACGAAGCTGACCAGTCTGGAACGCGAAGTGGCGCAGTTTCGAGACCAGGCACAAAAAGATTCCGCGGCCGAGTTGGAACGTCTGCGCGGGATGGGCAAGCTCGACATTGAGAAGGTCGGCGTCGCGGCCAATGCGGAAATTGAGGCCGCCGAACGTGCCGCTCGAGTGGAATTAAAAGCGCTGGCCGCGAAGTTGGCGGTAGATCGTGCAGAATCGCTGGTTTCCAAGCAAATGACGCCGGCGGTGCAGGAAGCAATGATCAACAATTTCGTCCAAAGCCTGCAGGGGAGGCCGAATTGAAATCGGCTAGCCTGCAATACGCGACGGCCCTGGCGGATATTGTCTTGGAACAAGGCGCCGCCGACCCCACCAGGAAACAGTTAGAGGATTTTCGCGTGGCGTATGAGGAATCCGCGGAATTGCAGAATTTTCTGGCCAGTCCCGCAATCACGCGAGAGGCCAAGCACGGAGTAATCGAAAAGTTGGTGGCACGTTTAGGGGCGAGCAAAATCATCCGCAACTTTCTGTTTGTGATGTCAGACAACCAACGCATTCATCTATTACCGGAAATTACAAAAACATTTGAGCTGGTCCTGCGGCAGCGGCAAGGTGTCGCGGAAGCGGACGTGGCTTCGGCCGTGGAACTGAACGACGGGCAAAAGGCAGCATTAGTGCAAACGTTGGAACGCTTGTCAGGCAAGAAGATTCAAGCGAAGTACTCGTTGGAGCCGGGGCTGTTGGGTGGCGCAGTGGTTCGAATCGGAGACACGATTTATAACGGGTCGGTACGAAACCGGTTGAATCAATTGCGCGCGCAGCTCACCGCGGAATAGGCATTCGGTAACGGAGCAGGCATGGCACACATCAAGGCAGACGAAATCAGCAAGATTCTGCGTGAGCAGATCGCAAATTATGAGCAGACCGTCTCGGTCGACGAGGTCGGCTCGATCATCAGCGTTGGGGACGGGATCGCGCGCGTCCATGGTCTGGAAAAGGCCATGTACGGCGAAATGCTGGCGTTTCCCCACGATATTTTTGGCATCGCGCTGAACCTCGAAGAAGAAGAAGTGGGTGTGGTACTCCTCGGTGAATCATCGGAGCTGAAGGAAGGCGACACCGTCCGGCGCACGAACACGATTATGTCCGTGCCCGTCGGAGAAGAAATGGTTGGACGCGTGGTGAATCCGCTCGGCGAGCCCGAGGATGACCAGGGGCCTATCCAGGCGAAGCAGCGGATTGCCCTGGAACGCCTTGCTCCCGGCGTGCTCGATCGGCAGCCGGTGCGAGAGCCTCTGCAAACCGGTATTAAAGCGATCGACGCCATGATTCCGATCGGTCGCGGCCAGCGCGAACTGATCATCGGCGACCGCCAGACGGGAAAAACCGCGGTCATTCTGGACACGATCATCAACCAGAAGGGCAGCGACATGATCTGCATTTATTGCGCGATCGGGCAGAAGCGCTCGACGATTGCGCAGGTGATTAAGACGCTCGCGGACGCAGGAGCTATGGAGTACACCATCGTCGTCGCGTCCTCGGCGGCAGAACCGGCTTCTTTGCAGTACATCGCCCCCTATGCTGCTTGCGCGATGGGCGAATATTTCCGCGACACGAAACGGCATGCGGTCGTGTTTTACGACGACCTTTCGAAACATGCGCAGGCATATCGCGAAATCTCATTACTGCTGCGCCGTCCGCCAGGACGCGAGGCCTTCCCGGGCGACGTATTTTATCTGCATTCGCGCTTGCTCGAACGCGCCGCGAAATTGAACGATAAGCTTGGCGCAGGTTCACTGACAGCTCTACCGGTTATCGAGACACAGGCGGGCGACGTTTCGGCCTACATCCCGACCAACGTCATATCCATTACGGATGGTCAGATTTATTTGGAAGCGGACCTGTTCAATGCGGGCATCCGCCCGGCCATCAACGTAGGAATTTCTGTGAGTCGCGTCGGCGGAAACGCACAGATCAAAGCCATGCGTCAGGTGGCCGGCACGCTGCGATTAGACATGGCGCAGTACCGCGAACTTGCCGCATTTGCCCAATTCGGTTCGGACCAGTTGGACAAAGTAACGCAGGCCCAGTTGGCACGCGGTCAGCGGCTGACAGAAGTCTTGAAACAAGATCAGTATGTACCCCTTTCCGTCGAAAAGCAGGTTCTGGCTCTTTATGTTGCTACCAGTGGCGCACTCGATTCGATTCCCGTGAATGAAGTTCGTCGATTTGAGAAGGAGTTTCTGCAATTTGCGGAAACCAATTACGGTTCTGTCCTGAAAGAAATTGCCACGAAGAAAGCACTGGATGATGGCATTAAAGCAAACATCAAGACGGCCTTGGATGCGTTCAAAGACCGGTTCACGGCGACGATTGCTGTGGGAGCGCGCTGATACCAGCGAATGACACAACGTCATGGCCACATTACTCGATTTTCGGCGCCGCATCCGTTCGGTAAAGAACACGCAACAGATCACGCGTGCGATGAAGTTCGTGTCGGCAGCACGGCTTCGTCGGGCGCAGGAAGCTGCACTGGCTGCCAGGCCGTATGCAAAAGAATTGGTGCGCGTATTGCGTTCGACGATGGCGCGTATCGAATCTCCTCAGCATCCGCTGCTCGCGAAGCGGGCGGAGGAGCGCATTCTGGTATTGGTGCTTGCGGGAGAGCGCGGCCTGGCTGGTGCTTTTAACACCAATATCCTGAAAGAAGCCGTCAAGTTCTTTAAGAGCAAGCAGGGCAAAAAGACTGTGGTCATCCCCGTAGGGAAAAAGTCACGCGACGCCTTGCGCAAGACAGGCATTGAGTTCGCGGGCGAGTATGTGAATGTATTGGCTCGCGTGGATTTTGGAGTTGCACGCGAAATCGCGAACCTGATCACTTCGCTTTACGCAGAAGACAAGGTGGATGCGGTTTACGCGGTGTTCAGTGAATTCAAAAACGTGATTGCTCCCAATCTGGTGACGGAAAAGCTGCTGCCTGTAGAGAAAATTGAGCCAGGCGATGAGACCGAAGTGGAGGCCGCATCCGCCCAGATTGATTACATCTATGAGCAACCAGAAGAACAGATTTTGGACCGGTTGTTGCCACGTTACGTGGAGACACAGGTTCTCCGCGCACTTCTGGAATCGTCCGCGGCGGAGCACGCTGCTCGAATGGCAGCGATGGAAGCGGCCACGAAGAATGCCGGCGACGTCATCGAGGCCTTGACGCTGCACATGAACAAGGTCCGCCAGGCGGCCATCACAAAAGAAATTATCGAAATTGTCAGCGGCGCTTCCTCGACCGCGTAGGAGAAGGCATGGCAGAGCAATACGCAGCAGTAGGACATGTGGTGCAGGTCATCGGACCTGTGCTGGACATTCAGTTTGAGGCGGGTCATCTTCCGGCAATCTACAACGCCGTGAGGATCACGAGCGAGGGCTACAACTCGCCAGAGCCGCTAGACGTGACTGCCGAAGTGCAGCAGCACCTCGGTGAGGGGCGCGTCCGCGCGGTGGCCATGGAGCCGACCGAAGGCATGGTTCGCGGGATGAAGGCCTTCGATACGGGGAATCCCATCGAAGTGCCGGTGGGTCGCGCAACGCTCGGTCGCGTGCTGAATGTGCTCGGGAAACCCGTGGATGGACTTGGGCCGGTCGTCTCCGAGAAACACTATCCCATTCACCGCCCTTCCCCCGCGTTGGACGAACAGTCGACCACGCTTGAAATGTTTGAGACAGGAATCAAAGTCGTTGATCTGATTCAGCCGTTCTTGAAGGGCGGGAAAATCGGATTATTCGGCGGTGCCGGCGTAGGAAAGACCGTCTTGATTCAGGAGTTGATTCACAACGTTGCCATGAAACACGGCGGCGTTTCTGTGTTCGCCGGCGTAGGAGAACGGACGCGCGAAGGTAACGATCTTTATCTGGAATTTCAGGAGTCCGGCGTAGTGGTGGCTGGTCAGCCGGATAAATCGCGCGCGGCGTTGATTTACGGACAGATGACGGAACCGCCCGGAGCGCGTCTTCGCGTCGGGCTGACCGGACTCACCGTCGCTGAATATTTCCGCGACGAGGAACATCTGGACGTCCTGCTCTTCATCGACAACATTTTCCGGTTCGTTCAAGCGGGTTCCGAGGTATCGGCACTGCTCGGTCGCATGCCCTCGGCGGTGGGATATCAGCCGAACCTCAACACGGAAATCGGGGAATTGCAGGAACGCATTACTTCAACGAAAACCGGATCGATCACTTCGGTGCAGGCGATTTACGTGCCCGCCGACGACTACACCGATCCTGCGCCGGCAGCAACCTTTACGCATTTGGACGCCACGACGAACCTTAGCCGGCAGATCGTGGAGCGCGGAATTTATCCCGCGGTGGACCCACTCGCCAGCAGCTCGCGAATCCTCGACCCGCGCGTGGTTGGACAAGAACATTACGCGGTCGCCCGCGGCGTAAAGTCCGTACTGCAGCGGTACAAGGACCTGCAAGACATTATTGCCATTCTGGGTATTGAAGAACTTTCAGATGACGACAAGCGGACCGTGGGACGCGCAAGACGCATTGAGAGGTTCCTGTCGCAGCCGATGTTCGTCGCGGCGCAGTTTACGGGCTTGGAAGGCAAGTACGTGAAGATCGAAGACACGGTGCGCAGCTTTCAGGAGATCGTGGAAGGCAAGTATGACGAAATTCCCGAGCAGGCGTTTTACATGGTTGGCACGATCGAGGAAGTGCTGGAGAAGGCCGAGAAGATGAAGGCGGGCGTCTAAGCGAAAATGCTACCCGAAGCCATCGAATTGATTGTGGTCACGCCGGAGCGGCAACTGCTGCGAGAGACCGTAGTCGAACTAACGATTCCGGGACTAGATGGTGAACTGGGCGTTCTTCCGGGGCACGCGCCCTTGATGACCGAGCTGGGCATAGGAGAGCTGAGCTATCGCAAGGCTACTTCGAGCCAGCCCGTTTTCTTGGCGGTGTTGCGAGGTTTCGCAGAGGTTTTGCCAGACCGGGTTACGCTTCTGGCGGAGACAGCGGAGCGGGCGGAAGAAATCGATCTGAACCGGGCCGAACAGGCGAAAGCGCGCGCAGAGAAGCGCCTGGCCTCGAACGACACGAATATTGACTGGGACCGCGCTACAGTCGCGCTGCAGAGGGCCCTCATCCGCATTCACGTCGCCAGGAAATACCGCGGCGCACCTGTAGAAGTTCGCTGATAAACAATTCAAGCAGGAAAGCTTCGATTGCAACGAAGGCAACGCCTTGTACATCGAATTGTGTGGAGCTAAGGATGGAATCCATCACGATTTACAGCACAGTTTGGTGCCCGGATTGTCGGCGAGCCAAATCTTTCCTGAAAGAACGCGGCATTGAATTTCAAGAAGTGAATATTGAAGAAGACCCCGAAGCCGAGGAGATTGTGCTCCGCGCCAATCACGGCAGATGCAGGGTTCCGACGCTAAAAGTCGGAGAGCGTTACTTCGCCTGCAGTCCGTTCAATGCGCAGCAACTCGCCCAGGAACTCAGCATTCTCCTAAACAAGCAAGTTGTGAAGGACTAGCCTCTAAATGGGCAGTCCACGAGTGAACACCTGAGTCACCTGGAGGGCTTCGTCGAGCAGGATCACGTCGGCGTCAGCGTTCGGGCGCAACGTGCCTTTTTTGTGCTCGATGCCAAGTAGTCTTGCGGGGTTAAAAGTCAGCATTTGGAGCGCATCCCCAAGCGAAGCGCCGAGGTTGACGATGTTGCGGAGAGCGCGATCGAGAGTGAGCGTGCTGCCGGCCAACTTGCCTTCCAAATTGCGGCACACGCCTCCACTTACGGTAACCTCGAATCCACCGAGAACATATTTTCCGTCGGGC
>Ga0181523_10000514_pt1 | contig 43860 bp, 33 predicted proteins | sample PEATcosm2014_Bin_43_FD_119752 | JGI IMG/M metagenome (GOLD analysis project Ga0181523, IMG submission 119752) | Peatland microbial communities from MTU Mesocosm Facility, Houghton, MI, USA - PEATcosm2014_Bin05_30_metaG | ecosystem: Environmental > Terrestrial > Soil > Wetlands > Peat | place... | reverse complement strand
TGCAAGGTGGTCAGTGGCGCCAGCGGAACGTTTTCCTGAATCGTCATCCGGGTCATTTCGTTCTATAGTGAATTGAGCATCTCATGTCTGCTGGCGCAGGCATATTGAGAAGCGAGCTACGTTGCATGTTGCTGCGGGCAGAAGCATCCCTTATGGATTGTCATTCCGAGCGAAGCGAGGGATCTGCATATTGCGGCGAACTGCAGATCCCTCGCTTCGCTCGGGATGACAATCATTCAAGGTTGAAATTGAAAATACAGGAGAGTCCATGTATCCAGAAATAATAGTGATTCCGATGCGTGAAGAGCTGACGCGTCTGGGAATTCAAGAGTTACGAAGCGCGGCTGACGTTGACCGCTTTGTGCAGAATGAACTCGGTACCACCATGGTGGTGGTGAATTCCATTTGCGGATGCGCTGCCGGGCGCATGCGTCCGGCGGTGCGTATGGCTTTGCAGAATGCGGCTAAGCCCGGCAAGATCGCAACCGTATTCGCGGGACAGGACACGGAAGCGACCGAGCGCGCCCGTTCGTGTTTCACCGGATACCCGCCATCTTCGCCTTCCATCGCGATTCTGCGCGACGGCAAACTGGTTTACATGATGCAGCGAAGCCAGATCGAAACGCGCGACGCCTCGGCCATCGCGGCAGACCTGAAGGCCGCTTTCGATCAGCACTGCGCGGCTACGGTGGCGCGCTAGCCCCTGTGGAGCGGGGCTTTGCCCTGCTTGGACGGGGCGGAGCCCCGTCACCACACTGATTCAACCCCATTAAAATCATCTGGAACGCAAAACTTATGAAACGTCTCTTGCCACTCCTCTTCTTGCTCTCGGTTGCGTCTTGGGCCGCCGACGCCTGGCATGCTCCATCCGCTCAGATCGATGCTGTTTATCCCCAGGTTGAAACGCTCTATCTCGACCTGCACCGTAATCCTGAGCTTTCTTATCACGAAGAGAAGACCGCGGCTAAGATCGCCGACCAACTTCGCAAACTCGGATACGACGTTACCACCGGATTTGGCGGCACGGGGGTGGTTGGCGTGTTCAAGAACGGGGCTGGCCCGGTGGTCATGCTGCGTGCCGAACTCGATGCTTTGCCGGTGCCGGAAAAAACGGGTCTCGCTTACGCCAGCCATGTCACCACGCATGATGACCGCGGCGTTGAAGTGCCGGTGATGCATGCCTGCGGCCACGATCTGCATATGGCGATTGGCATCGGAACGGCTGCGCTGTTAGTGCAGAATAAGGACCGCTGGCATGGAACCTTTATCTATGTCGGCCAGCCTGCGGAGGAACGGATCGGCGGCGCGAAGGCCATGATCAAAGATGGCCTGTTCACACGTTTTCCCAAGCCCGACTTCGCTTTCGCGGTGCACGACACCAACGGTCTCCCCGCCGGGAAGGTCGGTTACACGCCCGGCTTCAGCTTGTCCAATGCCGACTCGGTGAACGTGACGGTGTACGGTGTCGGCGGACACGGCTCGGCGCCACAAGAAACAGTTGATCCGATCGTAATCGCGGCGCGAACCATTGTGAGCTGGCAGACCATCGTGTCGCGCGAGATCGATCCGCAAGAACCGGCCGTCATTACGGTGGGCGCGATCCATGGCGGGACGAAGAACAATATTATTCCCGACGAAGTGCTGATGCAGTTGACGGTGCGGTCCTACAAAGATGAGGTGCGCAAGCATCTGCTGGCATCGATCGAGCGGGTTGCGGTAGCGGAAGCGGCGGCCGCGGGCGCTCCGAAAAAGCCGCTTATCGAAATCGAAGAAGGCGTTGGCGCGGTTTACAACGATCCTCAAACCACTAACCGGCTGGCGGAGCGGCTGAAGCAGGTCATGGGAGATTCGAACGTCGTGCTTGGCCGTCCGAATATGGCGAGCGACGATTTTGCCGAATACCGCTATGCGGGAATTCCGAGCGTCATGCTTGAATTGGGCGCGGTCAACCCGGAGAAATATGCGGCGGCAAAAAAAAGTGGAGAGGCGCTCCCGGGTCCACATTCGCCCTACTTCGCGCCCGATCGCGAACCCAGCCTCAAGACCGGAATCGAAGTCGAGATGGCGGCGATTCTGGAATTGATGGGAAAGTAGAGCCAGGTTTCGAAGTTTCCAGGTTTCCGAGTCTCAAAGTTGACCGGCGACGAGTTTCCTCCTTGAAATTTTGAAGCTGATTTTCAGTTCGGCACGTCGGTTCGGCACGTCCATTCCGTCACAAATCGAAGTAATCGGCATCACAGCCCTGTCCGGCTGGATTGTTCGATGATAAGCACAAGGCGGCGTCGCAAGCCGGCGCTGCGATTTGGAAAACCCTGGCCAGATTCCGGTTCGGGGAGCGATGCGGCTGCAGGGAATCCAAGCCTGCGTTGTGCAAGAAAGACGTGGAGTACTCGAATGACAACAGAACTGGATCTGAGTGCGGCCATGAGTCGTGATCTCACCGAGCCGCTCTCCCTGGCGCAGAAGGAGTCGCTGCAGCGTGCGGTCGCCAAGGTGGTTGCATTGGGCGCACAAGTAGGAGTTAGCGCAGATCAGATGATTGAGTTGCTGCAGTCGGGCCTGACCGTCGGCGAACTGCTGGATTACCTGGCGGCTCGGACTGGAGAAGTGGCTTGAGGACAGGTTTCAAAGTTTCCAGGTTTCCAGGTTCCAAGGTTCCAGAGTTGACCATCCGCGCTAACCAGGCCTTTTCGTTGAAACCTTGAAAACCTTGGGCGTTGAAACCTGCTGGTTGAGCGTTTGCCGTCGGCGTTGCTATTGGGTAATCTCTAGCGATGCGGTTTCGCCGGGAACTCAGCATCCATGGGACGGTGCCTGGCTCCGCCCCAGGAAGCCAGAATCGGGCGTACTGGGGACCCCGAGCAAAGTCCGTCCATGCGCCTTGTTGGAAAACGCCGCTGGTTGCATTGATTATTTTTGGAGTGATCGCGGCCGGCTCAACCTTGCGAGCACTTGCCCAGGAAACGCCGAAGCCGCAGACTCAAACTCAGACCGACACTTCACCTGCCAGCCAAGCTCCGAATGCTCCGTCGAAAGTGCCGGGCGTGGACTTGTATAATCTGCTGCAGAAGAAGTCCTTCGTTTTCCCCGACATCGCTGCCAGTACCGAGCGGCTGTCGACGGGGCAAAAATTCCAACTGTTCGTGGACAACAGCATCTCGGTGCACACTGTAACCTGGGCGGTGGTGGGTTCGGCGGTCGGCCAGGCGACTGATTCTCCCACCGGTTACGGACAAGAGCCGGGGGGATATGGCAAGCGCTTCGGATCGTCGATGGCGCGCCAGTCATCCAGCAATTTCTTCGGGACGTTTGTGCTGGCGTCAGCGCTGCATCAGGATCCGCGTTTCTATCCGGAGATCAGACCCCGCTTTTTCCACGCCGTGAAGTATTCGGTGCAGCGAGTCTTCGTCACCCGCAACGATGAGGGACGCAACGCTTTCAACTGGTCCGGGCTGGGGGGTCCACTGATGGCGGAGGGATTGGCGAATGTCTACTGGCCGGATCGGAATCGGAGCTCCGGCGATACTCTGTTTCGCTATGGTCTGGACCTGGCGACCAAGGCGGGTGGAAATATGCTCCGCGAATTCTGGCCGGTATTTTACGGTAAGATCAACCACGCGCCCCGTCAGACTGCCGGGCACAACTGACTTTCCAGCGGGCTGATAGGAAAATTGAAGTTCCTCCGCAAGCTGTCGACTTTTTCCGTGAGTTATGCTGAGGAAAAGGCGGCTTTCCTTATTCTGTGCGCGCATCTAAGCTGAAGAACGGCGACCGCGGCAAGATTGTGGCTTGGCGAGCGTTGGTTAGCGGCTGGTCGACCACGACCGCGGCGGTACGACTTTGGTTCTACGAAAGAGGAGATCAAGATTGAGGAATCGGATACTTCTGTTCGTTATCTTTTGCGGACTCATCGCATCAGCATCGGCACAATCGAGTTTCAGTCGTTACAACTTCACGGTAGGCGGCGGACCCGGCATTGGCAAGGACTATGTCGCCAGCTTTGTCGGCAACTCTCCGCAAGCCACGTTTGGAGCCGGCATGAACTTCACCCGCATGTTCAGTGCGGATATTGAGTACATGTACTACAACCTGGACTTCAGACCCAGCGTGATCCGGGGTCAAGCCCTGGCGGACCAAAGCGGAAAAATGAATTCGATAAGCGTGGACGGGATCGTCAACGTGCCAAAACATCTTGGCAGATTTGCCGCATACGGAATTTTCGGCATCGGATTCTATGATCGCAACGTTAAGTTGGCGCACCCCCAGTTGCTCTTCCCTCCCACACTCTGCCAGCCGGCATGGTTATGGTGGGATCTTCCCGACTGCGCCGTCAATGGCTTCATCACGAGCCCGACAACAATGTCCTCGAACTCCAAGATTGCCGGCGGATTCAACTATGGCGGCGGACTGACTTTTCGTTTGAACCATTTGGACCATGCCAAGCTCTTCCTGGAGTGGCGCTACCATCGCGCTTATCAGAGCGACAGCAAGACCGTCGTTATGCCGGTCACGGTTGGACTGCGCTGGTGAGTACTTCCAACCTCTTTTCGCGAAAGCGATTGCGCTGGCGGAGGGATCTCAGGTGCGCGCCAGCGCTGGTGCGGATCCGAATACGGTCGCGACCAGGGCGTGGATTTCTTCGACCCCTTCATCAAGTTCAAATGTGAACCGCGCCAAGTCCACCCCTTCGAGATCGCGGTGTTCCTGCAGAAGGATGGCCCATGCGGGGTCGGCGATCAAGTCTACCTTGTGGCGCTCGTAGTAGCCGTAACCCAGCCCACGCATGCGGCACAGAAGGTCGCTCACGTGCACCAGGGCGACCAGCGGGCGCGCCTTTTGACTGTTCTCGACGGCATGATGATGTGCGATTACATCGACGATGTCGTCAGGCAGTTTCCATTTTTCCGCCAGCGCCTGCCCGGTGGCGCAGTGGGTGAATCCCATGGTGGCATGTTCCGCCTCGTCCAGGGGAATTCCGTCCTGGCTAGCGAGCTCCACGGCGCGGGTGAAGTCCTGGGAAAATGCCAGGCAGTTGACCATGAAGCCGATGTCATGGAGAAGCCCGGCGATATACGCTTTCTCGGCGTCGCCGGTAGCGGATAACATCTCGCTGAATTTCCGGCACACCAGAGCGCAGCCCAGCGAGTGTCTCCAAAAGACGGTCGGATCGAGCGCCCACTTTTTCGCTGGGAACGCCTGTCCCAGACAGCAGGTGAGAAGAATGGTTTCGACGCGGCGCATTCCCAGGCTGATGACGGCTGCTTTGATCGATTTGGGCGCCTGGGACAGGCCGAACAGAGGGGAGCCGGCTACGCGCAGGCATTGTGCGGCAATGGTTCCGTCGTATGAGACCAGACGCACCACCTCGTCCAACTGCACTTCTTCGACGGAACGGCTCAACAACTTGAGCAAGGGCAAAAAAACCGCCGGGATAGCAGGCATGGTTTCGATGCGTTGCACGCGTTCACGAATGGTTGTAGTCAGGGATGTGGTCATAGTTTGCCACTGCTCAAGGATGGTTTCCAATAAGCGATGGTTCCCGGAAAATGGACGAGGTGAAATTGCTCGTTCAGTTTCATCAGCGATTCCGAGGTTCCGAGAAAGAAATAGCCGCCAAAACTAAGGTTGCTGAAGAAATGGTTGATCACCTTCGATTTCGAGGCGCCGTCGAAATAGATCAGCACATTGCAGCAGAAAATCAGGTCCATGCCCTTCATGAAAAGCATCTTGGAGTCGTCCTGCAGGTTGAGACGGCTGAAGGTGATCAGCTTTTTCGCCTCGGGGCGCACCTGCAGTTTCTTCTCATCGACAGTAGAAAAGTATTTTCGCTTGTAGAGGTCGCTGGTGTTGCGCAGCGCGTAGTCGCCGTAAATACCTGCTTTGGCGGTTTCGACGGAACGGTCGTTCAGGTCGGTGGCGAGAATTTCCACCGTCCAGCCTTTGAGTAAGCGGTCACTTTCCTCGAGCATGTTCATGGCCAGGGTATAGGACTCTTCACCGGTGGAGCAGCCCGCACTCCAGATGCGCAACCGCTTGGTGATCTGCCGGGCTTTTTCCGCTACGAGTTCCGGGAGGATTACTTTCCGCAGCGCGTCAAGCTGGGGCTGACTGCGGAACAGGCAGGTCTCGCCGATGGTGATTTCGTTGAGCAGTTCCCTGAGTTCGGCGTCCCGGGAGGGCGCTGCGGTGAGGCGATCCCAATACTCGCGTGGGGTGCGCGCGTTCAACTGCTTCATTCGCCGGGCGCAGCCATCGGCCAGAAGGTAGAGTTTTTCCTCGGCTTTGTAGATACCTGAAATCTTGTACACGAGGTCGCGGATTTGCCGGTACACGGGGTCAACGGTTTCGGGGGTCTTGTTCAGGGCCGGGCGGGCGATCGCGGGTTGAATAATGGTTGTCATTTTGCCGGAGGCTCCATGGTGGCAAAGGGTCTCGAGTCAAATAGGGGGCGAGGAGCACGGCTCTGCAGCACCCGGCGCGTGATCTCCGCCGCCAGGCGATCGACAGGGTAAGCGGCATCGTCGAGTCCCGAGGCGTGTACCAGGCCAGGCATTCCCCAGACCACCGAGGAAGCCTGATCCTGGATGATGACGTCTCCGCCGGCGTCGCGAATATCTTGCGATCCGAGCACACCATCCGAGCCCATGCCAGTCATTACGACTCCGAGAACGTGGGCGCCATAGGCCAGCGCCACGGAGCGAAACAGCACATCGACTGCCGGACGGCAGGAATTCTCCTGGGGGCCCTGATTCAAGCTCAGACTCCGGTCCATGCCGATGCGGATCACCTTCATATGGAAATCTCCCGGCGCGATCCAAGCCTGCCCGGGTAGCAGACTTGCGCCGGCTCGACCCTCTTCGACAGGAATGGCGGAGCGCTCGGCGAGCCGTGCGGCCAGCAGGCGGGTAAAAATGGGCGGCATGTGCTGCACCACGACAATCGGCACGGGGAAGTCGTTGGGGATCCGCGGAAAGACTTCCGCTAAAGCGTTCGGGCCGCCGGTCGAAGTGCCGATTGCCACAATGTCGATGGTTGGTTTGGAGCGTGCTCCAGCCTTCGATACGACTCGAGGCCGGGCCATGGGTATTACCCTTAGGTTGGCCACCCCAGACAACGCTTTGACGCACTCTCCCTTGCTAACCAAGGCCTTGATTTTGGGGATGAGTTCGACGCGGATGCACTCGACGGCAGCCATCGAGCTGCCGGTATTGGTTGGCTTTGTGACATAGTCGGACGCACCCAGGGAGAGCGCATCCAGGGTCGCGGCCGCTCCGCGCTCGGTGAGCGTGCTGAACATGATGACGGGCAATTTAGGATATAACTTGCGCACTGCCACAACCGCCTCCAGGCCGTCCATGACCGGCATTTCGATGTCGAGTGTCATCAGGTCAGGTTTGAGCAGTGGAATCTTGGCGAGCGCGATTCGCCCGTCGCCGGCCGTACCAACCACCTCCAGCGCCCGGTCTCCCGACAAAATGTCGGAGAGCAACCTGCGAATCACCACCGAATCATCCACGACAAGAATGCGAATTGGGGGCATAGCAAACCGTGTTTGTCCATTTCATCGAAGTGCGGGACCTCAGAAACCTGCCTGGGCCGCCTGGCGCAGCTCCGCAGTCGCCGCTACGTCGTTCACTCCGCCGTTTTCGCCGGCGTTGATCTTGAATTGCTCGACCAGACGGCTCAGCTGGGTCGAGGTTTCCACCAGTTGCTGCGACGCCTTCTGGGTATCGTTGGCTCCGCGGCTGGTGCTTTGCGCCGCCTCCGCCACACCTGCAACGTTGCTGGTAATCTCGCCGCTGCCGTGGGCTGCTTCGCTCACGTTGCGCGACATCTCGTTGGTGGTGGCGTTCTGCTCCTCGACCGCGGTGGCAATCGTGTTCGAGATGTCGTTGATCTGGTTGATGACTCCCGAGATCGACGCGATCGCGTCGACCGCCGCTTTGGTGTCGGTCTGGATGGCTTCGATCTTGCGGCTGATGTCTTCGGTGGCCTTGGCTGTTTCTTTGGCCAGTTCTTTGACTTCGTTGGCTACCACGGCAAATCCCTTGCCCGCTTCACCGGCGCGGGCGGCTTCAATGGTGGCGTTGAGAGCCAGGAGGTTAGTCTGCTGCGCAATCGAAGTGATGACTTTAATGACCTGACCAATCTCGGCAGAAGAATCGCCGAGCTTGGATACGGCGGCGGTGGTGGCTTCCGCGACTTTGACGGCGGCGGTTGCGACCTTCGCGGCTTCCGTCGCATTCTTCGCGATTTCCTTGATACTGGCGCTCATTTCTTCCGCGCCGGTAGCCACGGTCTGAAGGTTCTGGCTAACTGTCTGCGCCGCCTTCGAGACCACTTCGGCCTGGGCCGATGTTTCTTCCGAGTTAGCGGTGATCTGCTGGCTGGTGGCATTCAGTTCCTCGCTGGCGCTGGCCACCTTCGACGCATTTTCCGTGATAGCCAAGATCATGCGCTTCAGGCTGCCACTCATCTTATTAATCGCCGCGGTCAGATCGCCGAGTTCGTCCTGGCTGCGGATGTGCAGATCGTCGCGGGTCAAATCGCAGGCGGCGATGGCCTCCGCCTGGAGCAGAACTGACTGGGTTGCGCCCGCAATGCCTCGGCTCAGGAAAATGGCCACGAAGATTCCGACGGCAAGCGCTGCCGAAGTGGTGATTCCCATGGTCAGGCTCATCGAGCGGGTCTTCTCATTGATCTCCTCCGCTTCCTGCCGCATCAGCTTATCGTTGGAATCCGCGATTTCATCAAGGGGTTTTTTGATTGCCTCGGTGGCCGGCGTAGCCTGATCGGCGAATTCGTCTCCCGCCTTAGTGACGGCATCGTGCTCGCTGCCCGTGGCATGGTTCATGGCCTTTTCCTGGGCTACCCGGAGGGCGGGAAGGTGCTCCTTCGTCGCGGCGAGCCGGTCGCGGTTGGCTTGCAGGCTCCATCTGGTTGACAGTTCGTCTAGGGCGGCGATGTCTTTCTCGACCGAGCCCCAACTGTCATCGAATAACTTCTGCGCTGCCTCTCTTCTGGCCTGCTCCGCTCCCGCGAGAACGACTTGACGGCCCTTGCTCTGCGTCTGATTCAGGTCTCTCTGCAGGTCTTTCAAGACAGCGATGGTGGGAGCGCGCACGGTCATGGCGCGCTCCTCGGTTTCTTTGACAGACATCGCCTTGAGATACGTGAGCACCGCGCTCAGAATCATCAAGGCGAGGATTACTCCAAAGCCAGATCCCAGTTTCTTTCCGAGTGTGAGTTTCATTTCTTTCTCCTTGGCTTGCCGAATTCAAGAATCGGCGGGCCCATTGCCAGCGGGCCCCGTCGGTCGCGACCGATGCGGCGTTTGGGCGGATGGCTAAGCCGCTATCGACCCGTCGTCGCGGTCTCCACCGCATCCGTCATCTGGCACGCTTTTTCGATGTCGAGCACGTGCATGAGTCGGTCGTTCAGCTTGTGAACACCGCGGATCATGGTCCGGACCGATCCACGCAAAGTTTCCGGGGGGAGTTCGAAGCTGTCTTCCTCGACCTCGACCACATCGCCGATTTCGTCCACCAGCAGGCTGACGGCGCCGTCGTCGGAACGCACGACCACGTTCATGGCCAGCATGCCCGGCGGGCGTGGCGCCAGTTCCAGGCGTCGCCGCAGGTCGACGGCGGTGACGATCTGGCCGCGCAGGTTGATCAGGCCACTGACCACGGGAGGGGCCAGCGGAACCTTGGTCATATCGAGCGAACGGATGACTTCCTGAACGCCTTTCAGTTCCACCCCGAACAGCAGCTTGTCGAGATAGAAGGTGCAGAATTGCGAAGTTTGGAGCGAAGTTTGAGCCATGGCTTAGTTCCCAACCTGCGCCGATTTCATCGCCAGGGCGGGCGGCGCAGTGCTCACGTCCGCGCTGCGGAGAATGCCCGGGATGTCGAGCAATTCCGTGACCCGGTCACCGATCACGACCGAACAGAGAACGGATTGCCGAGTCGCCGCCGACTTTACATCGGCACGGTCTTCGACAATGTCGAGAATCTGTTCGACCACCAAGCCGAAGGAGCGTCCCTCGTGATTCAGCACCAGTACCTGAATCGGCCCTGAATCGGGTGCAGGCGGAGCTTGCAGCGCTCGCAGTTTGTGGCGTCGTTCTTCCATAACCACATTGAGACGAATCAAAGGCAATATCTGGCCGCGATATTGCGTGACCCACTGGCTGCCTGACATTTCCACTTGCGTCACGGGAAACTCTTCGAGGCGGGCCAGAGTGCTGAGTGGGATGGCCATGCGGGAATCTCCCGCGCCCGCGAAGAGCAGGAAGGTTTGTTTTTCTGCCGCGTCCGCAGCGGCTTCTGTGGTTTTTTCTGACAGAACGCGTTCCCGCGTTTCCGTAACCACGCTGGCGCGCTGGGCGAGGCCGAGCACATCCAGGATGAGTGCCACTTTGCCGTCACCCATGATGCTCGATCCGGCAAAGGTCTTGACGGACTTGAGTTGTTTGCGCAGCGGCTTGACCACAATTTCTTCGGTGTCGTTGATCTGATCGACTACCAGCCCGAATTGCCGTTCGTCAGCTTGCAGCACGACGATGTTGACGGCGCCATCGTTTGCCATCGCGAGACTGGCATCCGCGGCAAACTTCAGTTCGCGGTCCAGGTACACCAGAGGCAGCAAACGTCCGCGCAGGCGGTAGACGGGTGCGCCATGGACCAGTTCGATGCTCTTCGCCACCTTGGCGGCCTCGATCCGGACCAGTTCGAGCAAGCTCACCTGGGGGATGGCGTAGCGATCGCCGCCGCAGGTCACAACCAGCGCGGGGATAATGGCCAAGGTCAACGGTATTTTTACCCGTATGGTTGTGCCTTGGCCCAGAGTGGACTGAATGTCTACCGTGCCGCCAATTTTTTCCACGTTCGTCTTCACTACATCCATGCCGACGCCGCGGCCGGACACGTTGGTCACTTTCTCTGCCGTGGAAAATCCAGGAAGGAAGATCAAATTGAAGACTTCCCGCTCGATCATGCGAGTGGCCTGTTCGGGGGTGATCACGGCGCGCTCAACCGCTTTCTTGCGGATGCGCTCCACGTTCAAGCCGGCGCCATCGTCGGTGATCTCGATATTGACCTTTCCACCTTCATGAAAGGCGCGCAGAATCAGGCGCCCGACTCGGTTCTTGCCGGCCTGCACGCGGTCTCGGGGAAGTTCGATACCATGGTCGACGGAATTGCGCACCAGATGGGTGAGCGGATCCTTGATCGCCTCGATGATAGTTTTGTCGAGTTCGGTGTCTTTGCCCTGCATCTCGATTTCGACTTCCTTGCCGCAACTGAGCGCGACGTCGCGCACCGTCCGCGGAAACTGGTTCCAGATGTTCCCGATGGGCTGCATGCGGGTCTTCATGACCCCCTCCTGCAGTTCGGTGGTGATCAGGTTCAGACGCTGTGCGGCGGCGAGAAGACCGGTGTCTTTCGTGCGGCCGACGAACTGCAGGACCTGGTTGCGCGCCAGCACCAGTTCCCCCACCAGATTCATCACCTTGTCCAGTAATCCGACATCCACCCGGACGGTGCTATCTGAGGCGGTCACTTGCGTGCGGGAGGACTGCTGGATGCGCAGTGCATCGACGACATCGGCCGACCGCGCCGCGCCCTGCTCCACCAGAATTTCGCCCATGCGGCGCGGGTCGCCGGCTTTCTGCTGGTTAACCGCGAGCAGGATTTCGGTCGGAGTGACGCCAGCCCGCTGCGTGAGAATTTCACCGATCGAGAGCGGCGAAACGGTCTCTTCCGAAGTGGTCTCAGGCGTGGGCGCAACCGCACTCTTCGCAGTGGATTCCACCGGAGCTTCGGGCGGCGACTGCAGTCGGGTTAGAGTGGCAATCAGCTTGGTGTCGTCACGCTCGCCTTCGCCCCCACTCACTTCGATACTGCCCAGCATTTGGCGGACGGCATCGACCATGCCCAGCAAAGCGGTGGTGAGTTGCGGATTCAGCGTGAGTTGACCGTCCCGCAGCCGAGTCAGCAGGTTCTCCCCAACATGGGCGACCTTCTCCAGCTTGTTGAAACCGAGGAATCCGCACGTGCCCTTGATGGTGTGAATGGTGCGAAACACGCTGGCCAGCGCGTCACGATCGTGAGGATTCTTCTCCAGACCGACCAATTCCCGGTCCAGGCGGTCGAGGTTTTCGTAACTCTCGACCAGAAAATCTTGAACGATGTCGCTGTCACTCATGGCTCCCGCTCCTTTCCAAGGCGTTGGATCTCCCTCTCATACCCTATCGTCCGTTCAGCGCTTTTCATTAGGCGTCGCAAACGCATTGCTAAGAGACCAGGCAAGAGCGTAGGTTCAGATTTGCGGATTTTTGGGCAGAACTCATTCGGTGAATTCATTGACGCCCGCGCGGAGTCTGAGGCGTTGTTTCACTTTCTCAGAGTCGAGAAAAGCAGGTTTCGAAGAAACAAACAAACGGAGGATGGAATGCGAGGACGGGGCCTTGGTTTTGGTTTTCTGGTAACGCTTGCCGTGTTTTCTTTTGCATCTGTTTCATGGGGCCAAGGCACCGACAAGACGGAACGCGTGTTATTCAATGCCAAGGTATTCACGGGCGTCCCAGAACATCCTTACGCCGAAGCGGTCGCCATTCGCGGCGACAAGATCGTGGCGGTTGGCAGTCTAGCCGAAGTCCTGGAGGCCGTCGGCAAGAATGCTGAGGGAGTTGACCTGCACGGAAACTTCCTGCTTCCAGGTCTCATCGACAGCCATGTTCATCCCATCGAAGACGGTTTCACGCTTCTTTCCGCGGATCTGGGCGATCGCGTGCCCTCCATGGACGAACTGGTCAGCTTTGCCGCTGACGCGAAGAAAACCGGCAAGGGCATGCGTGGCGATGTTCTCTACATCAGTGGAATGCCCTTAGTCCACTGGTTGAAAACCAACGACCTCAACGCCCGCTTCAACCGCGGGGACTACGCTACCTTGCCGGTGTTTCTCGCGGGATCCGACGGCCACACCGGCTGGGCAAATCGCGCTCTGCTTGGCCGCGCCGGGATCACGAAGGAGTTCTTGAGCCGTCTTTCTGCGGAGGAACGCGCCTACTATGGCATTGAACCGACGGGCGATCCTAATGGTTTCGCCGTCGATGCCGGCTTGGACAAGATTCAGGCTGTCGTGCCGGAACCATTGCAGCAGCAATTGCTCGCGGGCGGAAGCGCCGTGGTGCATTACCTGCACGGCCTGGGAATCACGGCCTGGCTGGATGCCAGGGCCGACCGGCCGATTCTGCTCACCTATCAGAGTCTGGCACAACGGGGAGAGCTGACCGCGCACGTCGCGGCATTTCTGGTGGTGAATCCTCGTAACGATCCAACCAAAGAACTGGAGGCGGTGCAGAAGCTCCGGCAGGAATTCGCCAATATTCCGAATTTGACCATCCCCGGAATTAAAGTGTTCGCCGACGGTGTGCTGGAGTATCCGTCGCAAACTGCGTCGTTGACCAAGCCTTATCGCAACACGGGGAGGCCCGGTGACTTGCTGTTCGATCCGGCTCGTTTTGCCGAACTGGCTACGGCAGCCGATAAACAAGGTCTCATCGTGCATGTTCATGCCTTGGGCGATCGAGCCGTGAAGGAGGCACTCAACGGGATCGAAGCGGCCCGGAAGGCAAACGGGAACAGCGGTCTTCCACACACGCTGACCCACATTCAATTGGCCGATCCCGAGGATTTCCCCCGCTTCCGGCAGCTCGGTGTGATCGCAGCTCTGCAACTTCTGTGGGCAAGCGCGGGTGAAGAGACGATTGAACTGATCAAGCCTTACATCGACCCGGAGTTGTACCGGTGGCAGTATCCGGCGCGTTCGCTTCTCGATGCCGGCGCCACCATCTCGGGCGCCAGTGACTGGGCGGTTTCATCACCAAATGTGTTTGAGGCGATCTGCCAGGCCGAAACCCGCAAGGGACCCGCAGGGGTGCTCGACGCCGCCCAACGCATGCCGCGCGAAGCGATGCTCTACGCCTACACGCGTAATTCGGCGCGCGCTTTGAATCAGCAGGACAAGATCGGATCGCTCGCGCCGGGCATGCAAGCGGATCTTGTGCTGGTCGATCGTGACCTTCTCACGGTTTCTCCCGAGGAACTGAAAGACACCAAAGTTCTGTGGACGATGTTTGGCGGCATCACCGTTTATCGTGCGCAGCCTTAGCCATTTTTAAGAGTGGGAAGCGGCTCTCAGTTCTTGGCTAATGCCGCGGTAATCGCCTTCTCGGCCAGCGGCGCCATTACGGCATAGCCAGCCTGGTTCGGGTGGACTCCGTCTACGGACAGCTCTGCCTTCAGACCACGCTTGTCATTCGCCATGGGCGAGTAGTAGTCGAGGAAAACCAAGCCCTCTTTTGCGGCGTAGCCTTTTATCCAGTCATTCAGAGCGCGAATCTTTTCCACCGGGGCCAGATCCGGCCTCCATGAATATTGGAAAGCCGGCAGGAGCGAGGCCAGAACCACGTGGATTCCGTTTCGCTTCGCCAGGTCGACCATGGAGGTCAAATTGTCTTCGATTGCTGCCAGAGTGGTGGGACCAGTATTTTCTGCAATATCGTTGGTGCCAGCCAGGATCACCACTACCGTTGGTTGCAATGCGATCACATCTTGGCGAAAGCGCAGCAGGATCTGCGGCGTGGTTTGCCCACTGATTCCACGATTCACATAAAGCTTGCCGGGGAAAGAGTCGGACAGTGACCAGATTTGGGTGATAGAGTCGCCCAGGAACACCACTCTCGATTCGCCCTTGGCAGGGGGAGCCAGCTTGGCATCGTCCTCCCGATACCTGGCCAAATCTGGCCAGTCGCGGAATCTCGATTCCATTGCTTGCTGGTGTTCGCGGAGAGACGCACAAGGATCCGATGGCGGCTGGGCCGCCGCGCCGGTCCGCAGCATCAAGCCGGCAAGCAGAACAAAGACTGGTTTCACAAAGGAACGCACGATCTCACCTCCGAACGCTCTTCTGATTGAGTTCACATAGAAGACTAGCTCAGACGGACGCCGCTTCTCCAGGCGCGACGCCGGCCGAGACTTGGACACGATGGGCAACTGATCAGCGGCGAGGGCTGAGAATGAGCTGTCGACAGGCGTGGACAAAGGCGGAGATTCACGATTCTCCGGCGGCTGGCTTAGGATGTAAGCGAGGGTCAACATGTATATTCCCAGGGCTAATGAAGAAAATCGCGTGTCCGTGATGCAGGCGCTGATGGTTTCACATCCGCTTGCGACACTTGTGACATTAGGAGATTCCGGCCTCTTTGCTTCGCATATTCCAATGGTCCTGGACAACGACGGCTCCCAGTTCGGCGTGCTGAAGGGCCACCTCTCGCGCGCCAACCGGCAGTGGCGCGACTTTGTGCCGACAGTGGATGCGCTTGCGATTTTTGCCGGTCATCAACACTACATCTCGCCCAATTGGTATCCGGGAACAAGAGAGCATGGCAAAGAAGTGCCGACTTGGAATTACGTCGTCGTGCATGCCTATGGCCCACTGAAGGTGATCCAGGACCACGATTGGCTCCTGACGAACGTAGAGAAGCTGACCAACATCCACGAGGCGGGATCACCGGTTCCATGGAAGGTCAGCGATGCGCCAAAAGAATTCATCAAATCGCAGTTGAATGGGATTGTCGGTCTGGAGCTGCCGATCCAGCGGCTTCAGGGTAAGTGGAAGGTGAGCCAGAACCGAACCGAGAGTGAAAGGAAAGGAGTGGTAGAAGGATTATCGAAACTCAACAGCCCCGGAAGCCTCGCAATGAAAGCGCTGATGGAGGAAATATGGATCTCAGAGAAACGTGATTAGAACGTGAATCTTGCGGAAAAATTGAAAGGCGCGGACCGCGGCGCCAACCGTGAGTCTGCGCACAAGGCTTCAAGTCGCACGGGACGGCTGCGATCCTTTGAATCCGTAGTAAACGATGTAGAGATAGCAAATCAGCGGCAGGATGAAAGAGTGGTGGATCCCGATGCGGTCCGCCAGGACTCCAACCAAAACCGGCACTACCGCGCCACCCACGATCGCCATGATCATGATTCCGGATCCTTCGCCCGTAAGCGGTCCCAGTTCGGCGATGCCCAGAGTGAAAATACTTGGGAACATGATGGAGTTAAAGAGTCCAACCAGGATAATGCTCCACATCGCAACTGGCCCTGTGCTCAGCATGGAAATGCCGACCAGAAGGCAGGTTGCCATGGCCGCCGTGCCCAGGACTATGCCCGTGCGAACCTTTTGGAGAATTGCGGAACCAATAAATCTTCCCACCATCGCGCCGCCCCAGTAAAAAGACAAATAACCGGCGGCGAGTTTCTCCGTTAGATTGCCGATGTTGGGTTGACTTAGATAATTCACCATAAAGCTGCCAATCGAAACCTCTGCACCGACGTAAACGAAGATTCCAATCGCACCAAATACCAGTTGGCGGTATTTCCAGAGGTGCATGTGTCCCGAACGATCACCCGTGTGGCGCTCGGCCGCCGGCACCGGAGGAAGTTTGAAGGTGGCAATCGCAATTCCTAGTGCGATGGCAATTAGTCCCAGCGCGAGATAGGGAAGCTTGATGGAGGACGCTTGTTGTAAACGGTACGCATGGAGCACGTCGGACGACATCTGACGAATCTCGTCCATGCTCTTGGGCGCCGCGCTCAAGATGAACAAACCGCCAACGTAAGGAGCAATCGTGGTTCCCAGGGAATTGAAAGCCTGCGCCAGGTTCAAGCGGCTGGACGCGGTTTTTGCCGGGCCCAACACCGCAACATATGGGTTCGCCGCAACCTGCAAGGCTGTAATCCCGCCCGCCAGGATCATCAATGCGAACAAGAAAAGCGGATAAGAAGGCGCGGCCGCTGCCGGGATGAATAACAGGGCTCCCACGCCCATGGTGAAGAGCCCGCCTACCATGGTCCACTTATAACCAATCCATTCAACGATCTTTCCCATGGGTACTGAGAACAGAAAGTAGGCCGAGAAAAACGCGAACTGAATGAACATGATCTTCGCATAACTCAAGTCGAAGATCGGCTTCAGGTGGGGAACCAGAATATCGTTGAGGCAAGTTAGAAACCCCCACATGAAGAATAGCGTGGTAACCACGACGAGGGCGCTCTTATAACTGGCAGAAGGTGCTGTTGTCGTGACTGGAGTGCCTGAGTTAATAGTAGTCATAGGATCGAGTTATTCCCCAATTTGCCAGGCGATTTTGTGTGCTATGTGGTAGATAGTTCTTTCTGCATTTCTTCCAAAGTGAAGCCCTTGGTCTCCGGATACACGAACAGAACCACGAAGAATTGCAGAACCATCATGGCTGAAAAGAAAACGAACGGGTAAGCGCCGGACGACGCAGCCATAAGAGGAAAGATGGCGGAGATCAGCGCATTCATAAACCAATGCGAGAAAGTGCCCAGGCTTTGCCCTTTCGCCCGAACCGCATTGGGGAAGACTTCGGAGATATAAACCCAGATTACGGCTCCTTGTGAAAATCCGAAGAAGGCTATGTACCCGACCAGCAGCCATACCAGAAGACTCTCATGGCTGTGGGTAAAGAAGATGGCGGAAACTCCAGCCAGGCATGCCGCCGTGCCAACCGACCCCACCAGCAACAGCGTCTTGCGGCCGAGCTTATCGATCACCGACATCGCGATCATGGTGAAAAGAAGATTCGTCGCTCCGATGGCGACCGCTTGCAGGTTGCCGGAGATTCGACTGAATCCAGCATGAGCAAAGATGTCGTTGAGATAATAAAGTATGGCGTTGATACCCGACAATTGATTGAAGAGTCCAATGCTCACCGCCAGAAAAATTGGGAAAGCATATTTCCTGGAAAGCAACTTCTCGGACGCCTGCTTCTGTTCCACGTCAATGGATTCGACGATTTCCTGCAGATCGTGTTCGTAGTTATCGTCCCCGGTTAACTGCAGTACCGATCTTGCCTCCGCCACTCGTCCTTTCTTGACTAGCCATCGGGGACTGCGCGGAATGGTAAATAACATCACGAAAAATAGTGCCGCCGGGAATGCGGCAACTCCCAGGTCCCACCGCCATTCCGTGGCGCCCACATGCGTTAGTGCAATAAGATAATTTGAAAAATATGCGAGAAGAATACCGAACACCACATTGAACTGAAACAACCCTACTAGTCTCCCGCGCCATTTCGCCGGGGCGATCTCGGCGATGTACATCGGGGCCAGCACCGACGATCCGCCAATACCCAGTCCTCCGATAAAACGAAACACGACCAAAGACCACCAACTCCAGGCAAAGGCGCAGCCTAGCGCCGAGACTAGGTAGAAAACCGCCAGTCCTCGCAAGCTATCGCGCCGGCCATAACGTTCGCCGGGGAACCCGGCCAGCATTGCCCCTACCACCGTGCCCCAAATGGCAATCGAAACCGTGATTCCCAGGCTCTTCGACGAGAGGTGGAAGACCTGCGACAGAAAGCCGGTGGTGCCGGAAATGACGGCGGTATCAAAACCGAATAACAGGCCGCCCAACGCGGCCACACCCGTGGCTTTCAACAAAACCGAGTTCAACGTCATGCCGTCTCCAAGCGTCCGGTGTTGGTTGCGGTTTTCGTTCCAAGTTTTGTTCCGAGTCCTGATTGCAGAGCCTTCGCTTCAGCAATCGTCCAATCGGGGATGGCCCCTCGGCGGCTGGCGACCAGCGCTCCCACACGATTCGCGAAGTCGGCAATTTCCCGTGGTGACCATCCGCTGCCCAATCCGTGCAGGAAAGCAGCCGCGAAAGCATCGCCCGCGCCAACCGTATCGACAACTTGAATGGGATAGCCGGGCGCTTCAATGTATTGCCCGTCCAACAAAACTGTGCAGCCGAGCGAGCCCCGGGTTACACACACGCCTTCCCATTTGTACTGGTCGGCATAACTTCGACAGAACTCCTCCAGCGACCGACATTGCGAGTTGTGTTGAGAGCCGAACATGCGCGCAAGTGCGTCGACCTCTTCATGATTGAGTTTCACGACCGTTGCCCGTGCCATGAGTTCTTGGATCAGCGCGGGCGTGTAGGCATCGGCTCGCAGGTTCACATCGTAGAAACGGCGCGCTCCCGATGCCCGATCGAGAAGCTCTGTGGTCAATCGCCGCGCCTGAAGACCGATTTGGTGCAGCGTTCCGAAATAAATCCAATCCACTGGACGCGAAAACAAGCGGTCAAACTGTGCCGCCGTGAGCTGGGGAAAATCGTACGCCGCCGGCCGGTGAAGAATAAATTTCGGTTGTCCGTCGCTCGCCAGCGCAACCGAAACGATGCCCGTGGCATGACTTTTGTCCAGATGCAGATACTCCGTCGTCAGGCCAAGCCGAGACATGCTGTCGATGACCCTCTGGCCTCGCGGGTCCGCGCCCACTGCACTGATGAATGAGACGGTGTGTCCCAGTCGGCTAAGGTGGGCGGCAAAATTAAGCGAGGCGCCACCTAAGTATTCGTCCTGCCCGACGATGTCCCAAAGCACCTCACCGATGCTGATGACGTTCACGCGTCAATCCCCGGAGTACACGTCCGACGTGCTCACCGCAGCTTGAAATTCTGGCACAGTATACACTCCCGCGTTGCAGACGCAGGCGCGAGTCAATTGGCCGCGAAAGCATCCGTCAGGGAAACGATTTTCAGCGCACCCCTAAGCTGATCGATAGTGGCAGCGGACTTTAGAGTGAGCGTAATGGTGGCGGGCTCCCCCGGAAGCAGGTCGAAATAATTGTCCGAGCTTTCGACGTCGAGATCTCCGAAAGAAAGATAGACGCTGCGCGCGAGCTTCGGTGACTGCAAAGTAATGGTATAGGCCTTGTCCTTACCCGGGCTGAGAGTAGCTTCGATCTTGGGCATAACCGGCAGTTCTAGGTTGTGCGTTACGTCAAAAAAAACGAGGTTACGGGAAACTGATTTCCCGGCCGCTTCCAGGTCGACGACCAGAAAGCTGCCGCGAGGATCGCCCTTCGCCGCCAGATCGGCTTTGTCGAGGGTGAGGTAGATCGCGCTCGACTGAGCCGGGGCTTGAATGTCTTTCATTTGCTCGAGCAGAACCTTCCCGGAGAAATCGAGAAGACGGGTGTGGATGGTTCCGGCGAACGGCTTCAGGTTGTCCGACACGACGTATACATCCACCTTATCGCCGTGCACAAAGGGCGAGACCAGCACGTCGTCGTAGAAACGCCGGGCATAGTAATGCAGGGCTTTCCAGCGTCCGTAGTAATCGATGCTCGCCCATGAAGCCACCGGCCAGCAGTCATTCAACTGCCAGTACAACGAACCCATGGTGCGAGGCCGCTGTCGACGCAAATGCTCGGCGCCGATCTTGATGATCTCCGCCTGTTGCACCTGGCTTAGATAGACGAACGAAGCAAAATCCTTGGGCTCGCGGTACTCGCGCAACATATAAGTCAAGATCCGTTCATTGCCGCCTTTATTTTTCTGGTGGGCCTGCATAACGGTGGAATGAATGTCAAAGTCGTCAGGCTTGTTGGCAAACGTCCGGATCGTCCGCATCTCGGGAAAAGATTGAAAGCCATATTCCGTCATGAAGCGGGGAAATTGCTTGGTGTAGTCTTGCGCCGGTGCTTGCTGGTGCCACACCGCCCAATAGTGCATATCGCCGTTGTGCTGATTATCGGGAATCTCCTCGAAGTTGGCGCTGGGAGAGCTGGGCCAGTAAGGCACGGGATCGCCATACTGACTCACCGCGCTCTTGAGGACGTCGGCAAACATCACCATGTAATCCTGCCAGACGCGATCGCGGATGGTCGGAGAGATCGCTTCCTTGAACTCCTCGCGATCGCCCCAGTGACTCCAGCCCGTTTCCACCTCGTTATTTCCGCACCAGATCACGATGCTGGGATGATCGCGCAGCCGCTTGATCTGCTGGATCGCTTCCTCGCGGACATTCTCTTGAAAGGGGACGTCCCCGGGAATCATGTCGCCGCCGAATGCGAATTCCTGCCAGACCATGATGCCGAGTTCGTCGCAGATGTCGTAGAAATCATCGGACTCGTAGTATCCGCCACCCCATTCACGAACCATATTCATGTGCGCATCGCGGGCGGCCTGCAGAATTTTGCGATGAATCTCAGGAGTGACACGGTTCGGAAAGCTGTCGAACGGAATGACATCGGCGCCCTTGGAAAACACCACTATGCCGTTCACTACGAACTCGAAACTCTTTCCCCATTGATCGGCTACGCGGCGTAGCTCCAGCGAACGCAATCCGGTTTTCACTTCGGCATGCGCCGCCGCCGCAACTTTTTTGCCGAGGCTAATCGAGGCGGAGAAGCGGTAGCGGCTCTGCGCGCCGTATCCGACTGGATACCAGAGCTTAGGTGCGGCAATGCGAATTGGAAATGAGACGTGATTCATGCCGGCATCGAGTTGCAGGGTCTGGGTTCCATCGGGCGACGTCGGTGCAGACGGCTGTGTTGCAGACAGTTCATCGTGCGCCAGAGCGAGGGTCGCCGTAGTGGGATGGCTGGCTTCGATGTCAAGCTCCGCTGTGACCAGCGCGGTTTCGGCAGTGATTTTCTGTTGGTGGATGTGAAAGTTGTCGATGCGCATCGCATCCCACGACTCGAGCCGAACCGGCTGCCAAATGCCTTCGGTCATGAAACGCGGTCCCCAATCCCAGCCGTAGTTATAGGGAGCCTTGCGGGTATAAGGAGCGGTCGCGATGTCCTCTTCGTTTCCGAAGTTATGAGTTGAGATCGAGGGCAATACATAGGGCAGCGACTTGACGTAGGGAAGCATCGTCTCGACGGCGGAATGGAACACGATGCGGAGCGTATTCGGACCGGGCTTCAGCAGCGCTTTTGCGGGGATTCGCCAGTGACGGAACATGTTGTCGGCATGAAGAATTGCTTGATCGTTGAGGTAGACATCGGCCAGCGTGTCGAGACCATCGAACACCAAGTCGACGTGGTCACGCGCGAGGGAGGCAGCGTCGGCTTGGAAGACTGTTTGATACTCCCAGTCGGTCAGGCCGATCCACTGCAAGCGAAATTCGTTGTCGCGATCGAATGGGTCGGGGATGAGACCGTTACGTAGAAGGTCGGTGTGCACGACGCCCGGAACCTGCGCCGGATGCCACTGTTGGACATCGGGTTGGTCGGTGCTTGCGATTCCGACGCGGTCTCCGATGGCGCGAAACTGCCAACCCTGGTCCAGGGTTCGGGACGACGGTTCAGCGGCCGCGAGCGGCAATACGGCTAGCACAGGAAAGATAAACATAAAGGTGAAGAGCAGGGATACGGCAGTGGCGAGACGGTGAAGAAATCGGGGCTGAATCAGCTTCATATGAGCTCTCCTGTTTGGCCTGTTAAGAAAACGAAATGCTCCGGCATCGGCGGTCGCGCTTCGCCGAATCGATCCGGCCGATTCAATCCAGCGGAATCAATTCGGCTCTGGCCGTCATGCATGGGCGAAGTATTCCGAGCAAAGAGCGGCCCCGCCGGCAATACCAGCATCCGCACCGTAGTGTGCTTTGAGCAAGGGAATCTCCTGGCAGCGTGAATTGACGCAGTATTCCACAAGCCACTCGGAGATGTCGCCGAAAAATGGATTCAGCATCGCGGCTACGCCGCCGCCGATAATAATGACGTCCGGTTCCGCCAAGTCGACAATATTACTTAACCACAGTGACAGCAGTTTAACGGTTTCCTGCAAAGTCTGTTTGGCCAGGAGGTCGCCAGCGGCATAGGCTTGTCCGACTATCTCACTGGTTACGGCGTCAACGTTCCCGTGGGCGAGGTCAAGCATGCTGGAGCGAGGATTCTGGCCAGTCGCCAATTTAGCGCGCGCTCTTCGCGCGATCGCCGGCCCGGCGGCCAGGATCTCGATGCAGCCCGGCTTGCCACATCCGCAGCGCGGGCCGTCGTAATCGATACTCATATGTCCGCCTTCGAGCGCGGCTCCGGTCCGGCCGTTGTAGATGCGTCCGTCGATTACGGCGCCAGTTCCGATTCCAGTGCCGATGCAGGTATAGAAGATGTGGCGATAGCCGCGCCCGGCTCCCCAGTAGGTTTCAGCCAGCGCCGCCGCGTTGGCATCATTCTCAACCTTTACCGGCGCGCGATAGATTTTCTCGACCTCAGCCGCCAGCGGAAAATTTCGCCAGCACGGAAGATTGGGAGGATTGACCACAACTCCGGTCGCCGGATCCAGGGGACCGGGCGAGCAAATACCGATTCCACGAATCAGCGGTCGTGCTTTCGCATCGTGCGAGAAAAGAAGATCGATGGCGGATACCACCGCCGTCAGTCCGTCGGCTGCAGTTCCGTCTGCCACCATCGGAGTGCGGATCTGAGTCTTGATTTCACCATTGCGGTTGACCAGCCCGGCGGCAACTTTGGTGCCGCCAATATCCACGCCTACTACGAGACCATCGGAAGTTTCTGTCATCGCCGGCTTCACGGCCCTAGTCTGTACTGCAGTGCCGGGTGCAATTCCATACTAAGGAACGGCACAGTATACGCTGCCTTTCGGAATGTTGCGGAAAGCTTCCGGCCGCGGACAACCTGGCGAGTGGCAAGAACGGCAATAATCCTTCGCACAACTCCGATGAACAGCAGCTTAGTGTGGCGAGAGACGTGTACAGTATTGAGCAGGGGAGGAGTTCCAGTGTCCACAGAGCGGTATGACGGTTCGTCTAGTATCAAGGCGGTAATTCTCGATTATGGTCAGGTGTTGGTCCGCTGCCCCACGCAGGAAGAATTCGGGCGCATGGCGGAAATGTTCAATGTGAGCTTTGAGTCGTTTTATGAGCTGTGGGAAGCCAGCCGAGGTCCGTATGACCGCGGCGATCTTACGGCGAAAGAGTATTGGCTGAAATTAGCAGCAGAGACCAACAGTTCGATTAATCGCGAACAAATCGAGATCCTCCGCCAAGTGGAAATTGAAATCTGGTCGCATGCCAATCGCGACATGCTCGAGTGGCTGAGGCAGTTGCACGCGGCAGGATTCAAGACCGGATTGCTGTCGAACATGCCCGTGGACTTGATGACATATGTGCTGGCGAATTTCGAGTGGATGGAGAACTTTGACTTCAAGACATTTTCCTGCGAAGTCAGATTGCTAAAGCCGGACCCAGCTATCTATGAGCACTCGCTTCGCGGCCTTGGCGTGGCAGCGGCAGAGGCGCTGTTTGTGGATGATCTCGAGAACAATATCCAGGCTGCGCGAACGCTGGGCATGCGTGCGATTCAATTTCGATCCGCCGCGCAGCTCAAGGATGAGCTGGAAGCGCCGGGCTTTTCCATAGTGCCGGCCGTGGCAGAATCACCTTCGACGGCCGCGGGCGCGGGGCAAGAAATCAAGTTTCAGCTATAAAGACGAGGTCGCGCTACACCTGGCTACACGCTGCACGTGGCTAATGCGGCGATTCTTCTTTGGCGGGTGCTGGTGGCGGATTCGAGCCGGTCTGCAATCTTTGGAACTCCTCGATTTCATGTTTTGCGGCAGCCGTCTTTCCCTGTTTCCTGTAGAGACCTGCGAGCCCGAAATGCGCCTGCGCTGCGAGTGAACTTTCTTTTTCGATGGTGAGGAGCTTGGTCCATTCTTTCTCGGCAGTGGCGGCGTCGCCTTCCAGTGAGGCGGCTTTCCCCAGCGAATAAAGCGTTTCGGGCATGTCTGGCATCAACTTGTCGGCGCGCAATAGTTCCGTGCGCGCCTCGTGCACTTTGCCCTGTTCCAGCAAGGCTGCTCCGAGCCGGTAAGCTGCCTCGGCGTTTCCGGGCTGCAGTTTAGTTTGCGCGCGAAACTCTTCTTCCGCTTTGGTCCATTGGAAAGCGCCGGCATAGACTTCGCCCAGTTCCAGGTGGACTTCGGGTATATCGGGACGCAAGCGCAACGCGTCGCGATACTCCTTCTCGGCATCTGGCATATTGCGGAGCACAAAGTAGTTTTCTCCCATCGCCTGGTGCGCGCGGGGAGAGTCTGGATAGGCAGCCAGCAAAGTCTCGATCGATTGTTTCGACATCAAACCGCTGGCGCGGCCAAAGTAATACAAAAGATCGGGGTCGTTGGGACGCGCGGCCAACGCCGCCTGCAGATTCGCAACCGCCTCCGGCAGTTGCCCAGTCTGGATCTGCGCAATTCCCAGCGCAGTCTTATCTTGCGCTCGTTCGAGGTGTGGAATCGCCTGGGCGGCGTAGCCTTGTACGAGCAGGGCATAGCCCAGCAACTGGTGAGCAGGCGCCGAGTCGGGATCCACCTCCAGCGCGTGCTTCAGCGGAGCAATGGCGGACGCGAAATCGCGCTTCTCCATATAAGCCTGGCCGAGGCTGATGAAGCCATCCGCGTAGGTTGGCTCGAGCTCGGTGACTTTTCGAAACTCCGTGACCGCCACATCGAATTGTCGTTGCGTGTCAGCTGCAATTCCGGCCTGCATGTGCTGGACAGCCTCCGGTGACAGAGTCTGCGAGGCGAACCATAAGAGTAATAGTGCTCGGATCATCGATTCTGTTTCTCCGGCTCGCGGACTTCGGGCTCCTTGACTTCGGGCTCCTTGACTTCGACGAACTGATCGGCGTGAACATCATTCAAGGTCTGATGAATGCCCGATGGCCACACGACTTCCACCTTAGCTTTCTCCGCTGTCCCGAGTCCAAAATGAAGGCGCTTGTCGCTCGCCGAAAGATACCCAACAGTTGAGGTCGCGAACCGTGTCTGCCCGTTTACCTGCACGCGGGCGCCATATCCATCGCGATTACTGCGCGTGCCACGCAATGAGATCACCAGCCAGTGCGCCTTGCTGCCCGACTTGCCGCCATTGTTCATGAGCACTTGAGGATGGCCGCCGAGACAAGTCATCACCACGTCTACCCATCCGTCGTTATTCAAGTCGCCGAAGGCAGCTCCGCGCGCGGCCACGGGTGTCGTGACCCCGGAATCGACGCGCTCGAACCTATTATTGTGATTCATCGCCAGGAGCGGCACGTCAAGATAGTGCAGGGAAGGATCGATGCTCTCCACATTGTCCAGCACATGGCTCTGGGCGACAAATAAGTCTTTCCAACCGTCATTGTCGAAGTCTTCCAAGCCGAGGCTCCAGCCGGAGCTGCCACTCGAAAGTACGCCGAGGCCGGTCTCGAGACTGCGATAACTGAACGAACCGCCACCGTCGTTGTGATAGACACCGTAAATTTCCCGGGGCAACAGTGTGACCATAATGTCCGGCCGCCCATCGTTGTCATAGTCTTGAAAAACCACGCCCATGCCCGACATCCGCCTACCGTCCTCAGAGAGCGCCGCGCCGGCTTCCAGAGCGACTTCTGTGAAGGTTCCATTCCCGTTGTTGTGATAAAGGTACTGCTGCATGCCGTCGTTGGATACGAATATGTCGGTAAAGCCGTCTCCATCGTAGTCGGCAAAACCTACACCCAAAGCGCGCCCTTTTTTTGCTGCGATACCGGAGCGTTGGCTCACATCGGTGAAGGTTCCATCGCCATTGTTGTGATAAAGGATGTTGGTAGTGGCGGGAAATTCCTCCGGCGGACAATACGTATGGTAATTGCCGCCGCAGTCTTTGCTGTGCTTGGTATCCCAGTCCATATATCGGGTAACAAACAGATCCAATTTGCCGTCATTGTCGTAGTCGAAAAATCCGGCGGAGACGGACCAGCCGCCGCCAGCCACTCCGGCCTTCGCCGTCACGTCGGTGAAGGTGCCGTCGCCGTTGTTGTGATACAGAATATTTTTTCCGTAACTGGTGACGTACAGATCGGGGTAGCCGTCGTTATCATAATCTCCCACGGCCACTCCCATGCCGTAATTCCCATCTCCAGCATTCGCCAGACCGGCTTGCTCGGTGACATCGGTGAAGCTGCCATCCTTGTTCTGACGGAAGAGCCGGTTCCAGTAGCGGGGGTCATGACGGTCGAAATTATCCGGTGTGGGCAAGGGCGTGGTCAGGCGTCCCCCGTTCACGAAAAAGATGTCCAACAGTCCATCGTTGTTGTAGTCGAGCAGAGCTACACCTCCGGGCATGGTTTCGATCAGGTGTTTTTGCGGAGTTGGGGAATTCTCCAGTGTGAAATCCAGTCCGCGCGGCAGACGGACCTCGAACACCGGCGCGGCAAGGGCCGCACCAAACAGCACCAGGGCCAGGACGCACGATAGGCGCAGCAGAACGTTGAGCAACTCGGGATTCCTCCCGCCACCTAGCATACCGTGCTCGCAGCGCTACTTGCACAGAAGCTCGCGAAAGCATCGCTTCCATCTGCTAAGTTCTAGGGTATCCGCCGAGTCGATTCGCGCTCCACTAGCTTCGGCGGAATCAGGATCTTCTTGGGTCGCACCGGACGCTTCATGCCAATGCGCTCAAGCAGTAATTCGGCGGCACGCGCTCCGATCTGGTACGTGCTTTGATCGACGGTGGTGAGTGGAACCGCTAATACGTCGGAGTAGTGAACATTACCGGCTCCTACCACGCAAATATCGTGAGGTACTCTAAGGCCGGCATCCTGGATCGCCTTCATGGCGCCAATCGCGACTGGGTCGTTGAAACAGAAGACTCCGTCGACTATCGGACTAACGCGCAGAAGCTGCCGCATGCTTTGATAGCCAGAATCATCCCCGTGACCGCCAGTTATTACGTAGTGTACGTGCGTATGCAAACCGTGTTTCACCAGCGCGCTGCGATAGCCTTCGAAGCGCTCCGCGCCGATTCCAATTGCCGGACCGCGCAGGTGGCCAATGCGGCAGCATCCACGCGCGATGAGATGCTCGGTTGCCAACTTGCCGATGGCGCGGTTATCGACGCCTACAAAGGATGCCCGCAGCCCAACCATGGGACGGTCGATCAAAACATAAGGTACGTCCCGCAGTTGAATTCGCTGGAACAAACCCAGGCAGCGGGCGGGTTGGGCGGTAGCGATAATGAGTCCATCGACTTGCCGGGCCAGGAAGGAATCCGCTTCGCTCGCTTCCAGTTCCGGATCCTCCTCGAAATACGAAATGATGACGTGATACCCGTGTGGTCGCAACGTCTGTGCCACCGCGCGGGCAATTTCCGCAAAGAAGGAATGGGTGAACTCCGGCAGGAGCAGGCCGATGGTGTAGGTGCGTCGCGTGACCAGGCTGCGAGCCACCCAATTCATTTGATAATTCAATTGCTTTGCGCGCCGCAGCACGCGCTGGCGTGTGGCCGCGCTAATCCTGCCCTGATTTCGTAGAACTTTGGAAACCGTCACCACCGACACGTTCAAGCCCCGTGCGATGTCCATCATGGTTACAGCCATGGCGAGCCAAGCATATCACCGAAGAATTGCCTGGGGCCTACAATTACCCATAGTTAACGTTTACCCAAGCGCGAAAGTCTACAATTACCCATATATTTAACGTTTACCCTAATTCATCCAGGTTATTTTCTTCTTGACAGTTAATGCGAATGTATTAAAGACTGCGAGGTTGAAAAAAACATTAATTTGCGGAGGGTTCGAATGCTGTCTTCCAAGTTGCAGACACTGCTTCTCTCCATCGTTCTAGTTTTCACCACTGCTCTTTCTCTTCACGGACAAAGCACCTATGGCACGGTCGATGGCACCGTGACGGATCCTTCCGGGGCGACGGTAGCTGGCGCTGAAGTCATGCTCACCAACACCGGAACGCAGGAAAAGCACACGCAGGCGACTGGCAGCACGGGCGCATACCAGTTTGTGAACGTGATACCTGGGAATTATCGCCTGGACATTACGAAGCAGGGCTTCAAGCATTTTGCCCGCACCAATGTCGTGGTCCAAGTGCAGCAGGATACTCACATTGACGCCACCATGCCGATTGGCCAGGTCAGTGAGTCGGTGGAAGTGACGGCTGAGACTCCGCTGCTCCAGGCAGAGACCTCATCTCTCGGCCAAGTGGTGGAAGAGCGCAAGGCCGACGAACTGCCATTGAACGGACGCAACATTTTTAACTTGATCACGGTTTCTCCCGCGGCGATTTCACAGGGCGGGTCCGGCCAATCGCCGGTCACGCAGAACCCGTTCAGTTGGGGCAATTACCAAATCGGAGGTTCATTCGCCAACCAGGGCGCGCAGTATCTCGATGGCCAGCCGCTGAATATCGGCTACATCAACCTGCCGATCGTCATTCCAACCCAGGATTCCATTGGAGAGTACAAAGTCCAGACTAACAATCAGGGCGCCGAATGGGGCAAGTTCTCCGGCGGCATCGTGAACCTGAGCACGAAGTCCGGTACAAACAATTGGCACGGTTCCGCCTATGAATATTTCCGCAACAAGGTGCTGAACGCCAACGAATACTTCAATAAGAATTTCGAACTCGCAAATGGCGAGAAGAACGTGGCCCCACCGTGGTCGCAGAACCAGTACGGGTTCCAACTCGGCGGCCCCGTGCTCAAGAACAAGACCTTCTTTTACACCAGCTGGGAGCAGTACCGGCAGCGCACCGGGGCGCCTTTCACCACCACCGTTCCCGGCGCCAACATGTTGAATGGAGATTTCTCCTCGTTGTGCACGGCGGCGGGAGGCAGCTTCAATGCAGCCGGCATATGCAGCGCCGCGGGAGGCACTATTTATGACCCCTACACGCAGGTCGGGGGAGTGCGCCAGCCTTACGGGCTGGACCCAGGAGACCCGTCTTGCCCTGGGAACTGTATTCCAACGACTGGCGGTGCCAGTGGTATGGGTGAGGCCAGCAAAGCGACAACCGTGATGTGGAAGAAGTACTTCCCGGCGGCTAACGCGGCCGGCATCGTAAACAATTACGTGAGTGCCGCACCCTCCGGCGGCAACACCAATGAGTTCGTCGTGCGCGGCGACCAGAACTTTGGGAGCAATACACGCTTGTTCGGCAGATATACCTATTTCGGATTGACTGATCTGCCCACGAATCCGCTAGGAACCGGCCTGTGCTTCGATCGTTGCGCGGAACTCTACCACAGCAAGTTGCTCGCGATCGACTTGAACCACACATTTACGCCCACCACCATTGTCGACATCAACATTGCAGGAAGCCGGTTCGTGTACGCTAGGACACCGATTCTTTCGGGGTATGATCTGACCGACCTGGGCTGGACCGCTGCCTACAACACTCCGCCAAGCTCGATGCGTACTCCGCCCACTCCGGCCTTCCCGTTCCCTAATGACGTCGGAAAGTCGCAGGGCAACAGCGCCATCGGAGACCACAACACGCAGTACAACATTTCGCCCGCGATCACCATGATCCGGGGCAAGCATACGATACAGGCGGGCACCCAATGGGAGCTAGGGCTAGACAACTACTTCCAGACCAATATCGCCAGCGGAGCGTTCGCCTTCGCCGGAAACTGGACCTCGTCGACCCCGACGGCAACCGATGGATCCGGATACGCGTTCGCCGACTTCCTGCTGGGTCTATCGCAGAACCAGGGAACCTTCGTAAACCAGACCGAAGGAAGTGCTCAGGTTCCAGCTCAGACCGCAGGCAGGCAAACCTACCGTGCCTTGTACGTTGACGACACTTTCCGCGTGACCAATAAGCTGACCCTGAACCTGGGGCTTCGCTATGAGTTGCAAGGGACATGGTCGGAGCGCTTCAACCGGCTCACCTACTGGGACCCCACTGTAACCAACTCGACCGTCACGGGTTGCCCAAATGGCTGCATGGGCGACGCGGCCTATGTATCACCAAAGGGCGGCCAGAATATTCCGATGGATAAGACGGCGTTCTCGCCACGGCTTGGGTTCGCCTACTCCTACGACACGAAAACCGTGATCCGCGGCGGTTACGGCATCTTCTACATTCCAAACTATGTCTCGTTCGGACTTAACCCCGACAACGACATTGTGAACCTCGCGACCACCCCGTTCGTCGCTACGCAGAATTCCTACGTGACTCCGTTCGCTACGATGAACGGATACAACTGCTCGCAATCGGCACCCGGCTTTGCGAACTTCACCTGCGCTGATACCAGCGGCCCGTTCGGCGCAGGGGGAATCCTGTTACCGCCCGGACGCGGTGCTCAGCCTAACCTCTCGGCTTTCGTAGCGACCAACGGTAACCCGACGCTGGCACCTTATTCCAATCCCAAGTACGGATATGTCGAGCAGTACAACATCGACATCCAGCGCCAGTTGCCGGCAGGCTTCTTTGCGGATGTAGCCTATGCCGGTTCGCACGGCGTGCATCTCGAACAGTACTCAACCAACATCAATCAGATCGGGGATTCTTACGTCGCCACGGCTGCGGGTCAGTTCGCCGCAGCCCTCCCTGGTTGCGCTTCCGCTCCGGATCCTATTGCGTGCGCGAACCTGGCTGTCCCCATTGACCAACCAACTGCCAACCCGCTGCATGGAAGTCCCAATCCCCAGCTGAACGGGGCCACCCTTCCCCACGCCGGACAGCTTGTTCGACCCTACCCGCAATACAACGGCTTATCGCTAGCGGGGTACGGTTGCTGCAGCAGCAACTACAACTCGTTGCAAGCTTCAGTGACGCGGCGGTTCGCCGGCGGCGGCACCATGCTGGTGGCTTATACCAACGCAAAACTGATGAGTAACACCGACACGTTGACGAGCTGGCTGGAAAGCTCGACTGGAGGTGTCGGACAAATCCAGGACTGGAACAACCTAAACGGAGAGAGATCGCTCTCTTCGCAGGATGTTTCGCAACGGCTGGTGATCAGTTACGTCCTCGACCTCCCCTTTGGCAAGGGCAAGATGTTTGCCAACGGCTTTAGTGGGCCGATGAATAAGGTGGTTTCCGGTTGGGGAGTCGACGGCGAGACCGCCTTCCAACGCGGCTTCCCGCTGAAGATTAACTGGGCCGGCGGCGCGACTTCCCTTGAGGGCGCCGGCTTGGGCGTGGCCAACATACGCCCCGACGTTGTGGCCAACTGCGACAAGAAAGCAGGGGGGAGCAACGTTACTAACTGGTTTAATCAGAGCTGCTTTGCCGCCCCGCCGCAGTGGGGGTATGGCACGGAGTCGCGCGTGGATGGCCAGCTCCGGGGTCCCGGAATCAACAACTGGGATTTCGCCATATTCAAGCGGACGACGGTTACGGAAAGAGTCGGTGTGGAATTCCGGACCGAGTTCTTCAATCTGTTTAACCATCCGTACTTTGGAATGCCGGCAACCGGCTTCAACGGTGTGACCTGCGCCAATGGCCCCACGTGCCTGGGGAATAACGGATTCGGTCAAATAACGTCGACGGTACCGTCCGGCGCTGCTGCAGCAGAACGCTTGATTCAGTTTGCTTTGAAGGTCGTTTTCTGAGTTGTATTACACAGACCGGACTGGGCACATTGCCCAGTCCGGTTTTTTAATGCTTTCTCAAGTGTTGTTCCATCGGGCGACAGGTGTGGCTACATTTGCTGTTCTCCGTGGTTTGTCTGGAAGTCTTCCGAACCCGCATGATGAACATCCCCGTCATCGACTACTCCGACGCCAAGAAGATTGTTGACCTGATTGTCGATAGAGCTAGGCTGCTGGGAAAGTCGGTGGTTGTTGCCGTTGCCGATCCCCATGGCGAACTCGTTGCTTTTGCGCGTATGGATGGTGCTCCCATTTCCTCGATTCGAATTGCTGCGAATAAAGCTTGGACTGCTGCCCGCGAACGAAAAACGACAAAAGAAATTGGAGAAAAGGTGCGGCACCCTGAAAAGGGACATGACATTGCCTACTACGGAGATGACAGGTTTGTGGGATGGGGCGGCGGCCTTCCCATCTGGAAGGACGGCGTCGTCGCCGGGGCGGTCGCAGTCAGCGGCCTGTCGTCGCGTGAAGACATCGAGTTAGCTACGCTTGCGCTGGAAGCGATCGGCGCGCAGAAGATTCCCTGAGTACGCGATCACGTAAGGCCAACTAAGTTAAAAGTCAGCTTCGAAGATGGAGGTTCCAATGGTTCGTCGGCCTCAGCGTCTTTTTCTTTTCGTCATTCTTCTACTGGTTCTGCCTCTTTTCCTGGGGTGGTCCCCGGCGGAGACATCCTCGGCCGAGGTTGAGGCGCGGGTTGATTCCCTGCTCAGGAAGTTAACTCTCGAGGAGAAAATTGACTTGATCGGCGGTGTGGACAGTTTCTACGTTCGCGCCAATGAGAAGATCGAGCTACCACCGTTGAAGATGGCGGACGGGCCGATCGGCGTGCGGAACTATGGTCCCTCGACTGTGTTTGGCGGCATTGGTCTGGCCGCGACTTGGGATCCGGAACTGGCGGCCCGGGTTGGAGCGACCATTGGCAGCGACGCCCGCGCCCGCGGAGTGCATTTCATGCTTGGTCCGGGCGTGAACATCTATCGCGCGCCACTAAACGGCCGCAACTTCGAATATTTTGGCGAAGATCCGTTCCTGGCTGCGCGCATTGCGGTTGGTTATATCAACGGCATGCAGAGCCAGGGGGTTAGTGCGACCATCAAGCACTTCATGGGGAACAATTCGGAATTCGACCGTCACAACACCGATTCCATCATCGATGAACGGACCATGCGCGAAATTTATCTTCCGGTGTTCGAAGCGGCGGTTAAGGAGGCGCATGTTGGCGCCATTATGGATTCCTACAACCTGACCAATGGCGTGCACATGACCCAGAACGGCTATCTGAACACGGACGTCGTAAAAAAAGAGTGGGGATTCACGGGAATCATGATGTCGGACTGGGATTCAACCTATGACGGCGTCGGCGCCGCGAATGGCGGTCTTGACCTGGAGATGCCTTCGGGAAAGTTCATGAACCGTGAGGTCCTGTTGCCGGCGATCAAGGCGGGAAAGGTCAGCGAAGCAACCATCGACGATAAGGTGCGGCGCATTCTGCGGACCGCGATTCAGCTTGGATGGCTTGACCGCGAGCAAACTGACCTGACAATTCCGCTCCTGAACGTTGCGGGAAATCAGACTGCACTGGATGCGGCTCGCGCTGGCATGGTTCTGCTCAAGAACGATGGCGATGTTCTGCCGCTGGGGAAGGGAAGCATCAAGTCGATCGCCGTCATTGGTCCCGACGCTTATCCGGCCCAACCTGGCGGAGGAGGGAGTGCGGACGCCAAGCCTTTTACGCCGGTGAGCTATCTGGAAGGCATTGTGAACTATGTGGGCGATAGCGTGAAGGTCTACTATGCGCGCGGGATCCCGACGCTTGATGAGATTGCAAAGAACACGGAGTTCACCACGCAGGCGACGGGCGGCAAGAAGGGTCTGAAGATGGAAATCTTCAATAATGTGGATCTCGAGGGCCCGCCTGCGATGGTGCGGGAAGAAGAGCACCTCCACTACGAACCCGCCCGCGAAGGGGAGTCTACAGATAACAACATGTCAGTTCGTTGGACGGGCTTCTTCACACCGAGTACTCCCGGCGAATATCTTGCGATCGTGCAGGGCCCTGGTGAGACCGGCGGTTACCGACTCTATATCGACAAGAAGATCGTGCTCAACGACTGGGATCAATGGTACGCGTTCGTTGGGGATGCTCCGGTTACTCTCGCCGCAGGTCCGCACCAGGTTGAACTGGACTACCGCGCCAAAACGGTCTGGGGTAAAGCCACGGTGAACCTGGGTATTGTGCGTCCAGAAACGCTGGTTTCAGCGGAGGCGAAGGCGCTGGCAGCTCGCTCCGATGCCGTAATCGTCGCCACGGGTTTTGACACCGTGAGCGAAGGCGAAAGCGGCGACCGGATGTTTGGTCTGCCTCCCGGGCAGGACGAACTCATCAACCAGATAGCAGCGGTAAACAAGAAGACGATCGTGGTCAATACTTCCGGCGGCGGGGTTGATATGACGGCGTGGATTGATCGTGTGCCCGCGCTTCTCCAAGCGTGGTACCCCGGTCAGGAAGGCGGCACTGCTCTGGCGCAGATACTGTTTGGGGACTTCAATCCCTCCGGACGCTTGCCGATTTCGATCGAACGGAGTTGGCAAGACAATGCGGTGTATGACAGTTACTATCCGAAACCTGGCAGTAAGAAGGTTGAATACAGCGAAGGCGTCTTTGTCGGCTATCGCCACTTCGACAAGTCCACAACCAAGCCGCTGTTTCCGTTCGGGTACGGACTCTCCTATACGTCATTCGCATACAAGAATCTGGCGATTTCTTCCCCATCACCGGGACAGGGCCAGCAAGTCAGCGTCACGTTCGACGTCACCAACACAGGGGCTCGCCCCGGTGCGGATGTTGCCGAGGTGTTCATTGGCGACCGTCATGCTCCAGTCCCCCGGCCGGTGAAGGAACTGAAGGGCTTTACGAAAGTAAATCTGAGCCCCGGAGAAACGAAGTCCGTTACCGTACAACTCGATAGGAGAGCCTTCTCCTATTATGACGTGGGGAAGCACGCATGGACAGTGACGCCGGGAGATTTCGATGTCTTCGTTGCTCGTTCAACGGCCGACATCGAGCTGACGGGGAAGGTGACTGTGCACTAACGCCAATGAGCCATACGATCGAGAGACTGGCGGGACGCTCGGCGCTCCACCCGTGCTTACGCCGCGCTCCCGTCCGCGCTTACCCAAGAGCGCGCGGCGGAGGATCGTTCCACCGCGTGAAGTATTCGTTGCACTGCCAGGGCATCTTCAAAGTTTGCGTGGAAAGGTTCTTGCCGGGCTATCGAGTTGAGAAAGTCTCCGAGCGTGGCAATAAATGGATGTTCGTATCCCAGAACATGGCCCGGCTTCCAGAAGTTCTTGCCATAGGGGTGGTCCAGTGCGGTGACGGAGACGCGCCGCCCACCTTGTAAATGCGCTGGTTCCGTAGCATCGACGAAATCCAATTGGTTCATGTCGTCGAGAGTGAAACCTAGCATCCCCTTCGACCCGTTGATTTCAAATGTATTGCGATTCTGGCAGCCGACCCCATAACGGCTTGCCTCGAACGTGCCAATGCTGCCGTTGGCAAAGCGCGCCAGAAGAAAGGTGGCGTCGTCGACGTCCCGGCCGGGAGCAAAGGTGTGCATCATCGCAGACAATTCCGCGATGGCTCCATTCAGATAAAGCGCGAGGTCAAGGGAGTGAGAGAGCAGATCTCCCGCAGCGCCCATTCCCGCTTCGCTCCGCTTGTACCGCCATGTGTTTCCCTTGCTCGGATCATTCCCCGATTGATTCAGATACAAGGCGCGATAGTGAAACACTTCGCCAATGCGTCCTTCGGTGATGAGCTGTTTCGCCAGAACCACGGCAGGTATGCGCCGATAGTTGAACCAAACCGCATTCGGCACGCCCTGTACGGCCTTCGCCATTCTTTCGGCTTCTTCGACGGACGCGGCCAGCGGTTTTTCGCAGAGCACGATTTTTCCGGCTTCGGCGGCCGCGATCGCGATTGCGGAATGCAGCGCATTCGGGACGGCGATATCGACAGCGTCAATATCATCTCTGGCGACGACTTTCTGCCAGTCTGTCTGTAGCTCGTTCCAACCCCAACGGGAAGCTGTCTTCTCCAGCTTTGCTCGATTGCGGCCACAGATGACTTGGCAGTGAACATCGTAAGGAGTATCGAAGAAATGTCCAACTTGGCGAAAGGCGTTCGAATGCACGTTGGCGATGAAGCCAGACCCGATCATGGCCACGTTCAATTTCCCTTTGGACATCGGCAATCCCTTGTACTTAAGATTTACTGACCGAGACTAACATTTTCCCGCGGCTCCGGGATTGGTTCGATTCGACCCAGCAGGAAAACATAGCCCACGATCCCGAGCAGCAGGATTATGCTTGCGGTCACGAAAGCGGCGGCGAAGGAGTGCGTTCCGGAGATGATGTAGCCGGTAACGATGGGGGCAGAAATCGCCGCGATCTGGCCGCAACAATTCGCGACGCTGGCGAGCGTGCCGACGCTTTCCCGCGGCGCAATCAGTGATGGCACGGTCCACGCAACCGGCGCAGCTGCAGCCAGTCCTCCCAGGGCGAGGCTGATCCAGACCAACGCGGTCAGGGGACTGTGAGCACTAGCCGCGCCAAAGATTGCGAGACCAAAGGCCATACCCGCCACCATGACGGTTTGGCGAACCCGGTTGGCATTGCAGCCATGCTGGATTAGAAAGTCCACCAGCCATCCGCCAACCATGAGATCGGTGAAGGTGGCGAACAGCCAGGGCACGCTGGTGTAGAAAACAGAGTGGAACAGGTCCATATGAAGCGAAACAGAAAGATAGCTGGGCAGCCACGTCAGCAGAAGAAAGAAAGTGTAGTTGTAGGCGCCCCATCCAAGCGCGAGGCCGTAGACCTTGCGCTGCGTCAAGAGATAGCCGAGCGAACTGCCACTTTGTGCTTTGACCTGGTCTTCCAGTTGAGCCCCACCGCCGAGAATGAACTGAAGCTCGTCAGCCGACAGTCCTCTGTCTTCGCTGGGATTGCGGTAGACCAGGTAAAACAGCACAAAATAAAGAAAGCTGATAAAACCGGTGGCAGCAAAACTCCAGCGCCACCCGAAATACAAGAGCAGCAGGCCGATCAACGGGACTCCGATGGCGCTGGAGAATTTTGCCGCCGCGTCGGTGATGGCCGTTGCCAGGCTCCTTTCCTCTCGCGTAAACCAGTAACCCAAAGCTTTGGCGTTTGCCGGAAACGTGGGAGATTCGCTCACGCCCAAAAGCAAGCGCGCTCCGAAGAACCAAATGAGACCGGGAGAAAGGGCAGCTGCGAAAGAGGCAACGCTCCAGAGGAGTGCGCTGATTCGCCCCACCCGGCGCACTCCCAGCCGGTCCAGCAACATGCCGGCAGGCATCTGCATGGCGGCATAAGTCCAGCTGAAGGCGCTGGAGAGATAGCCGAAAGCAACCAACGACAGGCCGAACGACGCATGAAGCGCGTCCCGAGAGACGGACAAGTTGATGCGGTCGAAGAAGTTGACCAGAACGCCCAAAGCAAGCAGGAAAGCGATTCGCCAACGCCTGCGAGGCACGCTTGAACTGGTCGAGATGGTTTGCGGCAAGAGCGCTCCGTGAATTATTGGACGCCAGGTTACTGGACACCGATGCCGGCAAGCAGTCCACCATCCACCAGGTAATCGCCTCCGGTGCAGAAGCCTGCCTTGTCTGACGCTAAAAACGCCGCCAACTCAGCGACCTCTTCGGGTGTGCCGATACGCCGGAGCGGATGGGCCGCGCCAAAACGCGCGAACACATCTTCCGTCGGCAGATCGGGCGCAAAATGGGCCGCGGAGCGCGCCAGCATCGGGGTGCGGATCGAACCTGGGCTGATCGAATTGACGCGGATATTGTCGGCGGCATGGTCGAGGGCCAAGGCGCGCGTCAGGCTGTGGATCGCCCCCTTGGACGCGGCATAGGCGGCGACGCCCCGCTGGCATGCGTATCCCTGCACGGATGCCAGATTGATGATGGATCCGCCTCCCCGTTTTTTCATCTCCGGGATGCCCAAGTGCGCGAGAAGATAGACGCTGCCTACGTTCACCATCATGCAGCGGTCCCACGTCGCAAGATCCGTTTCCACGACGGTGCCAAAAGGATGAATCGCGGCCGCGTTAACGATGATGTCCAGGCCTCCAAACCGGCTGACGGCCTTTGTAATGACGGACCGCACTTCGTCGAGGCTGGTCACGTCGCAGCGTTCGACCTGCAGGTTCAAACCAGATTTCGAGGCATCGCGAGCCAGTTCTTCATTTGCAGGTGTTTCAATACCGCAGGCGATAACTTGGGCGCCTCCCGCGGCAAAGCGCATGGCAACCGCGCGGCCAATTCCCGTGGTACCCGTAACCAGAGCTACTTTCCCGGCAAACTCTTTCATAGGAGTTCGATCCTCGGTTCAGACTCGTGAACTCGCACATCATTATTATTACTGGTTAATTGCCGCTCAATATTAATTGCTGCAACAAGGACTGTCAGCACGACCGGCCTTTTACCCGGCCAATTCTGGAAGGGCATGTTTCATGCCCTGCATGACGCCGCGTAGTTCGGCGAGCCCTTTCAGTCTGCCCACCAATGAGTAGCCGGGATTCACCTTTTTGCCGATGTCGTCGGCCAGCAGCTGTCCGTGATCCGGACGCATGGGAATCTCATGGTCCGGCCGGCCCGAGTTTCGCCGCTGCGCCTCTTCCTCCAGCATAGCCCGGACCACTCCCACCATATCGGAACTGCCCGCCAGGTGCTCCGCTTCATAAAATGATCCATCCGCCTCCCTCGTTACCTGCCGAAGGTGCACAAAGTGAATGCGCGCACCAAATTCGCGAGCCATGGCCAGCAAATCGTTATCGGCCCTCGCTCCGTACGACCCGACACAAAACGTGAGCCCGTTTGCCAGCGTATCGCAAGCAGCGAGAATCGCCCTCACATCGTCGGCGGTCGAGACGACTCGCGGGATGCCAAACAGCGGCCAGGGTGGATCGTCCGGGTGTATGGCGAGGCGAACCCCGGTCTCCTGGGCTACTGGGACAACTTCCCGCAGAAACGCGACGAGGTTGGTTCGCAATTCGGCCGCAGTCACGCCCTGGTATTCCGCGATCAACCTGCGAATCGTCTCGCGGTTGTACGAAGCCTCGGCGCCAGGGAGTCCGGCGATGATCGTTTGTTCCAGGTCATCCCTGCGGGCGGTTGACATCGAATCGAAGCGTGCGCGCGCCGCCCGAACGCGGTCTTCGGCATGGTTAGCGGCATAGTCATCCTCCGCTCCTGTGCGCTCGAGGATGAAGAGGTCGTAGGCAGCGAAATCTACCGCATCAAAACGCAAGGCGTAGCCCGTAGTGGGCAGACGGTATTTCAAATCTGTCCTCGTCCAGTCCACCACCGGCATGAAGTTATAGCAAATGACCTTGACGCCCGCCTTCGCGACGGCTGACAGAGTATCCTTCCACGCACTTACGAAACGCTCATAGGGACCGGATCGAAGTTTGATGGAATTATGGATGGGAATACTCTCCACCACCGACCAGGCGAAGCCCGCCGCGAGAATCTCATCTCTTCGCTTGAACACCTCGTCCAATGGCCATGATTCGCCGCGGTAGATATGGTGCAAGGCGGAGACGATCCCCGTGGCGCCCGCCTGCTTGATGTGATCGAGAGGAACCGGATCAGCCGGCCCAAACCACCGCCAAGTCTCCTTCATACTTTGATCTCACCCTCGGTCTCGGATCTTGCGGTCATATCCTGATCGTGCCTCATCGTTGCTTAATACACCTCAACGTGCTTCAACGCGAAATACGTGCCGACCCGCCTCGCATCACCGCCTCGACTTCCGGGAGAGTGGCCATGCTTGTGTCTCCGGGTGTTGTCATGGCCAATGCGCCATGCGCCACGCCGCACTGGACGGCCCATTCGGCGTCTCTGGCGGCGAGCAATCCGTAGATCAGGCCCGAGGCGAACGAGTCGCCCCCACCGACCCGGTCCAGGATCTCCAGCGGACGTTGCGGGACGTGTATGGTCTTGCCCTCATATAGCGCAATCGCGCCCCAGTCATTTCTTGTAGCGGTGTGCGCCATACGCAGCGTGGTGGCAATGAGCTTGAGGTTCGGGTAAAGCCCGGCGACTTGATGCAACATCGATTCATAGTTTGAAACCGGCAGATGGCTGAAGTCGTTGCTCACGCCCTCGATCGCGATACCGAGCGTTGCCGAAAAATCTTCCTCATTGCCGAAAAGAACGTCCACGGCCGACACCAGTTCGCGGTTCACATCCTGCGCCTTCTGTTTGCCGCCAATGCCTTTCCAAAGAGATTCCCGATAGTTGAGGTCGTAAGAGACCACAGTGCCCGAGGATCGGGCCGCCTGAATAGCGGCCCTTGCCACCGATGCCGACGAGGAAGAGAGCGCGGCAAAAATACCACCCGTGTGCAGCCAGCGCGAGCCGCTGGCCGCGAAGATGTTTTGCCAATCGAAGTCACCGGGCTGGCTGTTCGCGATCGCCGTGTTCCCGCGGTCGGAGCACCCGACTGCAGACCGCAGGCCGAACCCGCGCTCGGTAAAGTTGAGGCCGTTGCGTACGGTTCTGCCAATCCCGTCATACGGTACCCAGCGGATGAGCGATGTGTCGACGCCTCCTTGCAGGATAAGGTCTTCCAGCAGTTGTCCAATGGGATTTCTTGCGAACGCGGTTATGACCGCGGTGCGCACGCCGAAGCATCGCCTGAGTCCGCGGGCAACGTTATATTCTCCGCCACCCTCCCAAGCACGAAAATTGCGAGCCGTATGGATGCGTTCTTCGCCGGGATCGAGCCGCAGCATGACTTCGCCAAGGCTGACGCAATCCCACCTGCAGCTTTCGGCGGCTTTCAGAATGATCGGGTCCATGGCAGCATTCTAGCTGGTTCAACTGCGCGTCAGGCAGAGAAACCGCGCAGGTTTCATCCGTCCCGCGTCGAGCGCGGGAGAACCGCCACAGCGTATAATCGCCCGTTGCATCGTGCCCATAATAAAGTGAAAATCCTCACGCTAAAGACCGCGGTGGTAGAGGGAAATTTCGATTGGACCTTTGTCCGCATTGAGACGGATGAAGGAATTCGCGGCTTGGGCGAGTGCTTCTTTGCTCCCGGCCTCACTTCCATTCTGCGCTCGCTCGAGCCGCTGCTCGTGGGCGAGGACCCGCGTGACATTCGTCGTTTGTTCCGCAAACTGCAGCTTGCCACTTCTGGCGCGGGTTCGATTGCCGGCATCGTCTACAACGCGATCAGCGGCATCGAAGCCGCGCTCTGGGATGTGCTTGGGCAATGGCTCGATGTGCCCATTTATCGCCTGCTGGGAGGAAAGTTTCGAGACAAAGTCCGCATCTATGCCGATTGCCACAGGGGCGAAGCGTTGGAGAGCCTCGACGAGGTGTTGCGTTCCCGCCCCGCGTCCTGGGAGTCGAAAGCTAAGAGCCACGCAGCCAGAGACTATTACGGCGAGGGTGGTAACGAGCCTCCTGCTTCGCCCGACGATTATCGCCGCCAGGCGGTCAAGAAGAGGGCGGAAGGATTCACGGCTCTGAAGTTTGATCTGGATGTTCCTGGCACCGAAGGCCCCGATCCTCACAATCGAGCGCTCAGCAATCGCGCCATCGATCGCATGGTGACTTTAATCGGTGCGGTTTACGAGGCGGTGGGTGCCGATACGGATATCGCGGTAGATTGCCATTGGCGCTATAACGCCAGCGACGTGGTGAAAGTGGCGCACGAACTCGAACCATTCCGGCTGTTGTGGCTAGAAGATCCGGTTCCGCCCAACAATACTGCCGCGTTGAAGGAAGTAAATTCCAGAGTGCGAGTGCCGATCGCAACCGGGGAGAATCTTTTCCTCTTCGAAGGCTTTCAGGAGATCATCGCGCAACACGCGCTCAGCGTGGTTACTCCTGACCTTCAGAAGGTTGGAGGCTTGTCGGTCGCGCAAAGCATTGCACAGTTTGCCGACGTGCACTCCATGCCGGTAGCTCCGCACAACATCAGCAGTCCAGTCGGGACTTTGGCGGCGGTTCACTTCTGCGCGGCGATTTCCAACTTTCTTGCGCTTGAGTTTCACGCCTCCGAAGTTCCTTTCTGGAATGACCTGGTGGTTGGGTCGCCGAAACACGAGTTACCGAAACCGCTGATTGAAGGCGGCTTTATCAAGGTGCCCGAAAGTCCCGGACTGGGAGTGAAGTTGAACGAAGAAGTGGCGCGCCGCTATGCGCGCCCGGGAGAGCCATTTTTTGAGTGAAGAGATGGGCTGGGTCTACTGAGTTGGTGCACTGAATCGATGTATTGAAGTCTATGTCAATCGCGAAATTGGAAATCCTGGGGAAAATTGCCGCCTCCGGCTTGGTTGCGGTAATCCGGGCCGACAGTTCTGAGCAAGCCGAGCGGATCGCCGAAGCCTGCGCTCTCGGAGGCGTCGCGGCGCTCGAAATCACCTACACCGTTCCGGGCGCAACCAGCGTAATCGAGCATCTCACCAGGAACGTTTCCGGTCAGATTCTGCTCGGCGCTGGCACGGTTCTCGATCCCGAAACCGCGCGCGTCGCCATTCTCGCCGGGGCGCAATTTGTGGTCAGTCCCTCGCTCAACCCCGAGACCGCTCGGCTGTGCAATCGCTATCAGGTACCCTACATGCCGGGGGCTGGAACAATCGGCGAAGTGATCGGGGCAATGGAGTGTGGCGCCGACATCGTAAAAGTATTTCCCGGCGAGATCTTGGGCCCCGCATTTGTGAAGGCGGTTAAGGGACCGCTTCCGCAAGCGCAACTCATGCCGACCGGTGGAGTCAGCATTGAGAATGTCGCAGAGTGGATAAAAGCCGGCGCGGTTGCCGTAGGCGCGGGAGGCAATCTCACCGCCGGCGCCAAAACCGGCGACTTCGCGTCCATTACGCATCTCGCCCGGCAGTTCGTCGAAAAAATAAAAGAGGCGCGCGGCCGAGCGCAAAGAAGATGAGCGCAAAGAAGACGACCGCAAAGAAGATGAGCGCAAAGAAGATGACCGCAAAGAAGATGAACGCAAAGAAGTTGTGGACATCCGACGACGAACTCTTCGCCATCGTGCAGCATGAGCTCTTCACCTGCGTCGTAGGCGATGTGATGGACAAGCTGTGCCTGCAGCACCAGTTCCTGCCGCCCCAAATTCAGCCTCTACGGCAGGATATGGTCGTAATCGGGCGCGCCATGCCCGTTCTCGCGGTGGATGTGTTCGACGAGAAAATTGCGGGTAGCGCAAATAAGTTGATGGACAAGCCGTTTGGCTTGATGCTGGAAGCGCTCGACGATCTCCACCATAACGAGGTCTATGTGAACACCGGATCCTCGCCCCGTAACGCGCTGTGGGGAGAACTGATGAGCACGCGAGCCCGCAAACTGGGCAGCCGGGGTGCGGTATTGAATGGTTACGTCAGGGACACGAAGGCCATCCTTAATATGAGCTTCCCCACATTCGGCTTCGGTTCCTACGGACAAGACTCGGCGCCGCGCGACAAGGTAGTCGACTTCCACATTCCGGTTGAGATCGGAGCGGTGCGCGTCCGTCCCGGCGATATTCTTTTTGGCGACATTGA
>Ga0181523_10000510_pt1 | contig 44017 bp, 42 predicted proteins | sample PEATcosm2014_Bin_43_FD_119752 | JGI IMG/M metagenome (GOLD analysis project Ga0181523, IMG submission 119752) | Peatland microbial communities from MTU Mesocosm Facility, Houghton, MI, USA - PEATcosm2014_Bin05_30_metaG | ecosystem: Environmental > Terrestrial > Soil > Wetlands > Peat | place... | reverse complement strand
TTCTTAGCTGGCTCGATGATTTCCTCTACCTTCCGGAAGTCCTGTACGTGCTCTTCTTTATCTGGCTGATCTGCTCCGGTCCGGGAAAGTTCAGTGTCGATTACTGGCTCGCCGGCAAGTTACTTAGGTGATTGATCAACTGGAATAAATCGATTCCGGGCTTTTGGACGTTGGCTACGCAGAAGCCGGCCCGACGCACGAAATTAAAAGGATCCTAGCCAGACGCCGGACTTCGACGAGGAATGAATGCCCAGATTGCTTTCAGTAAATGTCGGTCTTCCACGCGACGTGAGATGGAACGGCAAGACTGTCCGAACCGCAATCTGGAAATCTCCGGTTACGGGCCGGCGAATGGCGCGGAAGCTCGACATCGATGGTGATGCGCAAGCCGATCTCGCCGGTCATGGTGGAGAGCAGCGCGCCGTTTTTGTTTATCAGATGGACGCCTATCACTACTGGGAACATTTTCTCGGACGTAATGACTTCATCTACGGGCAGTTCGGAGAGAACTTCACGGTTGAGGGACTTCTTGATAACGAGGTCTGCATCGGCGATCGATACCGCATCGGTGGTGCGATATTTGAAGTATCGCAGCCACGCGTGACGTGCTACCGCGTCGGTATCCGCATGAATGAACCACGGATGGCAGCCCTGCTCGTGGCACATCACAGACCAGGATTCTACTTTCGCGTGTTGCAGGAAGGAGAAGTTGGGGCGGGCGACGACATTGTAAAAATTACTGACGGTCCAGAGCGAATCAGCGTGGCCGATGTTGATGCCCTCCTCTATTTGCCAGGACATTCTCGCGAACAATTGGAACGAACGCTACGGATTTCCGCACTTAGCAAGGGTTGGCAGAGTTCGTTTCAAGCAATGCTCCGACAAGACTTGAACTCCAAAACGATTGTGGGGAATCCGGGACTCGCCTCTGAGGAACAAGCGCCAGCATGGCCCGGCTTTCGACAAATGCGAGTCGCGAATATTCACAAGGAAAGCGATAGCGTAACTTCCTTCATTCTAGGGCCAATCGATGGGCAGCCTCTTCCTCTGTTCCAGGCGGGTCAATTTGTAGTTTTGCGGCTGGTCGTCGAACCGAGCAAACCGCCGATCCTTCGCAGCTATTCGCTGTCTGATCTGCCGGCAGCCGATCATTTCCGCATCAGCGTCAAAAACGAATTGAATGGGATTGGAAGTTCATTTCTCTGCAACCGTGCGCGAGAAGGCGATCGATTGGATGTTAGTGCGCCGCGAGGAATCTTTACTCTGCGTTCCGGCCAGAATCCTGTGGTTCTCCTGAGCGCTGGCGTAGGCGCAACGCCCGTGATGTCGATGCTTCACTCACTCGCCGCCGAAAGGTCGCAACGAGAGATCTGGTGGATCTATGGAGCCCGCAATGGCGTCGACCATCCATTTGCAGATGAATCGCGTTCATTACTAAAACAGCTCTCTCGCGGACGAGGATACATCATGTACAGCAGGCCCGCTGCAAACGACCAAGTCGGTGCAGATTTCGATGCTCCCGGCCACATTGACACAGCTTTGCTAGAGAGAATTGGCGTGCCACAGGCTAGCGACTTCTATCTGTGTGGCCCAACTTCATTCTTGCAGAATATGCGCGACGGGCTGCGAGGCTGGGGTGTGCTCCCCGGGAATGTGCACACGGAAATCTTCGGCTCTCTCGAGGCGATTACTCCCGGTATGGCGCAGGTTGCTCATACTCCTCACCTGCCGCAAGGACCGCCCGGATCTGGCCCTTCAGTCTCATTCGCGCGCAGCGAGATTACCGCCGCTTGGGATCCGAAATTCGGGAGCTTGCTTGAACTGGCGGAAGCGTGCGACGTTCCGGTCAGATGGTCGTGCCGGACAGGAGTTTGTCACACCTGCATGACTGGTTTGATTGGCGGATCAATTGTTTATAACCCTGAGCCGCTAGAGAGGCCCGCTCCCGGAAACGTGCTCGTGTGCTGTTCCCAGCCAAACGCGGGTGTCACTCTGGATCTTTGAGAGAAACGGAAGGAGTCCAAGCATGCGTTCTGATATCGTGCCCGGAGCTATTTTCCCCGACTACGAACTTTCCGACCACACGGCAAAACGGCGGAAGCTTTCGGAAGTACAAGGACAACATCCCATGGTTCTCGTCCTCAGCCGTGGCGGTTTTTGTCCCAAGGACAGGCGACAGGCGGAAGGACTTGTCCAACTTCATCGTGAGCTCGAAGTCGCGTATTGCCGACTCGTCACAATCAGCACCGACAACATCACTGAGACGAACGAGTATCGCAGCGGGGCCGGCGCCCACTGGCCCTTCCTCTCCGATGCAGGGCGTACCGTCCAAGAGGACCTCGACATCGCTGAATATACTGATCCTGCGCACAATCCCATGGTCCCCCACGTGATCGTCCTCGAGCCGGGTCTTGTGATCTACAAGATCTACAACGGCTACTGGTTTCTTGGTCGACCCACTCTGGAGGATCTTCGTCAGGACCTGCGGGCCGTTACCAGGAAATGTCGGTCGGACTGGGACATCACAACGCCCGAACTCAAAGCGGCATGGGAACAGGGCCGCAAGGAACTCTTCTATCCATACGGCAAAACGTACCTTCAAAATCTCGGTGAACAGGATTAGACGCGCAATTGCAATCACCTGCGATTAAGTGAAAAAAGGAGACACAAAAATGAGTCCTGACAAGATGTCCAAAGAAATTAGTCTAAATCGCCGCCATTTCTTAGGCACCGCCGCCATGACAGCTGCTGCCGCTCAGCTTGGCGCATTTGGCTCTACAGACGCACAGGTCAGCATTGCGCTGCCGGCAGGCGGCGGTAAACCAGGTGCGAACACATCGTTCGGAACACTCAAGCAGATTGATGCTGGCCTCCTGAACGTTGGGTACGCCGAAGCGGGCCCGGCCAATGGTCCCGCCGTAATCCTGCTGCAGGGCTGGCCTTACGACATTCACAGTTATGTTGAGGTCACCCCGATTTTGGCATCGGCGGGCTATCGCGTGATCGTTCCGTATGTGCGAGGCTGCGGCACTACACACTTTCTTTCAAATGACACATTCCGGAACGGGCAGCCGGCGGCGGTCGCTCGCGATGTCATCGATTTTATGGATGCCCTCAAGATCCAAAACGCGATCATCGGCGGTTTTGACTGGGGCGGACGGTCGGCCAACGTGATCGCTTCGCTCTGGCCCGAACGCTGCAAAGCAATGGTCTCGGTGAGTGGCTATCTGATCCTTAGCCCTGCCGCCAACAAGCTGCCGTTGCCGCCAGAGGCTGAATATCAATGGTGGTATCAATATTACTTCGCCACAGAGCGTGGCAGGCTCGGCTACGACAAATACCGGCACGATTTCGGCAAACTAATTTGGCGGAACGCTTCCCCAAAGTGGAACTTCGATGATGCCACTTTCGATCGCACGGCAGCATCCTTCAACAATCCTGACTACGTCGCTATCGTGATTCACAATTACCGTTTTCGGCTCGGTCTGGCTGATGGCGAGAAGCAATACGACGATCTGGAAAAGAGGCTTGCGGAAGGTCCGGTCATCACCGTGCCGACGATCACCCTCGAAGGGGACGCCAATGGCGCCCCGCATTATCCGAACGACACTCCTTATCGCAAAAAGTTCTCGGGCAAATATGCAAACCGGATTGTCAGCGGGGGCATCGGGCATAATCTGCCTCAAGAAGCGCCGGAGGCATTTGCAAAAGCTATCGTGGATGTTGACGCCCTTGCTCGATCGTAGCGGCCCCAGAATGGAGGTCACGACCGTGAAGCGACATTTTTTTGCATCAAATCCGGCCGGTCGCATACTTGGCGTGGTCGGCATCGTTGGATTTGTCGTGCTTTTTGTGTGTTCCGGCTCGAGTGTACTAACGAGGTTTCACATCATGAATACTGCCAAAGCGGAAGACAGTTCGATTGGCGCATCGCAGCGTGGATTGCACACTTCACTCGGCGACGAAGGCGCCATGCCTGACTTGGACGGCGCAATCGGCTGGCTCAATTCAGTTCCCTTGAGCCGCAAGTCGCTTCGCGGAAAGGTTGTGCTTGTCAATTTCTGGACTTACACCTGCATCAACTCACTGCGGCCCATGCCCTACGTGAAGAGCTGGGCCGCAAAATATGACGCTGCGGGCTTGGTGGTTATCGGCGTGCACACGCCAGAGTTTTCGTTCGAGCACGAACCGGTGAACGTCCAAAATGCCATCCGCTATTTGAACGTTGCTTTTCCGGTCGCGATTGACAGCAACAACAAGATCTGGAATTCATTTAATAATCAAGCTTGGCCCGCGCAGTATCTCGTTGACGCAAAAGGGCGAATTCGCTACCACCATTTCGGAGAAGGCGATTATGAGGAAATCGAGCGCGTCATTCAAGAACTCCTGAAGGAAAACGGAGCAACTGGTGTTGGTTCTGACACGGTTAGTGTAACCGGCGTTGGAATTGAGGCTGCTCCTGACTGGAAGGATGAGCGATCTCCCGAAACCTATATCGGATATCGCCAGGCTCAGAATTTTGCCTCACCCGAAAGAGTTCATAAAGATTCAGTCCAGCCATTCAGCGTGCCCGCTAAACCCTCGTTAAATCACTGGGGATTGAGCGGGTCGTGGAACGTCAATGCCGAGAGCGCCGTGCTCCAGGCAGCGCCGGGAAAGATCGTATTCCGGTTCCACAGCCGCGATCTGCATTTTGTATTAGCACCGGCGAAGGATGATAAACCCGTTCGCTTTAAGGTGACCTTGGACGGCGCCGCGCCCGGCGAAAACAGTGGCGTTGACACTGCCCCCGACGGCTCCGGCGAAATTCGGGAGCCCCGACTCTATCAGCTCATCCGCCAAAAAGGTCCAATCGTAGACCGAACCTTCGAAATCGAGTTCCTCGATCCTGGCATTCAGGCCCTTGACTTCACGTTTGGTTAGATTTCAAGGACCGAAATTATCGGCCACTCCGCTTGCTCGCAATGGAGGCATAGAAGGAACACAACTCAGGAGGCAGCTATGAGCACAAATGCAGTCCGTAGTATCGACACAAACGTCGCGAGAGTTGACATGAAGTTCGAAGTAGTCGTTATCCCCGTCTCCGATGTTGACCGGGCGAAGGAGTTCTATAGCAAGCTCGGTTGGCGGCTCGACGCCGACTTTCGTTTCGATAACGGCTTCCGGGTCGTCCAATTTACGCCGCCCGGGTCCGGGTGCTCGGTCCAATTCGGTGCGAACATCACGCCGGCAGTGCCGGGATCGGCCCGAGGCCTGTACCTGGTCGTCTCCGACATCGAGGCTGCGCGCGACGAGCTCGTTGCCCGCGCTGTCGAGGTAAGCGACGTGTTCCACGCCGGGACGCCAGGCGCTCAGTTCCAGCCTGACGAAACACGCGGTCGCGTCAACGGACCAGCGCCCGATCACGCCACTTATGGCTCCTTCGCTACATTCAGCGACCCGGACGGCAACGGCTGGCTGCTGCAGGAAGTCACGACCCGGCTTCCCGGCCGAATCGACACCGGCGAGATAAGGTTTGCGTCCGTGGCGGACTTGGAGAGCGCGCTTCGGCGCGCGGAGGCCGCCCACGGCGATCACGAGAAGCGCACCGGCGCGGCCGATACGAACTGGCCCCACTGGTACGCTGCATACATGGTTGCGGAGCAAGCCGGGACGGAGTTGCCGAAGTGAAGGACCCTAAGGCGGTCTCGTCACCATCAAAGGAGTCCAATCATGCGTTCTGATGTCGTGCCCGGAGCTATTTTCCCCGACTACGAACTGCCCGATCACACGGGCACACTGCGCAAACTCCGCGAACTCCAAGGGAATGACCCGCTGATCCTCACGCTCGCGCGCGGCCATTATTGCCCAAAGGAGCACCAGCAGCATTTGGAACTCGCCGCGTTCTATCCGAAGATTGCAGTGGCGTACACTCAGATCGCCACGATCGCCACCGACGATCGCCATACGCTGCAGGAATTCCGTGCGTCAGTGGGAGCCCAGTGGACTTTCCTTTCGGACCCTGGCCGAACGGTTCAAAAGGATCTCGACATCCAGGAGTACACCGACCCCGAGCACAATCCGATGATCCCGCATACGCTTGTGCTGAAGCCGAGCCTCGTGATTCACAGCATCTATAACGGTTATTGGTTCTGGGGCCGTCCATCGGTCATCGATCTTTGGCGTGATCTGCGCGCCGTGACGAGCGAAATCCGCCCAGACTGGGATCTCGGTACTCCTGGCCTCCGCGAGGCATGGAATGTGGGGGACTTCTCGCGTTTTCACGGCTGGAACAAGCGGGCCAGTACGGAAGATGCCTCGATTGTACGTAAGAAATAGCACAGCCCCAAGTTCGATCTACTGAGGTATCGAATGGCTCGGGAGGCAAATTATGTCGGCGACACCAGGGGCGAACAATTGGCTCTGGGCCGCCGCGGACGGTAAGTATGCGATTGCAGAGCGAGTGAGCACTTGCTTGACGTTCCTCCGGTCAGCACAGTAGAACTTTCAGCGACCACCAGCGCAGCATAAGGTACGGGATTCCTGAGTTCAGCTCGAACCATAAAAGCGGCGAGTTGAAAGACAACAGCGGAGAAAAATGGAGCCTACTGCTTCCCCAAATCTGTGGCGACCGCTCCGTGTAACGATTTTTCGCAATCTCCTAATCGCGGACGTCATTTCAGACGCCGGCGCGTTCATGCAGAACGTCGGCGCTGCATGGTTGATGGTCTCACTCGGCGCCGGGCCGATTTACGTTGCGCTGACGCAGACCGCCGCTTCGTTGCCATATTTTCTGCTGGCCCTTCCAGCGGGCTCCGCTGGCGACATCGTCGACCGCCGCAAGCTGATTCTTTTCACAGAGTCGTGGATGATGGGTGTCGCGTTGATTCTAGCGATCTTGGCCATCGCAGGAGTGATGTCGCCATGGATACTCTTGGTGCTCACATTTGCGCTCTCAGCGGGAGATGCGTTTGAAACGCCCGCATGGCGTGCAATCCTCCCTGAATTGGTTCCCAAAGAAGACCTAGCAGCGGCTTCTGCGCTCAACGGGATTGAATTCAACCTCGCCCGAGCGGTTGGACCGGCGCTCGCTGGCACGATCATATCTGTTGCCGGTGTCGCCACAGCCTTCGTCGCAAATTTCGTATCGTTCTTCGGTGTCATTCTTGTAGTTGCCAGGTGGAAGAGGCCTGTCCGCAGGAGGAGCGCGCCGCCGGAATCTTTTTCGGGAGCTACCGTGGCAGCAATTCGATACGTCCGCCACTCTCCCGCAATCCTGAGGGTGTTACTCAGAACCGGCGTAGTCATGTTCTTCTCCAGCGCGCTCTTCGCGTTGCTGCCAACGGTTTCTCGGAGCGTGAATCAGAATGCAACCGGCTATGGACTCTTGCTGGGCAGCTTCGGCGCCGGTGCGATCATCTGAGCTTTGGTCATGCAGTCGGGACGTGACAGGTGGGCGATTGAATCCATAGTGTCGACGGGCGTCGTGAGCTTGGGGTTAGTGATTGTGGCGATGAGCGGGCTACACAGATTGAGCGCGCTGGCTGCAGTTATGTTGGTCGGCGGTGCGGCATGGATCATCTTCATTTCCCTTATAAATGCCCTTGTCCAGAACCTGGCGCCTGATTGGGTAAGAGCCCGAGTCCTCGCCATCTTCATTCTGGTATATCAGGGGAGTTACGCGCTTGGGACTGTGGCTTGGGGCGCCGTCGCGCAACGATCAGGCGTAGGAACCGCACTTGTCTACGCCGGAATCGGGACAATCGCGACCGCAGCAATTGCTCTTTTCGCGCAACTTCCCAACTCGACCGCGGATCTGAGCCCCTGGAACCATTGGCGAATGCCGGTCGTCATCGAGGAAGTTGGGGCTGATGTTGAGAAGGGATCAGTGCTAGTTGCCATCGAATACGCCGTCATTCCAATACGGGAAGCAGAATTTATAGATGCAATGCATGAATATGGCCGGATGCGACGTCGCGATGGAGCGTATCGGTGGGCAATCTTCCGCGATACTGAAGTCGCGGACCGTTATCTGGAGATTTTCCTGGTGAACTCTTGGGCAGAGCACCTGCGTCAGCATGAGAGGCAAACCCTGGCCGACTGTGAGTTGGAACGGCGAATACACAGCTATCTTTCCAGAGAGCCGATGGTGCGTCATTTGATCGATGCCTACGCGACAGAAACGTGATCGGACAAAACCCGCCTCGGTCAGGTTATAGGCGAGATGAAAGATTGCTCGGCAGGCGACTTAAAGAGTGGTACGCCGCGTTACGGGGTATTGCCTGAGAGGGAATTAGACCGCACAATAGGGGCTCCCGTTCCTCCGCCCGGAGGATTCATGCTTTTTCGTAGCATTGAGCAAGTTCGCCGGTTTTTCCGCATCCTTGCCGGATTCACCCTCCTTTTGGTTGGCCTCGTCATGATTTTCACGCCGGGCCCGGGCTGGCTGGTCGTTTTTCTGGGGCTTACGTTGCTGGCGGCGGAGTTCGTTTGGGCGCGGCGACTGATGGATCACATGAAACGTGAGGGGAACCGCCTGAGGGATAGCGTATGGAGATTCAACAGAAACGAGCCGCCGAAGGATAGTGCATCCGAGAGGAATCCATGAAACAGGAATGGAAGGGCAAATGGGCGCTGGTGACAGGAGCAAGCTCGGGAATTGGCGTTGCACTGGCGAAACAGTTGGCTGCGGAAGGGACGAACCTGGTGCTTACGGCGCGGCGCCGAGACAGGCTGGAGGAACTTGCGCGGAACCTGCAGCAGAGCCATGGTATTCGCACGGAGGTGTTTGCCGCGGATTTGGCACGATCGGAAGCATCACAACAGATTTACGAGTTCACGAAACAAAAAGGTATCGAGATCGATCTGCTGATTAATAACGCGGGCTTTGGGCAATATGGCGAGTTGACGGCGGTGGAAACGCAGCGGTTGCTGGACATGGTGCAGGTGAATTGCATGGCGGTGGTATATCTCACGCGGTTGTACCTTGCGGATATGGTGGCGCGGCGGAGAGGGGACGTGCTGATACTTGCCTCGACAGCTTCGTTTCAGGCGGTGCCGTATATTTCGACGTATGCGGCCACAAAGGCTTTCGATTTATTGTTTGCCGAGGGATTGGCGGAAGAGATGAAGCCCTACGGCATACGAGTTTGCGCGTTGTGCCCCGGCTCGACGCAGTCGGAGTTTCACGTGGTGGCGGGGCAGGAGAGTTTCGCCGCGAAGCATGCGCAGGAGACGGCGGAAAAAGTGGCACGAACAGGATTGCAAGCACTGGCGGAGGGCAAGAGCTACGTGATTTCCGGCGTGGGAAATTACCTGGGTGCACAATCGCAACGGCTGGTGCCACGGCGGGCAGTGACGCGGATTGCCGCGAAGATGTTCCGGCCGGAGAAGGCGTCAGCGAAGTAGTCAGGTGCAAGCGGTGCGAGTGGCAGGCTCATCGCCGCGCTGTGAATGATTGGTATTGCCCAGATGGGGTCCAGCATTGTCGGACCCCTACTAAGAGATTGAATATAAATGAGTTGTACGACGTCCCCTGGGACGGGAACTTTTTTTCTGTGTGCGGGAATTATGTAGTGAACGCCGGGCGTCGTACCAGGAGAGATGCAAATCGAGGCACAGGAACGGGACGACGTATTGCTGCGGCGCTCGGCAAAGGGCGATGAAGCGGCTTTTGCGGAGCTGTATCGTCGGCATCAGGCTCCCCTTTATCGCTTTGCTTTGCGGATGTCCGGAAACGTCTGGGCTGCTGAAGAGATCGTGCAGGACGTTTTTATGACCCTGATACGCGATCCGAAGAAGTTCGATGCCGGGCGGGGCGCGCTGCGGTCGTACCTGTATGGCATTACGCGGAACCGGGTAATGAAGCATCTGGAACGCGTCCCGCGGGAGTGGTTGCACGAGGAGATTGACGAGGAGAATGCGAGCCAGGCCGGGCCGGGATTTGATGTGAAGACTCCGGTGGAATGGCTGGAACTCCATGAGCGCCGGGAGCAGGTTCGAGCGGCGGTATTAGAGCTGCCGGTGGAGTTTCGTGAAGCCGTGGTGCTGTGCGGGTTGGAAGAATTGAGTTACGAAGAGGCTGCGCAGCTTTTGGATTGTCCGGTGGGTACGATTCGTTCGCGGCTGCACCGCGGGCGTGCGCTTCTGCTGGCAAAGTTGGAGATGCTGAGGGACGCGCCAAGACGCGCGAGCGCCAGCCGATGAAAGATTGGCAGGAGAATAGGCTATGACGTGCGAAGAATTTGAACTGGCGGGATTAGACCTGGAAACGCTGCGAGAGGGCGATTCAGTGCAAATCGCGGCACGGGAACACTTGCGTGTTTGCCCGCACTGCGCGGCGTTGCAGGAAAACTGGCAGACCTTGCAAGCGGATTTGCATGCGATGGGCGCCGAAACGCGAGAGGCAGAGGCGCCCCCACGTGTGGAGTTGCGACTGCGGCAGGAGTACCGGACGCGGCACAAGTCGTTGAAGGCGCGCCGCGTTGCTGTGTTTGCGGGTTGGTCGCTTGCGGCAGCCGCAGTGATTGTTGCGGCAGTGAGTTGGATCAGTTGGCGGAAGGAAGCACATCAAGGGGCGGTGCAACAGGCGGCAGTGGTCAAGCAGAAGGCGACGTCTGCCGGCAACGCCGGCCAGGGTGTGAACTTGAATGGAACAGAGCCCGCGGGACCAGAAATTGGAGAGACTCTTGTGGCCTCGAACGATGCGGGCGAATTCACCCTCCTGCCTGGGAGTTTGCCGGGCACGTTGGAGGATGCCACGGTGGTGCGGGTTCAGATGCAGCGAGGGGCCTTGGACGCATTGGGGCTGACGGTGAACGAGGAACGCGCTTCCGATTTGATACAGGTGGATTTGCTGGTGGGCGATGACGGGCAGCCACAAGCTGTGCGTTTGGCGCAAGCCCCGAATTGAGTTCGCAGCGGCAGAATTGCCGCAAGTGGAAGGAGGAGGAGGGAAAATGAAAAGCAAGTGGATGATTTCATTGTTGAGCGGAGTGCTCCTGACAAGTGTGGGCGCGTTGCGTGCGCAAGAACCTGCTGATGCACCGCCTCCTCCCGAAGCGATGGGACCCGGGGCAGGCCCGGAAGGGCCGCTTGGACCGAGGATGGAGATTCTGGGGTTTGGCGAAATGCAGCCCGGCAAATTGGTGACTGGCGCGCCGTACAGCGGTCTAGCGGTCACGGAGACACAACAGGCGCTGTCTGATGGCAACACCATTAATCGCCGCGTGCAGGCGAACGTGTTTCGCGACAGCCAGGGACGAACACGGAGGGAAATCACGCTGACAGGTGTAGGTCCGCTGTCCACAGCGGGAGCCTTGCGCACATTCGTGATGATTCACGATCCTGTGGCGAAGACAGCCTATGTGCTGCATCAGGATACGAAAGTGGCGGAAAGGCTACGAGCGGGTCGTGGCGGGCACAAGCCTGCCGCTAATCTGCAAGGGAATTTCGAGGCGCGGATGCAGGCGGAAATCGCGAACGGAACGCTGAAGAAGGAAGACCTGGGCGTCCAGACGATCAATGGCGTAAGCGTGCAAGGCACGCGGTTCACGCGAACGATTGCAGCGGGGCAGGCCGGAAACGCCAAGCCGATCGTGGTGACGAACGAACGGTGGTATTCGCCAGAGCTGCAAATTGTGGTCAAGACGGTAAAGAGCGATCCGCGATTTGGCACGACGACCTATACGGTCACGAATGTTGTGAGGCAGGAACCCGCAGCGTCGTTGTTCACCGTGCCTGCCGATTACACGGTGAAGGCGGGCGCTGTTCGCGGACGCGGAGGGATGAATCGCAATGGCGGGCCAGGAGCGGCCCCGGCACCGGCAGATATGCCGCCGCCGTCGAACGAATAACCATGGAGTTTTAGCTGACGAGCTTCTCTCCTGAAGACGGAACGCCCTTTCTGCTGTGGCCCCCTTCCCGGCAGAGAGGGCGTTTCCGTTTTCAGAAAGGGAAAGATAAGAGGTACAAAAGTGAAAGAGCATAAGAGTGAAAGCCTGTCAGAATGTTCTTTCCTCTGTGGGTAGTGGGTCAGGATTGGTGCAGGGCGCTATCCAGGAGTTCTACAACGTGGAGGACGTTTTGGCCGGTATTGTGGATCTCGGCGCCAGCGCGTAATTGCAGAAGACAACCTGGATTGGCGGTGACAATCGTCGCCGCACCAGTGGCCTTCGCGTAATTCATCTTTTCCTTCAGGAGATCCAGAGCGGCTTCGGTTTGCGTGACGTTGTAGATGCCCGCAGAACCGCAGCAGATGTCCGAGTAAGGCAATTCCACAAATTCGATGCCGGGGATGGTGCGCAGTAACTGGCGTGGGGCTTCGCGGATTTTTTGGCCGTGGAGGAGGTGGCAAGAGTCCTGATAGGTGACGCGCAGCCTGGTTTCTCTGAGCGGGGCGATGAGGCCGAGGGTGGCGAGAAATTCGGTGACGTCACGCATTTTGTCGCGGAAAGCGACTGCGGCGGCGTATTCCGGCTCGCTGGGAGAGAAGAGATGATCGTATTCCTTGAGCGTAGAACCACATCCCGCGGCGTTGGTGATGATAGCGTCAAATTGTGTTACGGCGAATGCGGCGATGTTCTTGCGGGCGAGTTGGCGAGCCGTTTCGCGAACACCAGCATGAGCGGCCAGGGCGCCGCAGCAGAATTGGCCGCTGGGGACGACGACTTCACAGCCATTGGCGGTGAGGACGCGGATGGTGGCTTCATTGAGTTTTGTGAAGGTTACGTTGGCGATGCATCCGGCAAAAAAGGCCACGCGGGCGCGGCGGGTGCCTTGCGCAGGGAACGTCCTGCCTAGTTCGCCGAAGAAGAAATGATCGTCAATGCAGGGAAGAAGCTTTTCGCGGTCGGCGAGGCCGAGCAGTTTCAGAATGCCCGTGGCGCGAGCTAGCGATTGCAGGCCGGAGCGCTGATAGAAGCGGAGCAATCGGGCAGCCAGCGCGATGCGATTGGGATAGGGAATGAGGCGCTGGAATACAAACGCGCGCGCTAGTCGAGTGAAGAATGGACGCTGGTGTTCATTCTCAATGCGGGCGCGGGCGTGCTCGACGAGCTTGCCGTATTCCACACCGGAAGGGCAGGCGGTTTCACAAGAGCGACAATCGAGGCATTTATCAATGTGGTCGACGAAACTATCGGAGAGCGGCAGTTCGCCGTTGCCCACCAGAATCATCTGGCGGATGCGTCCGCGTGGCGAATCGGCCTCGAGTTGCCAGAGGCGGTAGGTGGGGCAATTGTTCAAACAGAGGCCGCAATGGACGCAGCGCGCGAAGTCTTCGTAGACCGGAACCGCGCCGGGTATGGTTTGCGGCGTGACCACGGTTCAGATTCCTCCCACAAAACGGCCCGGCGCGAAAATGTGCTGCGGATCGAAGGAATCCTTGACGCGCTGCATCATGGCAAAATCGGCGGGCTTCGGGCCCCAGACATTTACGCTTGATTTTAGTTTTAGTGGTGCGTGCAAAAGTGTGGCGTGGCCGCGAGATGCGGCCGCCAGAGAAAAAATGCGCCTGGAAACGGATTCGAGAGAACGTAGGGTGGATTCGTCGTCGATTTCCCCAATGAACGCGAGATACGTAACGCCTGTGGCACGAAGGAGAGTGGCGTTCCGCAGAGAAGACTCATTTGCGAAACGAAGCAGGTTGGCTAGATCGCTGGCTTTGCTTTGCGGCAAGACGATGCGGAAGAGGGCGACGGCGGGAGAAGCCCAGCGGAGCCAATCGAAGGCTTCACGGAAGAGGCCTCGAAGGTGAGCGTCGGAATCGGGGTCGAGAATCTCACTGCTCACTGCGGTGGCATCGGAAGAGAGTTTTTGGAGGTCCCGGGCGATGCGAGGAACGACGGCTTCGTTCCCTTCATAGGAAGCGTAGACGCACCAATTGGCGGGATTCAGAGGAAGGGCGTTTTCTGGATGGATTTTGCTCAAAACTCTGGCAACGAGGGCAAGCATCACTGGACTGAGCGTTTCAAGATTAGCGAGAGGCAGACCGGAATGTTCGATCGCGATGCGATAGGCAGAGGCGCCGTCCAAGCCTGAAAAAGAAGCAAGATGACCGCCATAAGCGTGGGGCAGGGTGAAGGTGCGAAAGTTTAGACGCGTGATGATGGCCAGTGTACCCAGCGACCCGACAAGAAGTTTGTGCAAATCGTAGCCGGTGACATTTTTGACGACGCGGCCGCCGCTCTTGCAGAGAGCGCCCTTGCCGTCGACAAACTCCGCACCAATCAAGAAATCGCGAGTGGTGCCGTACTGATTGCGCAGAATGGAATCGATGCCAGAGGCGAGCGTGCCGCCAACGGTGGTTGTTTCGTAGCAAGGGACCGAGAGAGGGAGGAACTGGCCTTTTTCGGTGAGCACAGTGGCCAGTTGGCGCAGGGGCATGCCCGCGTCCACGCTGAGCGTGAGATCACCAGCATCGTAGTGAGCAATTTCGTGTAAGCCGGTCATGTCGAGCGAGATGTCGTACCGCGCAGAAGGCATGCCTAAACCTAGTTTGCTTCGGGAACCGGTGGGGATGACGGCGAGTTTTTCGGCGAGGGCGAAGCGTACGACTTCGGCCGCTTCGGCTGCGGAGTTGGGGCGAACGATGGCCGCGGGAACGATGCCATCAACGGCGTAATCCAGCAATTCGGATTCGGCCGCGACGACAACTCGGTGTGCACCCAAGAGGCCTTCCAAGCGGGAAGCGAGATTTGCTGTAGTGGTCATACCTGCGCCGGCGGCGTGGTCGTTTGTTTGCGCACGCGAATTTCGCCGCAGCCCTTGCTAAGCGGGAAGACCTTGCCGGGATTGAGCGAAGAATCAGGATTAAAGGCGTCGTGCACGCGGCGCATCAAATCGAAATCAGCGTCACTGAAGAGCAGCGACATCAACTCATTTTTTTCCATGCCAACACCATGTTCGCCGGTGAGCGCGCCGCCTAACTCGACACAATATTTGATGATTTCATGGGAAGCGGCGATGGCGTTTTCAAATTGCATGGCGTCACGCGGATCGTAAAGAACGATGGGATGCAGATTACCGTCACCGGCATGAAAAATATTTCCGACGGAGAAACCATATTTCTTGCCTATGAGAAGAATCTGCCGGAGAGCCTGCGGAAGCTTGGAGCGGGGAATGACGCCGTCGAGAACATAATTGCTGGGGGCAAGGCGTCCGAGCGCTCCGAAGGCATTCTTGCGACCCTTCCAGAGGAGGTCTCGCTCACGATCGTCCTTTGCGATGCGCACTTCGCGGGCATGATGCACGCGGCAAACGTCCTCGACAGCCTCGGCTTGCGCGGTAACGGCTTCGCGCAAGCCCTCGACCTCGATCAGCAGAATCGCAGCGCTGTCACGGGGGAAGCCGGCGTGAATGTAGTCCTCGATGGCGCAAAGCGTCCAACCGTCCACCATTTCGCAAGCGGCGGGCGTGATGCCGCGGGCGGTGATTTCTGAGACTGTCGTGGAGGCGTCGTCAACGGCATCGAAGATGGCCAGCAGAGTTTTGACGGACTCGGCCTTGCGGGTGAGCCTGACGGTAATTTCGGTGACGAGGGCCAGTGTGCCCTCGCTGCCGACAAAAAGTCCGCAGAGGTCGTAGCCCGGCGCATCGCCGTGCTTGCTGCCAACGCGCACGATCTCGCCATCCGGAAGCACAAGTTCAAGAGCCGTGACATGGTTGACGGTGACGCCGTTAGCCAAGGTGTGAGGACCGCCGGCATTTTCGGCGACGTTGCCGCCGATAGTGCAGGATTTCTGGCTGGAGGGATCAGGGGCGAAGTATAGGCCAGCGTGCTCGACGGCGCGAGTGATGTCCAGATTCACGACGCCGGGTTGGACGACGGCACGGGCATTTTCGAGGTCGAGTTCGAGGATGCGATTCATGCGCGCAAACACGAGTATGATGCCGCCGCCGCGCGCGAGTGCGCCGCCGGAAAGACCGGTTCCCGAGCCGCGGCCAACGATGGGCACATTGTATTTGACGGCGAGCTTAACGACGCGAGACACATCCTCTGTGGTGTGAGGAAAGACGACGATGTCGGGCCGCGCTTTTTCGACCGAACCGTCGTACTCATAGAGGACCAGGTCCTCGATCTTATGGAGAACATTGGAGGGACCGAGCAGGGAATTGAGTTCGCGGAGTAACGAGGCGGTCATAAATCGATTCGCAGGTACCTCCCACCACTATAGTGAGACACGCGGCATTCTGGCAACGGGAGAGTCCGAGTGGCGGTTAAGCTGTGTTAGTGTATTCTTCGGAAAATTATGAGGGAGAAGGATGGCGAAACCTAGGGTGTATTGTTCACACGAGCTGTTTGAGGACGCGCGCAAGATACTGGATGCGGCATGCGACGTGGAGTATTGGACGCAAACGGAACGGCCGCCCCGGGAAGAGGTGCTGAGGCGGGTGAAGGACAAGGAAGCGCTGGTGTGCCTGCTGACTGAAAAAGTGAACGAGGAACTATTGCGGGCGGCGCCGAAATTGCGCATAGCCGCAAATGTGGCGGTGGGCTTCGACAATATAGATGTGGATGCCTGCACAAAACGCGGTGTGGTGGCGACGAATACTCCGGGTGTGCTGGACGAAACGACGGCGGATTTCGCGTGGACGCTGATGATGGCAGTGGCACGACGGCTGGGCGAAGGGGAACAACTGGCGCGCTCCGGGAACTGGAAGGGTTGGAACCTGGACCAGCTTTGCGGGGCAGATGTCTGGGGAAAGACGCTGGGAATTGTGGGGTTTGGACGAATCGGGCGAGCTATGGCCCGGCGGGCGCTGGGATTCAACATGAAAGTGATTTATACGGATGCGGTGCGAGCGGCGGAAGAATTGGAGCGGTCAGTGAACGCCACGTTTGTGGATATGAACACGCTATTGGCGGAATCAGACTTCATCAGCCTGCATGTGCCGCTATTGGCGGAAACGCGGGGGCTGTTTGACGCGCCGAAGTTTTTCCGGATGAAACGCACGGCGTTTCTGATTAACACTTCACGCGGACCGGTGGTGGACGAAGCGGCGCTGGTGGCGGCTTTGGAGAGCAAGAAAATCGCGGGGGCCGCGTTGGACGTGTACGAAAACGAGCCGTTCATCCATCCTGGCCTGAAACGACCGAATGTGGTGCTGTCGCCGCACCTGGCTTCGGCTTCGCTGGAAACGCGGACGAAAATGGCGGTGATGGCGGCGGATAATGTGGTGGCTCTATTCAAGGGACAAATGCCGCCGAACATGGTGAACCCTTCCGTACTGAAGAAGCGTTAGGACGACAGGCGGCGCAGCGATGGCGACAGGGAAAGAAATGGCGCGCCGGATCTTCCAGCAAACACTGGCGTCGATTGATATACCGCACGTGATGGAAAGAAAGCTGCCGCGTGAGGGAACGCGGCTTATCCTGCCGGATGGGGTGATTGATCTCTCACAAATTGGGAACATTTATGTGGTGGCGATTGGCAAGGCTGCCCATGCGATGGTGCGTGGACTGGAAGACCTGCTGCCACCTGACACACGTGTGGCTGGAATTGTTGTTGCGCCGGTTGCGCCCGAACGGCCCGCAAGGGGTATGGAATATTTTGTTGGTGGACATCCAGTTCCCAATGCGGATAGCTGGAGGTCCGCCGAAGCGATTTTGCAGCTGCTGAGAAACTGCGATGAGCGCACGTTGGTGATTTTTCTGTTGTCGGGCGGCGGATCTGCGCTTTGCGAGCTGCCCCTTGATGGAGAGATGAGATTGGGGGATGTGCAGGCGGTGAATCGCGCTCTGGTGACCTGTGGTGCGCCGATAGAAGCGATGAACACGGTGCGGAAACATTTCTCAGCAGTGAAGGGAGGAAGATTAGCGTTGGCCGCAGGGAACGCAAAGAAAATAACCCTGGCGGTGACGGACGTGCCCGCGGGAAAAGAATCTGCGCTGGCGTCTGGGCCGACGCTGCCCGATCCGAGCACGATTGCGGACGTCGAGCGCATCGTCGAGCAATACGATTTGCGAAAGAAGTTTCCGGAGCGGCTGGTGAAATGGTTGGATGCGGGGGAAATGCCGGAGACGCCTAAGAGCGGTGATGCCGCGTTTGCCAATGCGCATTTTCAACTTTTGTTGGGCATGGACGATTTGTTTCATGCCGCGCATCACGCTGCGGAAGCCTGCGGCTACGCGACTTGCTGCGACAATTCCACGGACGATTGGCCGGTGGTGAAGGCGGTGGACGCACTGCTAGAGCAACTGGGGGAATGGCAGCGCCAGAATGACGGGCAACGCGTGGCACTTATCGCGGATGGGGAACTGAGTTCACCAGTGACGGGGGATGGGGTAGGCGGAAGAAACTCGGCGTTTGTGCTGGATGTGGCCGGAAAAATTGCAGGGCGGCGCATCACGGTGCTGAGCGCGGGAACAGATGGGATTGACGGAAACAGTCCGGCGTCGGGAGCGGTGGCGGACGGGGAGACGGTCGAGAGAGCCAGAGCTGCCGGGCTGGATCGCGAGAAGGCGTTTCGCGAGAGCGATGCGTACACATTTTTTGAAAAGCTGGGTGATGCGATTGTCACGGGTCCGACGGGGAATAATTTGCGGGATTTGAGGATCTTGCTGGCGGAGGGGTAACTGCGATTCGGGGAGCGAGCCCATAATTGCCTCTCGTTTTTGGAACGAAATGAGGAGATGAAAATTGATAGTGCTGCTCGTATTGTTCGGATCGTGGCTGGTTCTGAGAGGCGCGGGCGCTCTAGGGGTGACGGCGCTCGGAACGTGGCACGACTCGGCTCGTTATGCTCTCGCCCTGATGTTCGTGTTCACGAGCGTGGCGCATTTCAACAAGATGAGACACGATCTGGCGCGGATGATTCCATCCTTTTTCCCGCAGCCGATGCTCATCATTTACATTACTGGGGTTTGCGAGTTTCTAGGCGCGGCAGGTTTGCTGATCCCGCGAGTTCGCTCACTTGCCGGAATCTGCCTCATCCTGTTGCTCGCAGGTATGTTTACCGCCAACGTAAACGCTGCGCTGAAGGCAATGACACTTGGCGGCAGGCCCGTGACGGCGTTGTGGCTGCGAACGCCCACGCAAATTCTGTTCATCGGGCTGATCTGGTGGGCTTCCCATTAGAGACTCCCCAGCGAGCGGGAACTATTTCTTGGCCGGGGGCGGAGGCAGGCGAGTTTCGATGGCTTTCAGGTGGTCGTTCATTTCCTGGACCAACTGTTCGAGGTGGCTGAGGCGCTGATCCTCGGTAGGTTTGGCGCTGGATTCCTCTTCCTCCGGTTCGTTTTCCGCCTCGTCCATTCCGCCGCGGCGTCTGCCCCTCGCTTTGGGGTTTTTCAGGCCTTCGATCTGACGTTTGATCATGGGGGCCATTTCGATGCTCAGGTCATTGCTGTGAAGAAGCGCCTCGAGAGCGGGGATCGCGGAAGCATCGCCGCGGGAGCCGAGCGCGAAGACCGCGGTGATGCGCAAGCGGAATTGCGGCGCCGAGAGAAACGCGGCAATCTGATTGGTGATTTCCTTGTTGTCTTTCTGAAGGCGCGCAAGACTGCCGATGGCGGCTTCGCGAGAGTCGATGTCCTTGCCGGCGGCGGTCCAATCGCGCAGAAGCGGTACGGCTTTGTCGTCGCCGAGAGAGCCAAAGGCGCGCAGAGCAGCGTTGCGAAGGACGCCGTCAGGAGAATCAACGTTCACCGCAGCCGTCAGGACTTCATAGGCGTTGGGAGTTTTCATGCGACCGACGGATTGCAGGGCAGAGGCGCGTGTACGGTAGGAGCTATCGTCGCGGGCGATGGCTTCCATCTTCGATTTGATGGCGGCGTCATCCTTGAAGCTGGCGAGGGCGTCGACAACGCGGAAGCGAATCCAGGGTTGCGTTACCGAGGAGAATGAATCGAGAAGCTGTTTGGAAGCCGCGGTATTGTTGAGTTCACCGAGGGCGTGGGCCGCGGCGATGCGCACGCCATCGGTCTTGTCTGAGCGCAGAGCTTCGCCGAGTGCGGCGGCCGCTTCGTCATCGTTCTTGAGTTTGCCGAGAGCGACGGCGGCATCCGCGCGATCGGCCAACTCCGCGGCATTTTTCAATTGATAGAGCAATTCCTTTTTGTCTTTCTTGAAGTCCGCAGATTTCAGAATTTGTGTGCCCTTATCGAAGAGGACCATGAGCGGAGCGGTGTCGGAAGGCAACGGAAAGGTTTCCGATTCCTTGGAGACGACGAGGTTGTAGAGCTTGGGGCCCGTCGCATTGGTGATTTCGACGTCTACAGGGAAGCGGAAGAGGCCAACGCGGCCTTCGAGCTTCTGGGTTTGCTTGACCATAACCAAAACCTGCTTTTTGGCTTCATCGTAGGTGTAGCTGACTTCGAGTTTGGGGGCACCCGCACCATAGATCCACTGGCTGAAGAATTGGTCCACATTGTTGTGTGTGGCTTCCTCGAGGGCTTTGGTCAAATCCGCGGTGACCACATTCTTGCCGCGATTCACTTCGAGGTAATGTTTCAGGCCGGCGTAGAACGCGCTATCGCCCAGTTGGTGGCGGAGCATGTAGAGGACCCATCCGCCCTTGGCGTAGGCGTTGCCGTCAAATTCGCTGGAATCGTCAAAATCGTGGCGGACAATGGGCTTGCCGTAAAGTTCACGCCTGGAAAACCAATCGCGCGAAGCTTCCCAGCGATCATAGTCAGCTGCATCCTTGCCGAAGTGCGATTCGGTCCAGACGGATTCCATGTAGGTAGCGAAGCCTTCATTCAGCCAGATGTTGCCCCAATCCTTGCAGGTGACAAGGTCGCCAAACCACTGGTGAGCGAGTTCGTGAGAGATGAGGGGATCTTCATCCTGAGGGTATTCGGGAACAAGCTTGGGATGGCGGAGCGAATCAGCGGTATTGGTGGTGGCGCTGGAATTTTCCATGCCGCCGGCGACGAAGTCATCCACCATGGATTGCGCATATTTCTCCCAGGGGTAGTCCACGCCAAGTTTCTCGCTGAAAAGATTGATCATCGAGGGAGTGCGGGAATAGTTGATGGTAAGGCGGTCACCGCGATCCTTGGGCGCGTAGTAGGTGACGGGCAGGTTGCGCCAGGAGTCCTTGGCTTCTACTAATTCGCCAGCAACGACGGTGAAGAGATAAGTAGAACTGGGTTGCGATTCGCGCCAGGTCCACGTTTTCAGGCCGCTGCCCGCGTCAGTAACGCTGATTAGTTTTCCATTGGAGACGGTTAGCCAACCGGCGGGGACGGTGAGAATTGTCTCCGTGGTGAGGCGATCATTCGGGTAGTCGTAGGTAGGAAGATAGTAGCGCGTGTCTTCGGATTCCCCTTGCGTCCAGATCTGTAGGGAACGATTGGGGTAGTCCTTGTCCGGAAGAATGAAGTAGAGGCCCTTGGTGGGTTTGGCTTCGTACTTGATCTCGATTGTAAATTTTTCGCCGGACTTTGCTGGCTTGGGGAGAGCGATGCGGAGCTTGTCTTCAGAGGTCTCAAACGTGGCGGCGGCTTTGTTCAAGGTGACACTTTGAATCTGGAGACCCGCGGCATCGAAGGTGATGCGTTGGGTGTCGCGGAGAATAGTGATCGTGTGAGTGACGTCTCCAATGACTTTCTTCTGGCCCAGGTCAAATCGTAACGCGATGCGGGAGTGCTCGAGGTCGTAATCCTTGGTGCGAGCGAAAGGCTCATCGGCGCGGAGGAGGGGCGTTGCGCCAATTAGAACAAGGGAAAAGACAAATGAAGCTAGCAAACGCACCCGCGCGGATTTTTCACTGACAAATCGATTCGGCATTCAGAGACTCCTTGATAGAGCAATACGCTCAAAGACATGGATTACGAAATGACGCTGCCGCCGTTCCCTGTGCCACAGACTTGCTCGCAGCTGGTAACCCAAACCTTAATTTTCCCGTGAGAAGGAGGCGGACGTCAAATGAGGGCAGTGGTTGTTGGTAGATTCCCGTCGGGGGTGAAGCCGGTGGTGAAAGGTTTGCCGGTTGTGGAATCAACTGCCAATAGCTGACCACTCGCGAGCTTACCCTCCATGAAGGGTTGTAGGCTTTATGGAGAAACTGCGGCAAAAGTCCACACCAACGATTCGTTTCGGGTTACTCTGTCGGACGGCAACGTCACGAATCTAAATGGAGACATCCCTTCTCATCGCGGCCGCAGAACCTGACGATTATGAATGGTGTGCTCGCTTGATGGCTGCGACCGAACCATGGATCACGCTACGCCGCAATCTTGAGGGATGCCGTGTTGCGTTGGGACGTCCTGGCACGGAGCTTTTTGTTGCCCGGAATGAAAATCGTGCGGCCGGTTTCATTCTGATTGCGCCGTACGGTCTGGCGGGATCACCTTACATTGCTTCCATCGCGGTTGCGGAGGAGGCGCGCGGACAGGGAATCGGTTCACAGCTTTTGCGCTTTGCCGAGGAACACTTTGCCGGGCGTGGACACCTCTTCCTGCTGGTGTCGTCGTTCAACCAAGGCGCTCAACAACTTTATCGTCGCCACGGGTATGAGTCCGTCGGCGAGCTTCACGATTACGTTGTGCCGGGCCACTCCGAACTCATCCTGCACAAAAGGCTGCCATGAGGGCGATCCCCGCGATGGCGCACATTCCAACGTCCACAAGCAAACGCCTTGTGCTGCTGCTGATGGTGGTGACTTCCGTGGGCTATATATGCCGCGTAGCCATAACCGTGGTGGCTCCCAGTATGATGAGGGAGTTCGGACTAACGCAGACGCAGATGGGAACGGTTTTCACTGCATTTTTGGTTGGGTACACCGCAATGCAAATGCCGTCGGGATGGCTGGCGGACTGGGTTAGTGCCCGAAAGATTTTTCTGGTCTTGTGCACGGGATGGACGATTGTGACCGTGCTAACAGGATTGATCGGTTGGCGTGGATTCGGGCTGGCCATGGTGATTCCGCAACTGTTATTCATTCGCGCCTTGTTGGGAGTCATTGCCGCGCCCACTTACCCCACGTCGGGCAGAACCATCGCCATCACGATGCCGCCGCGGTTGCAAGCGCGGGCGAACAGCCTGGTGCTGGCGAGTGTGGGAGTGGGATCGGCAGTGACACCGCTGCTGCTGGCGCCCGTCACCAGCCACTACGGATGGCGCACGGCGTTAGGCGTGGCGGCTTCATTGAGTGCGGCTGCCGGGCTGCTGTGGTGGCGATTTGCGCCACGGCAACTCCATGCGTCGACAGTATCAGCTTCCAGTGAGGTGACGACGAAGACCGTTGGTGATGGGTCATCGAAGAAGTCCGTTCAACCGTTGTGTTCGCGAAGTTTCTGGTTTCTCTCGGCCAGCTATTTGTTACAAGGCTATCTGGGATACATCTTCATCTTCTGGTTCTATTTGTATCTGGTCCAGGTGCGTCACTTTGAGGTGCTTAAGGCTGCCAGCTTCACCGCACTGCCCTGGATCGCGACTATGTTCGCCATCCCGCTGGGCGGTGTTTGCTCTGACGCGGCGGTGATCCGATTGGGTGCGAGTTGGGGGCGTCGCATCGTGCCACTTTTGGCTCTTTGCGCCGCCGCGATCTTCCTGGTGATTGGCGCTCGCACGCCAAGTGCGATGATGGCCGTGGCTGCGCTGACGACATGCACAGTGCTGGTGCTGTGCACCGAGGGCCCTTTCTGGGCAACGATGACGCAACTCTCCGGTGAGCGCAGCGGCATCGCAGGTGGAACGATGAACTTCGGCAGCAACCTCGGGGGCATGGTTTCGCCCGCGCTGACGCCATGGCTGGCGGAGCGGATTGGGTGGGAGACGGCATTGACACTCACCGCAGGACTAGCGGTGGTGGCTGGATTGTTGTGGCTGGGCGTGCGCGTGCAGTCCAAAGAAGGGTGAACTCGCGGTTCGTCGCGAATCAGGGAAGCTTGCTTCTAGTTTCCGCCCTGCTTGTGTTCTGTAATTTTGCCAATATCCGCCGCGCTGCCCTTCAGCAGATCGCGTAGCACCGCAACCTCGGCGGTGATGCCTGTTCGCAAGGCCGGTTCCGCTACCGGCGCAAAAAGCGGGGAGTGGTTCGAGGGCAGCTCTTTGCCGGCGGCCTTCGCCTGTCTAAGCTTCTCCGGATCAGCCGCACCCAGCCTGAAATAGAACGAAGGAACGCCCTGCTCCACAAACACAGAATAGTCTTCGGAGACGATTGCAGGGGGTTGCGCCAACACGTTGTTCTTACCCAAAGCGGTTTCCAATGTGACAGCGAGGTGGCGCGCGAGAATGGGATCGTTATAAACGGAGGATGTGGATTCGTATTCTTCAATCAACGGCATCTTTTCTGCGCCGCCGGCTTCGGCTTCGGCGTTGGCGATTCGCGTAATCGCAGCCAATAGATGCTTGCGGACCTCCGGTTTGTACGAGCGGACAGTCAAACCCAACTGGGCCTGGTCAGGGATGATGTTGTTCTTTGTTCCCGCCTGGAAATATCCGACCGTGATCACGGCGACTTCGCCCGCGCGAATTTCGCGGGAAACGATGGACTGTAACCTGACCACAATGCTGGCGGCGATCACGATTGGGTCCACAGTCGTATCCGGCCGGGCGCCGTGCCCCCCTTTGCCATAAACCGTAATACGCAGCGAATCGGCATTGGCCCAGGTGTATTCCGGAGCGAACCCAACCTGCCCCGCCGGTATTTCATTGGTGGTGTGGAGCGCGATCCCCACATCCGGTTTGGGGAAGCGTGTGAACAGGCCGTCCTCGACCATCCTCTTGGCGCCGGCGATGGTTTCCTCCGCAGGCTGGGCAATCAGCATGAGCGTTCCGTGCCATGTATCCTTCGTGCGTGCCATGATGGCCGCAGTTCCCCACCATGACGCCATGTGCAAGTCATGTCCGCAGGCGTGCATCACGGGGACGTCGCGGCCGCTGTCATCCTTTGCGCGGACTTTGCTGGCGTAAGGCAGGCCTGTCAGTTCCTCCACCGGAAGGGCATCAAGCTCCGTGCGCAGCATAACGGTCGGGCCGGAGCCATTTTTCATAATGCCAACCACGCCAGTGCCACCAACGTTTTCGGTGACTTCGTACCCGAGCTGACGCAGCCGTTGAGCAAGCAGAGCAGCCGTGCGCGTCTCGTGCGACGAGAGCTCAGGATGCTGATGCAAGTCCAGATACAAGGCATATGCGTCAGGAAGGACAGGTTCCAGTTGGTCTTTGACTTGAGTGTTCTGAGCCGTCGCCAAGACAGGCATCAGCGAGGACACCAGTCCAACCCATAACAGCTTTCTCATCGCCCATCCTCCTTGGGATCAGCATACGATTCCGATGTGGCTCGTGAAAATGCTCGTCAATATAGCTCTTTCCAATCCCCTCTGCAATGATGCGAAAGACGACGTTTCCGCGAGGTAGATGATCAAGCCGCCAGGTCCGGCTTTATTCAGCGGAAAGCAAATTGACAGTCCCGCCAGATTCCTTCCGGTACTTCACTTCTCAGGTTGGGGTAGAAGGAAAGGATTTGCGCGGAGAGCCGCAGGGAACTAAGATGCGTGGTAAAGCAGGATTCCGATGAAGGCATTCCAGTGATACAGGAGGTAAGCATGAAAAGCGCGCGATATCTTACTGGCCTGTTGTTGCTTCTTGCGATATTCGCTCCCGCCAGCATGGCACAACTTGGCAAGACGATTTTGATTCCCGCTGGTTCCGAGGAAGATCACCAGCTTACGGCGATCAACGCAGCAGAGGACCCGGCGGCAAAACTGAAGTTGCTGGAGGAGTTTTTCAAGGCTCACGAGAACGACGAATTTCAAGTGGTTGCGGACGAGCAGTTCGTCAATTTTTATCTGAACGCGAAACAGTACGACAAAGTCTTCGAGTATGGCGACAAATTATGGGCAGTTGACCCGGATAACTATGCCAATGGCGTGAACCTGGTGCGCGCCGGAAATGAAAAGGGAGACTTTGATCGCGTGTTCGATTCCGGGGAGAAGGCAACCGCAATCCTGCAGCGTTTTAAAGCGTCGCCCGCGCCGGAGGGGACGGAGGCGGGGGCTTGGGAGCAGCAGAAGACGCAGAAATTGGAACAGTTGAAGGAGAACCAGGATTATATAGAGCAGTCGATGATGAGCGCGGCGTACCAGCCGAAGGATGCCGTGAAAAAAGCGGATTTGCTGGTGCGCTATGCGAAGGATTTTCCGGATTCGCCAAACGCAGAGCAGGCGCTGAGCGTGGCGGCGGTAACGTACCAGCAGGCGCAGGGCCCGCAGAAGATGTTGGACCTGGCGAATGGCGTCCTGGCAAAAGACCCGAATAACCTGGGAATGCTGCTGCTTCTGGCGGATTACTATAGCGAGAAAGGGACGCAGTTGGATAAAGCGGAGGAGTACGCGAAGAAGGTTTCGGCCATTTGTGATGCGGCAAAGAAACCGGATAACGTCAGCGATGACGACTGGAAGAAACAAAACGGGCTGAAGAAAGGGCTGGCACTGAGCACGCTGGGCCAAGTGAACTTGCAGAAGAAGGACAACCTGACTGCCGTGAAAAACCTGAGCAGCGCGACGCCGCTGGTGAAGAGCGATCCCGGAAGTTTCGCGAGGAATCAGTACCGGCTGGGGTTTGCCTACCTGAACTTGAAGAGGAACGCGGAGGCGAAGCAGGCGTTCACGGATGCGGCTTCCGTGAATACTCCCTATAAGGGGCCGGCCGAGGATAAATTGAAGGAACTCGGCGCCACCAGGGCTGGGGCAGCGAAGAAACCCGCGTAAGAGCCAGGCGAATCCAAAAACCGGGTTGGTGCATCAAAGAAGGCTGGCAGGAGTGTGCAGCGGCCAAACGGGAGGAGGCGTATGACGGAGATCGCAACATTTGGAGCGGGATGTTTCTGGGGAGTGGAAGCGGGATTCCGGCGCGTGCCCGGAGTGATCGAGGCAATATCGGGCTACAGCGGCGGGCATATGGAGAGTCCGACGTACAAAGATGTATGCACCGATCAGACGGGGCACGCAGAAGTGGTGCAGGTGACGTTCGATCCTGCGAAAGTCAGTTACGAGCAATTGCTGGAAGTCTTCTGGAAGATGCACGATCCCACGCAGGTGAACCGGCAAGGCCCGGACTATGGAACACAGTACCGGACGGCGATTTTCTATCACACGCCGGAGCAACAGGCGAAAGCGCTGAAATCCAAGGAAGCGCTGGAGAAGAGTGGAAAGCTGCGGCGGCCGGTGGCGACGGAGATCACGGCGGCGGGCCCGTTCTGGCGCGCGGAGGAGTACCACCAGAAGTACTTGGAAAAGCGAGGGCAGGAGAGCTGCCACATTTAGAGGACGGAAGGATTCAACGAGGCAAAGAAGCAAAGAAGCAATAAGCAAAGAGGAGGGGGGCGACCCTCTCCTCTTTTTTGTTTTTAGATGCGGTGGCGGATTCCGCTGGGAGCTTTGTTTTTGAGGTTCCCGGCGATACGCCGGTTTGTTCTACACCACGCGGGATCGCAAGGGAGGTTGCGCCTGAATATCAAAGTCTATCGTGACAAGAAGTTGTTGGGTCGCGCAGCGGCGGAGCAAGCGGGGATCTCACTGCGCAGGGCCATAAGCGACTGGGGGAGTGCGCGAATCATTGCCGCGACGGGTGATTCGCAGTTCGAGTTTCTGGAGGCATTGACCAACAAGGAGGATTTGGATTGGCGACGTGTGGAGATGTTTCATCTGGATGAATACATTGGCCTGAACGCGGAGCACCCGGCGAGTTTCCGCAAGTATCTACAGGAACGACTGATTCGAGTGACGGGAATCACGAATTATCATTTGCTCGAAGGCGACAAGGACCCGGAGGAAGTGATCTTGCGCGTTGGAAAGGAACTGTTGGCAGCGCCGGCGGATGTTGCGTTTGTAGGCATCGGAGAAAACGGACATCTGGCATTCAATGATCCGCCGGCGGATTTTCAGACGGAGGCGCCGTATTTGGTCGTGGAACTGGATGAGACCTGCCGGCGCCAGCAGGTGAACGAGGGATGGTTCGCGGATATCGCGGAGGTCCCGCGACGGGCCATCAGCATGTCCATTCGACAAATTCTGAGGGCGAAGGAGATCATCGCCTGTGTGCCGGATGCGCGCAAGTCGCAAGCGGTGAAAGCCTGTCTGGAAGGGGAGATCAGCCCGTTGGTGCCTGGGTCGATCTTACGTCAACACGCGAATGTCACTTTGTACCTCGATCTGGATTCCGCGGCCTTGTTGAGTAAATGACATTGTAGACAAGCGCATTGGCAAAGTGGCGAGTTCGGGCACTCACCCCATCCGAAAAAGCAAAAGATTACAGCAGCATGCGGACAGACGCATGGGGTTTCCGATGGGGGATTGGGATAGAATCCGAGTATCTTCGCAGAGGTGCAACCAAATGAATCGAAACGTAGTGTGGTGTGCAGCCGGAGTTTTGTTATTGGCGATGGTGTGGATGGGAGCGGCCAGAGTGGCTGCGGCACAAGAAGCTGCATTGGCGCCAACTCCGCCGATGGGCTGGAACAGTTGGGACGCGTACGGTGAGGATGTGAAGGAGACGGATTTTCGCGCGACGGCGGATTGGGTGGCGAAAAATTTGAAGGCGTACGGCTGGGAATACATTGTGGTCGATTCCGGCTGGTATGTTACCGATCATGGGGTGGGCACTCTTTCGGAGAAGGCGCAGTTCAGCATGGATGAATTCGGTCGGCTCACGCCATCGACGAGAGCGATACCTTCAGCGGCGAATGGAGCGGGCTTCCGGCCGCTGGCCGATTACCTGCACTCGCAAGGGCTGAAATTCGGCCTTCATCTGATGCGAGGCATCCCGCGGGAAGCTGTGGCGCGGAATCTGCCGATCGCGGGGTCGGAGTATCACGCGAAGGATGCGGCGGACACGGGAGACGCGTGCCCGTGGAACAGCTACAACTGGGGATTGGACACAAGCAAGCCCGCGGCGCAGGCGTACTACGATTCGCTTGCGGTGCAACTGGCGGAATGGCATGTGGACCTGATCAAGGTGGATTGCATATCGAGCCGCCCGTACAAAGGCGAGGAGATCCGGTTGATTCACGAGGCGCTGAAAAAAGTGAAGTGGCCGATTGTGTTGAGCCTTTCACCCGGCGCGGCGCCGTTGGACAAGGCCGAGGAGATGGGGAAGTACGCGCAGATGTGGCGCATCTCCGACGATGAGTGGGACGTGTGGTATGGCAAGGAGGATTTTCCGCAGGGAGTGAACAACCAGTTCGAGCGAGCGGAGAAATGGGCTAAGTTCTCGAAGCCGGGGAACTGGCCGGATGCGGACATGCTGGCGATCGGGCGGCTGGAACCTTCACCGGGGTGGGGGAATCCGCGGACTTCGCGATTGACGAAGGATGAGCAGAGAACTCTGTTCAGCTTGTGGTCGATGATGCGTTCGCCGCTGATTATCGGCGCGAATCTGACACTTTGCGACGAATGGACGAAATCGCTTTTGACGAACGCCGAGGTGATTGCGATCGACCAACATTCGAGGGGCAATCACGCGGCGTTCACCACGGAGAAAGCGGCGGTGTGGGTGGCGCAACCGGAAGAGGGCGACGGGTATTACGTGGCAGTGTTCAACCGCAGCGATGCGCCGCAGGAGATGCGTTATTCGTGGAAGGAATTGGCAATTGACGGAAAAAGTTATGCATTGCGTGATTTGTGGGAAGGGGAGGACTTGGGGAACGCGGAGGGAGTCCGAGTGACGCTGGCGCCGCATGCGTCAGCGGTGTACGCGGTGGGGAATATAAAGAAGCAGTAGACAGCCCGAGAGAAGAGCGGATCCTCCGATGCGGATCGAGTCTTGCCGAGATGGGGCGCAGCAATGCTGCTCCTCTACCGAGTGGATGTGGGATCGTGGTCGAGGATTTCTTCCTTTGCAGGGTCCCAATAGAGTTTTTTGCCGGACCAGTAGGCCTGCGCGGCCATGATGCACGCTACGGAATGGCTGAAGCCCGCGTCAACAGTGGCAACGGTTTGCTTGCGGGAGCGGATGCAGGAAAACCAATTGGCCATGTGGCCGGTCGTCAAGTCATCGATCCCCGTGGGCGGGATGCCCGTGTCGTGGGGCAGTAAGAGGTAGCGCGATTTGCGCTGCTTGTCGATATCGGCGTTGTCCTCGTGCGTCCCTTTTTCCTCGATGACCTGGTAGCGCGGGCTGCCTTCGTCGCCGATGTTCACGAGCGTGGCCTTCTTGCCCATGTAGCGTGAAAAACCCGGAGAATCGTTGCCAAAGCTGGTGGAGTAGCTGACGAGAAAGCCCTTGGGGTATTCGAGCAGGGCTTGGAAAGTGTCGGCGTTTTCGCGGCCATCGGGCCAGGCAAAGACGCCACCGTGAGCGACGACGGAACGAGGCGCGCGCTCGTCGGTGAACCAGTGGACCAGATCAATGGCGTGGCTCATCCACTGATCGGGGATGCCGCCGGAGAATTCCTTGTAAAGACGAAATTCGCAATAGAGGCGAGGATCGAAAGGGCGCATGGGCTTGGTAAGTAGAAAGCGCTTCCAATCCGTGTCGGCTTCACGGAGCTTGGCGACTTCCGGGCGTCCGCGCCAGCGCGGGCCATGGTAATTCCAGACAATTTCAATTTTGGAGATGTCGCCGAGTTCACCGCTTTGGACCAGGGTGTGAGCGAGTTTCTGGTAGGGCTCGCTGCGGTGCTGTGTGCCAACCTGCACGATGAGGTTGCGGGAATGTACGGCGTCTCGGGCGGATTTAGCTTCCGCGAGGACATTGCCCATCGGCTTTTCGATGTAAACGTCCTTGCCGGCTTCCGCGGCGAGTTGCAAAAGGGGCGAGTGGGAATGATCGGGAGTGGAAATGAGAACGGCATCTATCTCTTTCTGAGCGAGAAGCTCTTCAGGAGTGGCGAATGTGCGCGGAGAGCGGCCATATTGTTCGGCGGCGACAGCACGCGCGGCTTCGCGATTGATGGACCAGAGGTCGCAGACGGCGGTTAATTCGACATTGTGGTCTCTGTGCAGCTTGGCGGCGATTTCAGCCAGATCGCGGCCACGGCTGCCAATGCCAATGTGTCCAAGCGAGATGCGCTCGTTGGCGCCGACAGCGCGGGCATAGGACAACGCGGATTGGCTGAGCGTGGCTCCGGCAGCCAGCGCGGCGGACTTGTTGATGAACGTGCGTCGGTCGATGCGATCGTTGGAAGTGGTCATGGTGAGCAGTGCCTCCTGGATCAAAAAGTTTTCGGTGCGACAACGATTTTCGACGTGGTGATGGCCTGGCCGACATGGCGTTGCGTGTGATCGGCAACGTGGACCAGCAAACCGCCAAGCGTCGTGGGCAGCTGCTTGCCTCCGACGGAACGCGGCTGGCTGAAGTCTGCGTCGGCCAGAACCATGACTCGTGCCGTGCTCTTTTCGAGAGCCTCGGTCAATTCCTGTAAGACTTGCTGACGCGTGGCGCCGGGTTCGAGTTCCGATTTCATTTGCAAGATTTGGTCTGAAGCGAGTTGGCGGCTTTCGGCGTAAGTGAGCAGGCGATCGAGGCTGCGCGCGATGTGGCGCAGATGAAAGGCGACGGGGGCGATTCCGAACGGGCGGGCGTTGAATTGCTCGTCCGTTAGAGGAGCGATCCAACGAGAGAGGTCTTCTTGTGTTAGATCGAGCGCGTGGAGAACCGCGCGAGGAATAGGGGGGACATCGCCGCGGGTGCCGCGCAGCCAGGGCTCTGGCGCATGGTTGGATTTGGTTTGCGTCATAGGATTTCACCTGCAGTGAGAGGTAGCATAACTCAATCGAGGTAAGAAACGAATTGCACTTCAGCAAGCGGGTACAGAGTAAAGGGGAGCGAGAGGACGGCACGGGGGAAATGAAAAATTGGGGAAATCGGCCGTGGACGGTGGAGTTCCGCGCAACGCCGCGTGCGATGCCGGCGGAAGTGGATTTTGCGGTTGTGGGCGGTGGGTTCACGGGTTTGGCGGCGGCAGCGTGGCTGAAGCGGCTGGCACCGGAGAAGAGCGTGGCGCTGTTTGAGGCGGAGCAATTTGGCGCGGGGGCGAGCGGGCACACCGGAGGAGTGGCGCTTACGGAAAGCGCAGCGGGAGATTTGTCGGGGCTGGGCGATGTGCTTGGGGGATACCAGGAAATTCTGAAGGAGTTGAAGGTAGATGGTGAAGTGTCGCTGCCAGGGGCATACGAGTTGGGAAGGGCTGAGCCCTTGGAGAATTCTCCGATTCGCTGGAAGGATTCGGGAGATCTTTGCGCCGTAAAAGAAGTGCCTGGCGGAACAATCAATCCAGGAAAGGTGGTGAGCGGATTGGCGAGGGCGGCGGAGCTGGCGGGCGCGATGCTGTTCGAGGAATGCGGCGTGGAGGGAGCGAAGTTCTCCGGACAAGTGGAACTGCAAACGAAAAGCGGCGTTGTGCGAGCAGGAAAAGTGTTGTTCGCGACGAACGCGTTTGCGCTGGAGATGACCGGGTTGCAGGGGAGGGCGGGAACGGCGCTCACACTTGCGGTGGCGACGCAGCCTCTGACGGACGAACAACTGCGCGAGATTGGACTGGCGGAGCGAAAGCCGTTTTATACCGTAGACCTGCCGTACCTTTGGGGACGGCTGCTGGCGGGGAATCAGGTGATCTTTGGGTGTGGGCTGGTGTTCCTGCAGGATTGGCGAGAGCTAAGGACGCTGGATATTGAGCAGGGCGAGGCCGCGGAATTGTTCGCGCAACTTGAGAGGCGCGTGCACGGTTTGCATCCAGCGCTAAAAGAGGTGGAGATCACGCACCGTTGGGGCGGCCCGATCTGCATAACGTGGGAATGGAAACCGGTGTTTGAGCGGCACCCGGAAAGCGAACATGCGATTGTGCTGGGAGCTTACTCCGGCCACGGTGTGGCGCAATCGGTGTACTTGAGCTGCTGGGCGGCGGAAGCGCTGCTGGGGAGAAGAGATCTGCCGAACTGGAACTGAAGAGAATCTGGAATATGGGAATCAGCGGGTCATCAAAGGCAAAGAAATCAGAAGAGCGGAAAGGCCATTCCAGAGAATCTGCACGCCAATACAGACTAGCAGGAATGAGGTGAGCCGCATGATTACCGTCATGGCGGTGGGGCCAAGAATATCCGCGAGGCGGTCCGCGAAGGCATAGCAAAAATAGACGCTGACAGCGATGAGCAGCGAACCGATCACGGCACCAAGGATGGGGAATAGAAAACTTTTGCCGTGGTGGGGTTCGTTAGCTCCGAGGGTGATGGCCACCGAGATGGAACCCGGGCCGACGGTTAAAGGAAGTGTTAAAGGATAAAACGCGCGGCTGCTGAGATCGCGGGGATCCACGGACTGCTGGACATTACCGCGAGTTTCATCTCCTTCTCTCTGCCGGAGCATATTCCAACCCGCGGCTATGACCATGAGGCCGCCGCCCACCTGGACCACGGGAAGCGAAATTCCGAAGAACGCGAGGATGTGCGTCCCGATGAAGTACGAACCCATCAGCAGCAGCAAACTGTTCATGGCGATCTTGCGGGAAAGAATTTTGCGTTGAACGGTGGAGTAATAGTGGGTAAGCGAAAGGAAAATGGGCGCGCCCCCGAGTGGATTAACGATAGGGAACAGCGCGGAGACCACTAGGATGCTGGATTTGGCGATGGGAATCATAAATTGACTGGGGAGAAGTATAGCCGACCAAGAGTGAAAATGCGCAAGAAGGCCGTGGGCAAGGAGAGAGCTGAATTGACAGCATCATAGGCAAAACATACGATTGATGGAAATTTGCGGCCGAAAATGACAACGAGGGAAGGGAATTTGCTTTTCATGAAAGAACGATTGGCAGTGTGGCGTGCGCTGGGCGTGTTGTTGCTCGCGGTTTGCCTGTCGGCTGCGACGTCCGTCCCAACAGCGGTGGGGCCCGCGGATGCGCAGCGTTATGTCAACGACATCAAGACGCTGACACAGCCGAAAATGGAAGGACGCGGAGAGGGCACGAAAGGACTAATGCGGGCGGAACACGTGATTGCCGATCGCTACAAGAGCGTGGGACTGGAGCCGGGCGGACAAAAGGGATTCCTGGAAGCGTTCACAGTGACGACCGGGGCGAAGCTGAAAGGGAAGAACCACCTGGTGGTGCAAAACGGCGAGGCGAAGTTGGAGGCGAAGCTGAATCAGGATTACGTGCCATTCAGTTTTTCCTCTTCGGGAGAGGCCAGCGGGCCGCTGGTTTTTGCGGGATATGGAGCGACGGCGGAGGAATTTGGCTACGACGATTACGCCGGGATTGATGTAAAGAACAAAATCGCCGTTGTGTTGCGTTTTGAGCCGAACGGATTCGCGGCCAAGAGCGGAAATCATGGGCTTACCACGCACGCACAGTTCATCACGAAAGCGATCAACGCGCGCAATCACGGGGCGAAAGGACTGATCCTTGTAAATGGGAAACTCGGCGACGGCGAAGAGGATTTGCTGACGCGGTTTGGGAGCGTGAACGGACCGGAAAACGTGGGGATTCTGTTCGCACAGGTGAAGAACACGGTGGCGGAAGAATGGTTCCGGACTGCGGGAAAAGCGCTGAAGGATGTGCAGGAGCAGATCAATGCCGGGACGAAGCCGGCGTCGTTTACGTTCCCAGGGACATTGCATGGGAGCCTGGCGGTAGGCATCGAGAATAGGCACGCGACGGTAAACAACGTGCTGGCGTATTTGCCGGGGAAGACGGATGAGTACGTGATTCTGGGGGCGCACTACGATCATCTGGGGCGGGGCAATTTCGATTCCCTGGCACCTTCGCAAATCGGGCAGATCCACCCGGGCGCGGATGACAATGCTTCGGGTACTGCAGGGTTACTGGAATTAGCGCGGTTGCTGGCGCCACTTAAGGGTCAATTGCAGCGCGGGATTTTATTTGCGTCGTTTGCCGGTGAGGAACTTGGTTTGTTGGGGTCCGCGGCATGGGTAAAGGAACCGACGAAGCCGCTGGATAAGGCTGTGGCCATGCTGAATATGGACATGATCGGGCGAATCAAAGACAACAAGGTGTACATCGGCGGGGTGGGGACAGGCTCGACATTCCAGAAAGTACTGGACCAGGCGCACGGCGACTCACCACTTAAGTTTGAACTTTCACAGGGCGGGTACGCTTCCAGCGATCACACTTCGTTCGTAACGAAGAAGATTCCGGTGCTATTTTTCTTTTCGGGGTTGCATTCGGATTATCACAAACCTTCGGATACGTGGGAAAAGATCAACGGCGATGCGGCGGCACAGTTGCTGAATGTGGTGGCGAAGGTGACCGTCGAGCTGGCGGACGCTCCCGAGCGGCCGCAGTTCGTGACCGTGGTGGAAAGCAATCCGCATAGTGGGGTGACGGGCGGCGGAGGCGGGTACGGGCCGTACTTCGGATCCATTCCGGATTTTGGGCAAACAGAAAATGGCGTGAAGTTTTCCGATGTGAAGCCAGGGTCGCCGGCGGCAAAGGCGGGATTGAAGGGCGGCGACGTGCTGATTCAATTCGGCGAAAAACCCATAAAGAATCTGTACGACTTCACGGACGCGCTGAGGCGCAGCAAGATTGGCGACGTGGTGCGGGTGACGGTGCTGAGGGATGGGAAGGAATTGACGGTGGACGTGAAGCTGGAGCAGAGAAAGTAACGGAGTAGAAGAATTCGCGTGGGAATTGGGGGCGAGTGGTGCAAACGTCGAAACTTGCAGGATGGGCGGTTTGCGGAGTGCTTGCGGTAGCGTGCCTGTATGGACCCGGCTGGATCCTGGTAAAGGCGCAACAGAATGGGGATGCAGCACTTTTACTGCCGGAAGAGCAGAAGCATTTGAAAAATGTGCGGCAGCTCACATTCGGCGGACAGAACGCCGAAGCGTATTTTTCGGCCGACGACAAACAACTGATTTTTCAGCACCAGGGCGAAGGCGTGCCGTGCGACCAAATCTACACGATGCCCGTGGACACGCAAGACGGTAAACCTGCAACACCGAAACTCGTCAGCACTGGGAGGGGCCGCACGACGTGCAGCTACTTCTTTCCGACCGCAGACAGGATTCTGTTTTCGTCGACCCACGCAACGAGCGGAGAATGTCCTCCTAAGCCGGACTATTCGCGCGGTTACGTGTGGCCGATTTACAGCACATACAAGATTTACACGACAAAGCCGGACGGATCGGACTTGAAGGTACTGACGGGTGCGCAAGGGTACAACGCGGAGGCCACCATCACGCGCGACGGAAAGCACATTGTTTTCACGTCCACACGCAATGGCGACCTGGACATTTACACGATGGACGCGGATGGCAGCAACGTGAAGCAACTGACGAACGAGTTGGGCTACGATGGCGGGCCGTTCTGGTCGTACGACGGAACGAAAATTGTGTACCGTGCGGAGCACCCGAAGACGCCGGAGGAGATAAAAGATTACAAAGAGTTGTTCGCCCAGGGGTTAATCCGTCCCGGAAACCTGGAGCTTTGGGTGATGAACGCGGACGGTTCGAACAAACACCAGGTGACGCGTAATGGCGCGGCGAATTTTGCGCCATACTGGCTGCCGGATGGCAAGCGTATTATTTTTGCATCGAATCAGGCCGACCCGAAAAATGGACGCGATTTCGATCTATATGTGATCAACGAGGACGGCACGGGGCAGGAGCGCGTGACATATCACCCAGACTTTGATGGTTTCCCGATGTTTACTTCGGACGGGAAGCGGCTCGTGTGGGCTTCCAACCGCAACGGCAAAGTGCCGCATGAGACCAACGTGTTCCTGGCGGACTGGGTAGAGTAGCAGGAAGTACAAGGAGCAACCGGCTGTGACAAAACCAGGTGCGAAGAAGAGAACGAAAGAAAAGGAAGGATGCCGCCCGGGCGAATCGCTGCACGTGATGATTTCGCATGCGCGGATCCGCGAGAGGGTGGCGGAAATGGCGCAGGACATCCGGCGCGATTTTCCAAAGGACTCGCTGCACCTGATCGGGGTGTTGAAAGGGTCGATCTTTTTTCTGGCGGACTTGGCGCGCGAATTGGGTGGGGAAGTGTCGTTTGATTTTCTGGGAGTATCGAGTTACGGCAAGGGAACGGATTCAACGGGCGAGGTGAAGCTGACGAAGGACCTCGACCTCAGCATCGAAGGGCTTAGCGTGCTGGTGGTAGAGGATATCCTGGACACGGGGCTGACGCTGAAGTATCTGCTGAAATCATTCGAGGAACGCAAGCCGAAGCACCTGCGAGTGGCGGTGCTGCTGGACAAGGTGGAGCGCCGCATCGCCGATGTGAAGGCGGACTACGCCGGGTTCACCATCCCGAACGAATTTGTCGTGGGCTATGGGCTGGATTATGACGAGCGCTACCGCAATTTGCCGGACGTGTGTGTACTGCATCTGGGGTCGCGAGGAAAAACCTAGAACGAGCAGCCACGATTTTTGCGCACTGGGCAAAACCCGGTGGTACAAGCAATTTGCCCAGTGCGAAGACCGGTCCCCGGTGGGCCCAAGAAACGCCTGCTATAATTGATAGATACATGGAAGCCACGGATCCCAAACAACTAGCTGCTGCGACCACAGAACTCCCGGAGACCTCCGCCGAAGTGCTGGCGACGTTCGCGGAAATCGGGGAAGAGGTGAACGCGTCGCTGAACCTCGACGAAGTGCTGGCGCATACCGCCGCTCTGATCAAGCGGCACATCGACTATGAGCTATTCGGCGTGCTGATGGCCGATGAAGAAGGCACCTATCTGAAACACCGATTTGCGGTCGGCTACCCGCCGGGGCTGGCGGAAAATCTGCGCGTACCGATCGGGCAGGGAATTACCGGGACGGCGGCGGCGACCGGTCATCCTGTGCGCGTGAGCGACGTTTCGCAGGACCCTCGCTACATCAATGCAATTGATAGCGTGCGTTCCGAACTCGCGGTGCCTTTAATGTTCCGCGGGAAGTGCGTGGGAGTGCTGGATATTCAGAGCCGTCATCTGGACTACTTCACGAAGGATCAGCAGCGCATCCTGTCGTTGCTGGCGAGCCGGCTGTCGGTGGCGGTCGAGAATGCGCGGTTGTTTCAGGAAGTGCGCGCGCAGGCAGAGACGCTGCTGGTGCTGAATGAAGTGAGCCGGGAGATCAGCTCGATACTGGATGTTCAGGAGTTATTGCGGCACGCGGCGGAGTTGGTCAAACGTGTGATCGATTACCAGATCTTGAGCATCATGCTGTATGACGAGGAGCAGCATGTGTTCCGGCATCGAGTGGATGTGAAGCACGGGCAGAGAACGCAGGGCAAGCTGAGCGTGGCGGCGAGCGAAGGAATTGTTGGCGCGGCGGCAACGTTGAGGGAACCGGTGCTGGTCCCAGACGTGACCAGAGACGATCGCTACGTGATGGTGAATCCGGAGACGCGGTCGGAACTGGCGATCCCGATGATGCACAAGGGAAAAGTGATTGGCGTGCTCGATCTGGAAAGCCCGCAATTGAATTATTTTAATGCCGACCACGTGCAGACGCTTTCGATACTGGCGTCCAACCTGGCGGTTTCGCTGGAAAATGCGCGGTTGTACGAGCAGGTGGCGAAAGACGAAGCGCGGCTCGACCGCGACCTGCAAGCGGCAAAGCGAATTCAAGGCGCGTTGCTGCGGCCGGTGCCGACCGATGACTACGGGTTGGATGTCGCGGCGCGATATCTCTCCGCGCGGGAAGTCTGCGGCGATTTGTACGAGTTCCTGCGTTACGGGCCGCAGCAATTGGGAATAGCACTGGGAGATGTCAGCGGCAAGGGCACGGCGGCGGCATTATACGGTGCGGTGGCCATTGGCATCATGCGCAGCCTGGCGCCGCAAAAATTACAGCCCGCGGAGATGCTGCGGCAGATGAATCACTTGGTAGGCGAACGACGGATTGAAGGGCGGTTCATGACGGCGTGCTTTGCGACGTGGCAAAAAGGCCGGCAGAAACTTCGTGTGGCGAATGCGGGGCAATCGCAGCCGCTTCTGTACAAGGACGGGCGTTGCGAGCGGATTGAACTGACGGGATTCCCGCTGGGGATTTTTGAGGAGACGCAATACGACGAGTGGGGCGTGACGCTGGGACCCGGCGACATTCTGGTGTTCCATTCGGACGGCATCGCTGAAACGGCGAACAAGGAAGGGCAGTTTTTTGGCACGACGCGCTTGCTGCGCTTCATCGAGAAGAATCATGAGATGACCGCGGCAGAAATGGCCGACCAGATCCTGCAGGAGGTAGATCTGTTCACGCAGAGCGCGCCGCTCTCGGACGATCGCACACTGGTTGTTGCAAAGGTGAAATGAGCACTCCGACACAGGCGCGGAAAAATCTGGAGTATGTGGACCCGGCGCGGTTTACACCTCACTTTAAGTGGAAGGGGCATGGGGCGTCGAAAGAGGTGTATTGCGAGGATGTGAAGCTGACGGAGATTGCCGGACGCTTCGGCACGCCAACGTACGTGTACAGCCGGCTGGCGGTGGAAAAGGCGTTCGACGAGTTGGAGAGCGGACTGGGGCGTGTGCCGCACCTGTTGTGTTTCGCGGTGAAGGCCAATGGGAATCTAACGATTCTGAAGCTACTGGCGCAACGAGGCAGCGGGTTTGACATTGTGTCAGGCGGCGAACTCGAGCATCTGGGACGCATTGGAGTTCGCGGCAACCGCATAGTGTTTTCGGGAGTGGGAAAAACGCGGGAAGAGATTCGCGAGGGGTTGCGATACAAAAGCGGCCGAAAGAGCACCGCGGGTATTCTGCAATTCAACATAGAGTCGGCGGCGGAGTTGGAAGTGCTGGCTGATGAAGCGTCGCGACTTCGCGTTGCACCCGGCGTTTCGCTCCGGGTGAATCCCGACGTGAAGGCCGGGGGCCACCCGCACATTTCGACGGGGCTTCACGAGCATAAGTTTGGCGTGAGCTGGCACGAGGCCCGCGAAATGTACCTGGCACATCGCAGCGCAAAATATATCCGTTGGCAGGGAATCAGCGCTCATATTGGTTCGCAGATTGTGGAGCTTGCGCCGTTTCAGCAAGCGCTGGAGCGGCTCGCGAGCTACCTGTTGGATTTGAGGAAGCAGGGCATCGCGTTGAAATACCTGGATATTGGAGGCGGGCTCGGCGTGCGATACACGCAGGAACGGCCTGCATCGCGGAGAGCTTATGCCCTGATGATTGCGGAAGTGGTGCGACGATTGGGCGTGAGTTTATTGCTTGAGCCAGGGCGCGCAATTATTGCGCCGGCTGGAGTGCTGCTTTCGCGCGTGATCTACACAAAAAGGAGTTCAGGCAAATCGTTTGTAGTGCTGGACGCGGCCATGAATGATTTGATCCGGCCGGTGCTATATGATGCGCCGCACCCGGTTACGCGAGTGAGCGAGAAGAAACCGCAGATCGGCGCCAAAGAGCGAGTAGACGTGGTAGGGCCGGTGTGCGAGACAGGTGATTGTTTCTTGCAAGGATGGCCGCTGGGAAAGGTCGAGCCTGGGGACGTAGTGGCAATTTGGGCTGCGGGGGCATATGGAATGGTGCAGGCTTCGAATTACAACGGACGCGCGCGGCCCGCGGAAGTGCTGGTGGACGGGAAGCGGGTGCGATTGATACGGCGGCGGGAAACGCAGGGCGATGTGTTGCGGACGGATGCGTTAAATTAGGTCAGTGTATTTAGGGTGGGTGCGGAGAATGAAAGGCAGTGATTTGCAACTCAGGCTTCGCCCCATTTTAGTTTGCTGCGAAGAATCTCAAAATACGTTTTGTTGGGTGGTTGAATAAGTTTCAGGCGCTCTGGAGCTCGGGTAATGCGCACGCGATCGCCGGGCTGCATGGGAACGCCCGTCTGTCCGTCGAGAGTGAGAAAGACGGAGTCCGAGCCTGCCGAAATACGCAACTCAATCAGAGAAGTGTCGCGCACGACGACGGGGCGATCGCTTAGGGTGTGTGGGCAGATGGGCGTGATGAGAATGGATTCGACGGCGGGGTGGACTATCGGTCCACCAGCGGACATGGAATAGGCCGTGGACCCCGTGGGCGTGGCGGCAATCAGGCCGTCAGCGCGGTAGCGGCAGACAAAGCCGTCATCGATGTAGAGTTCCAGTTCGATCATGCGAGCGAGAGTGCCCTTGTGAACGACGGCGTCGTTCACTACGCGCTGTTTGGTGACGACTTGTCCACAATTGACGCGCTCGACGAGCAGCAGCACGCGTTCGTTGATCGTGGCGTGACCCGCCAGAACATTTTCGAGAGCAGGATACAGCTCATCCACCGTAAAGCTCGTAAGAAAACCAAGGCTGCCCATGTTGATGGGAAGCACGGGAACAGCGCGCGCGGCGGCTTCGCGTGCCGCGGCCAGTAGCGTGCCATCGCCGCCAAGGACGAGCAGGAGATCAGATTCTTCGGCGATTTTGTGGCGCGTGGTTCCTAGCATGCCATCGGAGAGGGAACCCGCGGTTTCGGAATCGTAAATCGTGGTCACGCCGCGTTCAGCGAGCCAGCGCAGAAGTCCGGGAATCACTTCCGCCAGGTTGGAACGCCGTGGCCGCGAGATGATGCCGATCGTCCTAAAAGGAGAGTTTGGCTGCATGGATTAAGGTGATTCTACAGTAGCCGATTTTACCGCGTGAAGGAAATACTCCTGGTTGCCCTCTGTGCCGGGGAGGCGGCTGGGAGAGACCTGCAGGCCGGTGAGGCCTAGAAATTCAGCAGCGCGGCGAACGCTGGCGATGGCCTTTTCGTGGAGCTTGGTGTCACGCACGATGCCACCCTTGCCGACGTCGGCGCGCTCCAGTTCGAACTGCGGTTTGATGAGGATGAGGAGGTCAGACCCCGGTAGGCAGCAAGCAACAGCGCCGGGAAGGATTTTGGTGACGGAGATGAAAGAAACATCGGCGACTGCGAGGGCGACAGGCTCGAGAATGTCACCTGGCGCAAGTTCGCGAGCGTTTTTCGTTATCAAGACTACGCGAGGGTCCTCGCGCAATTTCCAGGAGATCTGGTCGGTGTTGACATCTACGGCATAGACGCGTGCGGCGCCCTGCTGGAGCAGGCAATCGGTGAAGCCGCCGGTGGAGGACCCCACGTCGAGACAGATTTTTTCCTGTGAGCTGACGCGAAAATCCTCCAAAGCACCTTCGAGCTTGAAACCGCCGCGGCTGGCATATTTTTGCAGGCGGCTGTGAACTTCGATTAGGGCGTCCACGGCGACGGGTTGGCCGGCCTTTTCGGCGCGAATGGCGTCCACCGTGACTTCACCCGCGAGAATCATGGCTTGGGCTTTCTGGCGGGATTCGGCGAGGCCCCGCTCGACGAGAAGAAGGTCGAGGCGCTTGCGTGGAGATTTTGGTGGCATTTCGTCTTTTTGGTGACGGCGCGGGTGAAAAATTCAAAAGCTCAGGTGCGGCGGAGGACCAGGAATTCGGCAATGGCTCGCAGGCGGTCAGCTCGTTCACCGTAGAGTTGCAATTCGGCGATCGCCTTCGTGGCCAATTCATTGGCGAATTCGTGCGAGCGTGGCAAGCCGAACACCGCTGGATATGTTGCTTTTTGCTGGGCGATATCCTTGCCTGCGGTTTTGCCGAGCGCGGCGGAGGATTCCTCGACGTCGAGGATGTCGTCCGTCACTTGAAAGGCCCAGCCGATGGTTTCACCGAAACGACGGAGGCGCACAACGTCCTCGGGAGGCGCACCGGCGGAGAGTGCGCCGGATGCGATGGAAGCGCGAATGAGCGCGGCAGTTTTTGAGCGGTGAATGTATTCGAGAGTTTCCGGGCCGACCTGACGGCCTTCCGCTTCGAGATCGGCGACCTGTCCTCCGACCATACCGTTGACAGTGCCAGCGGCGGTGGAGATTTCCGTAATCATGGCGACGCGGCGGCCCGGCGGGGCCGGGGAAACAGCAACTGTCTCAAAAGCCAGCGTGAGCAGGGCGTCGCCAGCGAGAATCGCGGTGGCTTCACCGAATTTCTTGTGGCAGGTGGGCTTGCCGCGGCGCAGATCGTCGTTATCGAGCGCGGGCAGATCGTCATGTATCAGAGAGTAGGTGTGGATGAACTCGATGGCGCAGCCGGGATAGAAGGCGGGAGAAACTTCAGGGTCAAAGATGCGCGCCGTTTCCAGGCACAGGATGGGACGGATGCGCTTGCCCCCGGCAAAGACGGAATAGCGCATGGCCTGATGGATGGAAGGCGGTTGGACGGACTCCGCGGGCATCAAGCGGTCGAGATGCCCGTCAACGGCGATGCGGTCTTCTTCAAAGAAGTCGGGAAGTTTCATCGGGATGAAAAGTTTCCTGTCCTGGGAGTTGCGGGTGCGTTATGCGTTGCCTTCTCCTTCGGGCTCGAAAGGCTCTGCTGTGAGCTTGCCGTCCGCTTTTTTCAGAAGGATTTCCACGCGGCCTTCGGCTTCTTCCAATTGCTTCTGGCATTCACGGGAAAGGCCAACGCCTTCCTCGAAAAGCTTCATGGCTTCGTCGAGAGAAAGCTGAGGGCTTTCGAGCTTGCGCACGACTTCTTCGAGGCGCGCCAGGGAACGCTCAAAATCCGGCTTTTTGGCGGGTTCGGGCTTCTTGGGAATTGTCTGATTCACGGCGCTTCCTCGGGGAAATTCTACTTCTGGCAATACAAACAGCAGTACGTGGAACGTCCGCCCTGCTCGATGCGTTCGATTGCCCGCCCGCAACGGCGACATGGCAATCCTTCGCGCTGGTAGGCCCGAAGGATTTTTTCGATTCCCTGGAACCACCACTGCGGGTCGCGAAAATCGGGCGCGGGATGCAAACAACATTCTAAAGCACGGCGGAGAACGGACACAATCGCTTTATGAAGTTTGGCGGATTCTTTGCGGCTGAGGGAATTCGCGGGACGGCGCGGATTGAGACGGGCGTGCCAGAGAGCTTCAACGGAATAGATATTGCCGATGCCTGCAATCCGGGATTGATCCAGGAGGAACTCTTTCAATGGGCGGCGGGAAGCGGAGAGGCGCTCGTAAAGAAGAGAAGGCGTGAATTGAGGAGAGAGCGCGTCGAGGCCGAGAGAACGCAGGGAAGCGCAAGCGGAAATCGATGGCCAGTAGTGCACTCGTCCAAAATGGCGTTGATCGGCGAAGCCTAGCACTCCTTTATCGAGCTCCAGAGCTACATCGACGTGGACACCTTCTGGCATTTGATTGGCGCGGCGGAGCAGTTCGTTGGCGCTGCGAAAC
>Ga0181523_10000505_pt1 | contig 44173 bp, 39 predicted proteins | sample PEATcosm2014_Bin_43_FD_119752 | JGI IMG/M metagenome (GOLD analysis project Ga0181523, IMG submission 119752) | Peatland microbial communities from MTU Mesocosm Facility, Houghton, MI, USA - PEATcosm2014_Bin05_30_metaG | ecosystem: Environmental > Terrestrial > Soil > Wetlands > Peat | place... | reverse complement strand
GGCGCGATGCTCGTCGGCCGTGCGACCTTGCTGCGCGTAGAGCCTGGCAAGAAATGACCAGGCGTCGGCAGCATCGGGATCGAGTTGGACTGCCTGTTCCTGATAAACGATGGCTTGCGCGATGTCCCCGAGTCGCCTCGAACTGGCCGCGCGTCCCTGCGCGACGTCGAAGCTGAAGCTGCGTCCATTCGTGGCCTCCAGCAGCTCTGGCGGCGCTTGGCGCAGCGCTTTATCCAGCGCTTGCAAAGCCTCTTTCGCATGTCCGGTCCGGAGATAGAGCCGCGCCAACTGCACCAGCCCGCGCGACTTCAAGGCAGCATCGGTCGTGAGCTGCACGATCTGCTGCCACGCGTGCATGGCCTCAGGGATGCGATCCTGTTGGCCATATAGCTCCGCCAACCGCGACCACACAATTACAGCGTCGGAGTCACCGAGGCCGAGAGCGAGCGCCGCCAGCCATTCCTGTTCAGCCTCGACGCGACGGTCCGACGCATAGAGAAGATTGCCCCGCACCCAACGCAGGGAAGCATTGCCGGGAAAGATCAGGAACGCATTGTTTGCCGCCGTTAGGGCGTCATTGGTACGGCGAAGTGCGGCAAGAACATAAGCCGAGTAGGCCCACAACTGAAAAGATCGGGCGCCATGATCCAGTGGTTCTACCGGCAAAGACACCGTTGCGCAACTTACTTGTAAGCGGTTGATCAGGCCTTCCGTCTCCGGCGTGCGGCGCACCAAAACTATGGAGATTTCGTCCAGATAGACGGGCTGCCAGTTCTTGCTGTAGCAAAAGTCCTGCAGTTGAGTGAACTCGATCTCGGGGGTATCGAGCTGAACAAGGATGGTATTGATATTGTATCGGTTGGCTTCCTGCTGCCATTCGGGGGAATCGACGGATGCCTGCAGGAGTTGACGGTGATGCATAAAACCTTCGTCTCCGAATGGGATGGACCGACCGTCGATATAGTCCCGGTATTTCAGGCCGAGCCGCCAGACGAGGTAACCGCCTTCGTCAAAGTTGTTGAAGACCTGCGCGGGAAGGTTCTCCCGCTCGATGAATGCGGCTGCGCGCTCCGGCAGCCACCGTGCCGGGCCGGCCCCGAAGTTCGACCAGGTGTTACTGTCAAGGTAAACGCGATTCGTAACGAAATCGGCGGCGCGCAGGCACGCAAAGGCTGCGACTATGACGACCGCGGCCGTAGCGACGACCGAGCGAATTCGCGGATTAGGAATCCAGGTCCGCATTGTAGAAATCGTACCAGCCATGACGGAGCCTGCTACAACGACCACAATGCAGGCTGTGAGAGCATCCATGCGAATATGTCGCGTGGTCACGTACATGGCTCCCGCCAAAAGAATCGCTTCTCCCGGCCTGCGTTGCAGGACTGCCAATAGGGCGGCGACCAAGACGATCACTACGACCAGGTCAAGACTAACTTGCATGGGCTGCTTGGAAAAACTGGGTACAGCCCACACCCAGTTCCATCGAGCTTGGAACCACTCGGGAATAACTTGCGAGTGCAGCCTGTCCTTAGCGAAAAGCTGCCGGATGATTGGCTGGTAAAGCCCCCACCCCCATGGATTCACCAGCGTAGCGAACGTCGTCGCAACGAACCACGGAGATGCTTGCCTGAGCCTTCGGGCAGCCTTACTCCGCCTGGGCGCCGAAAACAGCATCTCCAACAATTCCATGCCTACGAATCCCAACATCAGCGCCAAGCCCGCCATGAACCCAGGGTGCAGATTGACCCAGGCAATCATCAGCGGCGGCAGAAGCCAGAGGCGCGCTCGACCGGTCTGATAATGTTGCCAGAGGATTGAGAGATACGCCGCAAACAGGATGACGGAGAACATGTCGGCCCTGGGGCCGGTGCGGTCAGCGATGAGCGGGATTGCGATAATCGCTGTCGCCGCTGTGAATGCGTTACCGCGTCGCAAGAGAAGCGCCACTGTGCCGGCGCACACCGCAGCGCCAATCCACGAGAGCAGGGCACAACCGCCGAGCAGGTAAGTGCCGTAGAAAATTACTCCGCAGAGGACGGGATAGATCCACGGCGCGCCGGGAACGGTGTAGGAGAAAACGTCGGTGGAAAAAACGCGGTGATGCTGGAAGATCCAGCGTCCGCTCGCCATTTGCCATCCGAGATCGGCATCGGAGACGGTCCGCAAACTGGCCAGGAATGCATAGATCACCGCAACGGCGCCAAGCATCAGGAACAATCGCCTGGCAGGATGAGCTGAGTTTGCAGGGGTATCTGCTGAGGCTTCTTTGGCCTGCGATACTGGTGAAGGAAACCAGCTCGTCATCTGCAACCGCTCTGTTCCTTGCTGGATCGAGAAATTGTCTTCCGCCGAAGCCGCGCCGTTTCGTGGCGGCGATCTGACTTAGTTGCCATCTCCGCTGAACACGGTCGTCATGCCGACGAACCTCTCCTGTTAACCCAAACGACCTTCGCCAACGTTTGCCCTTCCAAGCCCGATAACCAACTCGTGGGCAATTGCAGGATTCGCCTTCAGAAGCCAGATAATACCACTCGTTAAGATTCGCGCCTCCACGTCCACAGAAAATCCCTCATACTTAATCGGCTTCATCGGAAGTGATTGAGAGTCGAGAGACGGCAGGCCACATTTTGCGCCAGCATTACGATGGCAAGAAGAGCCAGGACAATGTAAGGCCAAGAGAGCCAGCGAATTCGAGCGTCTAGCTTCTCCTCGTCGGCCACATTCATACCTTCATAGGTAAGCGGGAAAGCGTGCTTCGCTCGCCAAAAAGAAGCCAGCTAAGATAGTTGCAGCTGTAAAGCGCTATGCCAACAGATCGTCGATTATCTTCTGGCCTAGCTTCTCCGACGTATAATGTACCTTCCCAATCTCCGCGAGTAGCGCTTCGTCAGCAGAGAGAACCAAGTTGATGACTTGAGCCGTTTCAGCGATCTTACCAGAGCCTATACTTAACCGCAGGGAGGCGGAGTTGTTCTGGTAATCAAGGTTCGCAATTCTCTCTTCCGTGCTTGTAGGCCGGGCCAAGACTTGAGCGCTGCGGCTGCCCTCGTCCCCTGACACACTTACTGCGAGCACCTGAGCGCCGAACTTACTATTAAAGCTCCCCTCTACGCTTTGGAGCCACCCAAAAAGCTGGCGGCAAAACTGACCGCCAAGCCTACGTTTCAGCTTCTCTTGATGAGCCAGCCGTTCTTCCAGAGCTCGCTGGACCTTATACTTCTCCTTCGTCCTCTGTACGGCTTCGTCAAGCCAATAAGTCAGTGCCATATGAGAAAAAGTCCTAGTGGAGTTGCTCCTACGACAAAAATGGAGCTTTGTAGTGTCACGTGACGTGGCGAATGGCAGGCCCTGAGATCCGAGCGGTGCCATGACCTGTTCGGCCTTGCTCGCGACAATCTTACAGATTCCGAACTCAGCGACGGCAAGCGATCAATCGTCAGCCAGCCCGGGCGGATTCTCTTACTCGGCGATGGACAATTGGTCCCCGACCATAGTGGAAGTTTGAGCGATAACACCCGAAGGCAGTTCGAGCACACACCGCGCCTTCCAATGGAGCCCAGTCATGCGAAATGGCGGCATCGTGTGCCTCAAATGAATCACTCGCCAGTTGCGGTCCACGAAAATCACATCAATTGCGAAACGCATGGCTACGGTATGTATCGCTTGCGACGGGATAATGAGCAGGCCCGTACCTGGTTCGAGCCCACGTTTGCCCAGTAAACCTACCAGCCGGCGCAAACTCGTTCCCGCGACGGTAATCTGCTCCCCAAGTATGGTATTCCTGGTCGTGTTGAGAACGGCGACCTTCTCCGTTTCCATGTTACTTTCGCGGAGTCACACGCTTCGACGTAGCCATGCGTTTGCGCCTCGCGATTACGATTACCAGCAGAATAATGGCAAGCACTCCCGCGGCAACCCGAATCATCGTTACATTGTCCATAGTCCATCGCCTCTCTATTATTGTTATTTATTTATCTGCCAAGGTCTTCGAATGTCTTCAGAATCGAAAGTACTCCCGGACCGAGCAGCACCACAAAAAGTGCCGGGAAAATGAAAAATGCCAGTGGGAAGATCAGCTTGATCGTGGTCTTAGCTGCTTGTTCTTCGGCAAGCATCATCCGCTTGACCCGCAAGCCGTCAGCAAACACCCCGAGAGCTTTAGCAATCGGAGTCCCCAATCGCTCGGTTTGCACTAGCATGGCGACAAACTGGTTAACAACATCGAGATCGACTCGATCGGCCATACTCCGCCAGGCATCGAGGCGCTGTTTGCCGGCCCTCTGCTCATAGCCGATAATGACAAGCTCTTCACTCAGTTCGGGGTGAACACGTTCTATTTCTTTGGAGATTCTTAGCACGGCCTGGTCGATGCCCAACCCCGCTTCCATGCAAATCACCAGCAGATCCAGTGCGTCAGGCAGCCCCCGTTCGATTTTTGCCTTGCGCTTGCCAATTTTATAAAACAGAAACATATCCGGCACAAAGAATGCACCCACACCCAAGAACAGAGCGTAAATAATGATGTTCTCGGGGCTGGCAAAGGTCGCGACCAGTATCCCCACGATAGGGGCAAGCAGCTTTATACTTAGATATGTCTCGGCGTCTTGAGGGTTGCGATAGCCGGCGACGCTCAAACGGTACGATAATTGTTCGTCATGCGATCTCAGCCAATCGCGGAACGGCGCCAGCGGGCGGGTTATCAGCGAGAACGTGTCTTGGGCCGCCCCACGCGTCTCGGATGCTTCGGCAGCTTCAGCATCGCTATAGCGAGATCTTAAGCTGGCAAGCCGGACTTCGGTCGGGGTTCGTTCGCGCGCAACGAACAGAAATCCCAGGGCGATTGCAGCAAACAGTGCAAGGGCCGCGAAAACCGCAATGAGTGTCACTTCCATATCAGTACTTGATCTGAATGATCCGCCTTATAAAGATGGTCCCAAGAGCCATGCTTACTAATGTTCCATAGATCATTTTCCGGCCAGTCTCCGTCTCGAACAACGGGGCTGTATAGCCGGGTCTAACGATATTGAGAAGAATGAAAGAAACGAACGGCAGCGCTATGAGGATAGCCCCCGTCATGCGGCCTTGCGCTGTGTACACTCTCACCTTTTGTTGCAGTTGAATTCGCGACCGCAGCACGGCTGCTGTCTTGTCCAGCAACTCAGCGAGATTTCCGCCGGTTTCCTTCTGCACAAGGATCGCAGCGATAAGGAATTGAAGGTCCGGCAAAGGAAACCGCCGGAAAAGGTTCAGCATCGCTTCTCGAAACGGCAGCCCGAAACTCATTTCATCGGCGCATTGGCGAAACTCCGTCCCGAGTGGATCTGCAACCTCCTCGGAAACCGTGACCAACGCGCTGGGCAGTGAGTGCCCGGCCCGAAGCGAGCGAGCGATCAAGTCGACCGCATCAGGAAGCTGCAAATTGAAGCGGCGAAAGCGAGCAGAACGCCGATACAGCACCCAACCTAGGGGAGCGAGGCCCAGAGCCAACCCAGGAATCCATCCCACAAAACCCACGGGTATCCACCAGTTGCCAAGAACCGCGCCCACCAGCATCGCGCATGCCGAGTAGAAGAAAAAGCGGCCCACCGTCCACTGCATCTTCGCCTGGTCAAGCATCGTTTGCAGCTGTAGTGCGGACTTAGTCTCGCGAAGGATGCGATCGATCCAGGCAATTCGACTGAAGGTGACCCGCCGTATGATTTCCGTCTGGTCACCTTCCTCGATGAAGCGATGATCCAACCCGCTCAGCCGCTCCTGAATTCGCTTGTCGCTTTCGGAAGGCTCCAAGAAATAAAAAAGCGTAGCGAACACCGCCACCAGAAGAATCAGAAATACGGTGATCATCGACATAAGTGACCCGCCTAGACCTCAAAAGAGTGTTCAAAGATGTTTGCCGGGAGGACGATACCGGCTTTCTTAAGCCTCTCGGCGAACTTCGGAGACACGCCCGTTGCCTTGAACCGTCCCAACACGCGTCCGCCGACGTCGATTCCGAGCTTCTCGAAGACAAATATGTCTTGCATTGCGACCACATCGCCAGTCATGCCGGTAATTTCCGTGACATACGTTATGCGACGCGTACCGTCGCTCATGCGAGAGATCTGTATAATGATGGCGATCGCAGACGCGATTTGCTGCCGCAGCGCTTTCTCTGGAAGGTTAAGGTTGGACATCAACGCCATGGTTTCCAAGCGGGCGACTGCATCACGGGGGCTGTTGGCGTGAATGGTCGTCAACGATCCGTCATGCCCAGTATTCATCGCCTGCAACATGTCGAGAGTTTCCTCGCCACGCACCTCGCCGACGATTATCCTGTCCGGCCGCATGCGCAAGGCGTTGATGACCAGTTCGCGTTGACGGACGGCACCTTTGCCTTCCACATTAGGGGGGCGGCATTCCAGCCGAACAACGTGTTCCTGCTGCAGTTGGAGTTCAGCCGAATCCTCAATGGTAACGATACGTTCGGTCTCGCTGATATAGCCACTCAGCACATTCAACAACGTCGTCTTTCCTGCGCCGGTACCGCCGGAGATGACGATGTTGAGTTTGGCTCGCACGGCGGCTTTCAACGCCTCAAAAATCGGGGCCGTGACAGTACGATTGGCGAGAATTTGCTCGCTTGCAATTGGGATTTTTCCAAAACGGCGGATCGAGAGAATGGGGCCGTCAACCGCGAGCGGCGGGATGATGACGTTGACGCGAGATCCGTCAGCCAAACGCGCGTCGCACATTGGCGAGGATTCGTCTACGCGCCTGCCCACCTGGGACACGATCTTATCGATAATGTGGTTAAGGTGAGCATCGTCCTTAAAAACGACGCTGGTCTTCTCCAGCACGCCGGCGCGCTCGATGTATACCCGTCTATAGGTATTCACAAGGATGTCGTTAATCGTGGCATCCTGGAGCAAAGGCTCAAGCGGTCCCAAACCGAAGACTTCATGCAAAACCTCGCGTGACAGGCGGTCTCTCTCGCTGGTACTGAGAGGAGTTTCCTGCTTCACGATGAGGCCCTGAATCACCTCCTGCACCTGAGCACGTGCCCTAACATCCTCGAGCGACGTTAGCTTTTCCAGGTCGACCTGGCTGAGCAACTCCCGATGGATTGTGGTTTTGAGCTCCTGATACGCCTTGGCGGAAACACCAATGCTGCGTGGCGCCGTCCAGGTGCCACTACCGACGCGCATATCAGGACCAAAGGTCTTTGTATTAGCCATTTACATTTCCTTACTTAGTCTGAGATCCGAAAAGGCTGAGCAATCCACGTGACCCTTTGCTCTCTTTTGCCTCAGCAGGTCCCTCCCCGATGAGAAGGTCCGCCCAAGCATCAAGAGGCGCCGCCATTTCCGACTTATGGGAGAAATCGATTGGCGTACCAGCATTGATGGCGTTGACCATCAGTTCGTAATTGTTGGGGATTCTCACTGCGACCGAGCGATGAAGAGATGCCTCTATCTCGCGGTCATTCAATGCGCCTTTTCTTGAAGTACGGTTCAGTACGATATCGATGTTCTCGGCGGGATAATGCAAGCCCGTCAAGTACTCGATTGCGCGAATTGCATTGTGGATCGCCGGAAGTTCGGGAGTGATGACGATCGCCAGGCGATCCGATTGCCGTATAGCCGCACACGTGTCGTCGCTCAGTCCCGGTGGGCAGTCGATGATGACAAACTGGTAGTTCTCCGCCAGAAATGCCAACGTGTGCTCAATGGCGTCGGATGCCGCGCTCGGAAACGCATGGATTGCTTCCGGGGAATCCATGACGTTCAATCCGCTGGAGTGTTGTAATAAAAAGCCTTGCAACAGATCAGCATCCAACCGGTCCATATTATGGACCAGCTCATAAAAACTGTACTGATGACGGCCCAGGCCGAGGTAGAGGGCGAGGTCGCCGAGCGCGGGATGTTGATCCACCACTAAGCACTTCTGTTGATGTCTTTGCACCAGATTCAGCGCCAGATGCAACGCCAGGGAGGTAACCCCCGTTCCTCCTTTGGCTCCGATCAGGGTAACCACTCGGCCTTTCTGGCCCACCAACTTACCCTGACGCCGCGCCTCCACTTGAACCAGGGCGTCTAGTATCTGATCCGCACGAAGCGGCTTGACTAGATATTCCGAACACCCGGAACGCATTGCTTTGATGATCGCGTCGGGATTAGAGTCGTTGGAGATGGCAAAAATGCTAATGCTGCTATCGCACCCGTCGTGAAGCCGCTGGCTAACCCGCGCGCCGGTCTCAGAGTCGTCAAAATCAACTACGCAGACCCGATGATGAAACTGCTCCAGCACCCTCATAACCTCACGCGGGTTAATGTGCTGATCAACATTGTCCACGAGATGGGCCCCGGCCGTTTGCTTCACCAAGGTCTCCAGGGTATCTCGCGTAGCCGGATCCATATTTATGCACAGGATGCCAATGCGCCGCTCGGAACCGCGCGAGCTTCGTATCATTGTCGGACGGTCAGTCATAGTCACTTCGATTCCGGAGTGTTAGTTGGGTCAGTAGGGGGAACATTAGGGCTCGGCACACCTTTGTCGAACCTTTGTATGTCAAGACTTCGAACCGGCATATTGACCTGCGGCCCGGTAATAGGAACGGACCCTCCTACTGGATCAATAATAGTTGGCGTGACCAGTACGAGCAGTTCCGTGTTCGTACGATTATTACTCCTCGACCTGAAAAGCTGGCCTAGGATGGGGACATCCCCGATTCCTGGAACCTTGCTGAGTTGTATGGTCACGCGGTTGTCCAGCAGACCGGCGATGCCGAAGCTCTGGCCATCCTTGAGCTCGATCGTGGTTTCAGCGCGCCGTACTGAGAGGGCAGGCATAGTGAAACCAGAAATTGTAATTGCGTTCGTATAGTCGAGCGAACTTACCTCAGGAGCAATTTTTAGCCGAATCGAACCGTCGTCCATGATCGTCGGCACGAACTCCAGCTTCACGCCATATGGCTTGAACTGAATGGTAACGGTCGGCGTAGTGCCAGCGGTACCGATGGCCGCTACCACCGGGTACGGAAATTCACCACCCGCCAGGAAGTGTGCCGACTCGCCATTGATAGCCATCAAGTTGGGTTCAGCCAGGATTTGCAGCACGTTCTTCGTCTGGAGGTCCGAGATGGTAGCGCCCAAGTTAATATCGGGTCGGAACAAGAAGATATTCAAAAGATTCGATAGGCTGAATTGCTGAGGGGTGCTTGGCGGGGCGACGCTGCCAGCTGTCTGACCCGGGGTCAGAGCAAGAGGCCCAAATTGTTGGGTGCTGACCGTACCAATCGTGTTGGTTGCGCCGGTACTGAACAGATTGATGCCAAACTGGGTCAGTTTGCCGCGGTCCGCCTCGGCGAAGCGAACCTTCAGCATCACCTGTTTCTGACGCGGAGGCGCCGAGACTTGCAACCCGTTGACCACTTCCTTTGAGAAGTTACTAGCCATCTTCAGGATCTGGTCCGCAACGGCGGGTGAGGACACCGTTCCCACGAGCGTCACCCTGCCTCCCACCGATTGCACGTCCACGCTACTATTAGGAAAGGACTGATCCAGGGTATTGCGCAAGGGAGTTACGTCCAGATCCGCGTACACATCCAAGGTCCGGTTCTGTCCAGTCTCGTCCCACACCATTAGACTGCTGCCACCCGGCTCCTTGGCGGTAATTACCAATTCCCGAGGGGAAGTCGGTACCGACTCGATGACTGCGGGATTTCCGGTCAGAACGCGCTTGATCCGAGATCCAGTATGGATCAATAGCGAATGGCCCACCATGATGTGCACGCTTTCCGGACCCTGCCCACCTTGCTGTCCGAGCGATGCCTGGGACTGTGGGGCCGAGACCGGAGACTGCGCCGCCGTCGCTTGTGGCTGTTGTGTAGGCGATTGCTGGGCTGCTGCTCCCAACGTAGTGAGGCAAAGCGCCGTAGCCGTTAGCAGTACGAAGGCCATGCGTTGCCAGAAAAGCCTTTCTTTGCCAGGTCGCTTCCGTTGCACGAGATGCTCCGTTCTACTACGTGTTAGAACTTGACAGTATTCTTCTTCGGACCGTCATAGGTCTCAACTTCATAAGCGGTCGCCGGTTTCGGCGGCGGCGGCGGGGCCGCTTTTCTAGCCACAACTACCGGTGCAGCAGCAGCGCCGCTTTGCAAGTCCCTCATGTTGACAGGGCGGGTCGCCACTTTGTCCTGATCGGAGGCATTCCGTAGAACAAACTGCACTGTCCCTTGGTTGGTGGCCAGCAAAAGTTTTTCCGCATCATCCGGATTGAGCAACAGCGTCACCACCTTCACATTTTGCGGCTTGCCGTTTACGTCCGGTTGCAGCTTCTCCCCAGTGCTCAAAACCTGAACGTCCTGTAAAACGGTCGTGGTCATGGGGTCCTTGGCGGCGTCCTGGCGGAAACTCACCAGCACATCGACGTGCGAACCGGGTAACAGAAATCCTGCGACGTTGTTCACTTCACTGGTGACTATAGCTACCGCGCGCATGCCATCTGGAATCTTGGCTGTCAGCCCCACGGTGGCTCCCGGAGCTGCCAACAACCCCTCGCGGACCGGCTCTTTGAAGGCAATGGGATACATCACAATTCTGCCATTCAAATCTTCCGGCTTGTGGAAGGTGCCGTCGATCGGAGCGTTGCTCGGCCAATCAATCAGCTCGAGGTCGGCGGCAGACAGTGGTGTTCCCGTGTCCAACGGCTTGGAGGCAACGACAACCTTGACCAGCTGTGTGCCCGAATATAGTCGCTTAATGTGCCGATATAGAAAGAACGTCACCACAATCGAAACTAGTAACGCCATCACGAGAGCAACAGCCAACCGACTAGTTTTCATTAGCTTAACTCCACCAGAATGCGAGGAGCGCATAGAGCGTTCCTGCAGCTATAGCCAAGCCATACGGCATGCGTAATGTCTCGGGATTGTCCAGATTCAATTCCGGATGAGCCTGTAGGCCAGCCCACGCATGGAAGCGCAGCACCGAGCCAACGTTTCTGAGGGTTGCCCACATGCGGCCCCGGTAAAGTGCGTAAACGATGGCCATCACGCCACCGCAAATCGCTGTTGCCAAAAGCACTACAACGCTCTGCCTCGGTCCAACCAGCGATCCGATCGCCGCCATCAGCTTCACGTCCCCCGCCCCCATGGCGCGTACTGCGAAAAATACAAACATGATTCCGCCGGCGAACAAGCAACCTTGGGCAGCGCTGCCCAACCCCTTCCATCCGAACAGCAACCCGCGAAGCACGACTCCCAGCCCGATCCCCGAGTATGTAAGCCAATTAGGTATGCGGCGCTGCTTTATGTCCCAAACGGCCGCGATGAAGGCCAGTGCCAGTGCGATAAAGAGAAGAATTGAGTCCCGGCCCATGGCGCATCACGGAAGTTAATAAAGTCAAAAAACGGAAGCAAGCTACGAGGCTACTGATTGACTCGTAGCGCCACGCTCGGCCAAGCGTGTTGCTCTCAGCCTTGCGTGCAAAGGGTGCCGGCTGTTCCGGCCCCGTTGCCGCATAGCCTGCTTCCACAGGCGAAATGGGTGGTTAGGTCAGCTGACCGGCGACCTGTGTGAAAACCTTGTTGATTGAAGAAGCCAAGATACCCATACCAGCGAGGGCACCCAAGGCAACTATCAACGCGATCAGTCCGTACTCGATCAGGTCCTGGCCCGATTCTTCCTTGTGCAGATTCTTCAACATGTTGATCATTTGGAGATCTCCTTAATTCTGTTACGATTTGGTCTGCTCCCCCTGCCCAAGCGAGACGATAGGTTTCCCTAAACCACGCTAGGGCTTCGGACACGGCGGCGCAACCGCAATGTTTGGGTAGCGGAGATAATGTAACAATGCCAAGGCCAGTTAGCAAGGGAAAAAATCGATTAGTTTCTAACTAAGGTAATCATGCATTGTGTTACCACGTCTGAGAGTGAAGAAGTGGGCTCTTAAGTCGCAGCGCGGCTGGTCGGGCGAGTCATTCCGCACGCAAGCTTCATTCCAAACCGGGAATTCTCTTACCACTGTCTTTACGCTATACCATTGGCGCTAAAGAACGGAAGGATAAAATGTGTGGCCAATCTGCGAAGGAAATGCGTCCTTATTCACCGCAAGAGTGGCATCTGCTGACCGGTTAGGGGAGATCGTGGAAAGCTGGATGGCCATGCGTGACAAGATGAGCCCGTTTCACTCGAGGAAGCGGGGCTTACGGCCGACTCGTAGCAGCGCTCGGGTTCTGCGTGCGGGCGTGGCGATGCTTTTGTCCCCGGGGTCCCGCAGAATCCCTCCAACAGTAAAAACGGTGGCCAAGTCAGTGACCGGCGACCTGAAACACTTGGGATGCCAGCTTGCAAGAAGAAATGGGGAGATTCTAACTCTTGGAGCAGGCAATCATGCTTTGTTATGTTTCCTTACTCAGTGAAATGCAAACCTCTCCCCGCAACCGAATCGGTCGACGAGGGGTTCTGCCTTTCGCGACCTTTTCGCAGCACATATCGGCCACTAAGATGGCGGTCACATCGCGCCGAATGAGACTTAAGGCTAGACTTTCAAAGGCATCAAGGCGCTAAACAGGTGCTATGAACTTTCGATCAATCTCAAATCTTGCCATTGCGCCCTTTCTCCCTTATGCGTTATAAAGGGCGTTCATTTGGCTCACCCTGGTCAAAATAATGACAGATTGGCTGGCTGAAGCCTTGGTCTTCTTCTCGTGCACGCGCAGTCAGGAGCTTAAATCTGGACAACGACCGCATGGCTGGGCAGGTACGTTTTCGCCACCAGGAGCATTCGTAACCGGCGCTTCTTGCGTCCGGAGTTGCCGTGAGCTGATTGGCCGTGAAGACGCCAGTCACTCGGGGAATGATCAAAATGATGTCAGATTCGCTGGTTGAACCCACGACTCCGGCTACGCCATCTGTCCCTCCAATTGGGGAAGCACTCGAAAGGCCACGACGCAACTTCTTCCCCTTTTCGGTCCTGTGGTTATCCCTTGTCGCACTGGAGATTTCCCTCATAGCAGGTCTGCGAATCGCAGAGTCCGATATCTGGTTTCACCTGCGCAACGCGCAAGAGCTTCTCACCAGGCACTCTTTCTTACGTGCAGATTCGTACACCTTCACCAACGCGGGCGCGCCGCTGCTGAATTTCGAATGGCTTTCCGAACTGCCCTACTATCTGGCCTTCCGCGCCCGGGGTCTGCATGGCTTGCTGGCGGTATACCTCGTGCTCTTGTGGCTGATCTTTGCCGGAGTGTATTACCTGGCGTTGCGGCGGGGCGCCAACGGAGGCGACGCGGCTTTGGTCACCATGGCTGGGGTCGCACTCGGAAGCTATTCTTTTGGACCGCGAATGCTCCATTTTGGCTGGCTATGCCTCGTCGTCCTGCTTCTCGTGCTGGAACGTTTTGAACGAACCGGCAAGGGCCTTTGGGTGCTGCCGCCTGTGTTTGCCCTGTGGATCAACCTTCACGGTTCCTGGGTCTTCGGGTTTGTCGTAATGGGCATATGCATCGTCTCAGGCTTGGTGCAGGGCCGTTGGGGGTTGGTCGTGGCCGAGCGTTGGACGCCGGTCCAACTTAGAAAACTCCTGCTGGCCTTCGCGGCTTCTGCGGTTGCACTGTTGGCCAACCCTCACGGCTACAAGTTGGTTTGGTATCCCTTCGAGTTGTTGTCTCGGCAACAGGCGGTCCGAGACAATATGATCGAATGGCAATCAATGGACTTCCACACCGGATGGGGCAAACTGGGGATGTTCATGATCATCGCCTTGCTGGCGGCCGCATGGTTTTCTGGCAAACCCTGGCAGCTTAACGACATCTTGCTAGCCACATTTGCGGTAGTGGCTTCGCTGAACCACCTGCGTTTTCTGCTCTTTGCCGCCATCATTCTAGTGCCAATCCTTGCTCCGCGCCTGCGCTTGTTTGCACCCTACGATGCCAACAAGGACAAGCCCTGGTTGAACCTGGCGATTACCGCTGCGATTGTGGCCATCATCGCAGGCTCGTATCCGAGTGCCGCAGAACTGCAAAACCGTATAGACGGCCAGTTTCCCCACGAGGCTCTGCGTTTCATGCAGCAGAGGCGGATTACTGGCCGCCTTTTCAACTGGTACGACTTCGGCGGGTATATCGAGTTTTATGCGCCGACAATAAAGACCTTCGCCGACGGACGAACCGACATTTTTGTCTATAGCGGAGTTCTCGACGACTATCTGAAGATAAATACCATTGAGGAGCCGTTGGAACTCCTGGACAAATACCAGATTGACTACGTCCTCTTCCCGGTCAACAAGCACCTTACGTATGTGCTTGATCACAGCGCAGCATGGCGGACGATTTACGAAGACAAAGTCGTCAAGCTTTACCAACGACTGCCTGTAGCTGCCGCAGTTCTCGAAAAGGGCGCGTGCGCGCCTTGTCCGCTTGCGCCGGCTGTTGCGCGCTCTTCGACATGATCGCCTGTGTCTTCGACATGCATCACATCGATGTACGTGGATTGAGATTCTCGTGGAATAGGTTTTGAAGCGAGGGCTAAGCCCGCGACGCCGATGAGACCCTTAGGTACCTGAACAGCCGTAGCAATTCGGGCCGCCGGGACATAGTTTCAATCTGATAAGTAATAGGCTACCGTTTCGGAGTCGAGGATCCCTGCATGGGTTGGTTTTTTGTCTTCTTTTTCATCTCGGGCTTTTGCAGCATTCTTTACGAGATTATCTGGCTGAGATTGGCGATGGCCCAGTTTGGGGTAACCAGTGCGCTCGTTTCGATCGTGCTTTCTATGTTCATGGCGGGCCTGGGATTGGGTTCGTGGGGATCTGGCCGCCTGATCCGGAGGTATGGAGACGGGCTCAGCTTTCCGGCTCTAAGACTCTATGCTCTAACCGAACTGCTGATCGGTTTATCCGCGCTCCTCGTTCCCCATGAATTGGTGTGGGGAAGGAGCCTGCTGGAGCGCACGGGCCTCGCCTCTTCGTGGGCCTATTATCTGGTTTCTGGAGTCTGGGTGGCGCTCACCTTGGTTCCATGGTGCGCCTTTATGGGAGCAACGATCCCCGTGGCCATGCTGGCTATTCGCGGCGACTTTAGGGACGAATCACCTCGCTCCTTTAGTTTTCTCTACCTGTCGAACGTGCTCGGCGCAGTAGCCGGTTCAATGCTGCCCCTGCTCTTGATCGAACTGTATGGCTTCCACGGAACGTTGAAGATCGGGGCGCTCGGCAACGTTTTCATTGCATTGTCCGCAATGGCTTTGACGCTCCGGCCGCATGCTACTGAAGCATCTGACCAGTTTTTGGAAGAGTCGAGTGTCGCCGGATCGCCGAACTTGTTATCGCGAGGCAAAAAGCCGCTCCTACTGCTGTTCGCTACCGGATTTACCAGCATGGGCATGGAACTGGTCTGGATCAGACAGTTCACGCCGTACGTGGGCACTTTGGTGTATTCCTTCGCATCAATTCTGGCGTTGTATTTGGCCGCCACATTCTTGGGATCGAAAGTCTACCGCGACTGGGGCCGCAGACATGAGAAGGAAACCATGCTGGTGTGGGCCCTGCTTGGACTATTTGCCCTTCTGCCGTTGCTTGCGGCGAACCCGACATTTCATTTATTCAGCCTGTTGCGTTTAGCCATAGGGATTGTCCCGTTTTCTGGCATTTTGGGATTCGTAACTCCCATGCTCGTGGACCGATTTTCCCAGGGTGACCCTGATCGTGCGGGACGCGCTTATGCGATTAACATAGCGGGTTGTATCCTTGGTCCCCTATTGGCTGGATTTGTTCTGTTGCCTATGATGAGCGAACGTTGGGCGTTGTTTCTCCTGGCGCTCCCGTGGCTCGCCATTGGCATGTACCCGAGATGGTCGTCGACCGAGGATCTTGTAAATGCAGTGCCAATGTGGCAACGCATGACTTCTTATGCGGTCGTACTGGTGGCAGTGACATTGGTGTTTACCAGCAAAGCCTTTGAAGACCAGTTCACGCGCTTTGAGGTTCTTCGAGACAATACAGCGACCGTCGTTGCCACTGGCGAGGGGGCGCAGAGGCGCCTTCTGGTGAATGGAGTGGGGATTACGCAATTGACTCCCGTGACCAAGATGATGGCGCACCTGCCTTTGGCTTTCCTCGATCATCCGCCGCAAAACGCTCTGGTAGTGTGTTTCGGCATGGGAACAACCTACCGGTCACTGCTTTCATGGGGAATACCAGCGACGGCTGTAGAATTGGTGCCGAGCGTGCCCCGCCTCTTTGGCTATTACCACGCGGACGGTCCCGCGCTGCTTCGTTCCTCATTATCCCACGTGGTCATCGATGATGGACGGCGCTATCTCGAACGTATGCCCCAGCAATATGATGTGATCACCATTGACCCGCCGCCGCCGGTAGAAGCCGCGGGATCGAGTCTGCTCTATTCCCAAGAGTTCTATGGAATCGTGAGGCAACGGCTGCGGCCCGGGGGCATTCTTCAGCAGTGGCTGCCTCCAAAAGGTGATCCGTTCGTCCGCGCCTCGGTCGCTCGCGCTCTAAAGGAATCATTCCCTTATGTGCGTGTTTTCCCGTCCGTGGAGGGGTCGGGTTTCCATTTTCTGGCCAGCACCCTTCCCATACCGAGCCGCAGCGCCGAGCAGTTGGTGGCCCGAATGCTTGTCTCGGCTATTAAAGACATGATGGAGTGGGGGCCGGAGCCAAGCCCGGAGCGCCAGTTCGCGGCCGTGCTCGACCGTGAGTACTCTATCGACCAGATAATCGCGCAAACTCCTGACGCACCCGCCTTGAAAGATGACCGGCCAGTCAACGAATACTTCCTTCTTACACGCCTTCAAAGACAATCGGCCAGTCAATGAATTCTTCCTTCTTAGTCGCGTATCTTCGGTCAGTTCGATTTGGAATTACAGGTCAACAGGACTCCATAAGCGGACCACGCGGCCTGGGTAAACGGAAGGCGCTTTCGCCCGCAAGCTGCCTGCTGATCGCTATTTTCGTGATTGCCCTCCTTCTTCGCGTCGGAGTGGCCATCCACTTCCCAAGTATCGAGTGGGGAGACGAAATTTTCAACACAATCGAACCTGCGCATCACCTGGCCTACGGTTATGGAGTCGTCGATTGGGAATGGAGAGAGGGGGTCCGCTCCTGGGTATTTCCGGCGTTCCTGGCGGTTGTGGTGCGCGCGACAGACTGGACAGGTCCCGGCTCACTTGGTTACTTGCACGCCATCGCCATCGTGTTGTCACTGCTCTCGCTGACAACGGTCTGGTTCGGCTACGCGTGGGCGAAACGAGCGAGCGGAAGCCCTGCCGCGATAATTGCGGCCGGGGCCAGTGCCATCTGGTACGACCTGGTGTATTTCTCTCCCAAAACGCTCATCGAAGTCATGGCCACCAACTTTCTCTTGCCAGGCCTTTACCTCGGGATGTATGGAGAAGGGCTGCCTGAGAAGAAAAGGTTATTCCTTGCCGGACTATTCCTGGGGCTCGCGGTGTCCTTGCGCATTCAACTGGCGCCGGCGGTTGGCTTCGCATTTCTTTATTTCTGCCACAGAGACTGGAGAGCTAGAGGGCCTGCGGTGTTTGTAGGGCTCCTGCTGCCGGTTGTTGCTTTCGGCTTAGTGGATGCAGTTACATGGTCGTATCCATTCCAGTCATTTCTCCGTTATTTCTGGGCGGCCGCCGTTCAGGAGCGAAATTTATTTGGTCAAACCGAGCCATGGTATTGGTATTTGTTGGTGCTGGCGGTTCGTTTCTTTCCGCTGTGCGTGCTCGCCCTGTTGGGAGTGCGCCGCAGCCCGTTTCTGGGTTGGGTGGTTTTTATCATTGTGGCGTTCCACTCGGTCGTTCCCCACAAAGAGCTGCGTTACATGTACTCAGTAATGCCAATTGTGATTACGCTCGCGGCCATCGGTTTTGTAGAATGTGCAGAGGACTTCAATGCCTGGGGAAAGGCTCGTTTGTCTCCGCGAGCGATCACGGTTACGGGTTTGGTCCTCTGCATTTTCACCTCTGCGTTATTCGCTTGGCGTTCTCCTCGTTGGACCCATTTTTCCGGTGGCCTGATCGCCATGGATCGGCTGAGCCAGGACCCTTCCGTTTGCGGCGTCGGACTCTACAAACTTTCATGGATCTATAGCGGAGGTTATTCCCACTTACACCGCAACGTGCCCATCGTTCTCGTCCTGCGAGACGCCGAACTTGAGGACCAGACACCCAGTTTCAACGCACTGGTCGCCGGTGGAGCATTGACCGATCAGATGATGGGCTTTAAATCTGCAGGATGCTGGAATGGCATTTGTCTGTACAGAAGGGCCGGTTCCTGTATCGTTTCCGAGAAAACCAGTGAGGTAAATAAAGTACTCCGGGAAACCGGGAGGTAAGGAGGACTTGCCAAGCTGTACCCAACACCGAGTAAAACGGGTGGGCCTGCTCTTTAGCTCGTCTCAAGATTTGGACGAGTAGACGTAAATGGATATGCCACCGATTGATCGAACCAGAGTGTATCCATTGTCGCGAAGAGAGCTTTTGAAAGCATCCATTGAGCCTTGCAACCTTCGAAGCTCCTCAGCCGTAGGAACTGCGGAGAAGACCTGATCACGCAGCACAACGATTCGTGGGGTATGGACGGCAAAATCGCTTTCGATATCTGCCGGTGAAAGGATGTGATATCTCGCCCTCTGCTGCGCAGTGAGCTTCTCCGAAACGGCCAATGCAAAAGGATTTTCAAATCCCCGGAAAGAGGTTCCCGTGGTCTGGAAGACATCGCCGGGCCAGAAGCTGGCCACCATTTCACCGGGACTCGCAATCTGATCGATCGCCTGCGACACCTCGAGGATTCGTTGCAGCCGCCAGTCGCCTTTATCGCGAGCCCAGCGTACGCCCGGGATTCCCTCGCCAGTTTGAAAATACCGTTGGACATCGCGAGCGGATGCACCAACGTAAACGCCTAGCAGTGCAACACAGGCAACCGCCGCAAGCAGCCGTTGTTGCCTCAATTCCGAGCTTACAAGCAAGTCGTTCACAACACAGACAGCACTCACTATCAGGAACGGAACAGCTAAACAAAAGTACGGCAAGTAGGCCGGGGTAGGTAGAAGCGAAAGGATACCCACAACAACGGCAATCTGAAAGGCCAACCGCGGCGGATACTTTCGCCCGGGCATAGAGAACACAAATCCCAGGCTGACAAAAAATAGAATACTGTTTTGAATCCCGTTGGCCCCGGGGCCTCCGAAGAAAAACATGACGGCGAGGACGAGCTTTTCTTGCCACATCCCGATCAGCCCCTCGCTGGAACGAATCGCGTGGTATCCCAGATTATTGAATAGAAATGCATCAGGAGAAGAAAGGAATAAGTAGAGGCTGGGGACCATTGCGATGCTGAAGCCACCAAGGAACCAGAGAATAGATGCTAGCCGTGTACGTGTATTACAGGTTTGAAAGATCCACCATACGAACAGCGGGATGAGGAGAAGTAAATAGGAGCGGATATCGACGCTCAAACCAAGCAAAAGCCCGGCCGCCCCGATCAGCCAGTGCGAAGATTCTGCCGATAGGCGGCTGACAATGACATATGTAGAGAAAATAAACAGTGCGGCTAAAGAGAAAGGTCCCACGATCGGAAACCACGCAAAGACAAGAGTAGATGAGACAAAAACAACTACTGCCGCAAGACCGGCAAGCCAGTTTCGCGTTAGCCGGCAAACATGCTCATACAGAAGCGCACCGAGCAAGGTCGTCAACACAGCGGCCAATAGTCGTCCCGCGGCCCACGATATACCGAAGCACTTCATCCACAAGGCATAAATGTAGGGCAACAGGGGCGCCTGGGGATAAAAGAAGTCCAGATACGGTTTCTTGTGCATCAGAACGAGCCGTGACGCCAGCAGAAAGAACCCTTCATCTACATGAATAAATCTGTGTTGAACCACGAAGGTAAATAGGACTATCTGAAGCAAGACTACGGGAACCAGCAACAGCTTTGCCGTACGAGTCATAATGTGAGGCTGAGTTAGAGAACGTGAGTATACTACAGGGTTCGCGACTGCAATCCTATCAACCGGCGCGCTGAAAAGGGACATTTGTTGCCGACGACCGCACATTCGCCACAATCAGAAGTAGGCCCACCGGCCGCCCGCACATCGTGGACCGAGTTGGCGGGCAGCGTCTTCTCTTTCCCGGTTATGTGCATGTTCCTGCTGGCCGCGGTGATATTTGGTTTTTCGGTTAAGCAGATTGCGGAACCCGACATCTGGTGGCATCTGCGCAACGCGGCCTATCTTTTCGAACATCATTCGTTTCCCAGCGTGGACTCTTACTCCTTCGGAGCCGCCGGGTCGCCTTGGCTTGCCCACGAATGGCTCTCTGAAATCCCATTTTTCCTGGCGTTCAAGGCGATGGGGCTGCAAGGCATTCTCGGGGTATATTTTGCGGTGCTGGTGCTGATTTACGTCGGCGTCTATTACCGGTCGTGCCGGGCTGGCGCCGACTGCAAGAACGCCACTGTCACCACTTTGCTGGCTATTTTTCTTGGAGTTGTATCCATTGGGCCTCGCGTGCTGCTGTTTGGCTGGCTGTGTATGGTGGCGTTGCTGCTGTTGCTCGACCGTTTTCAGCGGAAGGGAAGGGGACTCTGGCTGCTGCCGCCGCTCTTGGTCTTCTGGATCAACCTTCATGGCTCCTGGGTCTTTGGCATGGTCGTGCTGGCGCTAACGATCGCCTCCGGTCTGGTGGAAGGGCAGTGGGGCTTGGTTGTGGCGCAGCGGTGGACCATCGAAGAGTTGAAAAAACTGCTACTGACTTTGGCCGCTTCTCTGGCTGCTCTGTTTGTGAATCCCCTTGGCTACAAGCTGGTGCTGTACCCATTTGATTTTCTTTTCCGTCAGCCGAGCAATATGAAGCACATCGCAGAGTGGCATTCTGTGGACTTCAGCACTGGGGACGGAAAGCTGGCGCTGTTCACCATTTTAGCTTTACTAGCTGCAGCGTTGTTCTCCCGCCGCCTCTGGAGATTGGATGAGGTACTGCTGACGGCCTTCGCTTTGTGGGCGGCGCTTTCCCATGCGCGGTTTTTGTTTTTTGCTGGCCTGATTTTGGCACCGATACTCGCGCCCCGTCTGGATCTGTTTTCGCCCTACGAAAGGGAACTGGATAAACCTTGGCTTAACGCTGCTATTATGGCTGCTGTCGTGGGCGCGCTGATCTTCTTTTTTCCTTCGGCGGCACAGTTAGAGCAGGAGGTTGACGAACAATATCCCAGGGCGGCACTCGAGTTCATGCAGCGACAACACATCAACGGACAGATCTTCAACCAGGACTGGTGGGGCGGGTACATGGAATGGAATTCGCCTGAGTTGAAACCCTTTATTGACGGGCGCGCCGATATCTTCGTATACAACGGGACCTTCGACGACTATGTCAAAGCGGTATCGATCCAAACGCCGTTTGAAATTCTGGATAAGTACGGAATCGATTACGCCCTATTAGAGCCGAAGCAGCCGCTAGGATATCTTCTGGAGCATTCTGCGCAGTGGCATCCGATTTACAGTGACAAGGTTGCTGTGCTGTTCGAACGCACGCCGGCAGCTGCGGCGGTCGCGACACCGTTGAAAGTTCAGCCGAATTAAATCGAAATGAGTTTGGAAGAGGACATCTGTTGCCGATCAAGTCCGATTCGCCGTCACAGACAGCCGCACCGGCCGCCAGCAATTCCTGGACAGGTTTGGCGGGCAGCGTTTTTTCTTTTCCGGTCATGTGCATGTTCCTGTTGGTGCTGTCGATCTACGGCTTTTCCGTAAGGCGGATTGCGGAAGCGGACATCTGGTGGCATCTGCGTAACGCCGCCTATCTTTTCCAACAGCACTCGTTCCCCAGTGTAGACTCTTACTCCTTCGGAGCAGCGGGATCTCCCTGGCTTGATCACGAATGGCTCTCGGAGGTCCCATTTTTTCTAGGGCTGAAAGCCGGCGGACTACGAGGGATGCTGGCGGTCTATTTTGCGGTCCTGGTACTGATTTATACCGGCGTTTATTACCGGTCATGTCGTGCTGGCGCCGATTGCAAGGACGCTACGGTGATCACTTTTCTGGCCATTCTGCTAGGGGGGGTATCTATCGGCCCACGCATGCTGCTGTTTGGCTGGCTTTGCATGGTGGGGCTGCTGCTCGTGATGGACCGGTTTCAGCGAACAGGAAAAGGTCTTTGGCTTTTACCGCCGTTGTTTGCCTTCTGGATCAACTTTCACGGTTCGTGGGTCTTTGGCTTGGTAGTGTTGGTGATGATCATCGCTTCCGGCCTGGTGGAAGGGGAGTGGGGACTGGTCGTGGCGCAGCGGTGGAGTTCCGTGGAACTAAGAAAACTGTTGCTTGCTCTGGCTGCTTCGTTGGCTGGGCTCTTTGTCAATCCCTTCGGCTACAAGCTGGTGCTGTTCCCACTAAATTATGAGCTTCTTCTTCGCCGGCACGACGTTATGCAGCGCATCGTGGAGTGGCAGGGGGTGGACTTTAGCACTGTCCATGGCAAGCTGGCGCTCATGGTGATTTTCGGTTTGCTGGCGGCCGCGCTGTTTTCTCAGCAGAGGTGGAAGCTGGACGAGGTACTGCTGACGGCGTTTGCACTCTGGGCCGCGCTGTCGCATCTGCGGTTCTTGTTCTTCGCAGGCCTGATCCTGGCACCGATACTTACGCCGCGGCTGAAGCTGTTTCCGCCGTACGAGCGGGAACTTGATAAGCCGTGGTTGAACGCCTGCATTATGGCTGCTATCGTGGCCGGAATGCTCTTTTTTTGTCCGTCCGCGGCTGAGCTACAGCAGCAAGTGGATGAAGAATACCCCAGGGCCGCGCTGGAATTCATGCAGCGACAGCACCTCAACGGAAGGATCTTCAACCAGGACTGGTGGGGCGGGTACATGGAATGGATTACACCCGAGTTAAAGCCCTATATGGATGGCCGCACGGACATATTCGTGGAAAATGGTACTTTCGACGACTATATCCAAGCTGTCCTGATCCGGTCACCGCTTGAAGTTCTGGATAAGTACAAGATCGACTATGTACTGTTAGAGCCAGCTAAACCTCCAGCGTATGTTCTAGAGCACTCTCCGGCATGGCGTCCAATTTACACTGACAAAGTTGCAGTGTTGTTCGAACGCACGCCGACGACTGCGATGGCACCGTCAAAAACTCCGTCGAATTGAATCGGAATACGATTCGGACGGATGCTGTTTGCCGACGATTTTCGAAGTCCACGGCTGCCCAGCCTTGCCGTCGGCGGTGTTCCTAGTCTGCAACCCCTTCTGTGTTATTGCGATCTCCCTCCGCCTGACTGCCCTTGTTCCAAGTGGCATAAAGATACCAGGCAAGCCACGCAGGTACGGTCCACAGGTAGAACGGGGACGCCATCTGACCGACTGCGTACACCTCGATCAGCGCAGCACCGGCAATCAATCCAATTGGCACAAGCGAGCGCCCGGAATCCGCGGCCCGATAAACTCCGGCCAGAACGGCCGGAAGCAGTACGGCTTCATCGCTGAACCAGGCGTAGGGCGTACACGCTGCTGAGACGAGCAGCACCAACAAGCCCTGATCCATCCAACTCCAACGCGCGCGCCGCGTCCAGAAATACCAGATTGCCCAGCCGCAGCCAATGGCCTCAGGAATGAATTGCAGCCACACAGCATTGCGATCGATGAGAAAACGGAGTGCCACGCTTAGGGCGGGAACAAAGGCATGCAGAACTCCGCTCGTGCGCATCATCTGTGAATATTGAGACCATACGTGGATATCGAAACAGAGTGTAAGCGCGCAACTGGCAAGCAGGATGACCAGGAATCCAGCGAGAATCCGGTAAGCCTTCCGGCTTACAATCCAAAGGAGCAGCACGACGGAGAAGGGCAGGAACAAGTGCGGTTTGAAGGCACACGGCAAGAGAGCTGTGCCAGCAAGATAAGGCCAGGACTCGTGAAGGTAGAGAAAAAGCACGACGCCAAGGAGAAGAATGATGCCAAGCTGTCCGGCCATCAGACAGGCCACTGCTGGCGCAAACACGAAACCGCACAAGTGTAATCCGCTGTCCGGGCGTCCGTGCAGTATCCCGAGAATCCAGATCGATGCCGAGAGACTGACCACTAGAACGAGCAACCATAAAATGAGACCAGTCTTCGGGCTAACGTAGCCAAGCGGCAATGCCAGAAATAGCGCCACTGGCGGGCTGAACGTGACCTTGGGTTGGTTTCCCTCGAGTTTAACCGCGCGATCCAAGCGTAGTATAGCTGCTTCATCGTAGGGATTTGCGCCGTGAGTGAGTTGCTGGCCGGCCGCCCAATATTCGATGAAGTCCCGTTGAGCGGCACTTTTGTCATCCAGGAAGACGACGAACATCCCAACCACAAAGGCGAAACAGGCGGCGACGATGCAAGCGGCGGCGACAACGCGCAACGGGCTTGTTTCCATAGGTGTGCTCGGTTCGCCCACACAGCCCATCGTGAGTCGCGCGAACGGTTTAGAATCAGCACCAAGATACTATACTTATGCTTGTGATACTCGCGAACTGTGACACCGCTTGAAACGACAGGTTGTCTGATAGGGATACCGGTGCCAACCACGTCCGAATCACCCACGCGAACAGCCCAGCCAAAAGGCAGCACCTCCTGGACCGGGCTGGCCTCCGAAGTCTTTTCCTTCCCCGTTATGTGCATGTTCCTGCTGGCGGCGGCGATCTTTGGATATGGTGCACGGGGGATTACAGAACCGGACATCTGGTGGCATCTGCGCAACGCCCGCAATCTTTTGCAATTCCAGTCCTTCTCACGCGTGGACGCCTACTCCTTCAGCGCGGCGGGATCGCCCTGGATTAATTTTGAGTGGCTCTCGGAGATCCCGTATTTCCTGGGATTCAAGGCTTGGGGACTGCAAGGCCTTCTGGCGGTATATTTCGCGGTGCTGGTGCTGATTTACGTTGGCGTTTATTACCGGTCCTGCCGTGCCGGCGCCGATTGCAAGGACGCCGCAGTCGCCACCTTGGGAGCTATTTGCCTAGGTGGCGTGTCGATAGCTCCTCGCATGCTGCTGTTCGGCTGGCTCTGCATGGTAGGGCTGCTGCTCGTGCTGGACCGTTTTCAGCGGACAGGGAAAGGCATCTGGCTCTTGCCGCCGTTGTTTGCCCTGTGGATCAATCTTCACGGCTCCTGGGTCTTTGGGATGGTCGTGTTGGCACTGACGATCGCTTCCGGCCTGATGGAAGGCGAGTGGGGTTTGGTTGTGGCGCGCCGCTGGACCGCCGGGAAGTTAAGAAACCTGCTGCTGGCTTTTGCAGCTTCGCTCGTCGCGCTCTTCGTCAACCCCTATGGCTACAAACTGGTGCTCTATCCATATATGCTTCTTCTCCGCCAGCAAGGCGTTATGCAGTACATAGAAGAGTGGCAGCCGGTGAACTTCAGCAACCCGAATGGTAAGCTGGGGCTGGCCGTGATTTTCGCGATGCTGGCGTCCGCATTGTTCTCCCGCCGCCGGTGGAGGTTGGATGAGACATTGCTCTCGGCGTTTGCGCTATGGGCGGCGCTATCCCATGTGCGGTTCTTGTTCTTCGCGGGCCTGATCATAGTGCCGATAATGGCGCCACGTCTCACACTGTTTCCACCTTACGAACGGGAACTCGATAAACCGTGGCTCAACGCGATCATTATGGCAGCTGTCGTCGGGTCAATAGTCTTCTTCTTTCCGTCCGCGGCTGAGCTACAGCAGAAAGTGGATGAGGAATACCCGAAGGCCGCGCTGGAATTCATGCAGCAGCAGCGGCTTAACGGAAGGATCTTCAACCAGTACAAGTGGGGCGGCTACATGGAGTGGCATGACCCCGAGTTGAAGACCTTTGTTGACGGCCGCGCGGACATCTTCGTGTACAACGGAGTGTTTGAGGACTTTCTGAGGGCTACGGCGATTAAAGATTCGTTCGAGATTCTGGACAAGTACAAAATCGACTATGTCTTCTTACAGCCGAAAGAGCCGCTGGTCTACCTTCTAGAGCATTCTCCGGCATGGCATCCGATTTACACCGACAAGATTGCCGTGCTGTTCGAGCGCACGCCAGGATCTGCAGCCGCAAAGCGCGAATGAGTGGCTCCGTGCCCGTCTGCGCCTCACTTTATGGCTATCTTCTGAGCGCTTGAAATAGATTGCTGTAGTCATCCGTCCACAGCCGCGACTCCGGTAGACGGATGCCGTCCAAGGTGCCTGCCATTCCCGCCACCAGTGCGTTGCTCTGCGACAGCAGCATCCAACTGCTCGTGCTCACCGTTTCGCCATTACCGTTGGAGTTGATCCAGGCGCTACGCAGGCCGAAGCGATTTGCCAACTTCAAGACCACGGGTCGAAGGTCCAGATAGGTATTCGTAATGTGAATAGCGATGATGGCCTGCGGCCCGCTTAGGTGTTTCAGATAGACTTGGAAGGCCTCCTCCGTCAGCAGATGCACCGGTATGGCGTCGCCGCTGAATGCGTCGATGGCCAGCACATCGAATTTCTGAGGCTCGCCGCGATCAAGTTCGCGCTCCATCGACAGTCGGGCGTCCCCAGGGATTACCTCCACACGCGCCCGGGAATCCTTAACATAGGTGAAGTAGGGCCCACTCGTTGCAACGCGGATGACGTCGGGATTGATTTCGTAAAAGCGGATGGAGTCGCCCGGCTTACCGTACGCCGCGATGGTGCCGGCGCCGAGACCCACCCCGCCGATGCGAAGCGCGCGGTCGCCTTCAGGCCCCGATCTTCGCGGGTTCCGCATTATCGCAAGGCCGATGCCGCTAGCCGGGCCATAGTACGAAGTCGGCAGGCGGCTCTTGTCCGCGGCGCGAAACTGCATCCCGTGAACCACGCGGCCATGCTTGAGCACGTACGCAGCGCGCTCTGGCTCATCCGGGTTCTGTGCAAAAACGCCCAGCGTGCCGTAGAAGTTGCGCGAGAGCGCCACAGCCGTCCGGGTGTGGGCAGTGATGCTTCCAAGGAGTACGGTGCCAAGCAGGAGCCATGCTCCGACACAGTAAACCGGCGCCGCCTGCCGACGCGCCTTCTCGCCTCCGATGCGATTTCGATTAAGCAACACATATACCGGCAGAATCATCGCCATTAGCAGCAACAGGTGCATCAAGGTTTTGGCGGTTTGCGCGGTTCTGGACAGCGACGCCACCTCCGGCAGGAGCGACGCCACGGCCACCACCACTACGGGCGAGCCAAACGGGCTGCGATACAACCAGGAATCGCGGTCGCGCACCACGACGAGCAAAGTGAGCAACACGCATAACCAGAGGCCCAGTTGATATTCCCAAAAACCCTTGAAGAGATGGGGCGCGAGCAACGTGACGATTACGCCACCTAGGGCTCCGCCGGCGGCCACCGTGAGGTAGAAGGAAGTCAGATAGTGCGGATGCGGCTTAGACCGGACGAGCTCGCCGTGGCAAACCATGCAGCAGACGAACAGCACAGACGAGTAGATGGCAATTTGCGCCAGGATGCTGCCGGCGGCCCCGTCGTATAGCACGAAGCAAGCGCCGAAAATAGCCATACCGAGCAAGGGGTGGAACCATCGCCTGGAATACAATCGATCATTTTCAAAGCAGACGATGAAAGATAGCAGGTACAGGCCAAGGGGCAGAACCCAAAGGAGCGGCACCACGCCAATGTCCTGGCATATCTGATTCGTGGTGGCGAGGAAGATCACGGAGGCGCAGGCCGCGAGGCTGATCCAAAGCGCATACGATGCCGCGCGGGGTCGCGTGAGATTCTCGCGGTTTGATTCCTCGTCGCTGAGAGCGGTTGAGGAGTATATCCTAGTGTCGGCGCTGCCCACCCGCAAAGCGCAGTATCCGCAGGCAGCCGCGAAACACAGGTAGGCCCACCACCACAGGCGAGCTTGCATTTTCAAGGTGAGCCACGGCTCGAGCAGAAACGGATAACTCAGCAGGGCAAGGAAAGAACCGAAGTTCGAAAGCGCGTAAAGGCGGTACGGAGAGCGGCCAGGATACGTGCGCGCGAACCAGGCCTGCAGGAGCGGTCCGGTGGAAGAAAGAACGAAGTAGGGCAGCCCTACGATGGCGCTGAGCAGGATGATGATGTCCCAAACGGGCTGATCGGCGGTTCCCGGTTTCCAGTTCGGCCCCGGTGTGATCGGCGAGCCCCATACCATCGTCAACCAAACTAGTAGCAGCACGCAGACGAGGATGAGACTCGCGTGCAGAAGTCCTTGCGTCCGCGGCTGGAGTCGACTGCCGATCAGGTGTGCGTATGTGTGTAACCGCCCAGCAGGCCAACCTGGAAAAACAGCATGCAGGTGGTCCAGACGGCTGGCGTTCCACCGAACCACGGCAGGATGTACTACCGAGCAGAAGCTGTACCCAAAACAGGAGGAAGGCGCTCAGAAAGATGGTGAACCCGAAGCTCGCCGTGGCCGGTTTCGCACCGGTGGGCGCGCAGTCCAGCGCCGAGCGTTTGCGCAGCTTCTGGCTCGCCCAGCGAAGGGGCAAATTGGGACAGGGCACGACCTCCAGGCTAACGACGACCATGCCAAGCGCCAACAAGTCCCGGATGGTCTAGACGTATCCAAAGAATACGCCGATAGAGTTCAACCGCGCCCGGCGCAGTGGCCCGAATTGTTGGCCAGCGCGGCTGACCTGACGTGGTTTGGTTCCGTGGTAAGGCCACGCTCTCAGTCTTTCAGGCTTTTCGTGCTACCGCGGCAATGTTTCCCGCTGGCAACGAGCACGCCATCGCCGCCAATGGTTTCCACTTCGCGACCTTGATCAGACTTTCTTTTATATTTTGCGGAAGGGGAGCCAACTTCATCCAGTAGTGGATTGGGTAGCGATTCCAGACGGGCAAGACCCGGACATCAGTAAAGCCGGCCCGCTGTAACAATGCCCGGATTGTCTTTTCGGAAAATAGCTGAAGATGTTCGATGTCGAAGATCGGAGATTTGTCCCCCAACATCCGCGCCGAGAACGCTTCTAAATTGTGTGTGACCGTGACGAACAGTCCGCCGGTGTTCAATATGGAGTTCACGTCACGTGCCAATTCGCCCGGGTTCCATAGATGCTCCATGACCTGAAAGCAGGTGACCAGGTCGAACCGCTGTCCCTCAAAGTCCCGAGCTCGGAAAATGTCGTGGCGGATCAGGTTTCGAACATCAGGATTCGAACATGCAATTGGAGCGGCTGATGGCTCCATGCCGGTGATGTCATGGAACCCGAGTTGAACCAACTGCTCAAGAAAAGCCCCGTCGCCCGCTCCGATGTCCAGCGCTTTCTCGCGACTTCCGATGGACTTGAGTTGATCGGCGATCAACGTTGCATAGGTTTGGGCAGCGAATCGGGACTCCTGACTGCTGTCGAAAGCCGCCTCTTTATAGGCGTTCAGCCCGCTATCGGTTGAAACCGCCGGGTTTCCGTATAGGAGCCCACAACTCCCGCACTCCACCATTCTGGAATGCATGTATTCTGGGAGCTTTCTTGATGCGAATGCGAACTCCGTGAGCCTGCTTAGGTCCACATTGGATTCGACAATGACCTTGCCCTCCGCAGTACCGCCACACAGCGGGCACGAACGGGATTCCCAACTAAGGTTCATAGCGGGGATGAATCACGATCGTTTTCGCCGGCCCGGTGCGCTATGACGGTGTATCCGAGGCAATCATTTCCGCCTCGCCCAAGTAGCGAAACATTAGCGAGCACGGCAAAAACAATCAGAAGAGGGGAGAGGCAGACGCCCACGATTCGCATTAGCAACGTCAATACCGCGCTGGAGTTCTTTGTGGCTAGCAGGGGCAAGACGAGCGCCATGACTTTGTAGCACGCCACCGTTCCTGCATTTCCTCTGGCATAAACGTGAACGCCGGCAAATCCCGCTTCCCGCAATAAGTAATCCATGCTGGACGGCGTGAAGCGCCAGTAGTCATAAGGAATAAAGTGCCATCGAGCCGCGAAAGGGACACTGAGCAGTATGGTTCCTCCAACTCGCAAACTTCGCGAAGCTTCTGCCAGAAACTGTCTGGTATCCAGCACATGCTCCAGCGTCTCCGTACAGAGGATGAGGTCTACAGAAGCGCTCTCCACTGGCCACACGTCTCCGGCAAAGTAGCGAGTATTAGGTGCTTCATATCCGAAGTGGGGTTTTGCAGCCTCCGTATCGATTGCCATGTAGCTCGCATCAGGGTGGGCCAGAGGTCGATACGGCTGGGCACCAGATCCAACGTCCAAGACTCGTCCCCGAACATCCGGCAGCACTGCTGCAACATCTCGCCACACCGATCCAGCCTGAATGTCGAAGAATCGCCGTAAAGCGGCGGCGGCGCGTTCTAATAGGCCGCCTCCTGGATTAGTCAATAACGGCGGCCGCCATCTTTCAGGAGGAGTCTCCAGCATGTTCGTCCTCCTGCGCCAATAATTGCCGACATCGGACATTAGTTCATCTACTGTCTGCGTTTTTGCGCGGCGAGTCGGATCTCACCATCTCTGATAACACTACGGCGAATGAAGTGAGGACGCTGTTTCACCTCCTCGAAAATCTTAGCGAGATATTCGCCAACCACCCCGATTGCGAGCAGATTCAAAGATCCAAAGAAAAGAATCGAAAGCAAAACGGTGGTTATGCCTCTTGGCGTAAGGCTTGGGGCCACGAGTTTCAAAACAGCTTCGGCCACGATCAAAATCACTGAGACCCCGAAAAGAAACAAAGCAGCAGTCGTAAGCATAGTCAACGGAACATAGCTGAACGACAGAATTCCTTTCTTGGCCCAGCTGAGGTTCTTCCAGAAGCTATTAGTGGTAATGCCAAACATGCGCTCAGGCCGCTTGTAGTCAACTCCGACCTGGCGAAAACCAGCATATGCACGTACTCCGCGCAGAAAAAGGTCTCGTTCAGGGAACCGCAACATCGCGTCCACAACTCTTCTATCCAGCAAAGAACAGTCCCCGGCATCGTGCGGGATTTTAAGATAGGAAAAGTAATCGAAGGTCCGATAGAACAATTTGTAGGCGGCCTGCATGAACAGGGTCGCTTCGCGTTTCACCCTCCGGCCATAGACCACGTCATAACCTTCCCGCCATTTGGAAACAAAACTTTCCATGATTTCTGGTGGATCTTGCAAGTCACCATCAAATAATGCGCAGGAATTCTTTGAAGCCACCTCCATCCCACTCCTGAAAGCGGCCTGCGAGCCAAAGTTTCTGGAGTGCGAGATGCCCAGGACGCGGCGATCGTTTCGCGAGATGGCGCGGATTACTTCCTCGGAGTTATCGGGGCTGCAATCATTCACAAAGATGATTTCGTAATCGATATTCAGCTTCGTAAAGGTCTCTTTCAGCCGCCCGTACATGATGGGTATTGCCTGCTCATCTTTATAACAGGCAATGACAGCGGAGACGCTGTGCTTCGTATCGAGCCCAAACTTCTTGGAGGATTGCCAATAGCGCTCCTTGTCCGCAACCGTTCGGTACCATTCAACCGTAAGAGCTAACCCGTCACGGACCGATGTTCGCGCCCGCCAGCCTAAGCGTTCCGATATTTTGCTTGCGTCCGAGTACCAATCCAAGAGGTCCCACTCGCGGTTCGGCATCGTGTAACGCGGCTCTTCCTTAATTCCAAACAGATCGCGCGCAATGACACTCAGATCTCCGATTGTGGTCTTGGTGCCAGTGCCAACATTGAATGACTCTCCAAAGTCCCTATCATCGATGTCACCAGCAATGGTGACGAACGCGTCGGTTACATCGTCGATGTAAATGAAATCACGCGAGACTCGCGGATCGACCAGTTCAGGGTAGTCACCCGCAAGTCCGGCACGGATGAGATTCGGAACTAGGCGCGATGAGTCTTCCAGAGGACCATATGCCGAGTAAAGCCGCAGGTTGACGCAAGGCAGCTTCCGTTTCTTACCGAAAAAGTGAAGCAGGTTGGCAGTTGCCGCTTTCGATACGGCATAGTGGCTATTCGGGAACGTTGGCGAGTTCTCTCGCGGACCCGAGGCATTATCTCCGTATTCGGACGAGCTGCCCGCGTGGACGTAGCAGGCAATGGTTCGACGTTCAAGGCGGCTCAGTAAGCGGCCGATCAGATTGAAGTTGGTCTCGTAAATCAAGCCTGCATCGGTCTCAAAGGAATATCCACCATAGCCCACACAGTCGAAAACTGTACGTGGCTTGACCCTATCCAGCATTGCGTCGAGGTTCGAATCTACGAGGAGGTCGGAGACGATTATGTTCTCGCCGCGCAGGTCATCCAGTCGCCATGCGGGCAATCGGCTTGCAGTACCGTAGACATCGTCGCGATAACGCGAGAGGGTCCGGAACAGGTTTGCCCCGATGAATCCGCTTGCCCCAAGAACCAGTATCGGGCCTTGGAGGCGCTTGATTTTCCCTTCGAGGCTCAGATTTTCAGGACTCCGAGATGGCATCAGTCTGACGGTCATTCCTTACAGATTGAAGCAATAATGGCGTCCGGCTCCAAACCGCTCTCTGCGCGATGAAAGCGTTGCGAACCGTACAATCCGGACACGTAGCCACGCGCGTAGTAGTGAGAGAAGCGACGAGGAACAAGCCCCATCGAAGCTAACCAGTAGGACAAAATCTGTCCCAATCCACCTGCGGCCGTGTGCTCCTCAACAACCACCAGGTGCTGCGATCTTCTGATGCTCTCCAGCAGGGCCTCGGGTAAAGCCGGCAGCGGCAATTCGCTAAGCAACCAGAGGCCAGGCCGAGAAGCCTGGGACAACCCAGAGGCCGCACCAAGCAGGCCACCTGCCAGCGGTCCTATGACGACCAACGTCGGTCCATCACCCGGGATGAGCGAGCGCCACGAGCAATATGCTGGGACGGTAAATTCCGCGGGCCGCTCACTCAAGCCGAGTCGCAAGTAAGCTGGAGCATCAACCTGCATCAACAAAGGTACCATTGCATTGACATCTTCATCAAAGGCGGGGACATAGACCCGTAACTTTGGGAGCGTCAGAAGGCATCCGTAATCCTCCAGCGCGTGATGGGTGTTTCCCATTACCCCGTATCCATAGCCGCCGCCATTACCAACTAATACCACCGGAAGATTGTGCGCACAGACGTCATTGCGAATTTGTTCGAATGGGCGAGCATAAAGGAATGGAGCGATGCTATAGACCCAGGGCCGCAGTTCCAGCTTCGCCAATCCCGCGGCAACGGACACCATGTTCTGTTCCGCAACCCCCGCATTGATGAAGCGCTCCTTTAGCGCGTCCCGCAAGGGCTCCAACGCCATAAATCCGAGATCGCCGGTCAGAAATACCAGCCTCGAATCCACCGCCTGCCCAACTAGCGATCTGCAGAAGGCGTCACGCACGCTTGTTGCACCTCGGTACGGGCCTGCTCATATTGTTGCGCGTTCAGAGGCAGGTAGTGCGACTCCAATCGGTTTTCCATAAAGGAGACTCCGCAGCCCTTTATCGTTCTTGCGACAACAGCAAGCGGACGGGAATGACATTGGTTCATGGCGGTATGGATCTCTTGCATTGCGTGCCCGTCAACCTCGAGCACATCCACTCCGAAAGCGCGGAATTTCTCTGACATTGGCTCCAGGTTGGCGACTTCGCGCGTTGTTCCAAAACCCTGCAAACCATTGCAATCTATGATGAGAACCAAGTTGTCTAGCTTGTGGTGCGTCAGAAAGATCAGAGCTTCCCAGCACGAGCCCTCGTTCCACTCTCCATCGGAAGTCAGGCAAAAAACCCTCCCAGGTTCGCCTTTGAGTTTCTTGCCCAGCGCGAGTCCACACGCAAGGCCAAGTCCATGCCCGAGGCTGCCCGTAGCGAAAATAACCTCCGGAATACCGACCGCAGGTGGATGCCCCGAAAGGCGTGTGCCGTCCTTATGGAACTGCCGCAGGTCGTCGTCGGTCAGGGCTCCCATGGACCAAAGAGCCACATACAAAGCACCGGCACCATGACCCTTCGACAGCACAAACAGGTCGTCTTTGCGCAAAATAAAATGATACAAACAAAGGAGAATATCGAGGGCGGAAAGATTCCCTCCCAGGTGCCCGACCCCGCTCTCGTAATGCATTTGGAGCAACCGAAGTTTTGCCTTACGGACCAGATCGCCAGTGGAAGTGACCTCTGTCTTCGCCAATCCTGAATTTGTCATGCAGCCTTGTTTCGCACGGGACACCACGTACTTATTGGCATTGTTTCAGACGCAAGACGCAACTCTCGCCGTTTGTACGTTTTCAGATATGGCACAAAACTGTATCATCGATTGGTCGGTTTGTACCATATGCAAACGCAGAACAGTAACGGCCCGTTGTTGCAGCCACGGTCGTATCCCAGCCTACTCACTCTGGTCATTCCCATGTGCAACGAGGCATCGGTTGTGCCTCATCTCCGCAGTGTCCTCAATGAGTTTATGACCGAAGTAAAAGGCGAGACGGAGGTCGTGCTTGTCAATGATGGCAGCATCGATTCGACCTTGGCCCAGATCGCAGCGTGGGCCTATGAAGATCCACGCATCAAGGTGGTCAATTTGTCGCGCAATTTCGGCCATCAGAGCGCGTCCACGGCCGGCCTGGACTACGCTTCGGGAGACGCAATTGTACTGCTGGATGCCGACCTGCAGGACCCTGTTGGGGTGATCCACCAGATGATCGCCCGCTACAGCGAGGGCTACGATGTCGTTTACGGGCAGCGCATAACCAGACAAGGAGAGGGGATATTCAAACGGCTGTCAGCGTGGATCTTCTATCGATTGATGCGCAACCTGGTCTACAAAGATCTCCCGCTGGATGCGGGTGACTTCCGGTTGATTTCGCGGAATTGCCTCGACGGCTTGCAACAACTGCGCGAAACCCATCGCTTCCTGCGGGGCATGGTCGCCTGGGTAGGTTACCCTCAAATAGCGGTGCCGTACGAACGGGCCGCCCGAGTGGCGGGTGAATCCAAGTATCCCGTGCGCAGAATGATCACGTTTGCCTGGACTGCAGCCACCTCATTTTCTGCTTTGCCGTTGAAAGTTAGCGTCTGGTTGGGTGTGATCGTAACCATCTTCGGGTTGGAGGAGGCGATTCGCGCGAGTCTGGCTCATATCTTTCACTGGTATGCGGTGCCTGGGTGGTCTTCCCTGACGGTCTTGGTCAGTGTGCTCGGAGGTGCTACGCTGATGAGCATCGGCATCCTCGGAGAGTATGTCGGCAAAATTTACGAACAAGCAAAGAATAGGCCGCTTTATCTTGTATCCCGCACGTTCAATATTGTTGAACCTCACAAACATCAGGACGGCACCGAGTTTATGACACGGAGCGAGTACCGGTGAGCCAGCCTGAATTCGACCGCTATTCGGGATCCTATGAAGAGTTGCTTAAAGACCCTATTCGGGACCGTTTTACCGGGGCCGGATCACAGTTCTTCCACGTGCGGAAGCGTGATCTCATTCGCGAACACTTCAGCAGTCTGGGTATCAACACACGAGCACTGCGCTATTTGGATGTAGGCTGCGGCAAGGGCGAGCTCCTGTCGCTCCTGCGCGATGACTTCCACGAAGTTTCCGGCTGCGATCCTTCTCCCGGTATGTTGAGTTCCAGTGAAGGGGTGGAGACCCGAGTCCAGGAGAATCCCGGCAAGATACCGTTTGATGATGGCATCTTCGACTTCGTCACAGCCGTCTGCGTTTATCACCACGTTCCGTCGTCGTCGCGGTTGGTGCTGACGCGCGAAGCTAATCGGGTTCTGAAGCCCAAAGGCGTATTCGCGATCATCGAACACAATCCCTACAATCCGGTGACGCGGTTGATCGTCAGGCGAACGCCCGTCGACGCAGATGCGGTGCTGCTGAAGGCCGCCGAGGCCCGCGAATGGATGCGGGCGGCCGAATTTACCTGCGATGTACCACGATATTTTCTTTACTTTCCAGAAACGATCTACCGGCGGACCGGCGACCGGCTGGAGCATCTGTTACGGGGCGTGCCTCTGGGCGGGCAGTATGCAGTCTTTGGCACCAAGGAGAGTTCGTGACCGATGTAATTGAACGCGTGCGCCCGATCCTGGATCTTCCCTTCTTTTACGAGTTCTATAACTCGCTGATCGGCGCCAACCGCCGCAGCCGAGTACTCGTGAATGAGTACATTAGGCCGAAGCCGCATGATCGTATTCTGGATATCGGTTGCGGTCCGGGCAATATGCTGCCGTTTCTTCCGGATTGCCAATATCTCGGCGTGGATGCTAACCCGACGTGTATTGCTTTTGCACGACAGCGTTACAGTAACCGTGGCGAGTTTATCTGTGAACGGGTAAGCCGCCATTCTGTGAAGGAGTTCGCTGCTTTCGACATTGTTCTTGCTCTGGGACTCGTACATCATCTGGACGCCCAGGAAGCGAGAGGTCTTTTTAGACTCGGGTATATGGCCTTGAGGCCGGGCGGGAGGATGATCACTAACGATGGCTGTTATGTGCCTGGTCAGTCACAGACCAAGAGGTTTCTCCTGTCTCGCGACCGCGGAAGATATGTTCGAACAGAGAATCAATATCTGGAACTCGCGCGTGAGTCTTTCGATGAGGTCAGATCAAACATTCGCGAAGATGTCCTGCGCATACCTTACACACATCTCATCCTGGAGTGCGTCCGTGGAACTGCGGACACGCCTCAAGGTTCTATCTGAGGCCTCCGGAGGTTCGTAAAAGCCAGGCATTTTGCAGATCCGCAAAGCCATCGCAATTTCTTGCAAGCTAGTGCCGACTGTCAGTACAACAGGCAGTGCTAGACTGTGCCGTAGCAATCAGACGCATGTACAAAAATACACAATCGAGGTCGAGGTTCGTCCCCTACGTCTTTCTTCTGCTGACGGTTTCTGTGAGCACCTTATTGCTCGCAGCCAGGATCCGCGCGGCGTTCGATCCTGCCGACGATCCTGTGGAGGCGCACGCAGCCGAGCGGGTGCTCCATGGGGAGCGGCAACACGTTGATTTTCACGATGTCTACACCGGCGGCCTTAGTTACCTGGACGCGGCATCATTCAAGATGTTCGGAACCAACCTGCTGGCGCCGCGGATTATGCTTCTGCTCTTCTTCACGCCAGCTGTAGCTGCCATCTGGTATATCGCCTTCATGATGCTGGGCCCCCCCGCAGCATTCGTGGTCACGCTCCTTGCGGCTGTTTGGAGCGTGCCTCTATATCCGAGTCCGATTGCCTCCTGGTACATGCTCTTTTTCGCTATCTTCACCACTGCTGCATTATTCTGCTACGTCGAGACCCACCATCGGCGATGGATATTCGCCGCCGGCGTGTTCGCCGGCATAGCCATTCTTTTCAAGGTCACAGGTCTTTATACCGTGGCTGGGGGAATGTTGTTTCTTCTCTTTGACGAACAGTCCAACCAGGCAGCGGACGGAAAAGCCCGCGTGTCAGCATTCTCCGTGGTTGTCACTGCACTGCTATTACTTTTTTGCTGCGTATTAGGCCTTCTGGTTCGCGGCCACCCCGGGTCGGCTGAGTACTACCATTTTGTACTGCCTGGTGCAGTCCTCTCAGGCTTGTTGATCTATCGCGAGTGGCAGTCCCGACATTCTCCAAGTGTCGGCCGCGTCCGGGCACTCGCGGGCCGCATGCTGCCATTCCTGGCTGGGCTGTTCATACCGGTAGCCGCCTTTCTTGCGCCATACATAGCCGCGGGGCAAGTCAGACTCTTGATCCAAGATGTGTTCGTCGCACCACTTGCGCGGGTGCATTCCGCGTATTGGGCTCCCATTAATCCGAGCGCCGTGCTCCTGAGCCTTCCGGTATTCGGGCTTGTGGCGTTGGACGCCAGGCTTCGGGGCCAGAAAGATCGCCAAATCGCTATGGCAATTTCTTGCCTCGGATGCGTGGCGGCGATATATTTGTCGCTGAGATTTCCTTACTTTGCCGGTTTGACATGGCTATCCGCGGCTGCGTCTATTCCTTTGCTTTCTGTGGTTGCGGTTGTCTTGCTCACGCGAACCAGGTCAGGAGACAAGAGGACATCGCGGTTGCTGTTACTTGTCGCCATGATCGCGATATGCAGCCTGAATCAGTATCCCTTTTCCGCGCCGATTTATTTCTGCTATGTCGCACCCCTGTTGATCCTCGCCATGGCGGCGTTGGTCGTAATCCGGCCACATCCCGGGCCACACATCGTCGCCCCGGTAGCCGTGTTTTTCCTAGTTTTCGCGGTGGCTGTCCTGATGCCAAATCAGATCTACAGCAAGGGTTTGACATTGCATCCAGATGTCCAGAAAGCGTTTTCGATACCACGAGCGAGCGGAGTCCGGGGCTCTATCGATGTGGTTGAGCGGTATGAGCGGGTCTGTGATGAAATTGCAGCCCACGGCGGCTCTGTCAGCATCTACGCCGGACCGGATTCATCCGGGTTGTACTTCCTGGCCGACCGGAAAAATCCGACCCCGATACTTTTTGACTTTCTGGCCGGTGAGGATGACCGGCCCGATCGGATACTGGCGAATGTTGACCGGGCTAGGGTGAGTGTTGTGGTGATCAATCATGCCATTCACATACCCTCTGACCCGATGTCTCCCGAGTTGCTGGCCGCACTTCGGTCACGGTTTCCTCAATCAAAGACAATCGACAATTTTGAAATTCGCTGGAAATAAGCGTGACAAGGCGAAACGGGGCCCGCGGTGTTCCCAAGCATCGCAGCCCTTAGACGGAGGACGTCGAATCGTAGTGCGGTGGAGCCGGCTTCGAGCGATCTCCGAGGAAGGAGTCTCAAATTTCCCTATACTCCCAACGGAGAACCCAAGACCCGACGCCGCAATACAGCTGAGAGCACATAGAAACAGAGGGCGATAATGAGCAAGTTCTTGAACCCTACCAGCAACGACAGGTTTTCAGAAAGGCCACCCAGAATTGCCCCGGCGATGTTCGAACCAAAATCTACGTCGGGTTGAATACTGTCCCGGAACGAAGCGCCGAAGATGATTCCGGCGAAAAAGATCGGAACGAAAATCACCGCGCAGGACACCGCCACCTTTCCGGGTCCCGGGAGTGCCAGGAACCGGTTCATCGGTACCAGGATGTTAACTACCAGAGCGACAGAGAGAAGTACATAGTATGGCCAAAGTTTTTGCGGTTTGGCGAGCAGCACAAAAACATTGCTCGCGAGGATCATCACCAGAATGGCAGAAAATACCACTGAATTAACAAGCCATGTAGACCCAAATAACAAGGCCATATGCACGACGCCCTTTGTCTCAAGCAGCATGAATCCCGCACCCAGAAAAAACATTTGCCAATTCGGGCGTACTTGGCGCACAGGCGCACAGGCATACAGGAGTGCTAGTGAGAGCACGGCGATCAAAGCCATGCTCCGCAGATTCAATGCGGGTATTCTTGCATCGCGTAGGTAGAGGAACGGCCAATCGTCAGCGGCAAGCCGGGTAATGCCAACGGTATCCACGGAGGCTGGGCCAATCCGGAGCCAGTCTGAAGTGCTCGAGCCCCCTGCCGTGGGTGGTTGCGAGCCGAAACCGTTCACCTGCTGGTTCAGCACCGGCCTTTTGTTCAGCCAGAAGGACTCCCGCAGCTCGAATTGCTTGGTTATGGCTGTCAAGGTCGGCGCGTCGTGGCCTGCCAGTAGAAAAGTGATTCTGTTGGTCTGGGGATCCATGGGCCGGATCGACTCGACATAGGGAAGGGAAATCACCAGAGGTCTGGTGCCAAAAGCTTCTTCGGCCATCTTATCAATCCGGCCTACAATCCATCCCTGTCGAAAAAAGTTGTATGCAGCAAACACGCCATTCGGTTTAAGCCTTGCGGCAATATCGTCAAACGCCTGCCTGGTGAATAAGAAGCTCTCCAGGCGAATGCTGGAATATCCCGAATGCAGCACGAGGGAATCAACCAGAGCAAAAATCACCAAGTCATACTTGCGGGAGGTCGTGCGAAGGAAACTGCGTCCATCGTCAATGTGTACACTTACCCGGTCATCAGCGTAAGGGCGATTGGGATGGTGAGCCCTGCCAAGCTCGAAGATCTGAGGATCAATCTCCACTGCATCGACGTGTTTGGCGCCGTTTTCCAGAGCTGCTGCAACATCATTACCTGACCCTGCTCCGATGATCAGAATGTCTTCAAAAGGCTTGCCGCCTGCATCGCGGTTCAGTAAGTATGGCAGTTCGTATGCGCAACCCTCGTCCTCAACCCGCACCATGGCCTGATGGTTAATGTTGTTTGTATCGATCACCCTTTGCTGTGGCGAGTACGCAATCTTGTAATAGGGCGACCACATCAAAACCCGGAGGGGGGATTTCGTGTAACTGCCAAAGCCTACGAGAAAAAGTATGGCGACGACGCCCAACAGTTGCAGGTAGCTCCACGACTTTAGGAAGTACAACCAGAGGATTAGAGCAACTGCGAACCAAGTTAAGGGCGTGGTCCTGAAGTAGGAAGCCAAGGCAAAAGCTACGATGCCGAGCAGACTCCCGCCGATGTTGCTGATATATGCGACCAAACGGTCGGGCGCTTCGTCGAAGGCAAGTCCCATCACCTGCCCGATTCCAACAAAGGCCAAAGCGATCAATATGAAATAGATACTCGCTAATACATCAATGGGTAAGACAAATCCCGAGAAACTGAGGTATTCGGTTCCGAAATACACTTGCTGGGGTGAGGATCCCTGTCCGCCGACATCAGCGGCAACTCTCCCCACGCTAGCAAAACAAGATGCCACCACGGCCATCAACACCAGCGGGATAACCGTTCTTGCCTGGTTCTGGCGGCTCGATGCAGCCAGGCATCCCGCCGAAATGCCTAGAAATGTCGCGAGAAGGACAATGTTGGTAAAAAAAGTCAGGTTGGGCACCATACTCCCAAACCAGCGTATACAGGCCAGCTCCAAGAACAGAATAAGGAAACTGATCAGGAACAGATCGACGTAAATGTGTGCTCGCCTATTTCCCGACTGGTCCAAGTTTTCTAAACCTGTCATGCAGCCTCGCTGAATGTCCGATTGGTTCGAAGCGCACTCTCATTTGGAATTTCCGCCTTAGTTACTAACAGGCCCACACTATAACACCAGTGATTTCAGCTGCCCGTCACATCCAGTGCGAATTGTATGGAACGGGATGCACCCGCCGCGTGGGCGCCCTCTAACTCTATGCCGGGCGCCGCCGGGCTCATTGAAGCTATCCGGTCTAGGACAGCGAGCCTTCTGAACTGATCTATTTCAAGGTCTATGAGAGCCAGATCCCGGTCATCGAGCAGGTCAGCTCTTTCTTCACCTACCGCTGAAACTCCGCCTTGGGCATCTGCCGAGCCTTGTGCAACCAGGTTGCACTTTCGAAGCGCTGACCCTGTTGGCGCGCAAGTTTCGCCAACTTCAATCCCTTGGTCCATCCCACCTGTTTCAGCTCCTTCCTCCCCTGGGGTGGAAGCTGTTCGTGGATCGACATCAGGTAATACGCTTTCCTTCTGGACTACGGGAACCGGCGCTCCAGGAACTCATCGAACGATTTCAGGTTCTCCAGCCGCCAGTACTGGCCGGCCCGCACTTCGCACAGGTATTTGCCCAGTTCCACGAACCTGGTATCGCGCTCGTTCTCATACGTGCCTCCCAGGCCAGGATCGCGTCGATCCTGCTCAACACCAACTCGGCCCGACGGCGATTCAGCTTGGGTGGCATGGGCGGATTCTTAGTAAGCAAGTCGTCAAACAGACCAAGATCGACTCCCGGCTTGCGGATCAGCCCAGCCTCGACTAGATCGCGCTGATCGAGACAAAACCCGAGGAACGGGCAGGTGGTACACGGGTTCTGGGGGAAGCGAATGCCGCTGTGCGGCAGGAACAGTCCCGACTCGATCCTGCGGACCGTGTCGTCGACCAGGGTCTCGAACTCCTGGCGCTGCTGGTCGGTGATGGTGGCCCGCAGGTACTGGACTTCCACCGTGCGCTTGCGCACGAAGACGACCTGGGCAACTTCGTTGATCCCGGTCATCCAGGAATAGCAAACCAGCTGGGGATCAAGCGCCGCAAATGCCGTTTGGTCCCTCGTTCAGTTCGCCAACAGCATCGACGAAGGCGACAAAGCTGTTGCTAGAACTCAGCGTGCGCGTGAAGCGGATCTGTTGATGGCTGTGCGGCCGGTGAATCTGGACCGGAAATCGCTGTCGACAATCCATTCAAGGCGCGTGCTGGCATCCTGCCGCGTGACTTCGGCAGTATAGATCAGGGGCAGTTGCCGCAACCACCTGACACCGTAACCTCCCGCTTCGAGTGCCTTCGCGTCGTTAATGGCGGCGGAAGCAACTCGTTCCTCGCGGTCGTGGAAAACGTCGATGTCGCCGGAATAGCGGGCCGCATCACGGTTCAACGGGGTTGCTCCCGCGACGTAACTTTCCGGGTCCCGGTGTGCCGCCAGCAGCCGGAGAACCTCGGTTTGAATCCTAGAGAGTGGCACGGCAGGCCTGCTCGATCTGTTCCGCCAGACGCCGCGCTTCGCGGTCGCCCTCGATGCGCAGGGCACGCGCCACCACGAGGGCGTCCTCTTGCGTCGGTGCGTCAAGCAAGCGCTTATTCCAGAGAGCCTGGGTTCCGTATTCCGCAAAGGCCCGACGGTAAAGGCTTATGAAACTCGCCGCTTCTGTTGTCTGGTCGTTCATCGTGCCTGACTCTGGGCGACTTGTCCATGCGTTCCGGTTGTAGCATGGAGCCTCCACTTGTGCAACAGACATGCAGTTGTAAAGCGGTACGTAGTCAGGATGACGACGATGCTCCCATCCGCGAGGCGCCGGAAACGACCTAGCCAATCAAGCTTCAGCCCCCACCGATCCATCGCGCCGGTCGGTTCGTCGAAAATCAGTATAGGGGTCGCCGCAGGAATGCTCGCGCCAAGGTAATGCGCTGGCATCCTCTACGCTCAGCTCTGCGCCATCGGCGAACCATCGTTCGGAGACACTCAGTCGCGAGATCAGTTGTGGCAGCCGAAGTCGTAACGGCTAAGAGCTTCGATGGACCTGTTCGTGGCAGTGAGCACACAGTGTAATCAAATTCTGTTCCTCATCGCCGCCCGAGTGGCTACGGAACTTGATATGGTGGACCTGGAGGTTTTGCATACTGCCGCAGAACTGGCATCGCCAGCCGTCGCGCTCCAGCACATGCCGATACAGTTCGCGATAGTTCGTCGAATCAAGCCGGAGTCGTGGGCTCTTGAGGCGGATGGCGTTCATGAAGCTTTTTGTTTGAGCCCCGACAGAAAAGTCTCCTGTTGTGGACTGGGCAGAAAATTGTAGTAACGGGAGATGGATTGCAGCAGGATCTCGGGATTGCCGCCGTCGATCGCGGCACCCGCGAGGAAGTCCGCGCAGATCATCTCCAGGCAGTAGCCTCGAGACTTGTCGGACCCGAGCATCAAGGCTGCGGTCTCAATCGCCTGCTCGATAACTGGGATCTGGCTCTTATAGACCTTGAAATAAATCAGCTCCGAAGGTTCGCTGTCCTTGCCCGTCAGCTCTTTCTCAACTTCCCTCTGGAATTCTGTGGTGGGCATGTGCCGGGCTTTGTGCAACCATATTGCACTTTCGAAGCGCTGACCCTGCTGCCGCGCCAGTTTGGCCAACTCCAGCCCCTTCGTCCATCCGACTTCTTTCAGTTCCTTCCGCACCTGGGGTGGAAGCTGTTCGTGAATCGACATCAGGTAGTAGGCCTTCCTTCTGGACTCCGGGAACCGCCGCTCCAGAAACTCATCGAACGACTTCAGATTCTCCAGCCGCCAGTACTGGCCGGCGCGCACTTCGCACAGGTACTTGCCCAATTCCACGAACCTGGTATCGCGCTCGTTCTCGTGCCGTGCCTCCCAGGCCAGGATCGCGTCGATCCTGCTCAACACCAACTCAGCGCGGCGGCGATTCAGCTTCGGCGGCATAGGCGGATTCTTAGTAAGCAAGTTCGTCAAACAGACCAAGATCGACTCCCGGCTTGCGAATAAGCCCGGCCTCCACCAGATCTCGCTGGTCGAGACAGAGGCCGAGGAAGGGACAGGTGGTACATGGGTTCTGGGGGAAGCGAATGCCGCTGTGCGGCAGGAACAGTCCGGATTCAATCCTGCGGACCGTGTCGTCGACCAGGGTTTCGAACTCCTGCCGCTGTTGGTCGGTGATGGTGGCTCGCAGGTACTGGACTTCAACTGTGCGCTTACGCACGAAAACGACCTGGGCGACGTCATTGATCCCGGTCATCCAGGAGTAGCAGACT
>Ga0181523_10000504_pt1 | contig 44243 bp, 41 predicted proteins | sample PEATcosm2014_Bin_43_FD_119752 | JGI IMG/M metagenome (GOLD analysis project Ga0181523, IMG submission 119752) | Peatland microbial communities from MTU Mesocosm Facility, Houghton, MI, USA - PEATcosm2014_Bin05_30_metaG | ecosystem: Environmental > Terrestrial > Soil > Wetlands > Peat | place... | reverse complement strand
GCAGGAGGCGAAAGACTCGGAAGCATTGGCGGCGCGGCATGACCAACTGGCGAAGGGCATTGTGCCCGCTAGTGGTTTGGTTGCGACAGCAGCCCAGAAGTAGAATAGTGAAGCGGAGTAGTAGTGAAGCGGAGTAGTAAAGAGCGGAACGGGGTGGCCCGAAGGTCTGCGGTCGCCCCGTTCCGCTGATTGTTTAATAGAAACGCGGCCGGGAAATCACGCTCCCGAGCCGGGCGCACTCGGATCGGTTTCGGCCTGATCGCAAAAGCGGTATCCGACCCAAGGCTCGGTCAGGATATATTTTGGCTGGGCGGGGTCGTTCTCAATCTTCTTGCGCAGCGTCCTCACATACGCCCTCAAATACTCCAGCTCTTCCCCATACTCCGGCCCCCAGATCGTCCGCAACAGCTTGGCATGGGTAAGAGGCATGCCTTGGTTTCTCATCAACAGTGCGAGCAAGTCGAACTCTGTCGGCGTGAGATGGACCAATTCGCCCGAACGCCGCAACAGACGCCTGTCGAAATCAATCTCCAAGTCGCCGGCCTGCAACACCGTGGTCATATCCTGTGGCGCCACACGCCGAAGGACTGCACGCAGCCGGGCCACCAATTCACCGAAGCGGAAAGGCTTAGTGACGTAGTCGTCCGCACCCGCCTCCAAGGCCTGCACCATGTCGTGCTCCGCATCCCGCACCGTTACCATCACGATCCCAAGGTGAGGCATAAGTGCGCGGATCCGCCGGCAAGCTTCTATCCCGCCCATTCCCGGCATGTTGATGTCCAACAGCAACATGTCAAACGGACGCTGCCGGACGACGGCGATCGCCTGCTCTCCGCTGCCCGCCTCCTCGACCGAAAACCCGCGGGCGGTCAACGACGTGTGTAACACCCTGCGAAAAGGAGGTTCGTCATCGACCACTAAGATACTAGGCTTCTCTGCCATGACCTGACTCACCTTGTAAGACGGGTATAGTGAAGCAGAACGCTGTCCCTTCGCCGCTTTCCCGCGAGCCGTCCAGAGCGAGCGAGCCGCCGTGCGCGATAGCGATTTTTCTGGCGACATACAGGCCCAGCCCCGAGCCAAGCACCAGCCTTCTTGCTTCCACGCCACGATAGAAACGGTCGAATATTTTCGCCTGTTCACTCGCTGGAATAGTAGCGCCGCTATTCCATACGCGAATCGCCACCGAGTCGTCTGCGCATTCGACAGAAACCGTGATGTCGGAATCCGGCCGAGAGTACTTACAGGCATTGTCCAGCAACTGAACGAGACCGAGCCAAAGCAGTTCCCGATCACCGTTCACGTTCACTTTGGCACTCCCGATTAGCTTTAAGCGCCGGTCCGGCCACCTTCGCGAGTATTGCGCAACCACCGACCTGACCACATCGGCAATGTCGGTCAGTTCCATCTGCGGTTTGACTTCCTCTCGATCGAGCCGCGCTATTCGCAGCAACCGCGAGGTCAATTGCGACAAATGAGACGCCTCCGACTCGACCGCACGCATCAGCTCCACTTGTTCCGGCAGCAGTGGGCCCACTTCTCCGAGCCCGCCCGCCGCCGCCAGGATAGTGGCCAGCGGCGTTTTGAACTCGTGGGCCAAGGCGTCGAGTACTGCTCCGCGGAACACCTCCGTCTCCGCCGCTGCGGCAGCCTGGCCCGCCCTCCGGAATGCGTGGGATCGTTCCATCATAACCGCCGCCAGGGCAGCCAAAGGCGCAGCCGTCAATTCAATGTCGCGCAGCCCCTCGAAACCTATGGCGCCGGCTGGCCCGTCTCGCCCGGGAAGCACCCGGACCGCGATGCCAAGGGTCGCATCTTGGAACTCTTGCCGCGCAATGTATCCTGCCCGCGTCTTCTCCTCGAGATGGTCCTGCGATTCTCCTTCCAGGAAAAGTTGCGCCGTGTCGGCGTCGAAGAAACACACCGCCCGTAAGCTGAACTCGGACTTGAATTGTTTCAGCAGGTCCGGCCCCACCGCCGTGTCTGGTTCCGACGCGAGTAACCGGTGCGCGAGTTTATACAATCGCGTGGTCTCCTCGCGCTGAAGTGTTTCGGAATCTGCCGCCACGCGCGCTCGCGAGGTCAGGCGGGTTATGACCAGCCCGGCAATCAAGAAAGAAATCAGCGCCACCGTGTCCGACGCGTCGCTAACCGTCAGGGAAAAAATCGGCGGAATGAAGAAGTAGTCCAGACAAAGAGCCGAAACGACGGAAACGACAGCCGACGAAAGGAAATCCCCGGAGAGCGATTGCAGCACCACCATGATCAGGTAACAAAGGCTTGCCGTCTCGAAGCCCACTCGAAACGCAAAACAAACGAAGGTCAGAACTCCCACGACAAAGATTGCTGGCACAGCCCGCAGCACTGACCAGCCGATTCCAACTCGCTTCGTCGTCTGAATCAATGGGTGTTTGCCTCCATGCGAGGGCATGGCGCAACCGCTAGTCCCATGCCCATCTTGCTCCCGAGCCTACCATCCCCACGGTACGTTGGGATTGATTTTCACGCAATTCTATGCAACTTTTGCCCTCCCCTCACGAATGCCTGTCCATGCGGCCCGCACCAATGAATTCGGCATGTCGTTGACACACCCCTAAGGAAGAACTGCTTGGAGCGAGGATTTTCCCCGGACCCCAGGAGAGGTTAGTTGTTATGTCACGTCAGCAATTGGGGTTTCCGGACGCGCTCAGCAAGAGAGGCGCGTGACTTTTTCGGAGTGGACGCCACCTGATAAAGATCGTGGACTGATAGGGCAGAGGAGATGCGAGCGGGTGAGTGAAGAGAAGAGGCGGGAGATGATCGGGTTGGTGCGGCGGGCGCCGCAGCCGAAGCGGGCAACGATTCGCAGAGCTAGTCCTAGTCCGCTAGAGCCAAGTTCCTTGGCCACGTCGACGAATGCGGCCGAATAGCCGCCGTATCGGAAGCGGCGACAGCGGTAGTCGGCGGCGGACACGAACCGTGTGCTATGACTCCTGGTCGATTCCGGAAGAGCTGGACCAGCGATCGTGACAGTGAAAGTGACAATAACAACGCCGGCGCCAACAGAGCGGAATTAGTCCCCAGGAGCGCCACTGGCTGGCGGTCCCAATATCGGGCTCGCCGGCCAGGTTCGATAGGGCAAAGCCGGCCTAGCCGCCGGCGTTGGGACTTCCTGCCGCACATCGCACAGGTTTGGGCTCGCGATCGGTCTTAACGGCGCGTTCTCCATGCTTCCGGCCTGATCTGAACCGGCATAGGTGAATTGCGGTACGATCTGCTGGAGATGGGCGAGGATGGAGGCGCGCTTGCCAAGCGACACCGCGACATAGAGTTCGTCAAGGCCACGCTTCAACGCCGGCCAGGCGAGCCGGACACTTTCGGTACAGGCTATCTTTTCACAGGCGCTGGGCAAGACCCGCTCATCGGGATAGAAGAGTTCTTCGAAAAGCTTCTCGCCCGGACGGAGGCCAATGAACTTAAACTCCTGACGGGATTTCCCGGAGAGGCGAACCAGAGTTTTCGCCAGGTCCGCGACCCGCACCGGTTTTCCCATATCGAGCACCAGGATGTCGCGGTGCCGGCCGATCGCGAAGGCCTGCAATACCAGGCTGACGGCCTCGGAAATGGTCATAAAGAATCGGGTTATTTCCGGGTGCGTGATGGTGATGGGCTGGTTCTTACGAATCTGTTCCTGGAACAGCGGAATCACGCTGCCGTTCGATCCGAGGACATTGCCGAAGCGGACCGACACGCAGCGCATCCGTTGCCCCGGCCAGGCGGCGAGAATCAATTCTCCCACCCGCTTGGTGCAGCCCATAACGTTCGCCGGGTTCACTGCTTTGTCGGACGAAATCATCACAAACGTCGAGCAGTTGGAACTCTCCGCCACGTTCAACAATGCCAGCAGGCCGAAGACGTTATTGCTGACCGCTTCGTCCACATTGGATTCCATAACGGGAACGTGCTTGTACGCGGCGGCATGGAAAACGATCTCGACCCCGTAGCTCAGGAATATTCTGCGCATGCGCTCCGGGTTCGAGAAGTCGGCGACACAGAATACGTTGCGTTCGGTGTTGCTGTTGTCGCCGTCGTCTTGGGCAAGCTGATGCTGCAAGTAAAAGATACCGTTTTCATTCTGGTCGAGACACACGAGCAGTTTGGGTTTGTAGGTCCTGATTTGCCGGCATAGTTCGGAGCCAATGGATCCCGCGGCGCCGGTGACCATGACCACGCGGTCCCGAATATGCTCGCGCACCGATTCCAGATCGAGGTCGACGGGGATGCGTCCCAGCAAATCCGTGAGGGAAACTTCTCGAACCTGCTGCAGGGTCACTCGACCGGCGATCAATTCCGTTATTGCCGGGACGGTTCGGAAGGCGGTGCCCGCCTCCTTGCAGACGGCCACCAGGCGGCGCATCTCGGCCTGAGTAGCTGAGGGAATCGCAATCAGGACTTCGTCAATTCTTTGCTGGCCGCCCACTTTCGCCAGTGCATCGACCGGCCCAAGCACAGGCACGCCCAGAACTCGCAGTCCTTTCTTCAGGGGATTGTCATCGACACAGCCGATCACCTTATAGCCGGTCTCCGCTTCCTGGGTTTCGCGAATGATCATCTGGGCGGCATGGCCCGCGCCCACCAGAAGTAAACGTTTTGAACTCGAGTCTCGCCGTACGGTTTCCGCCAGCAGGCGTGAAAGTACGCGCACGCCGGCCAGGAGAGTAAAGGTAATCAATGCCTCCAAAGCATAAATGGATAGCGGAAAGACTTTCAGCCCCAACCCATAGCGCACGATGAGGAAGAACGCAAACGACCCGGTGACCACGGCTTTCAAAACATCCACCGCATCGCTCATCCCGGTTTGGCGCCACCATCCGTGCATAAGATTGAAGAATGGCATGACTGCCAGGCGAACCGTAATGAGTATGGGAGCCACAGTCCACAGCAGGTTCGAGTCCGGCAGCCGGAACTCGAAGCGCAGGAGCCAGGCGCATACCAGAGAGCAGAGGATCAGACCAATCTGCGATACGAGCACCAACAGAGACCGGCAACGTAACAGCACCGGGGATTTCTTACTGATTTTTCTCATAGCCCGACTAGGACACTTCCTTAGTTGTGAACCTTCTTTGATGGATCGTCATTTATTGGCATTTCCTTTAGCAGATGGCGAGATTTCACGCGCCGGGCTCGCCCCTGGAATCGAATGGGGACCAATGGAGTCCTAGTGTTGTACGCCCTCCGCCTTGAGCACTCTCAACACGGTGAGGGCCAGGATTTTCAAGTCCAGGGGAAGCGATTGCGCGGTCATATATTCGGCGTCGTACCGAACCTTGCGAGGAATCTCCAACTCATCGCGGCCATTGATTTGCGCCCAGCCCGTAATCCCGGGAACCAGGCGATGCACGCCGTAGGCGGTACGAAGTGCGACTAGATCGTCCTGATTAAAGAGCGCCGGGCGAGGCCCCACCAGGCTCAGATCGCCCCTCCAGACGCTGATCAATTGGGGCAATTCGTCGAGGCTGGTCTTACGCAGCAGGGCTCCGATCGGCGTCAGATAGCGCTCCGGCTGCTGCAGCAAATGCGTGGCTACCTGTGGTGTATCAACGCGCATCGTCCTGAACTTCGGCATGCCAAAAAGACGATTGTCCTTCCCCACGCGCTCGGACCAATGCAGGGCGGGGCCGGTAGAAGTCAGCCGTACGGCCATCCAGCAAAGCAGGAATAGAGGGCCGGACAGAACCAGGAGCGTTCCCCCCAGAACCAGATCCATACCGCGCTTCCATGCGGGCAGGCGGCAGGCCGAAAGCGAGGGAGACGACGCGACGGTGGTTGTTCCCATAGTTTTAACTGTCTTTCTAACTATCGTCCTAACTGCAGGAAACATGAGCGCCCGGGAAAAAGAAAGGCGTTTCGGAGCGTCGCAGGCAAGAAATCCGAGACTTACGAAGTCGAAGGCCGCGACTTCGGCGGCGCGCCCAGGCTCTTGATTACGCGCTTATCGGACTCAGGCAATCTGCCGCTCGCTTGAAGCAATCCTGACGGTTAAGTCATCCCCAAAAGACGCTGACAGTGACTGCGCCCATCGGCCTACTTGTGCACGAGGACCAAACGGCTGGACGCTCGGGACTTCTTCCCGGCCAAGTACCAGTCCACTGTTTCCCGCAGTCCGCTCGACATGGAACACGGCGGATTCCATGCAAGTTCGCGGCGAATTTTGGAACTGTCGATGACGAGTGACAGGAGCAGGCTGTTCAACTGCTTTGATCTTCCAGCGAGTCTTCCCAGGATTCGCAGACAACCGAGCGGAAAAGGGATCAGCCTTGCCCGCCGTCCCAGACCGTCGGCGATTCGGTGAATCAACTCCAGGGTAGAAACGTCTTCACCGTCGCTGACCAGGAATGTTTGCCCAGCGGCGCCCGGGTGCTCGGCGCAAGCGACGATCGCGTTCGCCAAGTTACGTACGTAAATCAAGCTGCGGCGCCCTGGTATAGACCCAAACGGAAGTGGCAGCCCGCTGTCAACCAGTCGAACCAGCCGCATAAAATTTCCCGGCTCGCGCGGACCATAAACGATCGGCGGACGAATGATCGCGATCTCGAGACCCGAGTCGTCGGCTATGGTCCGCAGCTTCTGTTCCGCCGCCCACTTGGACATGGTGTAAGCGTCATGAGGATGCGGCACGTCGGTTTCTGTAAACGGACGGCCGTCCGTACTTCGTCCATTCACGCCCACGGAACTCAGGTAGATAAAACGCCTTACTCCGGCTCTTACGGCTGACCTGGCCAATTGCTCGGTGCCGAGGATATTGACGCGATGAAATTCGGTCAACGTGCGGGCACAGGAAGTTCTCATCACGTGGACGTGTGCCGCCAGATGAACTACGACATTTATCCCATCTAGCGCTTTCGACCAATCCGTCGACTCGCCGATATCGCCCACCCAGCAAATCTCCTGCGCTGGCGAATAAGCTCCGTGTAATTGAACGGGCGGCGAACTTTCGGGCGACAGACTGCGAACCGCTTGTCGAACCGGAATGTTCAGGTCAGCCAGCGCTCTGCAAGTCTCGCGGCCAACAAATCCATTCGCTCCCGTGACCAGCACCTTATTCGTCATTCGCCATTTGCCATTCGTCTGTCATCGTTGCCAGCGGCAAAGTGTTTGCCAGATTGCAGGCGGAATGACAGAAATTCGACTGCGGCGACGATCCGCCCAAAGCTTAAGACGCGACAAAGGCCTCTCCCTTCGACCCTTCACTCAGTTCCGCGTAGACTCCTCGCGTGTTTTGGACCGTGTCTTGCCACCCGAACTTCTGGACCCGGGCTCTTCCGCCCTGAATTAATTGGCGCCTCAAAGGTTCGTTCCGCAGAAGCCGCACCAGCGCGTTGCCAATGGATTCATCCGAGGAGGGGTCAACGAGGATCGCGGCGTCCCCGGCAATCTCGGACACCGACGTACAGTCGGAGGAAATGACCGGGGCACCGCAAGCCATCGCCTCCAGCACCGGGAAACCAAATCCTTCGTAGAGAGTGGGGTATAGGAAGCAACGCGATGAGGTGTAAAGCCAGGACAATAATTCCTCCGGCACATATCCTGCGAATAACACTCTTTTGTCCATACCCAGTTGACGAACCAGACCATAAGCAGCGGAGGAGCGCCAATCGCGCATGCCAACGATTACCAGCTTTTCCTGATTGGGGAGCTCACGCCACCGCGACGCGTACGCGCGGATCACCGCCAGCGTGTTCTTCCTCGGATCGCCGGCGCCCAGCGCCAAAATGAAAGGCGATTCGAGACTCTCGCCGCCAATGTTTTTAGTGCGCGAGTCGATCGCGCCGGCCAAAGACGCGAAGTGCGGGTCAACTCCCTCATGGATTACCCGGATGCGATCCGGGATGATTCCCAGGTATTGGACGATCTCTTGCTTGGAGAATTCCGAGACTGCAATGATGCAATCCGCGCGAAGCGCCACTCTGGGCACTACCATCCTGCGATAGAACTTCCCCCATTGTTGGCGAGGTACTTTTGAAGCCGATAGGACGGCAGACGGGAGGAGGTACATAACATCATGGATAGTTATAACCAGCTTGAGGTGTCTCGAGAGAGCGACGGGGGCCGTATTGGCGAGGCAATGCAGGGCGTCAAGACGGTCTTGATGCACCCATAAGGGCAACACCAGCTGCTCCCAAAAAGGATAGGGCAGGGCGCCGGGATCGCGAAACCTGACCCTGCCGCAGGCTTTCGATCCGACAAACATCTGCGGATCGCCGTAGATGACATACTCATTGGAGTCGTCACCCTGGATGAGCCTGGAGACTAGTTGTAAGGCGTACTTACCGATCCCGCGAAGCTCGTAGGACGCGAAATGCGCGTCAATTCCGATGCGCATGGCTGGTGGATGGAAAGCGGCGATACAGCAGTTCTTCGTAGAGCAATTCGAGTCGCTGGGTGGTTTTCTCCCAACTGTACTTCTCCGCGACCAGCCGCCTTCCGTTCTCTGATAACGCCGTTGCCAGCTCCGGATGCTCAAGCACGCTGCGGACTGCCCGGACATACTCGGACACGTCCCCGGCTACGAGAAAATCCTTCCCCGGCACTCCCTGTATGCCGGTCACCAGAGGAGAAACCACCACCGGAATGCCGCAGGCCATGGCTTCAAGCGCCTTGCAATGCATGCCGGCGCCCCCGATACGAATGGGTGCGACCGCAACATCCGCCTGCAGCAGATGCTGACGGAGATCGGGCACGAATCCAGTGACTTCCACTTCCGGGAAGCGGCGCGCCACACGCCGGAGGCTCGAGCCGGGACTATGGCCAACGATGCGGAGGCGCGCCTCCGGCAAGACTTGCCGCAACTGGGGCCAGATCTCGTTAAGCAGAAAGATCGCGGCGTCCTGATTCGGGTGGTAAGCGAAATTGCCCGTGAAAATGACCACCTTGTGCCCATTAGGCGATGATCTTGGCAGGATGGAAACATCGGCTCCAACCGGTACCACTGTCACGTTCGGCGCATTCAGTTCCTGCCGATCGGCCTCGGATACGACTACGACGCCGTCAAAACTCTGGCAGATGCGCTGCTCAAAACGGCGCATGCGCTCCGCTTCCATCCTCCAGACCCCTTGCGCCGGCCAACGAGCCGTGTCCGCCCGCCGCTTCATGGTCAGGGATATGGCGTCAATCATCTCGCACACCTTCACCGTGCCTTCAATGCCGATGGTGTGATTCGCGGCGCGCGATAACACGGTGTGAATCATATCGAACTTGTGTTTCGCCACGAGTTCCAGCAACTTCTTCTGGTACGTGCGCGACCAATAGTAGACGACTTGCAGCGGGAGCGAGCTGAGGACACCCCCGGGCATGCTGGCATAGGAGCGCCACCGCGGCAAGGGAACGGTATGGACCTCCACGCAGTGCTCCTCCAAGTGGCGCACGTATGCCATCTCCTCGGGCCCTTCGACAAACGAAAGCAGCGTGATCTCGTGTTTTCGCGCCAGGTGCTGGATGCGAAAATAGGGCACCAATTGGTCGCCGCGCAACGGTGGATAGGGAAAGCGCGCGGTGGTGTACAGAATCTTCATCAGTGTCTCGGTCTGCCTGAGGTCGGCTCTAGGTCCATGCGTGCAGCATGAGTGGTCGCGAGCAAAGACCTTATGATCCGAAACTACCAATCACAGGATTCGTCACAAAAGCATGGCTTGCGCATCACAGCCGAATTCGACAGCACCATTTAGCTTGGCAACAGAGAGGGCCGAACGCCACTCTGTGTTAATTGGCGTTCCCGGAGTGCCGGGGTCCTGCAAGCGGCTACCAGGCGGTAATATCGGCCCGCACCTGGCAAGGCGCCAGCCCAATGGGCCGCGTCCTCCCGTTTGTGAGGGTTGTTGTGAATGGGGCCAGCAAGGTGCCAAGCAGAGCCATGGGAAACGCCACCACCTTCGTTCGGAATCCGCCCGTGGGGGACGCGGCCGCGCCCGGTGCGCGTGCCACGGCTCCCGTGTTTGTGCTGGGCAGCGGACGCTCGGGAACCACGCTCCTGTACGACATGTTGATTTCCGCAGGAGGCTTCGCCATCTTCCATGGGAGGACGCACGCCTTCAGCCATCTCGGCTCGTGTTTCGGCAACCTTGCCCATCGCCGCAACCGCCGCGACCTGCTCGACGCCTACTACGCGAGCGGGGTCTTTCCGTTCACTGGACTCGCCCCCAAGGATATTGAAGAGCGGGTGATGACGGATTGCCGCAATACTGGCGACTTCCTGCGCATCGTAATGGAAGCCGTCGCGCGCAAGCAAGGCGTCCAGCGCTGGGCCGAACATTCGGCGGAGCACCTGCTTTATCTTCCATTGATCAAGAAAACAATTCCCGATGCGCTCGTCATCAACGTGATTCGCGACGGCCGCGACGTCACCGCCTCCATACACCGCATCGGCTGGATCCGTCCCATGCCTTGGGACCGCAGCCGCGCGTTCCTGGCGCGCGCCATCTTCTGGCGCTGGATCGTGAGCAAAGGCCGGCATGATGGCCAGACGCTTGGCCGCGATTACCTGGAAGTTCATTACGAGGATCTGGTGCAAAATCCGCGCGCCACGCTGGCGCGCATTGGCAGGTTCATTGAACAGGATCTGGACTATGACCGCATCCAGCAGGTCGCGCTGGGAACGGTTCGCGATCCGAACTCTTCGTTTCGCGGCGATGGCAAGGAGACTGAATCCGCCACCATCGGGCGTTGGCGGCGCATGTTCACTCCGCAGCAGGTTCGCGTCCTCGAGTCGACCATCGGCGACCTGCTCGTCGACACTGGATACGCGCTCGAAACGCCGCCCGCAGAGTTGCGTTTGCCGCTGCCCGCGCGTTGCATGAGTTTTCTGTATCCGGTGTATTTCGATTCCAAACTTTGGCTGAAGTCCACTCTGCCCGTCCGCATCGCGTACCAGGGAGTCTGGCGTCGCCGACTCCGGGAGCCGCCCCCGGCCAGACCTGGGGCCAAGTAGCAGCGTGCGGAAACTGAGTTTATTGACTTCAAGGCGCTTCACAGACACGGTCAAGTTGCCGTTTTTTCGCATTCTCACAGCCAACTATTTCTTGAAAACAATCCCTTCGTCGCTTTGTTCGTGGTCGTACATTGCTTGTAATACCTCGCCGAACCGGTCTCTTGAAACCGTAATCTCTTGGCTGGGGACAAACATCGTCGAGAAGTGCTGTCTGATCCGTCCGAGTAGTTGGTCCACCGACACGCCGCTAACGTTGCGGAGATGATGTGGAATGAACTCCATGAACAACACCGATGCGCGGCTCAGAATACGCTGCATCCCGCCCAGCGCGAAATACTCCGAACCCTCGATGTCCATCAGAACGATATCGATTGGCGAATCCCCAAGAACTTCGTCCAGGGGATGGGCCTCGACCGGCACGATTTTCGGAGAGTCATAGAAGTATGCATAGGCCGGAATCATGGGCATTCGTTTCGAGCCACCTGAGTTTGTCCGGCTCAAGACGAACTGGATCTCTTCATTCTTATCGTTCGCCGCGATATTCAGCGCGCGAACATTATGGCATTCGTTAAGCAGCAAGTTCTCCTGCAGCAACTGGAACGTCCGCGGGTTCGCCTCGATGGCAATCAAGTTGCGGCAATGTTTCGAAGCGGGGACGGCTAGCGTCCCGACGTGTGTACCCACCATAAGCACGGTAGCCTGCTCTGTTATGACGGACAGCACTCGCTGGAGCTCGGCAGCGCCGTACTCCCCGTCGCGAGCCAGACGCCACCCCACCGACATGTCTTCGACATCCACCAGAAAAGCCCCATTGTCGCCCCGCACAAGAACGGCTTCGACGTGGTGGCCAATCAGGCGCCTGCGGGCGGCGGACATCACGTGTACCAGCGTGAGCTTCGAATGGTTGAGCAGCGTAGTCATTTTGCAGGGTTCTCCAAAAGGGGTCCGCGACGGCTCGGAACTCCCCTGTAAATCAGCGGCCCTCGACCATCATGGGTGACATATGCCAGGGTGACGATGGCGGGAACAAAGTAATATAGGCCATAGGTCGTGGCCGAGTTGAAATCACTTCGCAGCCAGGTCAGCAGGACAACGACAAAGCTGGCATACAACATGACACGGCCGAATTCGTTGGTCGCTCGTATCGCTCTATATGCGGCAGAACTGAGTGCGCCGGTTAGCGCGAACCCCAAAATGATTCCTGGCCAGGAAAAGTTCAAGTACCACTCTCCCCAAGCTCCCATCGCAGTCGTGAAGCCGCTGTCATAGTTCTCCGGGCTGACTTGCCGTGTAAACAGCCCGGAAGCGCTGAGCGGCTTCGAAGGCATCAAGGCGCGAGGAATGGGCTTGAAAATCACGGGCGTGAAAGTCGTGCCGAACTGATAAGGAAGTTCCGAAGGCGTCATGGAAATGACTTCGGAAAGGTTGGAGAGTTCCTGCAAATTCGCGACCACGTAGCGGAGAACGAGTTGGTCTTGCTCACCGGCAAGTTCGGCCAATTCGCCGGTCCCGACCAGGTTATTACTGGGAGAAATCCATTCCCGGTAAAAACCGGCGATTCCGAGATATACCAGCACTGACAAAGAAAGGATACCGACTTGGATGGCCCCGATCTTACTCCGCTTGTAGTGCCAGCTCAGCGTCAACATCATCACGCAAAACACGGTATACAACCTGGCCAAGAGAAACGCGGACAGTAGCGCCACAATGCAATAGAGGGCGGTCCAGACTGCTCGCCGGCCGGTGGAGAGCCAGACGCCGAACTGGACCAGCGCACCCACTTGCAGCAGCAGGCACATCCAAAGCAAATAGTAAAACCAGGCTGTCATCTCCTGCGGACCTTTGATGTCGGGATCGACCAAGAGGAAGTAAAAGAAGGATCCTCCGAAAAAACGCATGGCCGCGAAACCGGCGATACCGAGAAGCAGCAACGCCAGACTGGCAACCTGGGCTCGTTCCATGTTCCAGCCGCGATCCAGCCAAGTCCTTCGCCGCACCGCGGACTTTCCCGGGCCGAATTTATAGCCTAGGGCAAACGAAACGAAGCCCAATGCGGAAGCCGACAGTGCTTTCCAGATGGCCACTTTGGACGGGTCGAACCAGGCGTCGTCCAACCACACGGCGAGCAGAGCGCGAACCGGATAGAAGATCACGAAAAGCGCGAAGGTCAAGTGCAAGGGCTCGAAGAGATCGAACTGTTTTTCGATCCGGCATAGCCGCGTCAAGGCTGTGGCCCCGATAATAATCAGGACCGAGTACCCCACGATTCGTTCCGCGGGATTGCCCACTGGGTGCAAAGCTTCAAAAAAGAAAACCAGCAGTGCGAGGGGAATGAGCCAGACCCACCCCGGCAAGAACGGGTTTGCGGAAACCGTAGCGCGAGTCATTTCTCCATAGTCCCGGCGAGACGCGGTGGTTCAGACGCTTGATATCTCACTTGTGGAATCGGCAGGTTGCAGTCCCTTGGGGTTGGCCGGAGCCCAAATGGCATTGGCCAGTCGCAGCACGTGGGTGCGCTCCGATGGGCCGATGAGAAGGATGGTGCCGCTGTAGACCATGATCCCGAGCGCTATGCGGAGAATCCAGGAATGGCCTATGAGAACTATCACCGCTACCATCAACGCGCTGGCCAGGGCCGGCTTGAAAAGATACTGCGCCCAGTGAAGTTGTGAAACCCGCCGGAATTGAAACCAAAGACAAAGCGAGATCACTGCCGAACTCGTCAACCGCGCGAGCCCCGCCCCCATCAGACCCAGCTTCGGAATCAACGCCAGATTCAAAGCGACACTCAGGACTGCGCCCAGCCCCACCGCCTTCATATATTCTTTGGCGCCGTCGCAGGCCATCAAACCGTATCCCCAGTTGAGCCCGATCAGTTCGATGGCGACGGCCCAGATCAAGAGTTGGAATGCGATGGTGGCGGCACGGTACTCCGGCCCGTACAGACTGATCAGGATAGGTCCCGCCAGAACGGTTCCGCCTGCCGCCATCGGAATCGCCAGCAGGAGGGTGAACCGGAGAGAGGAACCAAGGAGCCAGGGCAGCCGCTCGCTGGCCTGCTGGTAGTAACGCGAAATGACCGGGAAGGTGGTCTCGAAGAACAGCCCTCCGACGGCCAGAACGAAAGCCACCGATTTGTAGGCGGCGCTGTACCAGCCCACGTACACGTCGCCCCGCAGGAAGCCTAATACCACCGTGTCGGTCAAGTAGTACACCTGCAAAAGCATGAACGCAAACCCCAGAGGCAGGGATTCGCGCATTGCCCTTCGGCAGAAAGCGAGATCGACTTCAGGCCGCAGAAATCCGTAGTCTCGCCGGAAAAGAGCCAATCCCAGGAGGGCCGCCAGGGCGGTAGAAAGGAAATAGAAAATGGGTATCCGCAGGGCCTGAGAGGGCTGCTTGACGCAAAATAAAATCAGGGCAAGATAGGGGATGGCCCGGACAATCTCGATCACGCCCACCACGTTCATTCGCTCCACGCCCTTGAATGCCCAGTCCATCAGCGCAGCGGTCGGGAACAAGGAGAAACCGAAGAGGACAATCAGGATCTTAAGTTGCCGGTCGAGAGTCACGAGATAAGTAAATACAAGCAGCAATAAGAAGGAAGCCAGCGTAAGGGCCATGCGCAGAGAGAGAATGCGGGTGACTTGGCCCTGAATCTGGCCGGGATGCCGCGCTACCTCGCGGGTGCCGAAGGTCATCAGGCCGAAGTGGGTCAGCAGCGTCGAATAGGTGAAGATCGCCAGCGCGAAATTGACTTGTCCAAAGGGCTGCACGCCCAATCGACGGGCAATGTAAACCAGCGCAACAAAGGTCAGGAGCCGGCTCGCAGCATACGAGGAAGCGAGAAACGAGTAGTTCTTGAACACGCGGACACTCGCATGGTTCACACTCGCCGGTTTCAGACTCGCATGCTTGCGAGCGCCGCTTGGTGGTTCCGGCAGGGCCGCGGTCATGATGCTTTCGGGAAAAAAGGTGCTGGGTGAAACGTCCGATTGTGAAGCGTTAGATCGTGAAGCGTTAGATCGTGAAACGTCGGATCGCCATTCGTCAGATCAGGGTAAAGTGAGGCAGGGGAACAATAAACCGCCCGCCGCCGAGCAAGTACTTCTTCTCACGGTCGCGGAATTCCTCAATGAAGTGCCAGGGCAAAACCAGGAAGTAATCCGGCTTGGCGGCCCGCGCCTGCTCTTCCGAAATGATGGGAATGCGGGTTCCGACCGTAACCTTCCCCCATTTGTCGGGATTGCGTTCGGAAGCCGCGGTAATCAGCCCGTGGTCCAGTCCAAAGTACTGCAGCATGACGTTTCCCTTGGTGGACGCGCCATAGATGGCCACTTTTTTGCCGCGCTGCACCTGCTCGCCGATGAACCCGGAGACGTCATCCTTGATTCGTTCCACCCAAGCGGCAAACTCGCGGTAAGTCGCGGCCTCGCCCAGACCCATCTTGGCTTCCCGGACGCGCAGCGCGTTCACCCGTTCCCTGGCCAGCCTGCGATACGCCGCGTCGCCGAAGCAAGTCTCATCGGCGCCGCGATTCCGGACAAAAACCCGAAAGCTTCCTCCATTGACGTCATTCAACTCGACATCCGAAACCGAAAAGTCGTGCAGCTTCAGCAAGTACTCGAGCGATTCCAGGGAGTAGTACTCCAGGTGTTCGTGACAGATATTGCCAAAATCGTGTTGTTTGAGCATGAGCGGTAGATAACTCATTTGCACCACCCACAGTCCATCCGGATCCATGATCTTCTTAATATCGGAAACGAATTTGTTGGGGTCTTCGAGGTCGTAGAACATCGCGATCGAAGTCACGATCTTGGGCCGCCGGCCTTTCAGGTCCGGATCCCGCTGAAAAGCGTCCGCCTCGAAGAAGCCGCTGATTACCTTGTCGGCGATCTTTCGCGAAAAGATCGCCAGATTTTCGGCAGGGTCGAAGCCGATTCTGTAGATGCCCGGTGTGAGGTACGAGGCCAGCAGAGTGCCATCGTTACACCCGACGTCGACGACCGCCTCTCCGGCTTTCAGGTTCAGCAGCCCCTCGGCCGTGTTGGCGATATCGGCGAGTGCGCTCCGCATCGTCTGGTTGGTGCCCGAACGATACCAATAACTCCGATACATCGCTTCGCCCGGGACCGTGTGCCGCAATTGCAACAGCCCGCACCGCCCGCAGAGCACCAGTTCGAGCGGAGCCTTGAGGCCATCGGGTTGTTCGGGAGAAAGAAAGTTCGAGATGTACTGTTCCCCCAGAGAAAGAATGGGGGTAAGTTGCCCCTCACAAACTCGGCAGGTATTCCGGATGGTCACGTGCGCACCCCTGGTTACGATGGATTTTCCTGAACTGTACTGTTCGCTGAATTGGTCCGAGAACTGGATGGGTTGGAGAGCGCGTGGCGAGCGTGAATTTCTCCCGATCGAATCGCCTCGAGATCGGCGTCCACCATCATGCGCACCAGATCCTGAAATCCAACCGCCGGTTTCCAACCCAGAACACGATGGGCTTTTGCCGGGTTCCCCGCGAGCAGCCCGGTCTCGGGTGGCCGGCAATCGGCGGCGTCTTCGAGCACAAAGTCCCGATAATCCAAACCTACATGCGCGAACGCCGCCGCGCAGAAATCGCGCACGGAATGGGTTTCCCCGGTGGCGATAATGTAGTCATCCGGCTGCGCCTGCTGCAGCATCAGCCACATCGCCCGCACATAGTCGCCCGCGAATCCCCAGTCACGCCGGGCGTCCAGCCGGCCCAAGTGAAGTTCCTTTTCCTCTCCCAGGCTGATCGCCGCCGCTGCCTGGCTGATTTTGCGGGTGACAAAATCAATTTTCCGCCGGGGGCTTTCGTGGTTGTAAAGAATGCTGGAACAGGCAAATAACCTCTCCTGCTCCCGGTAGGCGGCCGTGATCCAGTGGCCATAAGCCTTCGCGGCGCCGTATGGATTCCGGGGATGGAAGGCCGTCGTTTCGGTCTGCGGCGTTTCTGCCGTGTTTCCGAATACCTCGCTGCTGGACGCCTGGACAAAGCGTATGCGGGGATCGATTTTGCGGATGCCGCCGAGTATGCGCGCCACGGTCAGTCCGTTGAGATCTCCGGTCGCAACCGGCTGGGTCCAGAGATCGCGGCTCGAGGCGCGCGCGGCCAGGTTGTACACCTCGTCCGGTTTGTGCCGGCCGAGGAGATCCTCGATCCACTCCTGGCTCAGCAGATCGGTCTCGACGATTTCGATCCGGTCACGAATGTGCAAAATAAGCTGCTGGTCGGAAGTTCGATCCGGGGTTGTGCCCACCAGGCGGTATCCCTTCGCCAAAAGAAACTCGGCGAGGTAGGAGCCGTCTTGGCCATTGATTCCGGTTATGAGCGCGGCAGGCATTTCCAGCTTTAGGTGGGGACTTAGGGAAAGAAATTTCAGTCGCGGGCCGAGGCGCTGCGGGCCAAATGGCCACTTAGTTGGTCTTCCAGCAGTTGGGTATCGGAATCCACCATCAACCTTACTAAGTCATGAAACTTGACCTTGGGACGCCAACCTAAGATGCGCTCGGCTTTGCCGGCGTCGCCCTCAAGATGATCGACCTCGACCGGGCGGAAATATCTGGCATCGATTTCGACGTACTTTTCCCAGTCGAGACCGGCATAGGCAAAAGCGGTCTCCAGGAATTCGCGAACGCTATGGGTCTCGCCCGTGGCCACGACAAAGTCGTCCGCGCGGTCGAGTTGCATCATGCGCCACATGGCGTCGACATATTCCGGTGTGTAGCCCCAGTCGCGTTTGGCTTCGAGGTTGCCCATGTAGAGCTTCTCCTGCAGGCCGGCGCGAATCCGCGCCACTCCCCGGGTGATCTTGCGGCTCACGAAGGTCTCGCCTCGCCGCGGAGATTCGTGATTGAAAAGAATGCCGTTACAGGCGAAGAGATCGTAACTTTCCCGGTAATTTACGGTCATCCAATGGGCATAGAGCTTGGCGCAAGCATAAGGGCTGCTGGGGCGGAACGGGGTGGTCTCGCACTGTGGATATTCAGGCGTTGTGCCGAACATCTCGCTGCTGGAGGCTTGGTAGAACTTGGTCTTGAAGTTCACGACCCGTATTGCCTCCAAGAGACGGATGGTGCCGAGCGCGGTAACGTCGCCCGTGTATTCCGGGATCTCATAACTGACTCTGACATGGCTCTGAGCGCCCAAGTGATAGATTTCATCCGGTTGAATCTGGCAAAGGAGTTTGATCAGACTGGTCGAATCCGAGAGGTCGGCAAAGTGCAGGAACAGCCGCGCCTCACGTTCGTGCCAATCGGGCAGGATATTGTCGATGCGGGCGGTGTTGAAGCTGCTCGACCGCCGTTTGATGCCATGGACTTCGTAGCCCTTAGGGAGCAGCAACTCCGCCAGATAGGAACCATCTTGTCCTGTAATGCCGGTAATCAACGCTCGTTTCATCTGCGGCTACCGTCCTTTTCCTGTCACCTACACCAGTATTTATGACTTGACCCGGTTACAAGTCCGCCGGCATTTGGCTGTTCGTGCCGGGGTCTCCAGCTGCAGCCGGTTCATCCGCCGGATGAGCGCCGCTGCCATTCGGAGAAAACCACGGCAGCCGCGCCGCCGCCGTCCGGAAGACCTCCTGGGCGAAGACTTTTCGCGGATCGGCGGCATCCGCCTGCTCCCACCTCGCATTCGCCAATACCCAGAGCACGGCAAAAGCCATCACCATAGCCGTCCCGAAAAGGACGATCGTCAGGCGTGGCGGAAACGATTTCTTGGTCGGCACCACCGCGGCATCGAGCACCTTTACCGATGGAATCTCTTTGGCTTCTTCGACCTTCGCCAGTTCGTACTGCTCGGTCAGAAGCTCGTACACGGTCTCCTCGATCTTGGTCTGGCGGTACAGGTCGGCGTAGGTCACGCCGAGGATGGGCAGCTTGCGAATCGAGGGATAGAGCGCGTTGTCACTCTTGGCGTTGCCGGACATATCGCTGCCGCCCAGCTTGTCGAGCTGGCGGCGAAGCTCATTGACGCGCGCTTCGAGCGAGCGCACCCGCACGTTGTTTGAGGTGTACATCTGCTGCAGTCCGCTGAGCTCGGACTGGGCCGCGATGAGCTGCCCTTGGAGGTTCGCGGCCGCCTCCATCATGGCTTTGCCCTGCGCCGGAATATCGATGGCCGTGTTCTTGCTGGCAAAATCGCTGAATTTCCTGGCCGCCGCGTCCAGGTCGCCCTTGACGTCGTGCACCCGCTCCTCGAGGAAGATGCGTTCGCGGCGCGCCGACGAGGTGCTGACTTCCGCCACCAGCCGGTCGAGCTCGGTCACGTAGGCGCGGGCGATCACGGCCGCGCGTTGCGGGTCGTGATCGGTGACCGCGATGGTAATGATGCCGCTCTTGCGGTCCTCCGCAAGCGAGGTGTGCTGGGATAGCTTTTCGCGCGCGTCTTCCATCTTCGAAACCCGGTAGACGTGGCGCAGGTTGAATTGTTCGATGAGGCGGTCCTCGACCGTCTGGCTTCCCAGGATGCCGACGAAGAGCGCTCCCGAGTTCCTCACTCCCAGCAGATCGCCGGCAATTCCACTGAGGCCGGCTCCGCCGCCCGCACGTCCCGCCATGGCGGCCAGCAGCCCGGCGCCGGAACCCGACTGGCCCTCGGGTGGCATCAGCTTGGTCACCGATTCGTAGGAAGCGGGAATGAGGAACGCGAGGAGCGTGCTGGCCACGACCGCACAGATACCGGCGCGCAAGAGAAATCTCCGGTGTTCCCAGAGCAGCCGCAAATAAGCGAGCACATGCGATTGCGTATCTACCGGCTCCGGAAGCGTCGCTCTTTCGAGCATCGGGGCTTCGGGCGAGCCGCTATCTTCGACCGCGGACGGCAGCTCACGTGCCGCAACGCTGCCGGTTGCGCTCACGGCCGATCTCCCCGTTCCGCGCCGATCTCCGCGAAGCGCCTGCGCCCGCGCCGGCGGCGTTTGCCTTTCTCGAATTCGCGGACGATAAGCTGGCGGCTCTGGCTCAATGCGTGTTCCTCTTCCTTTTCTTTTGCGTTCCTTTTCATGCCGGTTCTCAGCGCATGCGCCCGGGCGCGAAACCGATCTCCAGCGAGGCGGTCGCGTTGTTTCTTACCCCCGAGAACAACAGCGGGAAATGGCCGATGCGCTCGAACTGCAAAAAGCTCCGGAAAAACACTCCGGAGCGGAGCGCCAACTCATGCGTTGCCCGGTAATCCTGCCACCGGCCGCCGCCCGGGATGAAGTCTGTATCCACTTCGCTGTTCTTGGCGGTGAATTCCAGCGTCTGGTGCGGCGAAATCCAATAGCGCGTCCAGGCCTGAATCGTCTTGCCTTCGCGCCCGACGGTATTGCCCACCAGGTTTCCGTTATTCGTGTAGCCGTCGCGGTAGCTCGCGTTCCAATAGTTCAGAAGACCGTGGGCATCGTCTCCCTTCCCCGGACAATCCGATGACGTCCACTCCGCGTGTAAATCCCATTTGTTCAGGAAGGGCAAGCGGACCACATAAATCCCCGGCCGGAGCACGGCCCGGGTCAGGTTTTGGAACGGGATCGGGTCATCGTCCGATTCCATTTCGCCGTAGAAGACGAAGCGGTCGTGCAAATGAGGCACATGCCATGTCCATTCGACGGAAGTATGCGAATCGCCGGGCACGCTTCCCTCTTTCGCATCCACGCGTCCGAAGTAGCTTTCGAAGAACAAGCGCGTGTTCAAGGGATCGTAGATGCCGCCTGTGGTTGTGGTGCGGGCATACGCAAATTCCAGCGACCGGAGCGGCTTCACGCTGATCTTTTGCCCGAAGATGAACGGGCGTCCTGAAATGGGGTGGCCTTTCTCGCGGCCCATGAACGTTTCCAGGCGTACGGGTCCCAGCGGCCGCAATAAGGACGGCAGTTCCACCGGCTGCGCCTGCGTGAGGCGCACCATATAAAAAGGATCCGCATTGTCGCTCAAAATGAGCGAGCCCCCCGGCCCCGGCCCCCACGAAAGGCTTTGCTTGCCAAACGACAGCTGCCAGCCGTCCACATTGAAGCCGAGGTAACTGTCCATCATTGCGACCCGGTTGATGGCGGCGAAAGGCTCGGCGGGACTTATCGGCACCAAGTCGCGCTCGGCAATCACTTCGCGCACCGCATCGCTCAGGGGAGGCGCATAGGGCGCATGTTGAAACTCACCGCTGAGATGGAGAAACACGCGCCCGGAAGTGAAGTCGGTGGAGAAGCCCGAGATGAAATTGGCGCCCCGGCGGAATGGCCGCCCGAAGTCGTAGGCGTACGTCTGGCCAAAGTGGTAGCCGTCCGTCAGTACGGCGCCGCTGGCGCTGGTCACGCGCATATAGGCCGATGGCAGTGCCGCCGCGCGGTTGGCGTCGCCCGTCTCGAGTTCCGCCTCGCGGTGAAACTCCTGCGACAGCGCCGCCAGCAGCGCTTGCGCCTGTTCGCTGGCTGCGGCCGAGTGCCCCGCGGAGACCTGCGCCAGATCGTCGTTCGCCTCCGAGTTCGCCACATCGATCGCCTGGGCGATCAGCCGCGCGCATTCGGTTCGCGCCCATGGTTTTGCTCCTTCGAACGCACCGTGGATATAGCCCAGCGCCTCCAGTCGCTCGACGGCCGGATACACCCAGCTATCGAGCGGCACATACGTCGAACCCATGCTTTCGACCGGCGTGTCCTGGTTAGTGCGAAAGATCTCGCGGAACGAAGGCCAGTCCGCTCCGCGCAGTTCGTCCCCGTGCAGTTCCGGCTTGGGTTGGCGCGAATAGATGTTTTGAGAAATCATGTAACCCGCCACACTCCCCACGAGCGCGTCCGATGGAAAGTGCTGGCTCGCTCTTACGCGGGAAAAGCTCACCAGCGCCGCCAGACCGTAGGCCGCGATCCTGGTGAGCGGCCCCGGATATTCATGCGCCATCACGCCAGCGATCGACCAGGCGGCCGCCGCATGCTCGGAGGAAAAGGACGCGCCGCCGCTCTGGAAAAATGGACCACTGCCGTCGCCTTCGAAGGGACGCTGGCGCCGCAGCGAATATTTCAGCGTTTCCGACAGCATCAGGCTGCTGAGCGCCGATTCGCCCGCCAGAAATCCCGTCTCCCGCCAGTGTTCACCGTCCGAAAATCCGTGCCGGCGATAGCTCAGCAACCACATCCCGCCCGCCGCGCCGGCCAGAGCGCCAAGCCCCGCTGTCGAAATCGTCTTGTATCGCTGGATGGTGGCCGGTGCATTCGACTCGGACTTGCTGAAGGAGGCGTCGGTGGCAAACAATGTGGCGCTGAGCCCTGCCAGCGGCAGAATCCAGTCGGCGTCCGCTAAGCGAATCTTCGCCGGGCTGGTCCATATTTCTTTCTGATCTGCCAGGAACCTCCCGGGCAATCCCCATCCATTTCGCGTTCCCCCGGACGCTTCCGCTGCCTGGCTGATCTCCGGCGTCGCGCCGGCCGATGAAAGTGGAGGTGAAGGTAAAGATGAGGATGAAGACGACCGGGGCGGCGCAGATTTGCTTTCCGAGGTCGAGGGCCCGGCTCCGGGCTCCTGGGCCGGAGAGACGCGGACGCTAACGCCAAACAGCAGCGCCGCCCCGAGAATTCCGGCTTGGAGTCGGATCGTCATGCGCGCTCACGGCATGGCAACCGCTGCCACCAATGCGGCCGAGGACGCGATCTGCGCGACCGCCAGAACGTTCTTCAAAGTACTGCTGCCGAGCACCGGCCGCTCCGGCACTACAATCGTGTCGCCCGGGCCCATCGCCGCCGCGAGCACGCCTCCGGACCAAAGGCCGCCCTGGTTGCGCCCCGTGACCGAACCGTCGGCGCGGACGATGAAGATTGCGCCTTTGTCGGCCAGGTGGGTGGCGCCTCCCGCGCGCGAGAAATACCAGCCGGCATTCCTTCCCGGCGTATAAGTGAGGGCGTTCGCGTTGTACACCTGCCCGATGACCAGCACTTCTCCAGGCTGCTTGGGGATGGTGAGCGAATCGCCGGCGCGGAGCTCGATATCCTCAGGCGACCCGGCAAAGTTCTTGCCGTCCGGGCGGAGATGGATGACCAGCCGCCCCGATACCGGAGCTCTGCGCAGTGCATCCAATACGCGTTGGCGCTGCTGTATGGCGGCCTGTTGCAAGGCCGCTTCCTCCGTTCCCGACGTGGATGCCGAAGTCTTCACCACCGTGGACTCCTGCTCCAGCCGCTCGATCAACTCCTGGCGGCTGGTCTGCTGAAGTTCACGAACTTCGATTCGCTCGAACACCGCAGCCCGCGGATACGCAGTCGGCAGGAGCCCGCCGGCGCGGCGCAATAGCGAGCTCAGGCGTTCGCCCGGCCGGATGCCATACACCCCTGGTTTGCGGACTTCGCCGCTCAGGGTGACCGCGGCGCCGATGTCGTTCCAGCCCGCCTGTTGGGGCACGGTCAGCACATCGCCGTCGTGGAGCGGCAAATCCTGGTCTCCCTTTCCCGCGAGAGCCGCCGCCAGGCTCAGGCCCTGGTGTCCGGCCGGCACGCGTTCCCCGGACGAATTCGAGATCGCATAGTGAGTCAGGTCGCCGCCCTCGGGATTCGCGCTGCGCAGCAGTCCGCCGGCAGAACGCACCAGGTCGGAGACATTCATATTGGCAGCCAGAGGATACCGGCCCGGCCGCGCGACATCGCCTCTTACGTACACGCTCGGGGGCGAAACCTGTTCCGGTTGGCGATGCACCAGGATCCGGTCGCGCGGCTGGACCAGAACATTGTTCAAAGGGCCTCCCGCGAGTGCGTCGCCCAGGTTGATGCTCAAGACTCGTGTCGTCCCGTCCGGCTGCCGTCGGAAGAGCTGTGCCGAATCGAGCCAGGCATCCGGGGTGACGCCTCCAGCCTGATAAACCGCATCGCGTAAGTGCTGCTGGCCAGAAGTGCGATACGACCCCGGCGCGCGCACAGCGCCGGTGACGAGCACTTCCGGATCCGGCTCGAAGTCGTACCGTCCGAAAATGTGCACCGTATCGAGCGGCTCGAGCTTAGGCGCCTGACCGGGATGTTCGAGAGCGGCTCCGAGATCGAAGGTCTCGACCACGGGATGGTAGTCCGGCGCCTGCAGCCGGACGATCTCGGCATAGCGAGTCGAAGGTTCCGGGAGCAGGTCGGCATACGAAGTCACGAGGTCGGTGAGTTTCATCTCCGGCTTGTAGGAATACCGGCCGGGACGCAAGACATGCCCGACGAGGTAGATCGACTCCGAGTTATAAGGCGCGATGGGGAAGATATGTATCTGGTCCCCATCCTGAACCGCGAACCCGCTCATTTGCGCGCGCACCGCTTCCGGATCGCTCGAGTCGCCGATCTCGACGCTCAACATGGTGCGCTTCTCATGCGCTACCAGGCGCTGAACTTCGATGTGCCGCAGGGCCGCAGCCGGGAGAATTCCTCCCGCAAGGTCGAGTACGTCTAAGAGTGTCTTTTCCTCGCGCATCTCGTAGACGGCGGGGCGGCGCACCATGCCTTCCACCGTCACCACCGGACCGAGCGGCGGCACCATCAGGGAATCGCCGTTCTCGAGCCGCTGCAAATCCCCCCGAATGCCGTGGAGCAGCAGGTCATACGCGTCCACTTCTTCAATCAACTGCTTTCCCCGATAGTGTTGCAGCCGCCGAAGCGAGCCTTGCGGGGTCACGCCATGAGCCGCAAACAGCGCATTCAACGGAGTGGAAAGCGAGCTCACGTCATACGCGCCGGGCGCGGTGACTTCGCCCACCACATACACTCGCACCGAGCGCAGCCGCAGCAGGGCAACGTCGGCCGAGACATCGCGGAATTGCGTTCGCAGGGTGCGCTGCACCATTTCCTGCACATCACCCAGCGTTCGTCCGGAGACCAGAACCGGTCCCGCTTCCGGCAGGGCCACGCGCCCCTCCCGATCGACGGTGCGAAGCAGGCGCTGCGAGACCCCTCCCCATAAATCAATCGAGAGGTTGTCGCCTGGACCGAGGACATAGCTCGGCCCCACGGGAAGATCCATGGGGATATAGTCCGGATTCGCCGTTGTCTTGCGGAAGACCTCGAGACCAAACCTCTCGATCGGCCGATTGGCCGCCCCTGCCTGCACGTAGAGGTCATAGAGGGAAGGCACGTCTGCATAAGGATTCGGTCGACGCACCATCCGCACCTGCTCCACCCCGGCAGCGGCTGCAGGAGCGGAATCCCGCCCGGCTGGATATCGCTCTGAGCCCCTCCGTGCCGGTGTCATCGCGTCGCCGCTTGACGATTGATCCGGCGGAGACACGGACAGCGACTGCATATCTGCTGGGTTGGTGTATGCAAGCGAAGGATTCTCCCCACTCCCATACCGAGCCGAGCGCGGCGTCCCGTTCGGCGATGGATTTATATCAGCCTGCGCCGCAGTCAGCATGGTCTCCGGCGCCGCCAGGCTGGCCGAATACTCTGAGCGCTGGCCCGGCGAAAGGCCGGTGCCATCCGGCGGCGTCATTTGCCGGGGTGAAGAATCCTCGGCCCGTTGCAACGGCGTCGGCGAACCCGGCGCTTGTCCTGGCCCAGCCGGGCTCACCGGCAGACTTTCACGATCTTCCGGAAGGGAGGTCGGGAACGCACACTCTGTGACGTTTCGCGGATCGCATGCCGCGTTCCGGCCGGCGGCTGAGTTTTCAGCTTGAGTGTCGCGGCGCTCGGCGGCGCGCGCGAGCATCTGTGCCCGCTCCTGGCGCACAAGATTTTGCTCCGCTCCGAGGTCGGAATCCGGATTCACTCGAGGCACGAGATAGCCATACCGCTGCAGGAGGCGGGTCGCGAGTACGCGGGCACGCACGTCGGTGTGCATGCGTTCGGCTACGGCTGTATCCGCCAGGTCGGATTCTTCGAGAATCTGCCCGTTGAATCCAGCATCCTGGGCCAGGAGGCGCTTAAACTCGACCATCAGACCGGGCTCTCTGTTCAAGACTTCGAGAATCTGATCGGCCGAGGCCGCCACCTTCTCCAGATTGTCCGAGACGATGTCGGGAGGGCGGCCAGGCAAACGCGCAGCAGTTTCCGTTCCGGACGTTTGCGCTACACCATGCCGGGACTCCTGCTGAGCATAGGCAGCCGCGCAGAGCAAGAACGTCCAGGCAAGACAAGAGATATTCTTCTTCAATTTCGATGGTTGGTGGTTTGTGAAAGGCATATGAGGGTCGCTTTAGCGGGCAGCTGGAACTGAGTTCGGTCTGACTGACAGGATGTCTTCAAAGGGGCTCGACGTCGGCTTCATCCACCTCGAACATCACCGATCGCATGATCAGATCGATCGAGAGCACCAAGCGGAAGCGTTCTTTGCGGCGGATCATGATTCCTTCCGCGCCCACCAGAGGCCCGCGCTTTACCCGGACTCTCGCGCCTTGGCGCAGGTAGGGATGAGGGTGCAGCCGCAGGCCCGCGGACAGGCTCGACGCAAGCGCCCGGATCTCGGAATCCGGAACCGCGGCGGGCTGGCCCTGAAAGCTCACGAATTGCAGGACGCCGGGGGCTCGAAGAACGCCCAAACGGTCTCGAAGATTCAGGTTCACGAAGACATAGCCGGGGAATAGGACCATGTCCAATTCCTTACGGCGATCCTTCCAGCGGCGCACGCTGCGGTAGACGGGAAGAAAGTGGTGCAATCCCTGAGATTCGAAATGACGCGTGGCCAGCTTCTCGTGCCTCGGACGAACCGAAACCGCGTACCACCGTTCAACCGGCACAAGATCTTCTGCGGATGTCAGCCTTTCACCCGGAACGACGCTTCTTGACGCCGCGTAGTCTGAGATTGTGTTTTCCACGACCGCTTCGGCTCCTAACCACAGCTCCGCCATCTCAGTTACATGCGATAAACGACTGCAAACCGTGTCACACCATACAGTTAAGTGACAAAGTTCCGGCTAACTGCGAAGCGTCCCGATCAGGGATGGGCGCTCCCGCAGGGCGCTCAGAATGCCAACTTCTGAACTCTCCAGTGGCCTGGTGCGTACATCCACAATCGCCCAATAAACTGTCCCGCGATTCTCTTCCGGGGCGAGCGCGAGAATCCGCATCTGGGGATACCGGCCCAGCAGAAACCCACATTGGACGGTCCGCTTCTCGGCCTCATCGAGCGCCAGAATCAGCACATCAGGCTGGGACTCTTCGATCGCCGCGGTCAGTTCGCTCTCATTCGGCACTTCCCCGACGATATCGATATCAGGCTGGTCGGCGATCGTAGCCAACACGAGTTCCCTCATCAATCGCGGTTGGTTTGCAACCAGCACTCGTATACGTTTCAAGATCTCAGATCCTTACCTCTAACCTCTTACCTCGTTTGCAGGTTTGTAAACAAGTACCAATGGCGGTCTAGCGCGACGTGCCAGCAGGACGGTTGCAGGTACTAACCCGGTACTAATGAGATACAAGGTTCGGCCAACAATGGTCGAGCGCTGACGGCATGGGATCACTTCTATAACAGCGGGCGAGATAACAAAAGGCACGGATGGCTATGGAGACGACCAAGCGGCGGGTTGACTTGTGCGGGTTGACTTATAAAAACCGACTGGTGAAGGAACGCCGATCAGGGCAACGCTATGCCCGGTGCTACATATTCGTTTCCCTAATCTGGCAGCGTTCGATCATCGCCATCCGATCATGCACACCTGCCTTGCGGAAGATCCGGTGAAAATGGTTCTTGACCGTACGTTCTGAAAGATTGAGCCGGGCCGCGATTTCCTTGTTCGTCAGTCCCAGCCCGACGAGTCCGACCAGTTGTTGTTCGCGCCGGCTGAGCCCCTGAGGATGGAAGGCAGTGACTTCCGGGGTGGCCGCAAGTTGCTGGGCGGCGCACTGGAAGATCACCCGCGAAAAACAGGACGGACAAACCGCGTCGCCCGACGCAACCGCATGGATCACACTGACAATCTCCAGGGCAGATGCGTCTTTGAGCACATATCCCATCACGCCGCTCCGTACCGCGCGGAAGAAGGTGGTCTCGTCGCGTTCCATTCCGATCATGACGATGTTTGCCGGCGTCAGCATTCGACGGATGCTCGCTACCAGACGTGGACCATGAAAAGCCAGGCTGGGAGAGTCCAGCAGCACTACTTCCGCTTGGCTGGTTACCAATTGATCCAGAACAGTCGGTGCAAACGCGACTGCGCCGACCACGGCCACGTCGGCTCTCTTGCATAGGATGCGAACCAGAGCCTCGCGAAGCAGGCGATTCTCCGTCAACAGGAAGACATGCGTCAGGCGATAGGGGACGCCTTGCGACATCCACGACTCCTTCAGTCTGCATAACATCAAGTGCAGAGTCTTGAGGAATTCCCTCGATATTCCTCAGACAGATAAAGTTGCAATCTAACCCCGGACCGCTCCGGGCCACCTTCACTCACCGGCCACCTATGACGAGTGAAGCTGGTTTTTCACGGCCTGTCGTTCACGTCTTCACGTTGCCGTGCGGAGAGGAGCGTCTTCGACACTGCAGATGCTCCCTGCTTCCCAAACCCCGTACTTCGTGAATCTTCCGAATGAACGAAGAGAGCTTGGTCGGAGCCCGTGTCGAAGGCGCTTTCTAACGACACTCTCGACTTGGCTTCAGCGGAGGGTGAACCGGGTCTTGCGCTCAACGCACCCAACCGTGTGTGCACGTGGACTTCCGGATTGGTCGGAAATCCGGATGTATATGTAACGCTTCTGCTTGTAAGAGATTCGGCGACCGTTCTGGCGGCAGGCATGCCTGCCCGTCGGCAGCCCTGCCCAGTAGTCGGCCTTCCGGCAACCGGTTCTATGTTCTGACCATTCGGTGCGACCAGGGGCGATCGGCTAGGCCAGGAAGCACCGAAGCCAAGTAATCGCCCACCGAAAATCTGATTTGATCCCGGCCAGCATTCAAGTAGGCTTGCGTATGGGAAAAGTACCGGTGCGCCATCGCCGAGAACTGCAAAAATGAGCGAACAGCCTAGCTTCTGGAAAGGATGGCGAGAGTGCATGTCCGCGCTTCGCAATGTTCTAGCGGTGCTCAGGATTGTATGGGACTCCGGCCCAGGCATAGTCATGTTTGGACTGGTTTTGCGTTTGTTCTCCGCCCTCCTGCCGGTGGCGCTGCTCTGGATTACCAAGCTCATTATTGACGGCATCGTCCATGCTGTCACCGCGCATCACAGCCGGTGCCCCGCACGTTTTGGTGGCTGGTCGCTACTGAATTCTCACTGGCGGTTCTAAACAGCGTTCTCATCCGGATGATCGACTATTCGGATTCGCTGCTGGCTGACAAGTACACCCGGCATGTCAGCATTCGAGTCATGAATCACGCAGCGGGACTGGATCTGCTCGCCTATGAGGATCCGGTTTTTTTTGCGACCGCCTGGAACGCGCTCGCTTACAGGCCACCGACCGCCTGGTAATGATCCAGGCGATTGGCGGATTGGTGCAGCAGGTTATCACTACCATCTCGCTATCGATCTCGATCCTATTTTTTTCGCCGTGGCTGATGCTCCTGCTTATTGTGGGCGTGGTTCCGGCATTCCTCGGAGAAAGCCATTTTGCCTTCCAATTGGTGGGATACCGCCACTTTTTTGCTTGAGGCGGAGGTGGTTCGTCGCATGGCCAGCAACATGGTGCGTGAAACCTATCCGGTGATCTTCGGCCGTGCTCTGAACTTCAGCCTGCCGGCGACGGCGGAGGGCCCGAGCATTGAGGCGGAGATTAATGGAGAAGCCATTGTTTTTCCCCTTGGCCCCGATCTTTTCTTGCGATGGGCGGATTGTAAGGTCGGAATCGACAAAGACCAATCCAAAACCTATCGATGCGAACTTAAACCCGGATACGAGTTCCGGTAACAGACAGGTGGCTTGGTGGTGGCTGCCAAGAGACCGTGGTAGCGGCGGGTGTTCAAACCAATAATTGTCGATGAGGCAAAACCGCCGAGCCCATTGGTTTCCAGCCCATCACGATGACCGGCCTCCCATCATCTGAGAATCGTTAAAGTGTCTTCGAATCTCATTTCACAACGACCTTCCCTGTCATCTTCGGGTGGATCGAGCAGTAGTAGGAATACGTTCCAGCCTTGGTGAATGTGTAGGAGAACTTTTCGTCCGTATCCATCACCTTGGACTTGAACACGCCGTCCGTGCTCACCGCCGTATGGGGAATGTCATCACTGTTTGTCCAGGTCACTGTCGCTCCGACGGGAACCGTGATCGTCTGCGGCGCAAAAACGAAATTGTCGATTTTTACCGCCGCGTTTGCCGCGGGGGGCTGGTCATTAGCGGTGACTCTCGGTGATCCCGCAAACAGCAGCAGCATCGCAATTACTACGAGCGTCGCCAAACTCGCAACCCACACATTTTTCCTTGTCATTGCTTTATTTCCTCTCTTGATTTGATTTTCTTGCTTAATCTTCGCTGGTTGAGACCAGATCGTCGGAAACTATCCCAGGGGCGAGTCAACTAAGCCCAGGGCGCCGACATTCCCTGAAGCCGAAGACGCCGAATCCCCGAGTGGCGAATCGACGATTGCCAGGCTACGGCCGCTGACCACATAGTTCACGTCCGTGATACCCAAAACCCTCTGCAACTGGTCGGCTGGCACCTTCATGGGGCCGGCTGAGGGAGCTGTTCCCGGCGCAGGTTGAGGGAAAGCGGTCGACATCGCGGTGTGGAACGAAACCTTACCCTCGACCTTCTGCATGATCTGGTGAATGTGGCCGTTTAACACAGTCACCGAGCCAAAACGCTTGACGTACGCCAACGCTTGTTCACTGTCGTCGGTTCCCCAGCCCCAATCGGGATGGATGGTCCACAGTGGGATGTGTGCGAATAGCACAATCGGAGTGCTGGCCGAGCGGCCCTTAAGATCGCCTTCAAGCCACTCCAACTGTTCGTGGCCGAGCGACCCCATGCCTCCCGCCTTCAAATTCGCGACATTTACCAGACCGACAAAGTGCACGCCCTTGTGATCGAAGCTGTAATAGCCAGTGCCTTTGGTGCCTTTTCCATGGCGCTCCAGATATTGCTCGCCATTGTCACTCAGCATGTCATGCTCGCCCGGCACAAAGTAGATCTGCTTTGCAGACGCTCCTTTTAATGCCTGGTCCAGCGTATCGAACTCACTGGGCTTCGAGAGCTGACTCAGATCACCGGTGTGAATGATGAAATCCGGTGTGTGGGGCATCGCGTTGATCTTGTTGATTGCCGTCTGCAGAGTGGCGGTGACGTCCGGATTGGCCGGCTTGTTGAACCCGATGTGGCTGTCGCTGATCTGTACAAAGCTGAAGTCTCCTCCTTTGCCCGCATCTTTGCCGTGGCTTTTGGCGAATGCCCGAGACACCGGAATGCCTCCGCTCATGGTCCAGGCCAGGCCTGTGCCCGCCCATGCCATGCACTTCAGGAACCCGCGGCGATCAACGCCATCATTGTTGAGGTCTTGTAACTGCTGATCGATAAAATCTTGCTTCTTGCCCGGCATTTGCCCTCCGTGGTTTATAGAGTTCTGAGTAGATAACTGATATGAGTTTTTTTATTCCACCGCTTTATTCCGTTGGCACTGTTTAGGCTCGACTCGGTTAACTGGGTCCGTTCACACCACTTAGAAATCCGCCAAGATGCCCAGTCAGCCCCACAATCACTACCGCGAGCGCTTCGATCGGCAGACGATAGTTTGGCAGGGATCGTTCTGGAATCCGGCGCACCCGACGGTGGATCCAAAAGACTATCCAGATCAACACGCTCGAGATGCACCCCAAGATAACGTGCATTAGTAGGATCCCTTGTAGCTTTTGCCCATCGAGCGCCCACCGCCATGCCGCAAGCCCGGACGCCACCACCGGCATAGTCGAAATCGCGGCTAGCAGCAAATTGAAATACGCTGCGCCAGCCAGCGTCTGGTTCTTCGTCCACTGTGCCAGATAGTCGAACACCACGGCCGTGATAAACAGCGCGATTGGAAAATGAATCAGCACGACATGTTGCGCGTGCTTGGCCAGGAATACCGTTTTGAGATCGAAAGGATTTACCATCGCCGTGCCCCTTCTAAGATGGAATGAATTGCGGGCTGCGACGGACTTGGCTTGACAAAGCCAACTCCGCCGCAACCCGCGAACCTGCTATTGTCCTGTCCCTCGGGAAGGAGTCGTGCGAGCCTGTGCCTCCTCGGGGCTGCTGCGATCCACGCGCAAGAGCATCGCGCTGCCCTTGCCGACTGCAGGTACATCGGCAGCATGCACAACGCCAGGCTGAGCATCCTTAAGTCGTTTTTCATTTTGTTTTTCCTAGGAATTGCTAAGAGCGCATGGTCCTTCCGCACCAACATTTCCTCGGTGACTCCAGTTCGCTCTGTGACTCGTTGTGCAGAACCGGCAGCAATCGGTTTTATTCCACGGCAAACATTTATGAGTTATGGGAATAAAACGGCCGTCCGCTTGTTTGCTCTTGTGTGGGCACCGTAAGCCAGCTTGCCGCCGGGTCGTTCGAGCGGCTGGCCATGCCTCACCTCGAGCGGCTCTATAACTTTGCCTGCTGGCTGACGCATGACCGGCAAGAAGCCGAGGATCTTGTCCAGGAGACATACGCCAAAGCACTTAAGGGGTTTTCCTCGTTCCAGCCGGGACCGAATTTTCGCGCCTGGATCTACAAGATCCTGCGGAATACGTTCCTGACCTCTCGCACCGGGCTGAAGGCGACCGCTACCGTGCCGCTAGATCTTGAAGGGGCAGAGGAAATGCTGCCCGCGGTCAAGGAAACGCCAGAGAGTATCCTGCTGCAGCGTTCGGACGGGCAGCTCGTGCAGCAGGTCTTGGAGCAACTGCCCGTCGCCTACCGCGAGGTGCTGCTGCTGTGTGAAGTCGAAGAGATGTCATATCAGGAAATCTCTGCCACGCATGAGGCAGAAGCTGAAGGTGTAGAGCTGACACCTTCGGTTCGGTGGGCGCTCGCCAGCCTTTCGCTATCCATGTTGATGCCCTCGCTCGACCTATTCGTAATCACAGCTCGTCAGGACTCATCACGGGAATGTTCAGTTAGCTGGGACGATTATGGCAAAAGCGGCGCTGGGCCTACCATTTGCTCGCCGACTTCCACTATCGAGCTAATCAATCGTATCGGAGTGCGATGCCGGTAAAACATGGTGTACTTCCATTCCGGTCGGAGGCTCAATCGCAGGGATGTTCGGCGTCACACTCCAAGGTGACTTGCGTCATAGTCCGCCGCGCTCCGGGCTTCTAGGGTTACGGTGGCAGCCTACAGTGCGACAAATTGGGCTTCCCATTCGGTGATTTATGGCAACTACGCTGGCGCCGGTCAAGACGCCGGCCCCACCGCAAACGAATCTCTTCGCTTCCGCAATCGTAATCGTCCTCGCGACGATTGCCGCCATCTTCGTCTTGAGAATTTCTCCGTTGTCCTCTCCGTGGGCACAAGGTTACGATCCAACCGGACACTGGTGGCTGTCCACGATCCTGGCCGCGCTGCCCATTATCGTGTTGCTCGGCAGTCTCGCGCTCGGACATGTAAAGGCGCACTACGCGGCGCTGGCCGGATTGGCGGCGGCCCTGCTCACCGCCATCTTTGCCTTTCATATGCCAGCCCGTCTTGCCGGAGCGACGGCGGCCTACGCATATCCGTTCACACAGGTCGTATTGCGATGAAAATGCGCAGAAAAGCAGGGGGATCGATGAAAGGTATGATGTATGGATGCCGTCTTTGAAACCTTCAAACTTCGCGCCGAAGCGGTGAGCGCTGAAGTCCATCGCTTCCCCCACAAGAGCGCGGCTCTGGACTTCATACTTTACTATTTGCATGATGTTGGAATCAGCCATACCCCGCAGGCTGGTGCGGTATGGGCACCCTGCCCCTTCCTCGATGGATTCGATCAGAAGCAGCTTTCCAGCCAGTTGCCCGGGTTGTCTTTCGACGTCAATCGCGAAGTCTCGGCCGAGGCGAAGGTTGGAATCAGCCAGCTCGACTGGGCCATCGCAAACACCGGAACCCTGGTGCAGGACGCCGCTCGCGTCGATCAGAGGCTGGTTTCCACGCTTCCCCTAATTCACATCGCTCTCATTCGCAGCGATCGTCTCGTGCCCGATCTGCCGTCGGCTTTGAGCAAAATCCGGCCGGAGCAGACCAATTACATTTCCTTCATTACCGGACCCAGCCGCACAGCCGACATCGAGCGCGTGCTCACCATCGGCGTGCACGGCCCGGAGAAGCTCATCATCGTCTTCTTTGATGGCGTCGTCTGCGATGAACCGGGAAGGGTGAACTAATGGAGACGAAGTTTCGCGAGTCCATCGACAAGGCGGTGCACAACCCCAACCTCACCGGGGCGCTGGGGCGATTCTCCGAAGCCTATCGGATCAGCCGCCAGAAGGCTTATGAGGGCTACGACTTCGAGGCGCTGCGCACCCAGATTGCCGAACGAAAATCCTACGCGGCCTCTCACCTCGATGAACTCGCCGACCTATTCACCAGGAACGTCGAAGCACGCGGGACCAAAGTATTTCGCACCAACGATCCCGCCCGGGTGCGCGAGTACATCCTGAATGTCGCGCGAGAAAACAGCGTCAAGAGTGTCGTCAAATCGAAGTCCATGGCTTCGGAAGAGATTCACCTCAACAAGCATCTCGAAGCCGCCGGCATCGAGGTGGGCGAAACCGATCTGGGTGAATGGATCATTCAACTCGCCGGACAGACACCCTCGCACATGGTCATGCCCGCCATCCACATGACCAAGGAAGAAGTGGCAACGGTTTTCAACGAGCAGGTCGAAGAAGGCCAGAAGCCGGACATCCCGAAACTGGTGAAGTTTGCGCGCGGCAAGTTGCGCACGAAATTTATCAACGCGGATATGGGAATTACCGGGGCGAACATCGCGGTAGCTGAGACCGGAACGCTGGTCATCGTTACCAATGAAGGCAACGCCCGGCTGGTGACGACCCTGCCGAAAATTCACGTCGCGATCGTCGGCCTCGAAAAGCTGATGGAAAAGTTCGACGACGTTGTGCCAGTTCTGACGGCTCTACCCAAGAGCGCCACGGCGCAGTTGATGACCAGCTACGTCTCCATGATCAGCGGCCCGGTGCCCAACACCGACGGCACGCCCAAACAACTGCACGTCATCCTCATGGACAACCGGCGCACCGAGATGTCACAAGACCCGAAGTTCAAGCAGGCGATGCAATGCATTCGCTGCGCCTCGTGTTTGAACGTTTGCCCGGTCTTCCGCCTCGTGGGCGGGCACGTCTTCGGCAAGATTTACACCGGCGGCATCGGCACGATTCTCACTGCCTGGTTCGACGCGCTCAAGGCATCGGACGACATCCAAAGTCTGTGCATTCAGTGCGGCAACTGTACGGAGGTTTGTCCAGGCAAAATCGACATCCCAGGATTGATTCTCGAACTGCGGCGCCGCCTGGCGGTCGAGAAAGGCCAGCCTCTCGCGCAAAAGGCGATTTTCTCGGTGGTCAACAATCGCAAGCTCTTCCACTCGATGCTGCGCGCGGCATACGTGATGCAGAAGCCGCTGCAGAAGGGTAATTTCATCCGGCACCTGCCGTTTTTCTTCTCGGAGATGACGGAATTCCGCAGCCTTCCCGCAATCGCCGAAGCGCCGCTACGCGACACCATCAAGAAAATCGAACAACCCGCTTGCAAGGAGAAGATCGCACTCTACGCAGGATGCCTGATCGACTTCGCCTATCCCGAGATGGGCGAATCACTCGTGAAGATACTGAATAAAGCCGGCATCGAGGTCGTATTCCCCGAGGGCCAGACCTGTTGCGGCGCGCCCGCGCGCTATAGCGGCGCCTATGAAGTCGCCGCGCAAAATGCCAACGACAACATCAACGCCTTATTGGCGGACGGCGTTACTTACGTCGTGTCGGCATGCCCCACATGCACCGTGGCTTTGAAACATGACTTCATCAGCACATTCGAAAGCCTCGGGCAGACTGATTCGCTGCCGCGGGCGCGGCAGTTGGCCGAAAAGGTCATCGATTTCTCCACCCTGGTCAAGAAACTGGTGGATGAAGGCCGGTTGAAGTTTAAAGAAGGCCAGCACCTGGGAAAAATCACGTATCACGATTCCTGCCACTTGAAGCGCACGCTGCACGCCACTCAGCCACCGCGACAACTGCTAACCCAAGCCGGCTACGAGATCGCGGACATGTACGAGGCCGATATGTGCTGCGGCATGGGCGGGACGTATTCCCTGAAGCTGCCGGAAATTTCAGCGCCGATTCTGGAACGCAAGCTGGTCAACATCAGGAACAGTGGTGCGCCAGTCGTCGTAATGGACTGTCCCGGTTGCGTCATGCAGATCCGCGGCGGCCTCGATAAGCAACGCTCGACCATCAGGGCTGAACACACGGCGCAGCGTCTGGCTGACGAACTGGAGTGAACCGGGGCCCGTTTTTGATGTTGATCGTTTATTCGGAGGGATGCGAATGGCAATGGCCGAATGAGCTCCGGTGCAGGCTTGTTCGGAGGAAATCAAGGCCAGACTTGCCGCCTCCATCGCGGCCTCTCGCATCCTCATCCGCCCAATCGAACTCATCGCGTACGCCTCCGATGCCAGCTTCTATCGCCTGATTCCGAAAGCGGTCATACAGGCCGACGGCGTGGACGAGATACGGGCTTTGTTTGCGCTCAGCCGGCAACACCGCATACCCATGACGTTCCGCGCCGCGGGTACAAGTTTGTCGGGACAGTCGGTCTCCTGACGGCTTGCTGGTTGACATCGCTCGCCACTGGCGAACTCTGAACGTAGAGGACGTTCGGACGACAGTTCGGCGAATTCCAGATCGTGTTATCGGTGTAGCTCCCGTAGTTAAAACGGAGACTACCATCGAATCCGGCGCGAAGGTGGTAATTGCCCGTGGCCCCCACAAGCGTGTGCGGTACGTTCACCTGGGAGACGAGGCCTGCGCCGGTGCCTAGAGCTCCGGCAAAAGCAGCGGCAAAAGCAGCTTCGGAGGGGTAGCCAGCAAGGGAGGCGGCTCCTGGGAAGTTGGGATAATCCGCCGGATTCATGTCGCGACGCCACCCACTGTGGGCCAGTGATCGCGCAAAGTTTAGATTGAGCCCCACAAGCTTCTTGTAAACTCGATATGCCGCATTCAAGATTCTGTAACCTTTTGCTGAATTGCGAATCTGAGTTGTTTGCTTGCAAGGAGGGCATGGATGAACTCACGGACCGACAGCCGCAAGTTCAAGAGCGTCAGCAGACGTGAGCTATTAAAACTCACGCCGGTAATCGCCTTGGGCGCCTTTGCCATCCCGCAACTGCAGAATCCGCTCCTCAAAGGCGGTCTTGCCTTCAGCGATTGGGCGTCGGCAAGGCTCTTCCGTTCCGGCCATTTGGCTTCAACGTTCGCCGATTCCGACCTGACACCGTTCGATAAGTTTCCCATTAACGACTACGACGTCGATGACCCCGGTGTGGATTTCGACAAGTGGACTCTCACTGTGAGCGGCGCGGTACAGAAACCTGGAGATTACACGCTCGCGCAGATTCAGGCTTTGCCCAAGTTCACACAAAACACACGCCACGTTTGCGTCGAGGGATGGGATGTGATTGGCCGGTTCGGTGGTGTGCGCCTCTCCCACTTCCTCAAGATGATCGGCGCTGACCCGACCGCGCGCTTTGTGACTGTCCAATGCGCGGATGACTATTACGAATCGCTCGACATAGCTACCGCCACGCATCCGCAGTCTTTGCTCTGTTACGAAATGTACGGCCAGCCGCTGACCCGTGAACACGGCGCGCCGCTGCGTCTCAGCATTCCCACCAAGATTGGCTATAAGCAAGCAAAGTATCTCACCGGCCTCAAAGTGAGCCACGTTCTGGAAAAAGTCGGATACTGGGAAGATCAAGGCTACTCCGAATTCTACGGTTTGTGACTATGGTTCGTGACCAGGGTCTGTAACCAGGTCTGTAAGTGGGGTTCGTAGCGCTGAGGAGACGATATGGCAACTCGCGCGTTAACAATCGAGGACGTGAAGACGGGCGAAGTGACCCAGGCGGTGTACGAGCATCCTTTTGTGGTTCGCCTCTGCCATTGGGTGAATGCGGTTTCGCTGTTCGTGATGGTGGGCAGCGGATTCCAGATCTTCCGGGCCTTTCCGAGCTTCGGAGCAAAAATTCCGCAGAAAGATCTTCTCAACTGGCCCAAGGCTTTCGCGCTCGGCGGATGGTTGGGGGGCGCGCTGCAATGGCACCTCACCTTCATGTGGATCTACATCGCGACTGGCCTGTTATATCTCGGTTACCAGGTTTTCAGCGGAAACTATAAGCAGGTGCTCTTTGTACGCCGCGATTTACCGGGAGTGTGGCCAATGGTGCGCCACTATTTTTTCTTCGGCCCCAAGCCGCCGGTCAGCGAGGCTTACAACCCGCTACAAAAGCACGCCTACACCTCTGCGATTGTTTTGGGCGCACTGTCGGTGCTCACCGGTGTCGCGGTGTGGAAGCCGGTGCAGTTTTCCTGGTTGGCCTGGATGATGGGTGGATTTCATCTGGCGCGGCTCTGGCATTTCCTGATCATGTGGGCGATCCTGGCTTTTGTTTTCGGGCATCTGGTGATGGTGGTACTGCATGGCTGGAATAACTTCGTCTCCATGTTGACGGGATGGAAGAAGCACCCGGAATATCCGTCTGAATAGCGGCTGTTTGCTGCGTTGGTGAATCCAGGATGCAGTAGCGAGGAGCGATGCCGGAAGAAGTGACTTCGCTGAAAAGTGCAGCCCAGCAATTCGACGAAGAGACGCTGATCCGGCGTATCCGGGACGGCGAACACGACCTTTTCTACGAATTGATTCGGCCTTACGAAGGGCGCGTGTACGCTGCGGCGTTTGCCATTTTGCGGAATGAGGCGGATGCCGAGGACGTGGCGCAAGAAGCGGTGCTGAAAGCCTTCAAGCACATCCGGCAGTTCCGCGCCGAAGCGAGATTCAGCACGTGGCTGATTCAGATCACCGTCAACGAGGCGCGTATGCGGAGAAGGAAAGAACACGCCCACATGATTCAGCCGATCATTGACCATCAAGACGAGGAGGGCAACTATTCTCCCCGCGACTTTGCCGACTGGCGCGAGGTCCCATTGGAGACTCTGGAACGAAAAGAGGTACGGCAGAAGCTGGCCGAGGCGCTGGCTTCGTTGGGAGAGAAGTACCGTGAAGTGTTTGTACTGCGCGACATGCAGCACCTGAGTATTGAGGAAACTGCTAAGACCCTTGGAATCTCACCGGCATCGGTCAAGACTCGACTACTCAGGGCGCGGCTGATGCTCCGCGACTTGTTAGCGCCGGGCCTGGGCGGGAGTTGGAGCACAAAGTTGTCTTTTGCAAAGGGGACCAATCCATGGTAGTCAACTGCGAAGAAGTCTGGCGGGAGATTTCGAACTACCTTGAAGAAGACGTTGATCCTGGTCTACGGGCCGCGATGGAAGAGCACATCCGTGGCTGTAAACGCTGTTCCGCCGTTCTTGACGGAATGCGCAACGTCATCCAGCTGTACGGAGACGAAAGGATGCTCGAAGTACCGCTGGGGTTCAGCCATCGTCTGCAGCGGAGAGTGGAAGAGAATATGCCTGGCAGTCGGCGAGGTTTTCTCGGATGGATGGTTGCGGCCGCAGCTGCGGTACTGGTCGCGGGCGGGCTCGAAGTGGCAAGGTCGTCGGTCTTCAGCCATCCCGAACTGCGTTCGGAACATGCCCGGCCCGGAGCCGGCGTTCCTCCCGAGATGCTGGTCGTGGTTTCAACCGATGGGAAAACGTTTCATGCGGCTGGGTGTCCTTTCATTCACGACAAAGCACACCTTCGGACAATCGCAGCACGGGAGGCGGAGCGAGAGGGGTACGCGCCGTGCGTCCGCTGCATGAAGAAGTATCTGACCGCCTGATCTGGTTTGTGCCGATACCAGTCGCCGAGCCTCCGTTCGAAAAGCGCAATGCTGGTGTGTGATTGGGAGACTTGAGTACTATCGCGATTTATCAACAGTCATGGCGCGTATGGTCTGCGGTATCATTCAAGCGTGAAACGCAATGCCTCAATCACCTTGACTCTCGCAGCGCTTGTTCTAGCCTGTGGCTGTGCGAAAAAAGTGGCTTCGCCGCCACCTCCGCCGCCACCGGAAACGATCCTTGGGAGCGAATCGAACGGACCGCAGGATTCGCTTTTCAAAGGCGATCAAGCTGTTTTGTCAGATCAGGACATCGCCAGAATCCTGAACACCCGGTTAAGCCTCGCCGACCGCCACCGCATGGCTATTCTCAGCCTTGGGTCCAGCAGTTGGTGGTCTGAAGACCTCGCCGAGATTGAAGCAAAGAACTTCGACGGGCTGTTGCAAGCGTTAAAAGCGGACCCGCAACTTACCGATGTTCGCCTGCTGCCATCGCTGCTGGTCCCGGAGAAGCGCACTGTTCCTTACCTACGCGAAGCTGCAGCCCGTATTCAAGCTGATCTCCTTTTCGTGTACACGACGCGCATCCAGACGTTCCGCCGAGATCGCTTCTTCAAACCAAACGAAGTCCGCGCTCAGTGTGTAGCAGAATCTGTCCTGTTGGACGTGCGGACCGGAATCGTTGCTAATACGGCGCGCGCTACTGAGAACATTGCGCTAACGAAGGCGCCATCTGATTTGAACTTCAGTGAGACCGTTGCTCGGGCGGAGTCGGAAGCAAGGGGAAAAGCACTTGTGTCATTGGCGCAAGCGGTCGTGAAACGCCTCGCGAAAACCGACGAGTAGAGCGGCAAAAGGCAAGACAGTGGAGAAGAGATGAGTGTAAACCGATTACACTCAGAATCCACCTGCGACACCTGAGAAGGTTTGCCTGACAGTAGCGAGCCCATCTAACATCATGGTTTGTAAGGTCAAGTCTTGGCTATCACAACTGAGGTTGCGCGGGAATGTCAAGGCAGCCGGCGATAGGCAGCCGGCGATAGTGCCGGCGCCGGCTGCCCTGAAGTCGAACAGTCGAACTTGAGGAACTGCCGGCAGGGCTAGTTCTGCTTCATGTTGTCGTCTTTTTTCATGGTGTCTTTCTTCATGTCGTCCTTTTTCATCTTGTCCTGCTTGGTTTTTTGGGACTTCTTGTCCTTCTTCATTTCATCCTTCTTCATCTGGTCGTTCTTTGTCTGGTCCTGTTTCATGTCGTCGTGCTTCATGTTGTCCTGCTTCATCGCGTCGCTGGACTGCGCAAATGCCGTGAAGGATATTGCCAGGAAACACATAGCCATCAATCTGCAAATCGTCTTCTTCATAAACTCTCCTCAGTTTGTGATGGAAATTGCGGCGGCACACCCCAGCCGCCCAAATGAGATGCGCTTCCGACAACAAGGTTACAGACGATTTGCTGACGGAGTCGGTTATCTCGAAAAACAGTGAGTTGCGGTAGGGGCCGCAACTCACACACAAAGTCACTAGTACTGTGACCGCGTGATGATTTCCACAAGGTATGCCTGATGGTGCCCAGGTTCGCGCCCGTTCTTTGGGCGCTAACCTGGGTGGGTGCAAAGCGTACCAGCCTTCCTCCGTACGACCTATCAAGCGGTCGCGGTATTAGAACGCTGCGATTCCATTGAACCCAGCAGCCGCGGACAGACCACCGGCATCGCCAAGATTCGTAAGGCTGCCATCCTGATTGATGCCGAAGATGCTGATGGACCCGGTACCCGAATCCAGCGTGTAGAGGAATTCGCCATCTGAACTGATGGCGATGTCGAGATTCGTGCTCCCCGTCGGGTTCGTTCCTACCACCGTTCCCGCTAACGGCGTCAACGCCCCCGCCGCGCTTATCGCAAAGCCGGAAATCGTGGACGAACCGGCATTCGAGGTGTAAACGAAGCTCCCGTTAGGAGTGACCGCATGCCAGCACGTTGCTGCCGCCAACGTCGGAACGCTGTTGCTGATGGGAGAAAGCGTTCCATTCGCAAGGAGCGCGTAGGACGAGATTGCGGAAGCGTTGTGTCCGCCAGCGGGACCGGTCTCAGCGACAAGCGCCGCGCCGTTAAGTGCGAACCGCACGGCAAACGCGCCGGGGCCGGCACTTGGGTTGACCACGATCGGAGCCAGTGTGCCGTCGATTTGAACATGGAAGGCGTCGATGTTATTGGTCAGCTTTTCAGTTACTAAAAGGAATTGACCGTCAGGACTGAACGATACCGATGCAGCTCCAGAGTTGCCGCTGGAAAGATAAGCAATGGAATCCGCAATCGGTTTTAGCTTGCCACTCTTATCGAGATAGAATCCCACTACGCTGCTGGCGCCGCCAGCATTGACCACGTAGACCAGTTTCCCGTACTGAGCTACGGCAACCGGCTCGCTGCCGCCGCAGGCCACCTTGTTCAGGAGCGATAGAACGGCCCCGTGAACTTGAAACACTGAGATATCGCCGCTTCCAGCATTCACGGCAAACAGAAGAGAGTGGTCTTGGCTAAGGGTGAGAGAGCCCTGAGATCCGAGAGGATCAGTTACGCCGCCGCTACCCCGGCCTCCGGTTGGGAAACTAAGACCCTCCTGCAAAGAGCCGTCTGCAGCTCGTTTGTAAGCGACGATTTCATTTTTGTCGGCAGCATTCGTCATGACGAATACCGCGCCGCGAGATGCGCTACCATCGGATTGGGCTTCACTAAGGGCTGGCAATACTGTACTCATTGCCAACACAGCGGTAAGCAGAATACGCGTAGTCCTAAGCATTTCACACTCCTCTTTCAAAATATGCGAGCCTTGAAGGGGTGGTTCTGCCGCCAAAGCGACGGCAGTCCCATCCGGTTGAGGGCCGCGCTCCGATAAGAGGGTTCAGTCAGGAAAAAGTTTCAAACATGTGGAAAACAATTAGGGACTTGAGGGGCTCAAAGACATGTTGCGGTCGGCCGCTCGTAAAGGTCCATAGATTCTGAACTCTCAAACCAGCCATAAGCGACACCATGGCAAGGCTGCGCCGATAGATGGACGCGCTGGAGATGACCGATGGCTTGTCGTTGGCCCCTCCGGGCAGCCGACAAAGATATTGGCAAATCACGGAGTTCCATCGATTCTTACAACCATCTAAGTTGAACAAGTGGGGTCATCATGATGGCGCAGGCGCTAATCACAAATGACCAGGATCTGCTGGGGATAGATAACAATAAGAGCCATGCCGTGGATCAAACATTCTTGTATCCCATCCAATTCGAACCGATCTATCAGTATCGGCTCTGGCTCCTTCAGGCGCGGCGCCCACGTCCCGTCAGCGCCTCGAAGCCTGAGATGACGTCGAACAGCTCTTCGTCGATGGATTCCTGTCGAACACGGCGGAATGTGCGGTTTAGATCTTCCAAAATTTCTTCGATATTCTTTTCCGCGCGTTGCATCGCCGCCAGACGACTGGCGTTTTCACTGGCAAGGGATTCGGCGCACGCTTGAAAGAGCAGAACAAAGACGTATCCGCGAACGAAAGCATGAAGCGCAGACGTGGCTCCTTCGATAACCTCCGGTAGGCTCTTGGTCGGCCAGGGCAGGGCGGCGAGCTTGGTTTGCCAGGCCTGATCGAGCGGTAGAAGCCGCTTGCTGACGGGCTCGTAAACGGCCCCGAATTTCGGGTGGTTGTGAAAGACATAGACCTCCACGACATTGCCTTGATCGAGAGCCGCCTCGATTTCGATGAGAATCTGGCCTATAAGCGGCGTGATGGCACTGACTGAGGTCGGAACTGATAGCAGTCCAACCGGGGCCATGCCGGTGTCCACCATGAGCGCGTGAGCACGATCGCCGACCGCCCAGATCTTTGTTGTTTTGCCGGGCAACGTTCTGAGCTTGTTTACGGCGAATTCCACGACCACCTCGTTAAACCTGCCCACGAGACCTTGGTCCGAACCGAAAACGATTGCGCCGATAGTTTCTTCATGTGGCCGCTCACGCGGCGGGCGTTTGGCCTCTGCGAACGGAACCGACTCCGCCTGATGGAGACACGCGACCAATGCGAGCTCCAACGTGCGATAGTAGTCATCCAGCGATTGGACTGCCTTCTCGTATTGTCCAATGCTGGATGCCGCCAGCGCCTTCATCGAACGAACGACGTCTTCGAGATCCCCCGCGCCGTCGATTTTTCGACGCAGACTTTCCATCGTACCGCTCATGGCGAGGCCTTGGCAGGGGGGGTGGGTTCGGCGGCAGGTTTCGATTTAGAACTGGATTTGGGTGCAGCGGCGGGTTTTGGTTCAGAGGCAGGTTTGGGTTTGGGAGTTGGCTGGAACGGAGCAAGCGCATGGGTGGCGATTTCTAGAATCGCCTTTCGGTCGTCATCGCTCAATTTGTCGGCTGACGTTAATCGCCCCAGTACGTCCGCCGGAATATCCGCCGTT
>Ga0181523_10000501_pt1 | contig 44278 bp, 39 predicted proteins | sample PEATcosm2014_Bin_43_FD_119752 | JGI IMG/M metagenome (GOLD analysis project Ga0181523, IMG submission 119752) | Peatland microbial communities from MTU Mesocosm Facility, Houghton, MI, USA - PEATcosm2014_Bin05_30_metaG | ecosystem: Environmental > Terrestrial > Soil > Wetlands > Peat | place... | reverse complement strand
TGGCGATGCCAATCCCTCCGCTGGCTGCCATCGACTGCGCCAGCGCCTGGGTCGCCATCAGGCGATAGTCGCTCGCCCCGGGGGTTTTGGCGTCCTCCGAGTCGCCGCCAAACGTCTTCTGCAGAGCGTCGAGCACCGGGGTGAGCAGCAGGGCTTCAAAATCACGCGCGGCTTTTTCGCTTTTCGCGACCGCTTTCGCGTCGGGAAGGTTAGCCGCTGGCGGGATGGAAGTCGAAGCAAGTGTAATGTTCATGAGATTGTCTCCAGTCGGTCGTTGGTCATTAGTCGTTAGTCGTTCGCGGTTCGTTCCTGGTGCGAATGGTCTTGCCAACCGCGAACCCCCAACTACCAACGACTAACGACCAAGCTCAGATCACCTCCAGGTCGGCGTCGAGCGCTCCGGCAGCCTTGATGGCTTGCAGGATCGAGATCACGTCGCGCGCCGTCGCACCCATGCTTTGCAATCCGCCAACCAATTCGTCGATACTGGCACCTTCGCCGATTTCCAGGCGCTTCGCCGGACCCTCCTTGGTCTTCACTTCGGTCTGGGGCACGACTTCGGTTTTCCCCTGCGATTGCGGCGCGGGCTGGGAAACGGAGTACTCGGTCGATATCTGCACCGAGAATCCGCCGTGCAGAATGGATACCGCTCCCAGACGCACGTCTTTCCCCATCACGATGGTTCCGGTACGCTCGTTGACCACGACGCGGGCGCGGCGCTGCACGGGCACGGTCAGGTTCTCGATTCTCGCCAGGACCGCCGTCAGGTTGGCCACGCCGGTAGCGCTCGGGTCGACTTCCACTCGTCCGCCATCGCGGGCGCTGGCGACGGCGTGCCCAAATTCGCGGTTGATGGCGTCGGAGATTTCGCCCGCCGTGGAAAAATCGGGCTCGCGCAAGAGCAGCGAAACTGGAGCCAGCGCGTTGAAGTCGAAGGTCAGACTGCGTTCGACCCGGCCTCCAGCCGGAACTCTTCCCGTGGTGGGGTGGTTCATCTGCTTGCTCGCGCCCGCCCCTCCCACGGCATAGCCTCCGACGGCGATCGGTCCCTGGGCGGCGGCGTAGACCTGCCCGTCCGCGCCATAGAGCGGGGTCAGCAGGAGCAGCCCGCCTTCCAGGCTCTTGGCATCGCCGATCGAGGCAACGGTCACGTCCACTTGCGTGCCCGGCCGCGCGAACGCGGGCAGGCTGGCGGTCACAAACACCGCCGCCACATTGTTGACGCGCGCCGTCAACGGCGGAATCTGCGCCCCCATGCGCTGCATGATGTTGGCCAGGGTCTGGGTCGTGAACACGGTCTGCTGGCTGTCCCCCGTGCGCGTGAGTCCAACCACCATGCCGTACCCAATCAGGGGATTCTCCCGCACCCCTTCAACGCTGGTCAGGTCGCGGATTTTGATCGCGACCGGATCGCCAGCGAAGACAAAGACCGCTCCGGAAAGTGCAAGCATGAGAAGAAGAGCGGCGGCCATGGCGGCTTTCATAAGAGTAACGCTCCTAGAAATCCAGAAAACTCAGAATGGTGCGCAGCCACTTGCGAGGCGGGCGGGTTCCATCCGAGATCACGCCCTTGCCCTTGATCTCCAGTTCCAGATCGCCGACGCTGTCGGAGGCGACCATGTTGTTCGGCCCGATATCGCCCCGGCGCACCACCCCGCGCAACACGATGGTCTGCTTCTCGCGGTTCATGTTGATGACGCGCTCGGCCTCGATGACTAGGTTCCCGCTGGCGAGAACGGCGACCACTCGGCCCGACAGATTGGTGGTCACGTTCGTAGCCGTAGAAGCCGCGCCCTTGCCGGACAAGGCCTCGGAGGAGTTCAGCCCGAGCAGGTTCGCGACCCCTCCGACATTGATCTTGCCGGGCAGCGCACTAATGCCCGAACTGGTGTTTAGGGTGCGCGTCGTGGCCACCGAGTTGGCGTTCGACGCGGTTACGCCTTGCACCACCACGATCTCGATCACGTCCCCGACATTCATGGCCTTGTAATCGGCGCTGAGAGACGCCATCCGCCCCGAATCCACCCAGATGCTTCCCAAGGAGAGCGTGGGCGCGGCCGGTTGCCCCATCTGGACGCGGGCAAGGTATTTTGCCAGGCTGTCGTCCTTGGCGTCCCGCTTCGACGCGTTCAGCCAACCGGCCGTCAGCAACAGCAGACAATACAGCACCGTTTTCACTTGCGCTCTCCTTGGGGAAGGTCAGAGGTGAGAGGTCAGATTGCAGAAGTTAAACCGCATCGCACAAACGGCGTCGGCGATCCCGGGATTTCCTCTGCAATCTGACCTCTCACCTCTGACCTTCGTTCTTACTTACTGCGGCAAAGCTTCCAGCAGGGCGGGACCGGAAATCCGCGCCCGGAAAACGTGACCATCCAGGCCGCGCACGCGAATGATTTCGCCTTCGCGGCCATGCTCCAGGCAAGTCACACTGGCAGTCATGCGCAAACGGCTGGAGAGAAACACCGCCGTCGCCCGCTCTCCGGCGCGCACTGCCGGTTTCGGCGGAGCTTCGGGCAACGGGCGTGACCCCGATACCGATCGCGACCCAGTCGCCACTCGGCACGACCGGGCGCGCGCGCCTACGTCCGCGTCGGGAGAGTCACGAACAGAGTCGCGGAGATAGACCAGGAATGGCAGACACTGCCCGGGCTCGCCGCATTGCAGGCGGAATTGGGTGCGTCGCGGCCCCGCGTCCCAGCAGGCCGAGGCAACTCGCAGCCTCCGACCGGCAAGGGCTGGGAGAGCCACCGGCAGTTCGAGATCCTCGGGCCGAGGCAACTGTTGTTCCGAGAGCCCTCGTTCGCGGAGTTCAGCCACCACCGCCTGCCACACTTCCTGCTGCGTTACCGGAGCGGGCGGACCCGCCGGCGGTCGAGCGTCCCCGGCCCAGAGCAGCAAGCCGGACGCGATTCCGAAGGCGAACAGGAAACCGGCGAGAATAAATCGAACCACCACTCAGGTCCTCGACTCTCTCAGACTACTTGCCCAGTTGGTTGACCAGCTGAAACATTTCATCGGCGGCCTGCACCACGCGTGACGTGGCTTCATAGGAACGCTGCGCCACGATCATGTTGATGAACTCATCGACCACGCTGACGTTCGACTGCTCCAGATACCCTTGCTCGATCTGTCCCAAACCGTCGGTGCCGCCCGGCGTGCCGACGGCGGCATCGCCCGAAGCGGTGGTGGCCAGATACAGATTCTGGCCGACGCTGTTCAATCCTCCCGGATTCGGAAAGAGCGCCAGTTGTATGGTTCCCACCTGCTGCGCCGCGGTGGTCCCGGCCAGCGTGACCGACACGGTGCCGTCCGACGCGATCGTGACCGAGGTGGCGCCGGCGGGTATGGTGATGGCGGGCTGCAGCGGATTCCCGGCGGCGGTAACCACATTGCCCTGCGCGTCCTGGTGGAATTCGCCGCTGCGCGTATAGGCAGTCTCACCCGTCGGCAACAGCACTTGAAATAATCCCTGCCCTTCGATGGCCAGATCGAGCGGGTTGCTGGTCTGACTCAGGTCGCCCTGCATCTGCAGGATCTCTGACGCCGAAGAGCGCGTGCCGAGTCCAACCTGCAGGCCGTCGGCTACCGTGGTTTGCTGCGAGGCAGCCGCGCCCGGCATTACCATGTTCTGGTAGATGAGATCCTGGAACTGCATGCGGCGGCTCTGGAAGCCGGCGGTGCTGGAGTTGGACAGGTTATTGGCAATCGTATCCAGATTCGTTTGCTGCGCCTGCATTCCGGTGGCGGCGGTGTAGAGAGCTCGAAACATGCGCTTCCTCCTAAACTTTTGCCAATTGGGTGCTGGCAATCTGGTTGAATTCGGTGTCAAACAGCGACATGGCGCGCTGCAGCATTTCAGCTTGCCGCTGCACCCCGATCAGCGTTATCACCGAACCGATGGAATTCACGTTCGAAGATTCAAGCGCGCCCTGCTTGAGCGCCGACTGCTGCGCCGGCTTCGCGCTGCCCTCGGGAGCGGCGATCAGGGCCTGACCCTCGGAGATGAGCTTGGTCCCTGGAGCGAATTCCACTAACTGAATGCTGCCCGCGACCGCGCCGTTCACCGAGAGCGTTCCATCCGATGCGATGGAGACGGCTCCCGCCGGAACGTTGATTACGCTCTTGGCTCCGAGCGCTGGGTCGCCGAGCACGGGATCTCCCGCTGCCGTTACCAGCACGCCGCTGCTCGACACATGGAAGCTTCCGTTGCGCGTGTAGCGTGTGCCGCCGGCAGTCTGAACGGCAAAAAACCCGGCGCCTTCGATCGCCACATCCAGCGGATTTCCGGTCGCTTCCATACTGCCCGCGGTCATATCCATGTGCGTGCCTTCGAGCACTCCGAAGTTGTTCGTCGCCGAGTTGAGCACATTGCCGAGCACGCTCTGAACCGCCGGGCCCGACACTGCCATCAGCGACTGGAAGGTTGTCTGCTGGCCTCGAAATCCGGTGGTGTTCAGATTGGCAAGATTGTGGGCCGCCACTTCGAGCGCCTGGCTTTGCGCCCGTAACCCCGCGCACGATGCATAGAATCCGCTGTCCACGTTGGCTCCTTGTGGTTAGACATGATGCAAACGAGTCGCCATGACGGAGAAAGGAACTTTCTTGCAATGACTTTGTTCTGAGCCGCTTAGGAGTGGCAGCCGGGTGGGGAAACATTGGAAGCGTCTTAGAGTCGCAGGCGGGGAAAACTTTGCCGGGCGCAAGCGGGCAAACTTTTCTTGAGAAGCTTGAAGGCTGTGAGATCAGGTCTCAGGTGTCAGGAAGATCGGGCTCATGCGTTTCCTAAGACCCAAGACCTGAGACCTGACACCTGACACCTGCCTCAATCAATTGTGTAGTTGAAGACGAACGACAACCGGGCCGCCCTCAAACAACGCGACCGTTTCCACGGAAGTGCCATCGGCCAGCGAATGGAATCGGTATGCTCCGCCGCTGACCACGCTCGGCACGCTCAACATGCACCGTTCGTCCGTACCTGCGAGCTTGTTCTTGAAGTTTCCCGTGATCATGTTGCAGATCTCTCCGAGGGCATCCACTACCTCGTCTTCGGAGATGGTTGTGCCCCCCAGCATGCCCTTGGCAATCAGGCCGGCGGTCTTCGCATTGCAGCAGACCGTCAGAATTCCGCACAGCGCGCCGGCCAACCCGACCATGGCGGTGAATTCTCCGTGCGGCCCGTGCTCGGTTTCGGCCGACGGCGTCACCCGGCATCCGAGCATGATCTCGAAAACTTCCTTGATCGCAAGCTCGAGAATGGGAAGCCAGTTCTCCTCCTGTGACCGCTTGGTTAACGCGGTACTTGCGCTCATGGTTTCTTTCCCAGCAAGGGCAGGACGTGCTCTTTCACTTGATCGGGAGTGAAGGGCTTGCGGATGTATCCGCGAGCGCCCGCTGAAAGCGCTTGCACCACGTGCGATTCGCTGCCTTCGGTCGTGATCATCACGATCGGAACGCCTTTGGCGCTTTCCACCGTGGCAACCTGGCGGACAAATTCCAGCCCGTCCATGACCGGCATATTGATATCGCACAGGATGAGGTCGACCACGTTGCTCTGCAACGCGGCCAGCGCTTCGGCCCCGTTTCCGGCTTCCACAACCTTGTCCATGTCGATGCCCGCCTGACGCAGCGAACGTTCGACTATTTTTCGCATCACCGAGGAATCATCCACAATGAGCGCTCGGATCTTGTCCATGGGTTCCACCACTCTGCGGTTCACTTCATCAGACGCGAAATTGCGAGCCGCCGTTTTCTGGCTGACTTGATGTACATCGGCAGTTCGAGCCGGCGCTTTAGGAAAGCGCTGCCGCGCTGTCAGTCGTCGCCGCGGGGATTGGGCCCTGCCTAGATGGAACGAGCGATTGAGACAATGACTCAATGCCTCGATGACTCAATTCTGCTTTTATCCGGTATGCTTAGTGGAGACATATGACCCTGCTCGACGCCCCGTCGTACGACCCCGCGAAAGCGCGGCGGCGCAATATCAGGATCGCGGTCACCATAGTGGTCGTGATCGTTCTGGCCGCGCTGGCCTGGATGTATCGCAATTGGCCAGAAGAGCATGCCGTCGACAAGTTTTTCGCCGCGCTTCAACACCAGGATTACGAAACCGCCTACGGCATTTACTTCAACGATCCCGGCTGGCGCCAGCATCAACAGAAGTATCCTCAATACACCTACGCGGACTTTTATCGCGATTGGGGACCGGGCGGCGAGTGGGGCTTGGTCAAGTCCCACCGGATCTACGGATCGGTCAACACAAAAAGATTTGGCGGCGGAGGGGTTGTGGTCGAAGTCGTGGTCAACGAGCGCGCCGAGCACGCCCGCATGTTCGTGCAGAAGTCAGATAAGACGCTCACGGTGTGGCCGTACTAGATCGTGTGGGGACGGGTTCTGCCCCGTCCGAGCCGAGTGCAGCTCGGCAGTTACGCCGCCGGGACCGCAACCTGCGCCAGCGTCTTCTGCAGCGACGCCTCATCTCCCACCGTCAAGCAGATCTTCGAGCGGTCGATTTGGCGCATCAGTCCCCACAGAACTTTTCCCGGGCCGACTTCGATAAAGAGGCTGGCTCCCTTATCGATCAGCAGCCGCATCGACGGCTCCCACTTCACCGTGCCCGTCACCTGTCGAATCAGGGCCTCGCGCGAAGCTTCCGCGGAATCGACCACGGCGGAATCGACATTCGAGACCACCGGACACGACGGATTCTGAAAACTCAGCGCGCCCAGGTCCCGCGCCAGACGATCCTGTGCCGGTTGCATCAGCGAACAATGGAAAGGTGCGCTCACGGGCAGGCTCACGGCCTTCTTCGCTCCGCGTTCGACAGTCAGGCTGATGGCGCGATTCACCGCTCCGGCGTGGCCTGAGATCACGATTTGCTCAGGTGAATTGATATTCGCCGTCTGGCAAACCTCTCCCTGCGCCGCTTCGGCCGCAATTTCGCCGACCTTGTCGACCGGCATTCCGAGAATTGCCGCCATCGCGCCCACGCCCACCGGCACCGCTTCCTGCATGTACTTGCCGCGATTGCGGACCGTCCGCACTGCATCGGCAAAGGTGAGCGTACCCGCGGCCACGTGCGCCGAATACTCGCCCAGGCTGTGCCCGGCAACAAAATCCGGCGTCAGACCTTTTTCCTGCAACACGCGCAACGCTGCAACCGACGCCGTCAGAATTGCCGGCTGCGTGATCTCCGTGAGCTTCAGTTTTTCTTCCGGACCTTCAAAGCAAAGCTCGGACAGCTTGTAGCCGAGCGCCTCGTCGGCCTCCTCAAAGATCTGCCGCGCTACCGGATAGTTATCGGCCAGCTCTTTGCCCATGCCCACGGTCTGCGAACCCTGGCCGGGAAAGAGGAAAGCGATGGAGGAAATTGATCCTGTCATTGATATGCTCACGTAAATATGCTCACGTAGGGGCAGGTGCCCTCACCTGCCCAGTGGGGCGAAGCCCCGCAGCTTTCTTATCGTGCCGGCGAAAGGCCTGGCGCGCTTCGCACGCCTCCCCAGACGAGGGCGTCTGGGGCTACGCGATTCCTGGCGATCGTCTCATGATCACGTCGAAACCGCCACGCTCAACCCTGCCAGCTCCCGCTCAATGGTCTCGTTCACTTTGCCCTCGGCGAATTCCGCCGCCACGCGCACCGCGTTCTTGATGGCATTCGTATTCGACGAGCCGTGGGTGATGATGCACACGCCTTTTACGCCCAAGAGCGGCGCGCCGCCGTAATTGGTGTGATCGAGCCGCTTCTTGAAATCGGAAAACGCGTTGCGCGAAATATACGCTCCCACCTGCCGCGTAATCGTCGCCTTCAAAGTTTCTTTCAGCACGGTGCGCACCAACCGCGCCACGCCTTCGGAAGTCTTCAACGCAACATTGCCGACAAAGCCGTCGGCCACGATCACGTCCACATGGCCGTTGTATAAATCGCGGCCTTCCACGTTGCCAATAAAATTAATCGGAAGCCGCTTGAGCAGTTGAAAGGCCTCGCGCGTCAGCTCATTGCCTTTGCTTTCTTCCTCTCCGATCGAAAGCAGCCCGATGCGCGGATGCTCCATGCCGAAAATCGAACGGAAATAAATGTCCCCCATAATCGCGAACTGCTCGAGATTATTGGGAGTGCAATCGACATTTGCGCCGACGTCGAGCAGAATGGCGGCCGTGTTCAGGACGGTCGGAAACGCCGCTGCCAGCGCCGGACGGTCCACGCCCGGCAGCGCGCCCAGCACCACTTTGGCCGTGGCCATAGCGGCGCCCGTGTTGCCCGCGGTTACGAAGCCCGCGGCGCGCCCGTCGCGCACCAGTCGCAGTCCGACGCGGATCGACGAATCGCGCTTGGCGCGGATCGCCTCCACTTTGTCGTCCATGGCGATGACTTCGCTGGCGTGAACTACGTCAACCGGCAGCCGCCCCGCGCCGGGATAGCGCGCCAGTTCGGCCCGCAAAAGTGGTTCCGGTCCGACGAGCAGCACGCGGACGCCGTGGTGGCGCGCCGCCTGCAATGCGCCTTCAATCTCCGGCTTCGGCGCCTTGTCGGACCCCATCGCATCCAGTGCGATTATGCTAGGCATGAAAGTACGCTAGGCATTACGAAAAAATGGAGCGCCGGGCGTCCCCGCCCGGCTGGACTCATCGCGCGGTCGGAGTGCTACGACTTCTCAGCGACCTCGACCACTTCTCGGCCTTTGTAGGTTCCGCATTTCGGGCACGCCCGGTGCGGCATCTTCTGCTCATGGCAGTTCGGACACTCCGACAGCGAGTGCTTCGAAAGTGAGTCATGCGCGCGCCGCGTGCTGGTGCGCCTCTGTGAATGTCTGCGTTTCGGATTCGGCATGGTTTTTCAGTTTTCAGTTCCCAGTTCTCAGTTCTCAGTAAATACGCTTGACTGAGAACTGGAACTGAGAACTCTCCTTTATTGTTCCAACTTGTCTCGTATTTCTTTCAGCGCCGACCACCGTGGATCCTCGACCTCATCCACGCATGAGCACTGTATTTCATTCAAATTCTTGCCGCAGTGCGGACACAGTCCTTTGCAATCCTCGCGGCAAATCGTCTTCAACGGCAGCGCCAGCAGCACCTGCTCGCGCAGCGTGTCTTCCAGCAACAAGCCTTCGCCCTCGTAATACCCGATCTCGGCCTCGGCGTCGGTGACCGAAAGTTCTTCGTGCCCCGAGTCGGTTCCGAGCGGCCGGTAGAGAAGATCGAAACTGCGCTCCACCTCGTGCACGACCGGATCGAGACAGCGCGCGCAAGGCACTTCCAGGCTGGTTTCGAGCTTGCCCTTCACCCGGATGTCCTGCACCACCTTGTGCTTGCCGTGATGCTCCACGACCAGATCGGCCCGGCCCTGGCTGCGCAACGGCGACCGCTGCCGGACCTCCTCCCCCAGATCGATCGCACCCGGGCTGAATTCCTCCCGGAAATCGACCGGGTGAATTTCCAGATCCTTAAGTTCGATGAACATTGGAGCTTGGAACCTCCGCCGCCCCCACTTAAGTTACCGCAAAGGCCCGCGGAAGTGCGCACAGAGACCGAAAGTCTCTCAGGGAGCAATACGTAAGAATAAAGGGCCGAAAACGCGGTGTCAAGGAAACCGGTCTGCAAGTGCCGGGCTGCGAGCTAACGAGCTACGAACTGCAAGGAAATGACTTGCTCGCAGCTCGAAGCCCGCAACTCGCGGTTCAGCACGAGGAATTCGAGTACTACGCGAGAACAAGCCCCGCCCATCCATGGCTGTCCTTGTGTTAAACTTTTTGTTTACACAAAAGCGCTTCGATCATGCTCTTTTCCAAAGAATATGTGGGCTATCTAGCCCGCGAAGTTTCCAAAAAACTGGTGGCCAGCGGTCTCATTGAGACCAAGGCGATGCCTGCTCTTACCGGCAAGGTGCATGCCGCCCTGCTCGAAGAACTGGCGCTCGAGGACCGGATTAACGATGAGGTGCGCGTCATCCTCGAAGCGTATTCCGACGAAATGCAGAAGAGCGGCGCCAATTACCAGGAAATGTTCCGCAAGGTGAAGACCGAGCTGGTGAAGAAATACAAGGCTGTTCTTTAAAGTTCAAAGTATGAGGACGCCCCTGCTGTGCGACTGACCCGCGACAAAGTCAACAAACTCGCCCACACCATCACTGACGCCGTCGCCGACATGGACGAGGTCGAGTTCATTGAAGACCGCAATACCATCCGCCTCGGAGTCCGCAAAATTCTCGAAGAGCTCCTGATGCAGGAGGCCCGCATCGACCAGGCCGCCCGCCAGAAAATAGAGAGCCAGCGCCGCACCATCATCGAGGGCTCCGAGGAATGGTCGATCCTCTACCGCAAGTATTACAACGATGAAGTGAAGAAGCTGGGACTCTAGTTCTCGGCTCCTCGGCTCTCAGTCCAGTGTCGTTTGGTTGTGCAATGTTGGTAGACGCTGCGGGTCATGCGGCCGCAAAGGACGATCGAGCTCGGATCAAGAATTCTGTAGGTTGCATTTCGGGGGCGACATGAGAGTGAGATTCGCAGTGGCAGCGGCGGTGATGAGTCTCGCGCTTAGTGTCGCAGCCCAGAAGGAGATGCACATGGTCCATGCCAAAGGTTCTTTCGACATCAAGATGACTCCCGCCGAACCAACCGACTTCGAGAAGGCGAACGACATTACTCGGTTTACATCCGACAAGACTTGGCACGGTGACTTCGAAGGAGTCAGCCATGGAGAAATGATCACCGGCTCGACCGCGAGCACCGGCTCCATGGCCTATGTTGCTATTGAGCGCATGACAGGCAAGCTTAACGGCCGGCAGGGCAGCTTCACCTTCTCGCACCGCGCCAGCATGATGAAAGGCGACGCCCCCTCTGCGGGAGAGCTGAGCGTGATGGTGGTGCCCAACTCCGGCACTGGAGAACTGACCGGACTCACCGGCTCGCTCATGATCCATATCGACGCTCAGGGTAAACACACCTGGACCTTCGATTATTCGCTCCCGTAACCGTCCTCGCGTGGGCGAGCGTCAAGTGTCTGAACCCGCCAAATGACGCACAACAGACGCACCCGCCTAGCAACCCAGTACCATGCCTGGCAGCCAAGCTGCCTACCCAATACCAGGCTTGGCAAGCCCAGTTCAATAACTATTCCGAACTCAGAAGGATCCCCAGGTTTCACTGCGAACCGGGAATCTGAGAATTGCCGGGTACCGGGTACTGGTTACTGAGTATCGGGTACTGGATTCATCCGCAGCACATCGTCCTGATCTTTATCATCTCTGCTTTTGATGCCCGCCGCATTGAGCTGGCGCGCCACCGGCTGCACTTCCTGCAGAATCCGCGCCAGCGTTTGCCCTACGGCTTCCCGATCGCTGTTATCCGCCCCCCGGCGCTGAATCACGCTCTGTAAAAAAGTTTTCGGCCGCGGATACACCACGATCTTGACGTCGTCGCCCTCGGGAACTCCCGCCGCTTTCTTCGCCAGTTTCAGCGCCGTATCGTAGCCGCCGAGTTCATCCACCAGGCCAAGGTTCTTCGCATCCTGGCCCGACCAGATTCGTCCCTTCGCAATTTCCAGCACTTTATCCTTCGGCAGCTTGCGGCCATCGGCAACCTTGCTGGTGAAATCCACATACACGCGATCGAGCCACGCCTGGAATCGTCCCCATTCGGCGGGCGTGTAATCGTGGGTTCCGGTGAACATGGTAGCGTTGTCGCCCTGATGCACTTCGTCCCACGAAAGTCCGACTTTGTCCCACAGGCCGCTGGTCAGCATTTTTCCGCCCAGCACTCCGATCGACGCGGTGATAGTTCCCGGCTCGGCTACAATTTTGTCGGCCGCCATGGCCACAAAATATCCACCCGAGCCCGCCAGATTTCCCATCGAGACGATCACCGGCTTGCCCGCCTGGCGCGCCTTTACCACTTCGCGCCAGATGGTATCGGAGGCGACATACGATCCGCCCGGACTATCCACGCGAAATAAGATCGCCTTCACGTCCTTGTCTTCCACCGCCGCTCGAATCGCTCCGGCCACTGTATCCGATCCCATATTCTGGCTGCCTTGCACGGGATCGTAATCGCTCTTGCCGCGGGTCACGTCGCCGACGGCGAACACCAGCGCCACCGTCTTCCCGCGCTCGTGCGGACGCCCGGCGCGGCTCAAATATTTGTCGAGATAGAGCAGTTCCGCTCCATCGCCGGCCTTGCTCTTTACGTCGCCGTAGACCTCGTCGCGATAAGCAACCGCGTCCACCAGTTTCGCCGCGACCGCTTCTTTGCCGAGATAAGGTCCTGCGTCCACCAATGCCTGGAATTTCTCCGGCGCAATCTGCCGCGCCTGACAGATGCCGTCCTTCATCTGGTTGAACCAGGAATTCATGATCGCGGTCATCGCCTCTTTGTGCGGACCGGTGTACTTGGTCTCGGTGAAGAAGTTGAGCGCATTCTTGTATTCGTAGCGATGATCGCCATGAAAAGTTATGCCCAGCTTCGACAAAGTTCCTTTCACGAAGGGCGACTCCATGATGATGCCGGTCAGTCCGATGTCGCCCGAGGGCTGCATATAGATATGGTCAAAGGCAGTCGCCAGGTAGTACGCGCCGTTGCCCGGACCAAACTCACCGAAAGTTTCCGAGTACGCGACCGCAAACTTCTTGTGCGCGCGAAATCTCTCGACCGCATCGCGAATTTCCTGGGTCTGCGCCATCCCCATCGGAGCCGCGCCGATCTTGGCAATCATGCCGACGACGCGATCGTCGCTCGCTCCGCGATCGATGGCGTCGACCACGTCGCGCAGCGTTTGCTGCCGTTCGGTCAACAACAACTGCGCAGCCGGCGTGTCCGGCACGTCCTCCATGAACGCCTGCTCGAAATTGGCTTCGAGGATAGTCTTGGAGGGAACTTTGCCCTTCGAGCCGATCACGGCCACCATGACGATGACCATTCCGATCAGCCACAGGGCGCCTAAGATGGCAAGAAAGCGCGCGATCAACTTCCACATGGTTTGCTCCTTTTGGTAAGAAGGAGCAGTTTAACCAAGTTCGAGGCCTTGGCGCTACAGCGCGCGTTTGTTGCAATATCGGCATCGCGCTCACAGTGATCGATGAGCGCTCTGTTTGGGACAACCATGCGCAGATTGTTCCGGGCTTCGTTTTTGTCGAAGGGGATCACTCCAGGTTGCACCCCATCCGCCCCGGACGTGCTGATTGAACGATTGAACGGCTCTTTCCACAATTCCAGTCTGAAGTGGTCGGAAACAAGCGCAAGTTTTTTGCGAGCGAAATGGCCGCTGTGGAAAGGATGCCTCACGCGCTAATTGGGCTTAGGGTTGGTCGCTTGCCGCTGGTTGAATTGATTGGGTACCGCCAACTTCTTCAGAAAGTCTATGGTTTCTGTCCGGTTCGACTCACTACGCTGGGGTAGAGTGGCAATGATCTCGTTGATCTCAGCCTGATACTCCTCAAGGGCGCTTTGGTGTTCCTCGGCTGTCCCTCCCCAGAAAATACGCTCGTCGGTGACCATTTGCTTGTGGATCAGTTCCTTCCCTTGTCGAAGGGCAGACTGCAAGTCCGATGTCGGGACCCGATGCGGGTCGCGCCATGCCGCTTCCAGCAAGTCGAGTTGCAATTGCTTGTTGCGTGAAGCTGGCAAGCCGTCCCGCATGATCGGGCCGATGGGATTGCCTTCGCCCTCTCGATCGTCGGCAATGAAGTGAACTTTGGCGCGGACAGCATCGTCTCCGGGTAAGTATGCGAGCCGCACAGCCGCCTCGCGTCGCGCATCTTCCTGCTTCTGGATGGCCGCGAGCAGATTGGACTGTATATCGTATAGTTTTCGAATCAGGGCTTCAGATTGCTTCTTGCTGGCCGCGGTTGAATCGGCTGTTCTCATTTGGGCATCGAGATGCAAGAGCTCCTCTTTCTGCTCGGGGGTCAATTCAGATGTGGGTGTTTTACTCTTGGTCTCCTCTAGCTCGCGCGAAAGAGACACAACCAGAGCCGATTCCTCCGACTCATCCCGCGCAGACAAGTCAATGCCGACAACATTTGTCGTGCGGCATCGATCGCAGGTTTCGAGCGACGTAGAATCCATCAAAGTATCCGAGGTACGAAGCCGCTCCGTTGTGAGAGTCACCTCATAATGACCCGGCTCTTGAAAGGTAATGGTTCGGTTTAGCAGCACAGGCACGCGTACTGGAGCACTCCCCAGATTCTGCAATGTCGAGCCGTTTTGACCTAGTCCTCGAAAGCTACTGTGAGAACGCACCCATCCGTCCGCCGGCGCAAGCTCTACGAGATCGGACACGGGAAGGTAGGGAGTGGTGTCGGTGTCGACGACATATCCCGGCGATCGACTGGTGAAGACCAGGTCAAGCGTTACCGGATCGCCGATCTTGAAGTGGGTCTGACCATCGTGCGCCTCCAGGCGAACTGCGGCGCCCGAATTCTCATCCGTCCCGACGGGTGCTGGATGCTGGGCCGCGGCTGATCCCCATGCGAGGCCTAACGCAAGTATGGCCAACTGAGAAGTGTGGCTGCGCAAGTCTGCTCCCATGCCGTTCGATTGTTACTGTAGCCGCCTTCTTGCACTCTGTGGAATATATCGATCCACGGCGGGCGGACCAGTCTAACAGGGAAGTAAAAGATCGGTATGCTCTATGTTTCTTGCCCAATTATATACATACAGATTTGCAAGCACAAAATGTTCCACGTGGAACACTTTGTACGTACACCGGACACCGCTGCAAAACGCGGCGGCCCAGGGCCCGGCTAGGGCTTCGAGTGACTTTGGTGGGCCGGCGTCGTAATTGCGCCTTCGGACGCCGACCTTACCAGCGCGGCGTACTTCGCGAAGACGCCGGTTTTGTAGGGCGGGTCCGGAGCTTTCCATTCCGCCAGCCGTCGCGCGATTTCGGCGTCGGAAATTTCCAGTTCCAGCCGTCGGATCTTGGTGTCGATGGCGATGCGGTCGCCCTCGCGGATCGCAGCTATCGGCCCGCCCAGCGCGGCTTCTGGCGCAACATGGCCGACCATCAGCCCGCGGGTTGCGCCGCTGAAGCGTCCGTCGGTGATCAGGGCCACGCTTTCGCCCAGGCCTTCGCCCACAATCGCTGCGGTTACGCTCAGCATTTCGCGCATGCCGGGTCCGCCTTTGGGACCTTCGTAGCGGATCACCACCACGTCTCCGGCCTTGATCTGCTTGCTGGTTACCGCCTGCATGGCCGCTTCTTCGGAATCGAATACGCGAGCCGGACCGGTTTGCGACGCCCGTTCGTGGCCGCTCATCTTCACTACGCCGCCGCCGGGCGCCAGGTTGCCTTTCAGGATCACCAAACCGCCCGTCGCTTTCAGCGGCTTGCTCAAGGGAGCGATCACCGTCTGTCCGGCGGTTTCTTTGGCGGCGTTTGCCTCTTCGGCAAATGTCTTTCCGGTCACGGTCATTGCCGAGCCATTTGCGAACTTGCCGTCGAGCAGGCGCTTCGCGATCACCGGAATTCCACCGGCTGAATCGACATCGGCGGCTACGTATTTTCCGGCAGGCTTCAAATCGGCCAAGAGCGGCGTGCGTTCGCTGACCCTTTGAAAGTCGTCGATGTCCAGCGGCAGTCCCATTTCGCGCGAAATCGCCAGCAGGTGGAGCACGGCGTTGGTCGAGCCTCCCGTCGTGGCGACACCCGCGATGGCGTTCTCGAAGGCGGCGTGCGTCAAAATGTCGCTCGGACGAATGCCTTGCTTCAGCAGATTCATGACTACTTCGCCGCAACGGAAGGCTGCTTCATCCTTGCGCGGGTCCATGGCGGGGATGCCATTGAATCCCATGGGCGAAAGGCCGATCAGCTCCATCACCGTGGACATAGTATTTGCCGTGTACTGGCCGCCACAGGCGCCCGCTCCAGGACACGCCACGTTTTCGAGCGCCAGCAAATCGGCGTCGCTCATCTTGCCCGCCGCATTTGCGCCTACCGCTTCAAACACATCCTGAATGGTGACGTCTTTGCCCTTGTACTTGCCGGCGGCAATGGTTCCGCCGTAGAGCACCAGGCCGGGCAGGTTCATGCGCGCGAGGGCCATGGCAGCGGCGGGGATCGTCTTGTCGCAACCGACTATGCAAACCGCCGCGTCGAAAAGCTGTCCGCGGCAGACCAGTTCGATGGAGTCGGCAATGACTTCGCGGCTTACGAGCGATGCCTTCATGCCTTCCGTACCCATGGTCTCGCCGTCGGAAATGGCGATGGTGTTGAACTCCATGGGTGTGCCGCCCGCCGCGCGAATGCCTTCTTTCACCTTGGCCGAAAGGCGGCGCAGGTGAAAGTTGCAGGGCATGGTCTCGATCCAGGTGTTGGCGACGGCGATCAGGGGCTTTGCCAAATCCTCGTCGGTGAAGCCAATGGCTTTGTACATGGCGCGCGACGGAGCCCGGTCGCGTCCGTCAGTGATATTGCGACTGCGATGTTTGAGGTCCATGGGATTATGCGATCGGCTTACGTAACTGGTTTACCACGGAGACACGGAGGCACGGAGAAAAATCTTCCGGGCAGATCTTGCCGAGCCCAACGCGCGGCGCTTAGCAGCAGGTACGCGCGCGTGAAACAGGATTGAATAAAGCGAAGTTCTCCGTGCCTCTGTGTCTCCGTGGTCAAGACTATATTGTCTTACGCGCTTTTCTTCTTATCCGACGGCAACCACGACATCATGGCGCGCAACTGCTCACCCACTTTTTCAACGGGATGCTGCTTCGCGGCCTCGCGCAGCTTGGCAAACCTTTTGCCGCCCTTCTTGTTTTCTTCAATCCATTCCTTGGCGAAGCTGCCGTTTTGGATTTTCTTCAGCACTTTTTTCATCGATTTGCGCGTCTCGTCTCCCACCACCATTTCGCCTCGGGTCAGGTCGCCGTACTCGGCTGTGTTCGAAATCGAATAGCGCATCCGGCTCAACCCGCCTTCATAAATGAGGTCGACGATCAGCTTCATCTCGTGGACGCACTCGAAGTAGGCGATCTCGGGAGCGTAACCGGCGGCCACCAGCGTCTCGAAACCTTTCTGCATCAGCGAAGTCAGGCCGCCGCAGAGGACGGCTTGTTCGCCGAACAGGTCGCTCTCCGTTTCTTCTTTGAACGTCGTTTGCAAGACGCCGGCTCGCGTCGATCCGATGCCGTGGGCGTAGCTGAGCGCGAATTCATGCGCGCGTCCGCTGGCATCCTGGTGAACGGCCAGCAGCGAAGGGACGCCTCCGCCCTGCGCGTACACGCGGCGCAGCAGATGGCCGGGGCTTTTCGGCGCGATCATGACGACGTCCACATCTTTTGGAGGCTTGATGGTCTTGAAGTGGATCGAGAAGCCGTGCGAGAAGCCGAGAATCTTCCCTTTGCGAAGATGCGGTTTGATGGCCTTTTCGTAGAAGGCGGCCTGGGTCTCGTCGGGCGTGAGAATCTGGATCCAGTCGGCGCGCTTGGCGGCCTCGGCGGGAGCGAGGACGGTCATCCCATCCGCGATCGCCTGCTTGGCCGAACCACGCTCGGGATCGAGGCCGATGATTACGTCGTATCCGCTGTCGCGCAGGTTCTGCGCCTGCGCGTGTCCCTGGGAGCCGTAGCCGAAAACGGCGATGGTCTTGCCCTGCAGCGCGGAAGGATTGGCATCGTTTTGATAAAAGACTGTGGCCACCGGAAAACTCCTTATCATCTATGTTGTCTGGGATGCGGAATCATTGCTTGAAAGCAAAGAACCGACCAATCGGTCGGTTTAAGAGATGCTACCCACCCGGACCTCCCGGTGTCAACCCGGATTTCCCTGGTGGATACTAGAACACCTAGAGCGCGGACCCTGTTCCGCGATACCATCGGTGCATGCTTCGCGAAGCTATCGTCGAACCTCGGCAGGAACCTCGCCAGGAAATCCTGCGCGCCGCCGCCCGCCTTTTTCAACAGCAGGGATACGATGCCACTTCCATGAACGATGTCGCCGCCGCGCTCAAGCTTTCGAAGGGCGGCCTCTATCACCACTTTCAGTCGAAGGACGAAATCCTGTATCACATCATGTCGCACGCCATGGACATCACCGAGGAACGGGTCATCAACGTGGTGCGCCGCATCGACGGCGCCAGCGTTGCCGGAGCCGAAGAGCGCCTGCGCACGCTGATCCGGCTGCACATTGAGGTCGTGCTCAGTCCCGAAGACCGCGAGATCACGGTGATGCTGCACGAGAACCATCCGCTGCCGCCGGCGCTCCGGCGCAAGATCAACGGACGCAAGAAGGATTACCTGCACTTTGTGGAGATCCTCATCGGCGACGTGCAGGGCAAGCGCGGTTCCCCGCCATCGGTCACGCCGCGCGCCGCCGCGTTTGCCCTGGTCGGCATGATCAACTGGATCTATCAGTGGTACAAGCCCGACGGTCCGCTGACTGGGGATGCGATCGTGCGACAGTACACGGACATTTTTTTTCACGGCGCGTTGGGATAGTTTTCAGTTCTCAGTTCCCGGTTCTCAGTAAGAACATGGCCGGCCAGAGTCTCCAACATGTGTTCTGAGAACTGAGAACTGAGAACCGGGAGCTGAGAACTGATCCTGATGACTCACTTCTTCCACATCGACGACCTGAGTCAGCAGCGGGCGGAGAAAAGCAAACTCTACCTCGAATTCCTCCGCATCCCTGCCATGAGCGCCGGTGTCTACGTCCTGCCGGAGGGCGGCACCGATCCGCAGAAACCGCACCGCGAAGACGAGATGTACTACGTTGTCCGCGGACGCGCCCGCATGCAAGTCGGCTCCGAGCAGGCCGGGGTGCGAACGGGCTCGGTTATTTTCGTCGAAGCGGAACTAGAGCATCGGTTCTACGACATCGAAGAAGAGCTCGAGGTCCTGGTTTTCTTTGCGCCCGCGGAACAAGAATAACATTCCGTTGAAGCGGCGAGCCTCCCTCCCGAACTGCTCGTCTGCAACAGAAGCGCGGGTGCCACTTTTTACCTTTTGTTGACAACTCCAAAAGCTCGGACTGCTACTCTGCTGCTCGGGTCGCCAGGAATGAGTTGCCGCATTCCGGGCTCCAAAGCGAAGCGTTACCGATGAGGTGCTTGATGAAGACCGCACAGTCTCGACTGATTCTCTCGTGGTTCATGCTTGGAATGGTTGCCGCGACGATGGCGCGGAATGCTTCCGCTCAAACCGGGGCGTGGCTGACGCATTCGCATGACGAGCAGCACACCGCGCTTTCCACCGTGCAATCGCAATCGCTCAGCACGATTCATTGGCATACGCCCGTGGACCTGAATCCACCCGAGGGCGAGATTTTCATCCACTACGGCTCCCCGCTGGTCACGGCGGCGAACACGGTGATCGTCCCGGTGAAGACGGGCACGAACAGTTTCCGCGTCGATGCGCGCAATGGCGCCACCGGTGACCTTCTCTGGACCGAGAACACCGGCTGGCAAGCACCGGAGGCAAGTTTCGTCCCCGGCATGGGGCCTACGATTTCCGGCACACGGCTTTTCATCCCCGACATCGCCGGGCGGGTGCTGGTGCGGAAGAATCCCGACCAAGCCAAGGGATCGCTCACTCATCTTTACTTTTACGGCGCAAAGAACTACGAGAAGGACCCTACTGCCTATGAGCAGAGCGTGCAGATCAACACGCCACTGACCACCGACGCCAAAGGGAATCTCTACTTTGGATTTCTGGCGCTCGGCGCCACCCCGCTCAACCTGCAAAGCGGCATCGCACGGATTGCTCCGAACGGCACTGGAACGTGGATCTCAGCCGCAACTGCCAGTGGAGACACGTCCATTACCCAGGTTGCGATGAGTGCCGCCCCGGCGCTTTCGCCCGACGGCAGCCTCCTCTATGTCGCGGTCGACAACGAAAGCTACGGGTATCTTCTGGCTCTGAACAGCACAACGCTCGCGCCCGTCAGCCGCGTGCTTCTGACTGATCCCGCCTCAGGACTGGATGCGTGGCTTTGCGACTGTAGTTCCGCCACGCCGACCGTCGGACCCGATGGCGATGTCTATTTCGGAGTGCTGGAAAATCCCTTCCCCGATCACAACGATCGCGGCTGGCTGCTCCACTTCAACAGCGACCTGTCGCAGACCAAGATTCCCGGCAGCTTTGGCTGGGATGACACCGCCTCCATCGTGCCCGCCTCACTGGTCGCCAGTTATAAAGGGAAGTCCAGCTACCTGCTCATGACGAAGTACAACAACTATGCGGGCATCGGCACGGGGAACGGGCACAACCGCATTGCGATTCTCGATCCGAACGCTACCGAGAAAGATCCGGTCATTCCCACCACGAAGGTGATGAAAGAAGTGATTACGAAGCTCGGGGTCACGCCGGACCCGGAGTTTCCGAATTTTAAAGGGGCGGTTCGGGAATGGTGCATCAATACGGCCGCCGTCGATCCCTTCACCAAGTCGATTCTCGCCAACAGCGAAGATGGGAAACTGTATCGCTGGGACTTGACCTCCAACTCGTTTACGGAAGTAATTACGCTTTCGAGTGGCATCGGCGAGGCCTACACGCCAACAGTAATCGGCAGCGATGGCACGGCCTACGCCATCAACGATGCCATACTCGATGCTATCGGACATTAACGGCACCGTGCGAAGATGCCCTGTAGAGACGCGACTTGCCGCGTCTCCCGCCGTGTTCGTAAGGGGACGGGGCAAGCCCCGTCTCTACCGCATTACTTCGACGGCACCCAATACACTTCTTCTTTTAAATTCTCTTTCTTGAAGCCGATGCGCTTCAGGATGCCCTTGCCGTGCTCGACCATCTCCGGATGCCCGCACAGATACGCGATACTATTCGCCCCGGTGAGTCCCCACTGGTCGGCGTACTTGCGAATCAGTTCGTCCACGCGGCCGACCTCGCTTTTCCAACTCCCGTCCTCCCACGGACGGCTCACGGTGAAGACGCAGCGAAACCACGGCGCTTGTTTCGCGAAGTTCTCCAGCTCCTCTCGATAGCCAAACTCCCACGACCGGCTGGCGCCGTTCAGCAGAAATAGTTTGTGATCGCCTGCGAACCTGCCTTCCTGCCAGTCCTGGAACAGGGTTCGCACGTAACTGACAAAAGGCGCGACTCCGGTCACGGTGCTCACCATCAAATGGTTGGTGCGTTCCGGTTGCGCGGTATCGAAGGTGAAGCGCCCCTTCGCGACTTTGCGTACCAGAACTTCATCGCCCAGCTGAAGGTCATATAACGGCGGCGTAGTCTCGCCGTGCGAGACCAGTTCAAAAAAGAATTCCAGTTCCTTTTCGTAGGGAGAAGAAGCAATCGAGTAGGGACGCTCCAACCGGCGTGCGTCGCGCTCAACGCCGAGCGTTGCGTATTGGCCTGGAGCAAAGCTGAACTCCGCTCCGGGATCAATGCGGATCATCCACAGATCCGGCGCAAAATCGGCGCGCCTGGTGATGCGGGCGCGGTAGTGCTTGTCGTCCATAGGGGAGGTCTCAGGTCTTAGGTGTCAGGTCTCAGAGAGACTTTGCGCAAACCGCTTTTCCTGAGACCTGAGACCTAACACCTGACACCTAAAAAAGAACAGCCCGCAAGCTTTACAGCCTGCGGGCTGTCCGGTGGACTGTTTGGGATTGACTGAGGTGGTCACTCTCGTGGCCCCTCGCTCACTCCGGTGCCGGTCACAGCCTGTGCCCGGCGGATCAGCCCATACTCACGGATGGTTTGCGAGAGATGTTCCCGATTCCCCCGACCAAAGGTTCCTCGAGAACTCCGCTTAGAGCAACCGCCCTAAGACTCAGCCACCTCACCTGGTCTGGTACTTCTACTGCCACTTTCAGAACTTGTCATCCGACCACCTCCTCTCCGGTGTAAAGGCAGAGTACAGAAAAAACCGGGTCGGCGTCAACGGCATGGACGGGGCGTGCCGGAAGAAGCAATAGTTCTCGGTTCTCAGTTCTCAGTGAAAACGTCGGTGACTGGAAACTGAGAACTGGCAATTGGCAACTCTTTTGCGGGTACACTTATTTTGCCTAAATGAAAAGCACAGTGGGGTTCCACCCAACATGCCAGCCGTGAGCGTGGCAGCCACCGTCCTCAACGAGCACGACGACATCGACTCGCTGGTCGAGAGTCTGATGCGGCAGACTCTCGCTCCCGCCGAAGTTATCATCGTCGATGGCGGTTCCACCGACGGAACCTGGGAACATCTGGAAGCGGCGCGTTTAAGATATCCGGCGCTGATTCCCATTCGCGACGAAACCTGCAGCCTGCAAAATTCTCCGGGACCGATCGCGCGCGGCCGCAATATCGGGATCGCGGCAGCCTCTTCCGATGTCGTCGTCTGCGCCGATGCCGGCTGCACCTACCATCCCGACTGGCTTGCTAACCTGACGGCCCCGATTTTCGCCGGCATCGCCCAGTATTCCATCGGCGGATCATACATGGATGCGAACAACTCCACCGTCTGGGACGTTGCCTCCGCGCCGTTCTTTGGAGTCAAGTTGAGCCCCGACGCGGCCACCAAATCCTGCACCGCACGCTCCATGGCATTTTGCAAGGAGCTCTGGCAACGCGTCGGCGGATTCCCAGAGACCGTCTTCCTTGGCGAAGACACGGCATTCGATGCCAAGGTGCGCGAAATTGTGACGCCCGCTTTCCCGGAACGCGCCAAGGCGTCTTACCAGCCACGCCACACTTTCCGGTCGGCGCTCCGGCAAATGGTCAGCTATTCCGTAACGGACGGCGTTTTGGGCGGGCGCTCGGCCCGCCTATGGCGAAACCTGGCTCGCTGTCTGGCTGAGATTCTCGCCGTTCTCGCTCTTGCATACTCGCCCATTCCGCTTGTGTGGGTGCTCGCGCTCGAAATCTATTTTGCTCTTCGGTTGGACTGGAGCGATCTCCGAAAAGCTCCCCTGCGAACTTTTCTGGAAACGCTGGGCGCGCGCCTGGCGTTTTCCCTGATCGTTCCCTGGGTGGTCGCGTGGTATCAGACGGTCGGCAGCATCACCAAGAAGAACCGTCCTAATCGGCAGAACCTCGACTAGGTACTCGCAGTACATGCCCGCCAGATACCTACCTTCGTTACTGGCCCTTCTCTAGACTGAAAGCATCCCTGCAAAGGCAGGGGAGGCTCTCCCCAAAGTCCCCAAGCCGCAGCTCTTTGGCATCGCTTCCACCTTGTAGAGACGGGGCTTGCCCCGTCTCCGCGGCCGAGACGCGGCAAGCCGGGTCTCTACGAAAAATACTTTCCCTGGGCTAGCCCTTCCAGCGGTACGCATCTGGTTGGGGCAGGCCTATATGCGCCAGCACCCGGTTCGCGAATTCGTGCGCCATGGCATCGGGGCTCGACGGATGGTTATAAAACGCCGGGATGAGCGGGAAGATAGTCGCCCCGGCGTCGGCCGCCAGCGACATATTGCGGATGTGGATTTTGTTGAGCGGCGTCTCGCGCACACACAGCACGAGCGGACGGCGCTCCTTGAGAGTCACATCGGCGGCGCGCTCAATCAAGCGTGAAGCCGTGCCGTTGGCAATGCGGCCCAGCGTTCCGACGCTGCAGGGGATCACGACCATCGCGTCCGAAGGATACGACCCGCTGGCCACGTTGGCGCCGATATCGCGGTTGGATTGCTGCTGAATCTTTGCCGAAGGCGCGCCGATTATTTGACTTAGGAGATCGGAACGGCCTTCAATGCCGAGTTCCTCGGCCAGGACGCGCAAGCCGCTGTCAGAGGCGATGAAGTTCACCGTCTTCACGCGTGCATCGCGCTCCACGGCAAGTAGAAAGTGCTTCAGAAATACGGACCCGCTGGCGCCGGTGGTGGCAACTGTCAGGTTTTCCGGCGCAAGAAGAGGCAAAGTTGGCGCTCCACGAGGCTTTGTTCAGCTCACGGCCTCGAAAGGCTGAGGATAGGGACGAGTGCCAGGCAAGTCAAGGCGGCGGGAGCTTGTGATTTGTAATTTGTGATTTCTGATTTGTAATTTCGATATTCAGCGGAGCGACAGCGAATAGCGAACGACCAACGAAACGACTAGCGACCAACGACGAACTTATGGCAACCCCCGGTATCTTACGATCGCGGCGCAGCGCCGCCCAACTCCACGCCATCGCCAGCGTGGAGCGTGAGCTTCGCGCCATCGACCCCGCCGCCGGACGCAAATATCTTCGCGACTTTCGCGAGGCTTACCGCTCTTACCAGAAGGTTCTTGACCCGAGCGATGTCCGCCACGAAATCGCAACGGCCGGAATCGTGTTGGTCGGCGATTACCACGCCCTGCCCAACTCGCAGCGCTATTTAGCTTCGCTCCTCCGCGATCCCGAACTTCACGGCCGCCCCATAGTGCTGGGAGTCGAAGCCATTTTCTCCCGCGACCAGCACATTCTCGATGAGTGGTTCCGCGGCGAGATTGACGAAGACGAACTGCGCCAGCGCATCCGCTTCGAACTCGACTGGGGATACGACTGGGCTCCATTTTTCGAGTTGCTTTCGGCTGCCCGCGACCGCAGCGCCTCTATCTACGGGCTCGATTGCATGCCGCGCGAAGACTTGCGCAAAATCGGAGCGCGCGACCGCCATGCCGCCGACAAGATTGCCCAACTGCGCCGCCAGCATCCCGACGCGCTCATCGTCGTGTTGTTCGGCGAGTCGCACCTCGCACCCCAGCACTTGCCCGCCTCGGTGCTGCAACAGCTTCCCGCGGAACCCGTGCTCACCATTCTGCAAAACGTCGACGCCCTCTACTGGCGGGCCGCTGGAGAAGCTCGCGACCACGTTGAAGCCGTCCAAGTACGCAAAGAGTTCCGCAATGGCTTCCGCGAGAATGTTCTTTGCGTCTTCAACGCGTCGCCGCTGGAAAAATACGAGAACTACCGCCTCTGCCTAGACCGCTGGAGACGAGACGACCACAGCGCGCCCGACCTCGGTCCCACCCTGTACAACCTTATCGACGGCCTGGTGCGTTTTCTCGGCATCAACCAGTATTCGCCGCACAACACGACGCAGCCCAGGCTCCTGGTCGACCTCATGCCCGAAGTGTATTCGCGCAACTCTGATGCGCTCCTGCGCCGCTTGTTATCGCGCAGAGGATTCACGGCCGAACGCCGCCGATCCCTGCTCCGCCAGGTCCGCGAGCGCGGCAGCGTTTACCTTGCGCCCATCAACGCCGTTTACGTGCGCCAGTTCCGCATGACCTCCTCGGCCGAGGACGCCACCCGCTTCCTTCATCAAGCCTGTCGCGGACTGCCGAATCTTTCGAACGGCAAGGCTGCAGCAGGCGAGACCACGGCGCATGCCGCGTCCGCCGCCCAGTTGCTGGGTAAAGACGATGCGTTTTACATGTTGATCTTCGAACACGCGCTTGCTTTTTTCGGATCGCGCATTTTGCATCCCGTGCGTCCCGCTTTCCGCGACACCGATCTGGCGGAGTTGTTTGATATAACCCGTGAAGACCTCGAACACCAGACTTCGCTTCCATTTGTCGACGCGGTCGAGGCTCTCGACTTCCTGACCGAACATCGCGCACACGATGTTCGCACCGCGCCACCTCCAGCCTTCACCGGCGGCAAGCACGAATACGTGGCGGAGCAACTCGGATATCTCACCGGCACCGATCTCTACGACGCCTACCTCGAAGGCCGCCTGACCACCGCCGCCGTGCGCAAACTTTTCCTCATTCACATAGAACAGCCTGGCGTAGCCCGCGCGGCCTACGTCCAGCTAAAAACGCGTCTGCGCTCCGGACAGCGCGCATAAACCTCCTGTGTCCTATGAGTTCGCTGGTCCCGGTTTGCCCTGTGTCCCTCTGTGTCCTCTGAGGTTCAAGATCTTGATTTCCTTTGCGTCCCTTCGTGCCCTTGGTAGCTCAAGGCCCCGATTCTCCCGGTGTCCTCGGCGCCTCGGCGGTTCAAGTTTTCGATCCGCTGCGGTATCCTCTCCTCTCCGATGCCTGACGACTTCCCACTCCAGTCCCAGACGCCCGACGCGCTTATGCTCTTCGGCTTCTGGTATCGCGCGCTCCCGAGCGAGAAACTAGGCCGTGGCAAGCTGGTCAGGACGATGCTGCTCGAACAGCCTCTGGTCGTCGGACGCGATCAGCATGGCCAAGCCTTCGCCCTGCGCGACGCCTGCCCTCATCGCGGCATGCCGCTTTCCTGCGGACAATTCGACGGCCAGCAAATCGAATGCTCGTACCACGGCTGGAGATTCGACGCCCACTCCGGCCAGTGCCATCTGATCCCGTCGCTCGTCGCCGAACAGACTCTGAAAATCGACCGTATCTACGCCGGCAGCTATCCCTGCGAAGAGCGCGACGATTTCATCTGGGTCTTTGTTCCTGACCCCGGCCCGGTCGGCGCCGGATTCTCGAAGGCCGTGCCTGCGCGGACTCCCGCCCCCGAGATTCCGAAATTCAGCGAGCATTACAAGCTCGCCTATCTCACCGCCGACCTGCCTTGCTCCGTCGACCACGGCATCATCGGCCTGATGGACCCCGCGCACGGCCCCTTCGTCCACCAGGCGTGGTGGTGGCGCACGCGAAAATCGATTCACGAGAAGCAGAAGAACTTCGAACCCATCCTCTACGGATTTCGCATGAGCGCGCACACGCCCAGTTCCAACAGCGCTCCCTACAAACTTCTGCGTCTGTGCGCCGACGCCGATTCGATCACCACGACCATCGATTTCGTCCTGCCCAACCTGCGTTCGGAAATCATTCGCGCCGGCAAATACTGGTTCTCCAGCCTGACCACGGTCACTCCCATCACGCGCAGCCAGTGCCGCATCGATGTAGTGGCCGCCTGGAACCTGTTCCGCTGGATCCCCTTCGGCCCCCAGTTGCTGAAATTCGTCTTCGCAAAATTTGTGGAGCAGGACCGCCGCACCATGGAACTGCAGTCCGAGGGCCTGAAGCACAACCCACATTTAATGCTGATCGACGACGCCGACCGTCCCGCAAAATGGTATTTCGGTTTGAAAAACGCGATGTTGGAAATGAAGAAAAACGGCGGCGAGTTCCGGCATCCAGTGAGCGGGCCGGTGACGCTGAAGTGGAGAAGCTGAAAAACAGTACCCAGTACCCGGTACTCAGTACCCAGCCATGGCAGTTTTTCTGGGTACTGAGTACCGGGTACTGGCTACTGTTCTTTCACCAGCCAGTCCATCGCCTCTTCCCGCGTCTTGAAGGTCACAATCTCGCGCTGGGAAAAAGTGTGGAAGTTTTCCATGAAAGCGTGCGGGATACTCTCACTGCCGACCCACGCCGTCTTCTTCACAAAGGGCCGGTCGAGCGTCAGCACTTCCTTGATCCGGGTAGCCACCGCGTGATCCACCGTGGCGCCGGTGAGATCGGCGAGTGTGACTAGCGACTCGTGCCCGTGCTGCGCCACGGTGACCCTCACATACTCCAGCAGAAGCTGCATCTCGTGGGCGTTGGCGTGCGAAAAGTCGAGCAGCAGAATCTGCTTGCCCCGGTGCTCGATGAATCGTATGCGATCATCCATTGCGGGCTCCCGAATGGGCTTCCTTTTGGTTCCCTGTGCTCCCTGTGGTGGGAAAAAAGTCTTAACCACAGGGGACACAGGGGAACACAGAGGAAAACTACTTTAAGAGCGACTCCACGACACTGTATGCCTCGCTCAGCGCCGAGTCCAGCGCCGCCGCATCTTTTCCGCCCGCTTCGGCCAGATCCGGACGCCCTCCGCCCTTGCCGCCGACTTTCTGCGCCACCGGGCCGATGATTTTCCCCGCCTGAATGCGGCTGGTGAGGTCTTTGGTTACTCCGACGATCAGCGAAACGTTGCCATTCGAAGCCGATCCCAGCACGACTACGGCCGAGCCGAGCTTGTCGCGAAGCTGATCGACTAGCGTGCGCATCTGCGCGCGCTCCAAGTTGTCCACGCGGTGGGCCAGGACTTTGACGCCGCGAATTTCTTTGACCTTTTCGCCGATGTTGGCCGTGCTTGACGATGCGGAATTCATTCGCGCCTGATCGAGTTCGCGCGTCAGTCGCTTGATCTCGGCATCTTTCTTATCCAGTTCCAACTTCAAAGCCTCGGCCGGAGAAGCCGTCTCGGAGTGCGTGGTCAGCGCCGCCACCACGCCTTCCAGTTCGTGATCCTGGCGGAAGTGGCGCAGCGAGCCCTCGCCGGTCACGGCTTCGATGCGCCGCACGCCGGATGAAACGCTTCCTTCTTTCAAGATTTTGATCAGGCCGATCTCGCCCGTCGCCGCAGTGTGCGTGCCGCCGCATAGTTCGGTCGAAAAATCTCCAATCTTGATCACGCGCACCTTGTCGCCATATTTCTCGCCAAACAGCGCCATCGCGTGATACTCGTTGACAGCCACGTCAATCGGGACATTTTCGACAATCTCCACTTTTTCGTTGCGCAGAACTTCTTTGTTGATGATGTCTTCGATGTCCTGCAACTCTTCGTCTTCGACGCCGGTGAAGTGCGAGAAATCGAAGCGCAGATGATTCGGAGCAACCAGCGACCCCGCCTGCTTCACGTGCTTTCCCAGAACTTCGCGCAGTCCCGCGTGGAGCAAGTGCGTAGCCGTGTGATTGCGCATGGTGGCTTCGCGTAGCGCAGCGTCGACTACGGCATCGACGGAGTTCCCAGGGATTAGCAAGCCTTTTGCCAAGACTCGGTGTGCTCTTACCCCCTGAACTGGGGAGTAGCATCCCTTTACCTCTGCTACAACCGTCTGATGATCGCTTCCTATCAGCCAGCCGACGTCTCCAACTTGTCCACCAGATTCGGCATAGAAAGGCGTTCTGTCAAGAATAACGTCTGCTTCCTCGTTTGCCTTTATGCCCTGGACACTCCGTCCATTCTGGATGACGTATTGAATTTTGCAACCAACGGATTTCAAGCGCGCGTATCCCTCAAATTCCGTCCGAGCAATATTCACGTAGACGGGACTCGCGGTCTGTTTTGTCCCGCCTTTCCAAGAGGCGCGAGCGCGTTCACGCTGCTCGGCCATGGCGCGATCAAATCCTACGCCATCGAAGGTAATCCCCAGATCGCGGCAGGCATCTTCTATGAAGTCCTTGGGCAGTCCATATGTGTCGTAGAGCTTGAATGCCTCGACACCGGGATATACCAATCGAACCCCTCGTTTCCTAAGCTCTGGGACCAGATCGAGAGTCCATATCCCGTCTGCGGGCGGGGTGGCACCAGGCGCATTCATGGCAACAACCATGATTCCGTCTTCCAATCGTGCTAGTCCCGCATTCAGCGTGTGGGTGAACCGAACCTCCTCATCCCCGATAAGTCTGGCAAAAGGCTCAACATTCATTAACTCGGGGTAGGCTTTCGCCATCTGCTGGCTTACTTCATGCGCCATCTGGTTCAGAAAGGGATTCTTCATGCCAAGAAGGCGACCATGTGTCTCTGCTCGACGTATGATCTTCCGCAGCACGTATCCACGGCCTTCGTTTGAGGGGACGACACCGTCCGCAACCAAGAACGTTGCGGCCCGCGCGTGGTCGGCGATGATCCGCAGCGACGCTTGATTTCTTGCAGGGATTTTGTGGTAGTCGAAATCATCATCGAAAGCACCTGAAACCCCACAAAGCCTCGCTGCTCTTCGAATCAAACCAGAAAATAAATCCGTATCGTAATTCGAAATCACTCCCTGCAGCACTGATGCCAGCCGTTCCAGCCCCGCGCCCGTGTCAATCGACGGCTTGGGCAGCGGCGTCAGCTTGCCGCTCGAATCGCGGTCGAACTGCATGAACACCAGGTTCCACAGTTCGACATACCGTCCGCAATCGCAGCCAAACGCGCAGTCCGTGTGGCCCTGGTCCGAAGCCACCACGCCCATGTCGTAGTGGATCTCGCTGCAGGGACCGCAGGGGCCGGTGTCGCCCATCTGCCAGAAATTGTCTTTTGTGCCAAATTCGTAGATGCGATCTTTCGGCACTCCTTGGCCCAGCCACAAGTCGTAAGCTTCGGAATCGCGCGGCACTCCGTTTTCGCCTTTAAAGATCGTTACGTACAGCTTCTCTTTATCAATCCCAAACCAGTCCGGCGAAGTGATCAGCTCCCACGCGTAGGCAATGGCGTCTTTCTTGAAGTAGTCGCCAAACGAAAAATTCCCCAGCATCTCAAAAAACGTGTGATGACGATTGGTGAAGCCTACGTTTTCCAGATCGTTGTGCTTGCCTCCGGCACGGACGCATTTTTGCGAGGTGGTGGCGCGGTTGTAGTCGCGCTTTTCTAGGCCCAGGAATACGTCCTTGAACTGGTTCATACCGGCGTTGGTGAAGAGCAGCGTCGGGTCGTTGGCTGGGACTAGCGACGAGGAGTGCACCTCGCGGTGTCCTTTTTGAATGAAGAAGTCCAGAAACATGCGGCGAATTTTGGAGCCTGTGAGCATGGGTTGAGCCGTAAAGATCAAATTCTAAACGATAACCACAGAGGACACAGGGGAACACCGAGCGAAACAGCGAAATCAGCCGGCGAGCGGTGGCGGGAATTGAGGGACTGCCGCTCAGCAACGATCTTGCATAGCCACAAGATCGGCGGCGTCGAAGAACTGCTGCGCGGACAGTGTGAAGGTGGCATCTCGACGCCGTCGTCGGAGAATAAGCCTACTTTACTTCGTCCGCGGTTTTCTCGGCACCCTTCTTTACGTCTTTCCCGACCACCTTGGTGCCTTTTGCTACGCCCTTCCCGGTATCCTTGACGGCAGTTTTCGTAGCAGCGCCGGTCTTGTCGGCGGCCTTTACCGTGGCTTTGCCGGTATCCTTGGCTGCGGTCTTCGTAGCGTCGCCGGTTTTGTCAGCAGCCTTTTCAGTGGCTTCGCCGGTCTTCACGGCCGCCTTCTTGGTGGCATGCGCCGTCTTCTTCGCCGTGGCCTCAGTGGCAGCTTCGGTTTTGTCGGCAGTCTTTTCAGTGGCTGCTTCAGTCTTCACGGCCGCCTTCTTGGTGGCCTGCGCCGTCTTCTTCGCAGCGGCATCCGTGGCCGCTTCGGTCTTGTCGGCAGCCTGTGCGGTGGCGTCGCCGGTCTTCACGGCTGCCTTCTTGGTTACGTGCGCCGTCTTCTTCGCGGCTGTGTCGGTTGCTTTGCCGGTATCGTCGGCTGCTTTCTTTACGTCGGTTCCGGCCTGTCCATACGAAAATGCAGTCAGTGACAGCAGCGCGGCTGCGATCATTAAAGCGAGCTTCGTCCTCATAGTTCCTCGTTCCTCCCTAGGAATTTTAAAGAGTCCTTCAGTTGCAAAGTTCTATCAGATCGGTGCCACCGGGGCAAGAACTTGATTGTGTCTCATGGGCTCGCGGAGACGAGGCCAGCCTCGTCTCTACAAACGAGTGTCCTGCCTCAGTGGGACGCATCGGAAGCCTCGTTCTCGAGTTCGGTCAGCGTTTTTTCGTCCACGTCCCATTTTTTCAGGATCGCAAAGATCGTTTTGGATCCGAATCCGGCGCGCGTCAACTGGCGGAAGATGCGGGCTGCCTGTTTCTGATCCTTGTCTTTGGGCTTCTGCAGGCGTTTGCGGCGAAGATAGTCGCGCGCGAGACTCTCCTCTTTCACGTCGTCGTAGACGGAAGCAACCGCTTTTTCGATAACGTCGCCGTGTACTCCCCTGGCCTTCAGATCGTTGACGACGCGCATGCGTCCGAATTTCTCGTTGTCGCGGCGATACGAGGAAAAGGCGGCCGCGTACTTGGAGTCGTTCAAATAGCCCTGATCCTTCAGGCGAACCACAATCAGTTCCACCAGCGTCTTGCCGATTTCCGTATCGGCTTCCACCCGGTTGCGCAGCAGGCGCTTCAGTTCCGCGACCGAGCACATGCGGCGCGCCAGCGCGCCTACAGCGTAGTCGTAAAGCTCGGCTTCGGTAAAAAGTTTTCTGGGACGGCCAAACGCCATGTCTACACGATAACGCTAGACGGGGCTGGGTGGTTAATGGGTCGCGTCCGCTTTCGCGGACGGCTAATCCTCAACGTTAAATCGCGCGGCTCACTTCGCCGGGGGCATGGCACTCGGCGCGACCGGCGGAGCCATCGAAGGCATGGTTGCAGCCGGTGGCATGCTCGGAGCCGGCGCGACCAGCGACGCTTTTGCCGAGGCTGGCAGTTTGTCGGCATTGGCCAGTAAAACCGCTACCTGCCACATCTGCGGTTCCGAAAGCGATTTGCTGAACCCGGGCATGCCGGTCAGGCGAATGCCGTTGAAGATCTTCCAATAGGTTTCGCCGGGCTCATCGTCGGTCACGCCTTTTCCCTGGAACAGTTGCGGCGGCCGCGGATACATTCCGGATGCAATCGCCGACTTCGGCGCCATGGGCAATCCGTGGCAAACGGCGCAGTGCTGCTTGTAAAGCTCGGCGCCCGCCAGATAGGCGGCTTCGTTCGCCTGAATCGGAACAGTCTTAGGCATGTCTTTCGCGATGCGCGCGTTCAGAGCCTTGTGCGCGAAGAAATTTTCAAAGGGTATGTCCGAATCGGTAGTGGCGACGGGAGCGCTGCCGCCGGTGAAATACAGATAAGCCCCGAAGGGCACGACTAGGAGACCAAGCACCAATCCGGCGATGAATTTCACTGGTTGATCCTTTCTTTTGCTAAGTTTTTACAAATTTAACACTTTCATCCGCATCTAACTCCTCTCAATCGGCATACAATTTTGGATACCCCCGCGGCCAGATCGGCCAAGAGGTTTGCACCAACATGCGAATTGTCAGCGCGGCGAGCGCGTTTCCCCAGCATTATTACTCCCAGGAGATGTTGCTGGCCGCACTTCAGGAATACTGGGGCGATCAGATCGAAAACCCGCACGTGCTGCGGCGTTTGCATCGTCACGTCAGCGTCGACGGACGCTTCCTGTCTCTTCCCAAAGAGGAGTATCTGAAGATGAAGACCTGGGGCGAGGCCAATCGTCACTGGATTCGCACAGCTAAAGAACTGGGCGAGAAAGCCGTGTCGGGCGCGCTGGCGGACGCTGGTTTGCATGGCCGGAATCTGGGCGCGTTCTTTTTTGTTTCGGTGACCGGGATCAGCAGTCCATCGATTGACGCGCTGCTGATCAACCGGATGGGACTGTGCAGAAACATCCTCCGCATTCCGATCTTCGGCCTGGGCTGCGTGGCGGGCGCCGCCGCGATTTCGCGCGCCGCCGATTACGTGCGTGCTTATCCCGATCAGGCCGCGGTGGTGCTATCGGTCGAACTGTGCTCGCTCACGCTGCAGCGCGAGGATATTTCGATGGCCAACCTGATTTCGTCCGGCCTGTTCGGAGACGGCGCGGCTGCAGTAATCGTGGCGGGCGCCGATTGCGGACTATCGGGGCCCAGCATCCTTGCTACCCGCTCCGTGTTCTATCCCAACACCGAGGAGATGATGGGCTGGGACGTATCGGAAAAAGGCTTCCGCATTGTTCTCTCTCGCGAAATTCCGGACCTGGTGCGAAAAAATCTGGCGCACGATCTCGACGACTTTCTTGCCGAACGCGGATTGACTCGCTCCGACATCGGCAACTGGGTGCTGCATACCGGCGGCCCGAAGATTCTGGAAGCGACCGCCCAGGCGCTCGGCTTGAAGAATGGCGAACTCGACGTTTCCTGGCAATGCTTGCGCCGGACGGGCAATTTGTCATCGGCTTCCGTGCTGGTGGTGCTTGAAGAAGTCATGAAGAATCGCCGCCCCGAGCCGGGCACGCTCGGCTTGCTGGCCGCCATGGGTCCGGGGTTTTGCTCGGAATTCGTTTTGCTGGAATGGTAGGAAGAAGCAGGTTTCAAAGTTTCAGGGTTTCAAGGTTTCAGGGGAACCGGCAAAAGCTGTGCCCTCTGGACCGTGGCGAGTCTCTGAAACCTTGAAACTTTGAGACCTTGCCCAAGAAACTTGTGAACCGTTTTTCAAATCCGGTGGATGTATTCGTTGTCGGCGGCGGACCGGCCGGCCTGGCGACGGCCATCGCGGCGCGACGCCACGGTTTGAGCGTTCTAGTCGCGGACGCCGCGGTTCCGCCGATCGACAAGCCCTGCGGCGAAGGACTGATGCCGGATGGCGTCGAGGCTCTGCGTCAGTTCGGCATCGTGATTCCCGAGGGCGAAGGGTATCCGTTCCGCGGCATTCGTTTTGTGAGTGACGGCGCAAAAGCCGAGGCCACGTTTCCTCGCGGAATGGCATTGGGAATCCGGCGCACCCATCTGCATCGCATTCTGTTGGATCATGCGGCGGGTTGCGGCGTTCGCTTGCTTTGGCAGGCGGCGGTAACCGGGCTTCATGCGGAAGGCGCGCTGGTGGCGGGAGAATTGGTGCGAGCGCGCTGGGTGGTGGGCGCCGATGGAACCAGTTCGCGCGTCCGCGGCTGGGCTGGGCTGGGTCAACAGGAGTTGGATATGCGACCGAGCAAGAATCTGCGCTTCGGATTCCGCCGCCACTATCGCGTCGCGCCCTGGACCGACTTCATGGAACTGCACTGGGGCCGTCACTGCCAGGTCTACGTCACGCCCGTTGGCCGCAAGGAAGTTTGTGTGGCGCTGGTCTCGTCCAGCCCGAAATTACGGCTACGACTCGAGGATGCGCTCGGGGAGTTCCCGGAACTCCGCGCGCGCCTGGAAAATGCGGAGCACGCTTCCACCGAACGGGGCGCGATCACGGTCACCCGAAGATTGCGGCGCGTGTCGCGTGGCCGAACCGTGTTGGTGGGCGACGCCTCGGGTGGAGTGGACGCGATCACCGGAGAAGGTCTTTGCCTCGCCTTTCGAGAAGCCGCGCTGCTCGGCGATTGCCTGGCGAGCGGGGACCTTGCCCGCTATCAAGAGGGTCATCGCCTGCTGATTCGCCGTCCTGCGCTGATGGCTCGCCTGATGCTGTTCATGGCCAAACACAGCCGCCTGCGGCAGCGCACCATGCAGGTGTTTCAGTTGAGTCCCAGCTCTTTCGCTGGAATGTTGGCGATGCACGTGGGCGAAGGCTCCACGCGGGATTATATCTCGAACGGAATTGCTTTCGGGTGGGAACTGCTGAAGGCCTGACGCGCTGCGGGCCTCGGAATGAAATGCGCGCTGACAATCGTTACTGGCGTAGATCCTTGGGGCTAAGCGCCGCATTTCTCACGGCCCCGAAATCGTGGCTTAGTTGAAACACCTGGACCCGGCCATTGTTCGCGTCGGCCACGTAGAGGCGGTTCGTCCCATCAATCCACAGACCGGTGGGAGAACTAAACTCTCCAATTCCCGCGCCAGACCGGCCAAACGAACCGAGCGGGGAACCATCGCGGCGGTAAATTCCGATGTGCGAGTCCCTGACGTTGCTCACATAGATATTGCCGGTCAGGTCCACGCTGAGTCCCATCTGGTCATTGACATTGACATTGTCATCGTCATTGCTGGGCGGGGCTGGCGCGGCGGGAATGGAGAATTGCGCCACCGTGTGACATTGCAGATCCATGACGTGAATTCGTGAATTGCCCGAGTCCACCACCACCAGTTCGTCGTTCCCGATCGCGATCCCGGTGGGATAGTCAAGATCCATCGGAATGGTTTCGCCACTGGCTCGTCCGATCGCATGGGGCCGAGGCCGGCCGACGCGTTTGAGGATGTTGCCTTCAAGATCGAGCACAAACAGGAGATGACGAGGCGTATCGAGCAGAAAGAGGCGGCCGCTGGCGCGGTCGATGGCCAGCGCGGTTGGAGAGTGAAACAAACTCTCGTCTCCGCGCTTGCCGATGTAGCGGAGAAACTTCCCGTCGGGAGCGTATACCAGAACGAGTCCGCGTTCCGAGTCGGCGATGTAGATGTTGTCGGCTGCGTCCACAGCAATCGCACTGGGCAGGCGCAGGCGGCGATGCGGGCCCCCGGCGATACGGAAGGAATCGCGGTCCCCGAGGACGTGAACGGCACGGATGTCCGGGTCAGCAATCAGGATGCGTCCACGGGAGTCAACCACAACGCGACGGGGAGCCATAAGAATTCGTTCCCGTCCGTAGACAAAAGTGACAATGTTGTCCCGAAGCGACGCCAACGCCGATTGCCCTTTGACCGGTTTCACGGCATGGGCGGGAGGTTCATAGTTCTCTTCCACGCGCTCCCTGGGATGAAGATTGATGAAATCGGGAACCTCGCTGGGACGCGACCAAGCCTGCGAGAAACCAGGGGACGACTCCTGGCTGCGAATGTTGGCACGATCGATTCGCTCCGTCGTTCTAAATTTTCCATCCGAGGAATACACCCCGAGATAGTCGATTCCGTTCCCGCAGCACAGCATAGCCACCGGAAGAGCTCGTGTATTTGGGATGGGCCGAGGAGCGAAGGACTGCGGAAAGCTGATCGGAACGGCGCCGATGACGATCCACAGCAGAAACAAACCGCGGGGGAAACGGCCAACCGAAGAACGCTTCATGAAGCGCCTCTCGACTGGGGAAGGAAACCGGGGGAGCGGACTGGCGGTAGACAAACAACCGCCCACCGACAGTTTAAAGGGTTGGGCAATTGCCGTCCAGTGATAAGCATCACTGATGCCTGTGCTGCGATCTTTTCAGTGATTGCTGTGCGGTTGAACTCTGACGCTCAGCACATCGCGAGACCATTTCGACGTCGACGTTAACCCGTCCGTGTCACCCCACACACGCCCGCGCTTCCGCAGACACGCAATCCGGCCTGAGCGTGCTAATAACTCCATTCGTTTCAATTGGCTAGGTCCTGGCTCCCGGCTTGCTTTTTCTTCTGGCGAGAGCAGTGGAAACGAACGGGAGCGGAGCGATGAAGCGGGGGAACGGCAAAGCGAATCGGCAGAAAAGAACGATCTGGATTTTGGCGGCAGTGCTCGGAATGACACCCTTCAGCGCGGCCCTGCAGACCTCGGTGCCGGTTTCGGTTCCCGTCCCGCCGCTGCCCAAGGCTCCTGAGTTGGCGAAAGCCACGGTGCGCTGGGTCCTAGTGAGCATTCCCGACCGCAAGCTGGCGCTGATTGCCAACGGGAAAGTCGTCCACGTCTACCGTGTCGCGGTGGGCAAGACTTCGACTCCGAGTCCGGTGGGCGAATTCACGATCGTCAGCCGCGTCTCGAACCCGGCGTACTACCACAAGGGCCAGGTTATCGGCGCGGGCAAGCGGAACCCGGTGGGCACGCGCTGGATGGGACTGAGCGCGAAGGGCTACGGAATCCACGGCACCAACCAGCCAAACTCGATCGGCAAAGCGGCATCGACGGGATGCATTCGCATGGGCAAGCAGGATGTCGAAGAACTCTTCGCCATGGTCGGCGTAGGCGACACGGTCGAGATTCGCGCGGAACGCGACGAGCAGATTGCGGCCGTCTTTGGATCTGGATCTGGAGCTGGAGCCGGAACGGAGACGGAGACGGTCGCGCAGCTCGAGACCGGATCGAGCTCCGGCGGCGGACAGTAACACGGAATTTCCTGTAGAGACGAGGCTTGCCTCGTCTCCCGGGCAGTTAAGTCTTACGGAGGCAAGTCATGGAAACGATGCTGCAAGGTCTGGTGATCATTGGCGGTCTGACCTTCTCGCTGGCCGCGTCTCTGCTGATCGAAGAGCTTATCTTCGGACAAATCGTCCGAGTGGCGTTTGCCCGTCGCGCGGAAACCCGTAAGCCACTTTCTGAAACCTCGCAAAAGAACTGAAAGGAGCACGACCATGCTGTTGCTAAAGTACTTGCTGTTGAGCGCAGGAATCGCGATGTTCGTGATCGCCGCTGGAATTCTCACCTACGACGCTTACCTGCTGATTACCTGGCAGCGCCGGCGTTTAAACTTCGATCCCGGAGCCGGCGCGTCCGGAGTTTCGCCGGGAGTTTCGCCGATAGTCCGGTGGCGCATCCCGATTGCGCTGGTGATGCTGGCCTGGGCGCCGCTCTTGATCTCGGCTGGCATCGTGATCGTGCCCAGCGGAATGGCGGGCGTGCGCGTCAGTCAGACAAAAGGCACGCTGGCCGGAACGCTGTATCCGGGAGTGCATTTCGTTGTGCCGCTGGTCGAGCGCGTGGAAATGTTCAACACTCGCGATCAGTTATTCACCACCGGCATCAGCGAAGATGCGCTGGCCAAAGGCGAGGCGAAAGGCGAGGCGCTGCACGTGCAGGCCAAAGAAGGACTCACGCTCGGCCTCGCCATCACCGTGCGCTACCAGATCGATCCCAAGCGCCTCGACTACATTGAGGCCAATCTGCCGCAGCCCCTGGAGAAGGAAATCGTGCCTCCCGTGGTGGCCACCGCGTGGCGCGAATTAGTGCCGGGCTACACGGTGCGCGAAGTTTTCTCGGCCAAGCGCGAGGAAGTTCGTCAGCGCTCCGCCGAAATGATTCGCAAACGGCTGGCCGACGACGGCATCGTGGTGAAAGAAGTCATGCTGCGCGACATCGAACTTCCGCAGGAGTATGCGAAGGGCCTGGAGTCGCTGCTGCTCAAGGAACAAGAAAACGACCGCATGGGTGTCGAAACCGAGATCCACCAGAAGCAAGTGAAGATCGCCGAAGCCGATGCCGAAGCAACCAAAGTTCAACAGGTGAAAGAAGCTGAGGGACACGCTGCCGTGAAGGTGCTGGAAGCCAAGAGCGAATCCGATGCCATGCAGTACACGCTTCCGCTGAAAGAGAAGCAGATTGAGCAATCGAAGCTTGAAGCCGAAGCGCGCAAGGAAGCCACGGTGAAGAATGCCGAGGCTGCCGGCGAGGCCAAGCTCATCGACAGCAAAGCGGAGATGGAACGCCGCAAATTGCTGGCGCAAGCCGAGGCCGAACGCATCCGGCTAACCGCCTCCGCCGACGCCGAGCGCATGGCCAGCGAGAGCGCCATCCTGAAACAGAATCCGCTGCTGATCAACAAAATCGTCGCCGAGCGCCTCTCCGACAAATTGCAGATCATGATGGTTCCGGCGGACGGCAAGTTTTTCTTCACCAACGATGTGTTGCGCGGCATGGGCGCTCCGAACCACGTGAGCCAGGCGGAAGACGTGGAAGGGTCCGATGCGAAACCTCAACAATAGCAGGAAAACGGCAGCCCTCAGTTCCCGGTTCTCAGTTCTCAGTTCCCAGTTGAACCGCGCGGTCAGAAGATTTTTCTGAGAACTTTCTTATGAATGAGCCACGATCCATCACGCGTTATAATCAGCGCATTCCACACATGCGAGCGCGAACCTCCAGCGGTCTGCGGCTTGGTTGGCTGACTTCGCTTCTGCTCGCGACGGTTTTTCTACCATCCTCTTTTTTATGCGCTTCAACCTTGGGAGACGCCGCCCGCCAACTGGCACACAAGATCGCCGCCGCCACCGGGCCCGGTGCCTTCGCACTCGAAGTTACTAACCGTTCATCGCTCGACGACAAATCCGTGCGCGAAGTGCGCAGCGCGCTTGAGGCCGAGTTGCGCGTCGAAGGCGTGCACACCGCCAAAGCCGAGCAAGCGATGGGCACGGTGGAAGTCGTTCTCTCCGAAAGCCTGCGCGAATACGTTTGGACGGCCGAGATTGTGATCGGGTCCGACGAGAAAAAGGTTGTGCTGGTCTCGGTGTCGCGATCGCCAACGGGAACGACATTCGCCGCCGCCCTGCCGATCATTCTGAAAACGACTCTTCTGTTCGCGCAAGAACAGCCGATGCTCGATGTCGCCCTGGTCGAAATGCCCGGAGGCTCTCGCCTGATCGTGCTCGGTGACGGCATGGTCGCGATCTATCGTCGACAGGGAACAAATCCAGCCGGACGCTGGGAACTTGAAGCTTCATTGCCCATCACGCACTCGCGCACTTTTCCCCGCGACTTGCGCGGACGCCTGCTGCTGCGCCGCGATCACCTGTTCGACGTCTACCTGCCGGGAACGTTCTGCCGATCGAGCGCAGTCGCGCCCCTCACGTTGGCCTGTAACGACACCGACGACCCGTGGCCGCTGACTTCAGACGACAGCGGCGTGCGCGCTTTTTTTGCGTCTGCTCGAAATTTCTTCACCGGAGCACTATCTCCTGGAATCGGGAAAATCTCCAACGTGCCGTCGTTCTATTCGGCGGCAGCGCTTCCGCGATCGAGTTACACGCTGTGGGCGTTCGCTGCGGTAGATGGATCGCTGCATTTTGTGGATGGAATGACGGACCAGGCAATCCGCGGCGCACAATCAAGGTGGGGCAGCGATCTGGCCGCGGTTCGCTCCAGTTGCGGCACAGGCACACAGTTGCTGGTCTCGGAGAGCGGAGATGCGGAGCGCGATGGGCTGCGCGCGTTCGAGATTCCGGATCGCGATCCGGTGGCTGCCAGTTCAGCGGTGGAGTTCGACGGGCGAATCGTTGCGCTGTGGCCGGAAAGCAGCGGCAATGGCGCAGCGGCAATCGTAAGACGAAAAGACACAGGATGGTATGAGGCGCATCGCGTATCGATTTCTTGCGGCAATTAGCTTTGTTCGCGTGGGGACGGGCGCCCTCGCCCGTCCAAGCCGAGCGCAGCTCGGCAGCTGCCCGTGCCCGCAGCAACTCTGGATGCGCAATAAACTTTTCGGCACGGCCTTGATCGCGACCTTGCTCGCGTCAACCACCGCGCCAGCGGCGACCCGCCCGCGCTATGGCGGAGCTTTGCGCGTCATGCTGCAATCGGCGCCAGAAGCGCTCGATCTTCCTGGGGGCGCCGCTAACGCCACGCCCGCCGACTACTGGGACATGGCGCGTGCGCTCTCGCTGTTAGGCGACACTCTCGTAAGACTTGATGCGCAAGATCGTCCTCAGCCCGCGCTGGCCGTGGCGTGGCAAAGTGACGCGAGCGCCCGGCATTGGCAATTCACCCTGCGGCGCGGAGTGAAATTCCACGATGGCAGCGTGGCCTCGCCCGCAGCCATCGCGCAGATTCTGGGCGCAATCCATCCTGCCTGGAATGTTCGCGAGTCGGCAGATTCGGTGCTGATCGAGAGCGAGACCCCCCTGCCTGCGCTGCTCGCCGAACTGGCGCTTCCGCGCAATCTTCTGCTGAAACGCAATGCGGATCGCCTTCCCATCGGCACCGGCGCGTTCCTCGTCGCCGAGTGGCAGCCGGGCAAACTGCTGAAGCTCGCCGCGAATGATGAGAGTTGGGCGGGGCGTCCTTTTGTGGATGCGGCCGAGATTGAATTCGGCAGATCGCTGCGCGACCAGGCCATCGCGCTCGAACTGGACAAGACCGACGTGATTGAGGCAGCGCCGCAGGCGGCCACTGGGTCGCAGCGGCACGGCGCGTCATCATCATCGTCGTTGCCCGTGGAGTTGCTGGCGCTGGTTTTCTCTCCAAACTCAAAGGTGCAGGACCCTCGCCTGCGAGAAGCGCTGGCGCTCGCCATCGATCGCAAGCCCATCCAGTCCGTGCTGTTGAAAGGCGCGGGAGAACCTGCCGCCAGCATTCTTCCCAACTGGATGACTGGCTATACCGCAGTCTTTTCCGCGCAAGCGAATCCGCAACGCGCCCGGATTGTGCTGGCGAACTCGCGGCAACCCGCGCTTACGCTAAGCTACGATCCGAGAGATCCGCAAGCCCAACTGATCGCCGAGCGCATAGCACTCAACGCGCGCGAAGTCGGCATTACCGTGCAAGTATCGTTGTCGGGAGCGGAGGACGTCCGCCTCGTGCGCGCGGTGCTGCCGAGTCCCGATCCCGCCACGTCGCTCGCCGAAGCTGCGCGGCAACTGGGATTGCCGCAGCCCGTACTGCCCGCCGCTCGCGGCAGTTTTCTTGACGATCTATATCTGGCCGAGCGCAATTTGCTCGACGGATACGCCGTCATCCCGCTTTTCCATCTGCCGGTGGCGAGTGCGGCCAGTGCGCGCGTGCGCGGCTGGGAACCGGGTCGACTGGGGGAGTGGAGCGAAGCGGGGCTTTCGCTGGCCGACGTTTGGCTGGCAGACTCGCGCTCGAATGAATTTCGATCCAGTGATTCTCGATCCAATGACTCGCACCTCGAGGCGGGCTCGCGATGAGCTTCCGCAAAAAACTTCTTCTGTTGTTTGCGGCGACCATCTTGCTCTGCGTCGCGGTCATTTCCGCGTCGGTGTACAGCACCATCCGGGGCTCATTCGAGCAGGCGAACCAGGACCGCGCCAATGCGGTCGCCGCCCAGTTTCGATCGGAGTTCCAGCGGCGAGGGTCTGAGGTTGTGCGCAAGGTCGAGTCCGTGGTCGCCAGCGAAACCGTGCAGCGCATCGCTCTGGATATGAATCGCGGCGCCACCGACGCAGGCGAATACGTGAGCGAAGCGCGCGCACTGGCGGGCCAGCAGCAGCTTGACTTTCTGGAACTAGTCGACTACCGCGGCACCATTCTCTCGTCGGCGCAGTGGCAGGCGAAATTCGGATATCCCGAAGCTGCGATTCCGCCGGCCGCTGCCCCGGCTGCCGCGTTTCTGAAACGCGAAGAGCTGCCGGATGGCGCAACCCTCGGCCTGTTTGCCGTGCGCGCGGCTCGCGTCGGAGAACAACCTTTGTACGTGATTGGCGGCGAACGGCTCGACCAGGGCTTCCTCTCGACGCTCGACATCCCCGCCGGAACACGCGTCTTGCTTTATCAAAACCTCGACGCAAAATGGGATCCGAAATCGCTGCTCGATTTGAACGGTCCGGCTGCGGGCGCCGACCAGATCGCGCCGCTGGTTGCACAGGTGCGCGACACCCTGCAGGAATCTCAGCGCGTCATCCATTGGACTTCCGATTCCGCCGACGCCGAGGTTTTTCATGCCATCCCACTCACTGGACCAGGCCAGAGCGGTGCGAATCAGACCGGCGCGAATCAGCAACTGATGGGCGTTCTGCTGGTGGGCAGTTCGCGGCGTCCGCTGATTGAACTACAAAGGCGGATTGTCTCCACCGCCATGCTGGTCGGCGGCGCGGGAATAATGGTGGCAGTGCTGGCCAGCCTGTGGTTCGCAGCCCGCGTCACACGCCCGGTCGTGTCTCTGGCTGAGGCGGCGCGCCGGGTCGCCGCCGGCGATCTCGGCGCCAAGGTCGAGGTGGAATCGAGCGATGAACTCGGCGAGCTGGCTGCATCGTTCAACCGCATGACGGAAGATCTCCTCCAGCAAAAAGACCGCACGCTGCAGGCTGAGCGCGTGGCCGCGTGGCGCGAACTGGCGCGGCGATTGGCCCACGAATTGAAGAATCCCCTTTTCCCCTTGCAAGTCACGGTTGAGAATCTGATGCGGGCAAAACAGAAATCGCCCGAGATGTTCGAGGAGGTTTTTCAGGAGGGGACCACGACCCTGCTGGCCGAAATCAATAATCTGAAAACCATCATCGGCCGCTTCAGCGAATTCTCCAAGATGCCGCAACCCCAGCGCCAGCCAACGCAAGTCAACGATGTGGTGCGATCGGTGCTGCGTGTCTTTCACGCGCAGTTGGAGGAGAAAAATCAGATCGTCGTGCGCACCGAGCTAGCTGAGGCGCTGCCCGAGATTTCCGCCGATCCCGATCTCCTGCATCGCGCGCTGCAAAATCTGGTGCTCAACGCGATCGACGCCATGCCGCAAGGCGGAGAACTGGCGATCCGCACCGCAACTCTCAGCGATCGGATTGAAATTTCGGTTTCCGATACCGGCTCTGGTTTGACCCAGGAAGAATGCGGACGCTTGTTCACTCCGTATTACACGACCAAGCAGCATGGCACGGGGCTCGGGCTGGCGATTGTGCAGTCGGTGGTGAGCGATCACGGTGGCAAGATCTCCGTCGAGAGCACGAAGGAAAAAGGAACGACGTTTCGTATCGAATTACCGTGCGAACCACGACCGTGGCAGACGGCCTAGGAAGCATGGGTTGAAGAGGAGAAAACGGTGGCGCAAAAAGCGCACTTACTGATCGTGGATGACGAGGCCAACACCCTGGCTTCGCTCTCGCGGGCGTTTCGTCTGGAAGGGCATGAAGCCGCCGTCTGCGACAACGCCAACAAGGCTCTGGAACTGGCCAAATCGCAATCCTTCGACTTGATCCTCTCCGACGTGGTCATGCCCGGCAAAGACGGGCTGACGTTGCTCGAAGAACTCAAAGCCCAAGGTGTGACGACGCCCGTCGTCATGATGTCGGGCCAGGCGCATATCGAGATGGCCGTGCGTGCCACGCGCCTCGGCGCGCTCGACTTTCTGGAAAAACCGATCTCCACCGAAAAATTGCTGCTCACCGTGGAGAACGCGCTAAAACTCGGCCGCCTCGAACGCGAAAATCGCGACCTGTCGAGCCGCCTCGGCAAACACGAGATCGTCTGGAAAGGCGAGACCATGCGCCGCGTGATCGCGCAGGTGGAACGTGTGGCCGCGAGCGAAACGCGTGTCTGCATTCTCGGCGAGACCGGCACGGGAAAAGAGCTGGTGGCGCGCACGCTGCATGAGCGCAGTCCGCGGGCCGGCGCGCCGTTCGTCACGCTGAACTGCGCCGCGGTTCCGGCGGAGCTGATCGAATCCGAATTGTTCGGCCAC
>Ga0181523_10000500_pt1 | contig 44327 bp, 35 predicted proteins | sample PEATcosm2014_Bin_43_FD_119752 | JGI IMG/M metagenome (GOLD analysis project Ga0181523, IMG submission 119752) | Peatland microbial communities from MTU Mesocosm Facility, Houghton, MI, USA - PEATcosm2014_Bin05_30_metaG | ecosystem: Environmental > Terrestrial > Soil > Wetlands > Peat | place... | reverse complement strand
CTCCAAGAATGGAAGGCTTTCGATATCGCCCACTGTGCCGCCGATTTCGACAATGTTTATGTCGTATTCGTCGGAGGCGGCCGATTTTATCGCCTCCTTGATTTCGTCAGTAATGTGCGGCACAACCTGCACTGTATCGCCAAGATAGTCGCCTCTGCGCTCCTTGGTTATGACGTTGAAATATATCCTCCCGGTTGTGTAATTGTTGACCACGGACGCGCGCAGGTGAGTAAAGCGCTCGTAATGTCCGAGATCGAGGTCCGTTTCGCAGCCGTCGTCCGTAACGAATACCTCTCCATGTTCGAAAGGACTTAGCGTGCCGGGATCGACATTGATGTAGGGATCGAGCTTCTGAATCGTGACCCTGAGACCCTTTGCCTCCAGCAGGGCGCCGATGGCCGCTGCCGCAATTCCTTTTCCTAGTGCTGAGACGACTCCGCCGGTTATGAAGATATACTTAGGCATTTTTCCACCTTTTTCAGATCCATCGGCGTATCCACCCCGATGGTTTCGTAGATTGTTTCTCCGACTTTTATAGTTATACCGTTTTCAAGTGCCCTCAGCTGCTCAAGCTTCTCAGTCTTTTCGAGCCGAGAAGGAGACAACCTTGAAAACCTTTTCAATACGTCCTTTCTGTAAGCATAGATGCCTATATGCTTAAACATAACCAGTTCGGACCCAACACGTTTCTGCGCTTCCGCGCTTCCGCTCTTACAAGCTTCTGTACCGAAGAGGTCTCGATGATAAGGGACTGGCGAGCGCGAAAAATAGAGGGCAAAACCTTCGCCGCTAAAAACGGCTTTGACTACGTTGGGATCATCGATCTCGGCAGCATCGTCAATGCGTTTTACGAGGGTGCCTATGTCGGCCTTGATATCCGCCATAAGCGCGACCACCTCATCAATCATCTGGGGCATGATCATGGGTTCGTCTCCCTGGACATTTACGATTATGTCTGCCGAATGCCCTTCTTTGCTTATTATTTCCTCCGCCTCGGATATCCTGTCGGTACCGGATGAATGGTCCGCCGAGGTCATAACAGCCTTTCCTCCGAATCCCCTTACCGCATCACAGATGGTCTTGTTGTCTGTGGCTACGAACACCTCTTTGATCAGCCGGGCGGCCTTTGACCGCTCGTAGACATGCTGGATCATCGGTTTGCCGAGGAGGAGGGCGAGGGGTTTGCCGGGGAAACGGGTAGATTGATAGCGAGACGGTATGATAACAATAGCGGACATAACTTTTTCTATGATAACATAAAAGATTATCGCAAACTACAGATTATGGATGTGATCTCATGAAATTATTGGGCCGCATTGATTTCTCATACCTTTATGCCCTCTTGGGAGGCGGACTTCTTGTCCTGTCCTTCCCATCCTTCGATATCTTTCCACTCGCATGGATTGCCCTTGCGCCTCTGCTTGTGATGATATACGACAAACCGAGGGGCGAATCATTCAAGATCGGCCTGGTGTTCGGACTGGTTTACTTCTTCGGGACCGTTTACTGGATTTATTACTCCATTAATCACTTCGGGTCCATCGCTCTCTTGCCTAGTCTCATCATTGTGCTGATTTTGAGTCTCTATCTGAGCCTATATACGGCCGCCTTCTGTTCCCTTTATTCGATTATCATCAAAAAAACCGACCTGCCTGCACTCCTCGTAGCCCCCGTCCTCTGGACCGCTCTCGAGTTTCTTCGATCATATGCCTTTACCGGCTTCCCATGGTCTAGCCTCGGATATAGCCAATACCTTTTCCTGGTCTTCATCCAGAGCGCCGACATAGTCGGCATTTACGGCATCTCATTTTTGGTCGTTGCCGTAAACGGAGCTATTGCCGATTATTTCATCATGAAGGAGCGGACCCGTGAACGGCCTCTTTATTCGCGACTGTACACATATGCAGGATGGAGTATTTTGGTTGTCGCCATTCTTGCTAATACCGCATATGGGTTCTACAGGCTCCATCAGCAACGACCCGGCTCACCTCTCAAGGTGGCGGTTGTCCAGGGCAATATTGAGCAGGACAAAAAGTGGGACCGCGCTTATCAGACATATGTCATCGATGTCTACCGGAAGCTGACTCTCGAGGTGGCCGGCCATTCTGAAGGTGTTGCCGGACCCGATCTTGTCGTATGGCCGGAAACAGCTGTGCCTTTCTATTTCGGCGCCGACAAGCAGCGGAGCGAAGAACTGGCAGATTTTCAGCATAATCTTGATACATACCTCCTGTTCGGAAGCGTCCTGAAGAAGAGCGGGCCCAAGGAAGATTATTCAAACAGCACCGTGCTGCTCACCAAAGATGGAACGGTTTCATATATTTATGATAAAATTCATATGGTTCCTTTTGGCGAATACGTTCCATTGAGAAATATACTGTTCTTTGTAGACAAGCTGGTCGTCGGTATCGGTGACTATCTTCCAGGCGACAGTTATATAAAAGCTGTTACCCCATTCGGCAGTTTTGGTACGCCAATATGCTATGAAATCGCATTCCCGGGCCTTGTCCGAAAATTCTATATTAAGGGCGGCGATTTTATTGTTACGGTTACGAACGATGCCTGGTTCGGCAGGACAAACGGTCCTTACCAGCACTTCAGCATGGCAGTCTTCAGGGCCATAGAGAACAGGAAGCCGGTCATCCGGGCGGCAAACACCGGTATTTCTGGCTTTATAAACAGCAACGGCGAGATATTGGCAAACACCGGTCTTTTCAGCAGGACGGCGCTCAAGGCGGACATAATGACTGACAGGACTCTTACTTTCTACACTAAATATGGCGATCTTTTCTCTTTTTTCTGTATTGTCCTGTCTCTGTTGCTGATAATAAAATACCGGAAAAAGAGCCATATTTATTATTAATCAAAAAACGACTGTACTGTCGGCAAGTTTTTCGATAGCGGAGGTAAAAAAGAAATGCTTTTACAAAACGAACTGCAGGAAGATATAAAAAAGATCAAAGAGAGACTAGGTTCGCTTCGAGGTTATCTTTGATGTTGATAAACAAAGAGCAGACCTTGCACAGATAGAAAAAGAACTCTCGTCAGAAGCGGTCTGGACCCTGCCGGAAAAGATCAGGGAACTCCAGAAGAAAAAGGCTGTCATTCTGGAAAATATCACTCCTCTGGAAGCGGCCCTCAAAAGGGTCTCATATCTGGACGAGTCCGTCGAAATCCTAGAAGAAGACGAAGGAGAGATCTTTTTCGAAGAGATGCGCAGGGATATCAGCGGGCTGAAGACATACCTTGATGAAGTAGAGTTCAGGCTACTACTTTCCGTTGAGGCAGACAGGAATAATGCCATTGTTACTATTCATCCCGGAGCCGGCGGTGTCGAAAGCCAGGACTGGGCTCAGATGCTCATGCGAATGTATATGCGCTGGGCCGAAACGCGCGGCTTTAAAACCGAGATGGCCGATCTTCAGATGGGTGACGAAGCCGGTATTAAAGGGGCAACATTTACGGTCGAAGGCTCATATGCATACGGTTATCTCAAGGCAGAGGCAGGCATTCACCGTCTTGTCAGGATATCACCTTTCGATGCAAACAAGAGAAGACATACGTCATTTGCTGCAGTGCTCGTTTATCCGGAGATCGAAGATGACGTCATCCTCGATATAAGAGACGAGGACCTTAAGGTTGATACTTTTAGAGCATCAGGAGCCGGCGGACAACATGTAAACAAGGTATCTTCGGCTGTACGAATCACCCATATTCCTACCGGAATAATAGTGGCTTGCCAAAGTGAGAGATCTCAGCTGAGAAACAAAGAACTGGCCATGAAGATTGTCAGGTCAAGAATTTACGACATGACCGTTAAATCCAGGGAAAAAAAAATCGATGGTTTTATCGGCGACAAAAAAGAAATCTCGTGGGGCAATCAGATAAGATCTTATACTCTACAGCCTTACCGTTTAGTCAAAGACCACAGAACAAACACGGAGGTCGGAGATGTCGATGCTGTGCTCGATGGTAGAATAGACATCTTTATAACAGCTTATTTGAAATCGCTTAAATAGAAAGTTATTCCATTCTATTCTATTATTCTTTATATATAAGATTTAAAACCGTAGTATTAGGCATTGCTAATATGTTTAAAAGTGATAAATACAATATGATTTCAACGATATATGCATAGGCATAAATGAATAAGGTTATTAGATTAATAAGAACTAATATGTGAAGAATATTTTATGAACAAAACGGCAAACATTTTATTGCCCTGTTTTTTGTGTATAGGCTATAATGAGCGGGTAGAAAAAAGAACGGTTTTTCACAATTGTTAATTACCTGTTGATAAATATATAGAAAACCAGATTAAGGATTATTAAGGCAGAGGGAATGAGCGGAAAAGAGGATTTTTGGAACAACACCTTTTCAAAGATACACGAAAAGGTGGGAGATAGCGTTTTCGAATTATGGTTCAAGCCCATGAAGCTTCTCCATTTAAAGGACAAAACGACTACGATCGAAATACCGAACAGGTTCTTCAAGGATTGGGTAGAGGATAATTATCCCAATCTTATCAGTGAGGCGATGGAGGCAGAACTGGGGCATCAAGTCGCTGTTAAATTCAGGATAGGCGCCAAAGAGGACGATGTACTGAAGAAGATCGATTCGAAAAATGAAAGCAGGCGCACGCGTCTGGCGAATAGGGGCATATACTTAAATCCGAAGTATACGTTCGATACATTTGTCGTCGGCTCATCAAATCAATTCGCACATGCTGCTGCAAAGAGGATATGTGAAGGCCCGGGGAGCATTTACAATCCGCTCTTCATATATGGCGGCGTAGGACTCGGTAAGACCCATTTGATAAATGCCATTGGCAATGTTATCGTCGATAAATTTCCCGGCAAGGTGATTTATTACGTTTCAGCCGAGCAGTTCACGAATGAAGTCATCTCGTCGATACGGCATGAGAAGATGGGAGAATTCAAGGATAAATACCGAAATGCTGATATACTGTTAGTTGATGATATACAGTTCATTGCCGGCAAAACCGCCACGCAGGAGGAATTTTTCCATACATTTAATTCACTGTATGCGCGTCAAAGCCAGATCGTTATTTCGAGCGACAGGGCGCCTATGGACATTTCGGACATTACAGATCGCCTCAGGTCCAGATTCGGTATGGGACTCATCGCCGATATCCAATGTCCCGAGGTCGAGACTAAGGTCGCCATTCTATATAAAAAAGCGGATGCCGAAAGGCTCATTATACCTGAAGATGTCGCCTATTTTATCGCTGCCCGGGTTAAATCTAACATCAGGGAGCTCGAAGGCTGCCTTATCAAACTTGGTGCCCATTCATCCCTTACAGGCATGCCCATCGACATCACTCTTGCGAAGAATGTGCTCAAGGACCTTATTGCCGATGAAGACAGGCCGCTTACGGTCGACAGCATCGTCAAGACCGTCAGCGACTATTTCGGTGTAAAGCCTATTGAGATCAAGGGCAAGAAGAGGACCAAGGAGATCGTCAATTCGCGCCAGGTCGCGATGTACCTGGTGAAAAAGTTTACCCCGCTCTCTCTCAGCGATATAGGCAGGTCTTTCGGCGGCAAGGATCATGCGACCGTGATTTATGCCTGTAAACAGATCGAGGAGAAGAGGTCAGCCGACGAAGTTTTCAACAAGGGTATCGACAATATCATCAGGCGAATAAAGGTCGCATAGGTTACTAAGAAAAAACAGGCGTAAGATTTGGAGGAAATATGAAGGTAAAAGTCGACAGAAATGAGCTTCTGAAAAAACTTTCCGATATCCAGAACATTGTTGAAAAGCGGAATACCATGCCGGTGCTCAACAATTTTCTCCTGTCAGCCGAGAGTGCAGGGTCCTCTATTACGGCCACCGACCTTGAAACGGCCCTCAAGGAACCTATTGAATTGAGTGTGCTCGAGGAAGGAAAGATGTGCATCCCGGCGAAGAAGCTGTTCGAGATAGCCCGTGAAATGGACGGAGAAATCGTCATCGAATCTGCCGACAACCAGTGGATAAAGATCAAATGCGGAAAGAGCCATTTTAGGCTCGCCTGCATATCTCCCGACGAGTTCCCGGTCTGGCCTTCCATCTCATCAGACGAGGCCAGGAGCGTCGAACTTGAGTCTGCAACACTCCTGGACGCTATCGAGAAGACATTGTATGCTGCTGGGGAATCCGACACCAGGTATGTGCTCAACGGGCTCCTGTTCCACCTCAAGACCGACCAGATATTGAATGTAGTTGGCACCGACGGACATCGCCTTGCGCTTTCCCAGAAAAAGATCGCCGAGACGCTGGATGAAGAGATAAAGATCATCCTTTCAAGGAAGTCGGTCTCGGAGCTGAGAAGGTTCCTTGACGAAGAGCCGAAGCCTGTGACACTGACGATCGGAAAAAACCATGTCCTCTTTTCGGTCGGCAACATCCAGTTCCTGACAAGGCTTATCGAGGGGACTTATCCGAATTACGAGCAGGTAATACCTTCCGATAACAACAAGGATCTCAGCGTAGGCCGCGATGCCTTCAGCAAGGCCCTCAAGATAGTATCCATCCTCAGCAAGGAGAGGAGCAGCGCAGTGAAGGTCGATTTCAATCCGGACGTCATGGTGATCTCAACCTCCAATCCCGATCTGGGCGATGCTAAGGATGAAATCGCAGTGAAATATGACGGGGACGCCATGACTATAGCTTTCAATGCGCGTTATCTCCTTGATGTGCTTGGCGTAATGGAGAGTAAGACGATCACGCTGAAGCTAAACGAAGCACTCAGCCCTGTTCTCCTCATGGAAGAAGACAGGACCGACTATAAATGCGTTGTAATGCCGATGAGGCTGTAGAAAGAGCTAAAGAACGGCAGCAGGGAGATAAATGGAAGAGATCAAACCAGAGCAATTGTCTAAACAAATAAATGAACCGAACGACGAGGCCTACGGCGCCGACCAAATAAAGATACTTAAGGGATTGACCGCGGTCCGGGTACGGCCTGCCATGTATATAGGTTCTACCGGTATTGACGGACTCCACCATCTCGTTTATGAAGTGGTGGACAACAGTGTTGACGAAGCACTTGCAGGCTTTTGCACCACTATTGATGTGCTACTGCACCACGATGGTAGCTGCACGGTCATCGATAACGGAAGAGGCATTCCGACGGACATTCATAAAGGCGATCCCGAGGGCAGGACGGCCGCCGAGATTGTTCTTACTGAACTTCACGCTGGCGGAAAGTTCGAATCCAAGGCTTACAAGATTTCGGGGGGACTCCACGGCGTAGGCGTCTCTGTAGTGAATGCCCTTTCGGAATGGCTGGAGGTCGAGATAAAGCAGAATGGCCAGGTCTTTCAGCAGCGCTTTGAGCGCGGTAAACCGGCAGGGCCGCTCACCATTGTCGGCAAGACGAAAGGCAATGGAACAAAGATTACCTTCAAGCCCGATCCCGAGATCTTCGAATCTACGGAATTGTCCTATGACGTACTTACCCAGCGCCTCAGGGAGTTGGCATTCCTCAACCGTGGACTCAAGATCAGCTTTACCGACGAGAGGACTGCGGAGAGCAAGGAATTTCTTTACAAAGGCGGCATCGAATCCTTTGTTGAGCATCTCAACAGGAACAAGACGGCTGTTCATCCAAAACCTGTCTACTTTACGATGGAAAAGGAAGGCATCATCGTCGAAGTAGCCATGCAGTATAATGACAGCTACAACGAGAACATCTTCACCTTCGCAAACAATATCAACACACGGGAAGGAGGTACGCACCTAATCGGTTTCAAGTCCGCCCTCACGAGGACCTCGAACTCTTATGCCCTTTCCAAGGGAATCATCAAAGAGGGGAAGGAAAGCATATCGGGTGATGATATCCGAGAAGGGTTAACTGCCGTCATAAGTGTGAAATTGCAGAACCCCCAGTTCGAGGGGCAGACGAAGATGAAACTCGGCAATAGCGAGATCAAGGGTATAGTGGAGTCCATCACCAACGAATCGCTTGGGATCTATTACGAAGAAAATCCATCTATTGCGAGAAAGATCATCGAAAAGGCGATATCTGCGGCCCGAGCACGCGAGGCAGCACGGAAGGCGCGCGAGCTGACTCGAAGGAAGGGAATACTCGAAGACACGGGACTTCCCGGCAAGCTCGCGGACTGCTCTGAAAAGGACCCGGCCAGGTCCGAACTCTATATTGTTGAGGGAGATTCCGCAGGTGGTTCAGCTAAACAGGGAAGGGACCGGCGCAGTATGGCGATTCTTCCGCTTCGCGGAAAGATATTGAATGTCGAGAAGGCGCGCTTCGACAAGATGCTCACCTCCGAAGAAATCAAGACATTGATCACCGCACTTGGTACAAGTATTGGCGCCGAGGATTTCGACATTCTGAAGGCTCGCTATCATAAAATTGTAATTATGACTGACGCAGACGTGGATGGGGCTCATATCAGGACGCTCCTGCTTACATTCTTCTACCGGCAGATGCCGGAGATCATCGAGAAAGGATATCTATATATTGCCCAACCACCGCTTTTCAGGGTCAAGAAGGGTAAAACTGAGAAGTACATACAGAATGAAGCAGAGCTCCTGAAGATCCTCTTTGAACTGGCGGCAGAAGATTTAACCGTGATCACAGCTACCGGTGAACTCGGTGGTAAAAACCTTATCCCTGTTCTGAAAAAGATTTCGAACTACCATAAGGTGATGGACTGGTTCGAAAGAAGGCGCAAGGCGCCCGAAATTGTCGAGGCGCTTTTGAAGTGGAATATCGGGAAGGAGACGATTAGAACTCAGGAATCAACCGCACAACTCCTGGAGCAGATCCTCGGCCTCTTCGCGGATGCAAAAGCGGGCGAGATCATCTTCGACGAAGAGCATGAGACGTATGCTTTCGAGATAAAGAAACACAACGGCAAGGTAAACATCTCGTTCAACCTCCTGACATCTCCGGAATACAAAGAGGCCGCCAACCTTTACCGCGAGATCGTCGATACCCTTGGAAATGCACCTTTTAAAATCCGAATGAAGGAAGACACACGAGAGATTGCAACTACGAAAGAACTCCTGACCTTTGCAACCGAGTCGTCCAAGAAAGGCCTTACGATCCAGAGATACAAAGGGCTGGGAGAGATGAACCCGCAGCAGTTGTGGGAAACCACCATGGACCCTGACAAGAGGACATTCCTGCAAGTGACGATAGAGGACTCAGTCGGCGCTGACGAGATATTCTCGGTTCTCATGGGGGATCAAGTAGAACCACGTAAGGCTTTTATTCAGAACCATGCTCTTGAGGCTAGGAACATCGATATTTAATTGTAGGATGCTTCTAGGTTTTCATAAAAAGTGAAATTATTGTCGTAAAAAGTGAAATTATTTTTCATATAAATTGAAATCTGGGATGCACCAAAGTTTTAGCATTTCGATGGTAGATATCATCGAAGCTGCACTTTGTAACATTACAGTCTCAACCGTCATGCATGGGATGTTAACGATGCCGAAATCTGAGAGGGAGCACCGGTCGACTATCTTTTTTCATTTCTAGTAGTCAGTATTTTTGTTTACATGGCGTTTTCTCATAATGGGAAAGCGTATTAAATGAAAATCCATTCCCTAAAGGATTAAAACAATGCCACTTTCTAAACAACAACTTGGTAGTCTCCTCTGGGGCATTGCGGATACCGGTCTGCGTGGTAAGATAGAGGACTACAAGGCGTACATTCTCTCTCTGCTATTTTTCAAAAGGCTCTCAGATAATTATGCATGGGAAACGGAACGCCGGATAGCTCAGTTCCGTCAGGACTACAAAGCAGAGCCGAATAAGAGGCAGTTAGCGAGGCTTCAGGAAGAAGGGCACACCTTCGTTATCCCACCAAAGTGCTTTTGGAGAGACGTGCGCAATGCTCCACTGAAAAGCAAGAATGTGCGTCTCCACGAAGCGGTCAATGCTATAGCCGAACGCAATCTTGCACTCAAGGGCATTATCAATTCTGTAAGGTGGAATGAAGCGGCTCCTGATGGTAGTGGGAAGAAACGCCTCGACCCTGAAGTCGTCTCAGGGGCAATTAACTATCTCGACCCTATCCTACTCGACAATTCTAACGTCTCGCCCGACGTTTTGGGCGACGCTTACGAATACCTCATTAAAAAGTTTGCCGATGAAAACAAGGCAGGCGCAACCGCCGGCCAGTTCTATACTCCGCCGGAGGTTCGCGATATTATTATCCGCACCATTCAACCTGAAGTCGACTCCACTCTTTACGATCCCACTTGCGGTTCGGGTGGATTCTTGATTGATGGCGCGAAGTTCATCAACGAGCAGTGCGGCGATGCACGTCGCATAAGGCTTTTCGGTCAGGAAACTATCTGGAACACATGGGCTATCGCCAATATCAACGTTCTATTGCACGGACTCGATGCGCAGATAAAGCAAGGAAATACAATCAAAGACCCTAAATTTCTGGACGGTGGCAGCATCCGACAGTTCGATTGTGTTGGTGCTAACTTCCCATTCTCTGAGGAAAACTGGTGGCTCAACGGAACACCCAAAAAGGATGCTAAGGGTAAACCTGTTCTAAAGAAGAATGGCTCGCCGCAACTTGAATACCCGAACAAGGAGGAGTTCACCGACCCGTTCGACCGTTTCATCTACGGCGTTCCGCCGTTTTCGAATGGAGATCTCGTTTTCATACAGCACATAGTCGCCTCTTTGAATGAGAGAGGCCGTGCGGGAGTGGTTTGTCCTCAGGGCGTGCTCTTTCGGGGGCAACCTGAGAAGACGGAGGAGGAAGACGGACAGAAGCGTAAGGCTGACGACGAGTATCTCATCCGCAGAGGCTTTCTGACCGGCATCGGTGAGGATAACCGAAATCTCATCGAGGCTATCGCTGTGCTGCCTGATAATCTATTTTATGGCACGCCGATTCCAGGCGCGATTGTGTTTTTCAATAAGGCAAAGCCTGCCCACCGAGCCAACAAAGTGCTCATGGTTTATGCCGCCCGAGAAGGATGGTACAAGGAAACGCCTGATCAGAACGTACTCTTGCCGCATGACGTGCTGCGTATCCTCATACAGTTGCTGGCCTGGGGTGACATCAAGGTGGCGCGACGAATTCTCCCGGAGTATAAAACCCGCCTCTACGCCAACATTCAGGAGCGCCTGGAGTTCGAAAAATCCGAGATTCAAGTCCACTATCTTGAAGAGATAACCGAGCATGGTACAGTTATAAAGAAACTCGCCGACAAGACACTCGCCAATGGTGAACGCACAAAACTAGAGAAACGACTAGCCCGACTTAACAAGGACGTGGATAAGATGCGCCAGGAACTGTCCGGCGCTGAAAACCGTGCAGGGCAGGAGCGTGAGGCATTGGACCGCGTCGAAATGGAACTGCTTGACATGTTCGCCAGCCCGGAACTGCGAAAGCGCTATTTCTCAATTGTAGACCTCGCAGAAATTGAAGAGAACGAGTTCAATCTGAACATTATGCGCTATGTGGACACGTTCGAGCCTGAAGAGGAAATAGCGATTGATGTTGCAGTTAAAACTATGGACTCTGCATTGGCAAGAGAGGCTGCGGCATCAGCGTCATTAAAAGATTGGCTTCAGAGGATTCAAATCAAATGAATGTTAATTGGACAGAAGTTCGTTTCCGTGAACTAGTTTCGTGCATGGGGGACGGAGGAACGCCGAGCACTTATGACGATGCAAATTTTGGAGAGGGAATTCCTTGGGCGACAGTTGAGGATGTTAAATCTAGGATATGCTGCACAGCACAGCAAATTACTGAAAAAGGATATCGTATTTGTTCCGCAAAGAAGTGGCCACCCGGCAGTGTCATCTTAACGACTGGTGCAACTATTGGTGAGGTCGGTATAGCGGAAATTGAACTCTGCACAAAGCAGGGCATAACAGGCATCGTTCTGAACGAACACGCCGACGCGTTATTTATTCGGTATTGGCTTGAGGAAAATAAAAACACCCTTCTCCGTTTTTCCCAGGGCACAACATTTAGGGAAATCAGGCCTCGCACACTTGGCAATCTTAGGCTTTTTGTCCCAGCACCTTTCTCAGAACTCGGATTGGAGATACAGCGAGCAGTAGGGCTGTGCATCGATAGTGTAGAGCAAGCTATCTCGGCAACGCTCAACTCTATTACCGCGGCAGAGCAGCTGCGAGAGGGGATGATGCAGCAACTACTCACTGGTCGTCTCAAGCCGGACGGCTCGGCGCGGGGAAAGAGTGAGTTTTACGAGCATTACAAACTTGGGTTGGTTCCGAAGGGCTGGAGCGCCTGTCGAGTTCGGGAAATTGCAACAAAAGTAACCGATGGGGAGCACACTACGCCACAGAGAACTTCATCGGGCTATTACCTCTTATCAGCCCGGAACATTTGTAATGGACATCTTGATTTGAAAGATGTAGATTTTGTTGGTGAGTCTGAGCTGCTGCGCATTCGGAAACGTTGTGATCCCGATGAAAGCGATTTGTTGATTTCCTGCTCAGGAACAATCGGAAATGTCTGCCTGGTCCCGCCGGGTTTTGTCGGTGGTATGGTTCGAAGCGTAGCACTGGTGAAACTGTCACCAGACAGATGTTTGCCTAAGTTTATCGAATGGATATTTCGTGCCTCCCCGATGCAAAGGCAAATGCAGATAGCGGCTTCGGTTTCAATTCAGGGCAATCTTTTTCAAGGTTCCATCAGACGTCTGTGGATAAGCATACCAGCTGCTCTCGATGAGCAAGCGGCAATCGTAGAAAAACTCAATTTTATCGAGAATCTTATTCTCGCGAAAGAGGATAAAATCATTGCATTCCAGCGGTTGAAAAAAGCGATGATGCAAAACCTGCTCACCGGTCGAGTCCGACTGCCCATGGACGGCGGCATTAAGAAGAAGGCTACGCAATGGGCAAACTGAGCGAAGGCAAGGGTGTTGAAATCCCCGTTTACGAATGGCTCGGGAAGATGGGCTGGCAGCCGCGCACTGGCACCGACCTGAAGATCTATAAACGCCCCATCTCTAATCCGCTTATCGAGGGTTGTCTGATCGAGAAGGTGTCGAAGATTAACAGCGTCTCACAAGTTTACGCCAAACGAGCAGTGGATATCCTCAAGAATACTTTTGCGCATCCGTCTGTCATCACTGCCAACGAGAACTTCCTAGATTTGCTTTGCTCAGGAGTGAATCTGACTATCGAGGGCGAGGACAGAACGCTCAAGTTGATTGATTTCGATGATATCTGGAACAACGAATTCACAATCACTCGGCAGTATCAAGTGCAGGGCACAGACCTTGTGAAACCTGACCTTGTCTGTCTTGTCAATGGTATTCCACTCATACCATTTGAGGCCAAGCAGCGCGCGCAGCAGAACTCAAACTGGATTAAAGGGGTTAGCGACCTAGCACTTTACGACGTAAAGATTCCAAAGATGATCGTGTGCAATCTATTTGGGGTGGCATGCAACGGGAGGGTTGCTAAGTTTGGCGCTCCAGGAAGTTCGGCGACGTATTTTGCGGAGTGGAAAGATTTGTCAGTGGACATGACTCCGGGCAATCCACTGCTTCAGTCTGAGCAGACGCTTTGTCCGGTCGTGTCTGATAAGGACGGCATCCTTACCTGCAAGATTGAGGATGTGGAGAAGATGAAGCAGACGATAATAGGACTTCTTCAGCCGGCGCGTGTGCTCGATATACTGCGTAACTGCGTGGTGTTTGAGCGTACCCCAGACGGGGTGGAGAAAAAAATAAGTCGTTACCAGCAGTTGCGGGTTGCGAACAAGATCATGCAGCGTGTCGTGGAGACTGACCTCGACCAAGGCATCGTTTGGCATACCCAAGGCTCAGGGAAAAGCCTCTCGATGCTGTTCACTTCATACAAATTGCGCAGCCATCCGAAACTCGGTGACCCAACGGTTTACATCGTAGTGGACCGCAAAGACCTTAGGCAGCAGATCGGCGATACGTTCGAGGACTGTATGTTTCCGAACACGGTGAAGCCGCTCACAATTGGTCAGCTTAAGGATAAGATCAACAATCGTCCCGCCGAGGTTATTATAACGACCATCCAAAAGTTTCAGGAAATGGATTTCAGTCTGAACGGAAACGTGAAGCCGGATGATCGAAAGAATGTCATTATACTGATTGACGAAGCACAAAGGACGCAATACGGCCAATTTCATTCAGTACTTAAGGCCGCGTTCCCGAGCGGGAAGCGATTCGCCTTCACAGGCACGCCGATTCTAAAGACGCAGAAAGAGTTTGGCGCTGTGAAAGAAGGTAAGATTGAGGCGTACCTAGACCGTTACAGCATTGACGACGCGATTTACGACGGAGCTACGAAGCCAGTTAGATATGCCTTCGGACCGACGGAGTTGTTTCTCGATCGTGAAAAGTTAAAAACAGGCTACGCAGAAATTACTCAAGACCTGGACGAGGACCAGAAGCAGAGTGTCGAGAAGCGGGTTCAGCCATGGAAGGAGGTCCTCAAAACGCCCACTCGGCTCGAGGCGCTAGCTGCGGATATCAGCAGAGACTTTCGCGAGGTGGTCGAACCGACTGGTGGCAAGGCTATGGTAGTTACAGTGGATAAGGAGGCTTGCCGTCTATATCATAAGGAGCTACTCAAGCATTTTGATCCGTCTGAAATAGCCGTTGTGATTTCTCATACCGGCAAGGAAGCGGGAGAGGAGCTTTACAACAAGCTCAAGGATTTCAACATGGAAGATGGCGAATTGAGATCCCTGATCAAGCGATTCAAGAAGCGCATTACTTCCGATGAGCAGAAACTTGGCAACAATGTGAAGATATTGATCGTTTGCAACATGCTGCTTACCGGGTTTGACGCGCCGATCGTGCAAACGATGTATCTCGATAGCCCCTTACGAGACCACAACCTGCTGCAAGCACTAGCTCGCACAAATCGTCCTTGGGACGACCCCGTTACCAGCGTGAGCAAACAGTTTGGCCGGCTAGTGGATTACGTGGGTGTGTTCAGGAACTATCAGGACGCTCTGGCCTATGAACCAGGTGATTTGCCGGAGTTCAAGAGTACTGACGAGATCGCTGCATTGTTCCCTGGCTTGGTTGAAACTGCCATGAAGCCGTTTGAGGGCATTACGCTGGAGGACAGTTATGAGTGTTCGATTGCCATCGTTCGGCGACTGCAGACAATTGATCAGACGCAGTTTGAAAAAGACTTTCGGGAGGTGTTACAAAACTACGAGGCTTTATCGCCCCACGCGATCCTGGCGCAAAAAGAAGTGCGCGATTACTACGAATGGCTACTGACGATCTACCAGGTTTACATGACTGAGTTCAAAAGAACAGACTTCGAGGCCGAGCTATACGCTGCGAAGACGCGTAAACTCATCCGCGAATGTACCAAGCTGAAGAGCTTCTTGGGTCATCTGCCGGAGATCGCGATTGATGAGCGGTATTTGGAGAATCTGCGATTTAGCAAGATGTCAAGTGCCGACAAGGCGGAGAAAATAATCCGCGATATCGAGACGACCATTCGCCGCGAGGAAACACGGAATCCTGCTTACATGGAATTCGATGATAGGTTGCAGGAGCTCATCCAGCGCAAGCGCGAACTTAATGAGGACATTGAGCATATACTGCTTGAGCTGGAGAAGCTCTATGGCGAGGTGGACGAGATTGGCAACCTACCGCAGCGTATGGGCTTTGACGATCGTGGCCGATTCGACCTATTCCTTGACATCAAGCAATCAATCGGAGATGCTTTCGACGAGTCAAAGGCTCGGCAGTTCGTTGATGTACTTGTTGCTGGTCTTACAAAAGGGTTTTATGCTGGATGGCAGGAAAGCGAAATGGAACGCCGCCGAGTGGAAACTGATATCAAAACGCTCGCCGATGGTGACGACTATGCTTTACTGGACATCAGCGACAATGTAAATCTTGTAGAGACGCTTGTAAAGCGTTTGATTCAGCACTATTCCATTGAGTGATTTGTAAGTATGGATGCGTCTCCCAAAATTATTCGACGCCATGTCAAGCACGCACGGTTACGTGTACGGCAAGACTTAAGTGTGGAGCTGATCGTCCCAACCGATTGGCAAGCAGAAGAGATCAAGAGGCTTCTTGTCAGGAAAGCAGCTTGGATCCAGGATAGGCGGACTTTTTTCCGTCTGCGGGAGCACGGTAGAATCGCCCTGGCCCGCAACGAAGTGATGCTTTTTGGTGAACCTTTCAAAGTCGAAATCGATGAAAGCATCGCTGGTGGTATTGAAATTGACCTTGCAAATCGGCGACTGCGTTTAACTCAAGCCTCCGCTTCCGAGCCAAACCTGCAAGAGTGGCAACGAAGTTTCGCAAAGGCTTTCCTGTCGAAACGAATAAGTGAGCTTTCTAAGAAACACGGACTCAATTTTTATCGCTTATTTATACGTTCGCAGCTGACAAAATGGGGGAGCTGTTCGGCAAAGCAGAACATATCACTTAATTGGAAATTAATCAGTGCACCGAAACGTGTGATCGACTATGTGATCCTCCATGAGTTGTTGCATACAAAGGCTATGAATCACAACCAACTTTTTTGGGTTCATCTTCGGGCGCTTTGCCCATGGGCGAAAGATGCTGTCGAGTGGCTAAATAGCCATCAGCCAGAACCGGGTGTGAAGTTGAATCCTCCGAAAGCCATATTATCCCCTTAAGATAATCAAGTGCGAGCTATGCGTCGTACTTGATCTGTGAGCATTTTTAAATATGTTTCACAGTAGTTATCGTCAAACTCTTGTGAGGGGGGAAGAAATTGATCAGATTACTTGGGAAACAAGCCTCGTTGCCAGAATCAGGCTGGTTCGAGGTGGCAGGTGTTAACGATTACGAAATGGTTAGAGAAAAAGTCCCGGATCGACGAGCCCATTGACCTGCGGATGGCAGCCGACGAGATGGCGACATATAAAGATCATCAAATTTTCCTTGAGGACTGGTAATTGATGTTGGTCCTGAGTGCTCTACTTTGCCGTAACCCGGTCGCTTGGATCAAGTGACCTGAGTAATGATTTCAAGGCGGTTGTTTTCTTCCAGTCTCCTTCTTCTAGGATTCTAACCATTTGGTCAAACAACTTTGGATGCCTTTCAACATATTTTAATAGACCGGTGGCTAATATTTCTGAATTGATTTGTTTCTGGCCTTTTCTCCCTCGTGCTTCATTTACGAACTCATAAAACCCGAACGTCCCTTTGGTAATAATATCCGCTGGAACTGCACATGCGGATGCTATTTGAGTTATAACATTCGGAGGTGGAATCCTGGTTCCACCCTCATACCTCTGATATGTACTCAAAGGCACGCCAATTTTCTCTGCAAACGCTTTTTGAGATTGCTCGCCTCTTAATTTCCTGAGTCTTGCCCCGACTCCAAATTGATCTTTCAAGTGACTTTCTCCACATCCAAATTAGATGTTGACAACATCCAAAATGGATGTTATAATTTATCAAGATGTATTAATTCCAAGGAGATAGCTATGCAAAATACTCCTGCATGTGATTACCAATTATACCACAAATATTATTGGTATTCCGTGGAATCATCAGAAAATATAACAAAATATTTGTTTATATCGTGAAAACTCTCCGATTCATGGAGTGTAAATAGGGCTCATAGGTGGCATTTAACTGAGTATCCTCATTAAGAATGTGGGGGAACAGTGAAAGCTCGACAGAGAAAGCTAAAGCTTAACGGCAAAAACAACCCGCAGTCAGCAGGTAGGGTAATAACTGTAGGCCAGGACTATTCCTTATTTCCTTTTATTTATCATGTGCTTCTTCAAATTCTGTCGGAAACAAATCTATGTCCTCTCCATCGGTGCCCCCCAAGCTATAAAGGCCATCTCTCATTACGCTCCATGGAAAAGACATATAAGGCACGGAATGGACTTTACATATTCTTTGAGCGGAGGCTCGTAACGGGAAAGTGACGTTTCCAATCTTGGAAAGTAAGCGTATCAACCCGATTTTGTGGGGGGTAATATGCGGATTGAAAAAAGACAGCCTGCCAGAATAATCAAAAGAAGCACTGTCAAGAACATTTGCAAGGTGCCAAGCCACAAGTACGGCGGCATGGTCATATGCGAATCATTGTTGGAGGCTCATTTTTGTTCTCTTGCTAATATAGATCCACGTGTACTGTACTTTTGCCCGCAGCCTTTCCACGTTGATTACTATCCCCAAGGAAAAAAGAGGCGCTTTACACCCGACATCTACATGAAGACGACCTATGGAGATGTAATTGTGGAGGTCAAGCTAGAGTGCAAGGCTAATTCCGATATGTGGCAAGATGTTTTCCTCAGTGTCGCGCCGATTCTTCATGAGGCCGGATACGAATTTGTAATTGCTACAGAAAAGGAGATACAACTGGAACCCAGGTTTACCAATTTGCAAATCCTAGAAAGGTACTGGCGGATCATGTTTACACATCGGGATCAGGCTGACGCACTTTCGTACCTTAGTAAGAGAGGTGTAACAAGCATCGAAGAAATGATGGGGTATTTTTACACAAAAGGCTCCTGTCCAGAGATGGTCTACTCACTCATTTATTGGGGCGTTCTTTCAGTAGACATAATGAAACCACTAAACAAAACAAGTGCTGTCTGGCTTCCTGGCCGAATTCAGCCGGGCATATTACAAACGGAACATTTCAAAGGAGGTCTCTATGAGTAAAGTCGATGAATCTGAGCAATCTATGAGAGAAGACGCTTTACCCGAGCGGAGCAGGAGACAGGCATATATACAAGCAATATCCCATAACGAACAAGACGTGGACACGCAATGTGTTTGTTCAGAGCTTCTCGATGCGTTTGCAAAGAAAATTGATGATCAACGTCCCCCATCGCTAAGAACAGTGCGCCGTTGGAATCGCGACTATGTATCCTGCGGCGGTAGTTTCCCTAAACATGTTCCCAGGATTATGAAACCGGGAATACACCCTATGATCGAGGAATTCATCAATTTGGCAATCATAAGGTTTTCTGGGCACCGCCATATATTTACCGGTAGTAACGTCTGGGAGGAAGTTTGGAGGCAGGTCGAAAACGAAAATAAGTATCGCGACAACGATCATCAATTATCAATACCCAGCCTCAGTACCGTATATAGACGGGTCAAGCGGTTTCGTTATACGCAAAAGGATAGATATGGGTTGCGGTTTGCCATCTACAAGCGTGGTGTTATCAGGCGTGCAGCGCGTCCTAATGAGCTTCCTTTGGAGCCAGTTGAAATAGATCATACCAAGCTCGACCTCTCCGCGCTCGATAATGAAAAGCAGCTACGAAGCAAAAAGAAGCGGTTGTAGGGGCCCAACCGAAGCACCAGTACGGATGTGTAAGTCTCTAGCAGCTTAGTTTCTATTTGGAGAATGCAATTTGTAGTGATGTCCATGAATTCGCTTGATTTCGGCTAGTAGAAACGCTGAAGTGCATCAGGGGGCGAAACAAACATGAGAGAGAATTTTAGCAAAGGCGAGATGATAGTAATGGGCGGACGTCATTACTCAATAGAACAGCGCCTACCGACGGGGGAAGTCCAGCTCAAAGACATTGCACTTAACACTTATTCTGCCCTTCCGATCAAGACCCTCACGCACAGGCTTTTCGAGGGACACCTTGAATTTAGGATTGCGGATGCGAATTTGGTCAAAAAAAGCGAAGCCTTCCTAAAATGCGACCTTCAGATGCTCGAAGAAAAAACAAAGAAAAAGTACCTAAGACGCCGTGCATATGTTTGCGCAATCTATGCACATGGAATTGACCGCAAGACTGCCAAAGTATTTAAGCCGTTAATAGAGGTGGTTAGCAAGGAAATCGGAGACGAGAATCCCCCTTCCCCAATTACGTTATACCGGTGGGTCCGGCGTTACGTGGCATCCGGCGACAATCTTCGCTCGCAAATACCAATGCACAGTGAGAGTGGCCGACATGATTATATTGACCCCGAAGTCGACGAATTCATCGATAAGGCAATAGCGAAGATTTATATGAATGAGCAGCGGTTGACTCCGGAGGATGTATGGGAGGCAGTAAAGCTTAAGGTCGAGGAAGAAAATAAATATCGCGACGAGGATGATAAATTAAAGGCTCCGAGCCTCAGTACAGTTTATAGACGGTTAAAAAGGATTAACCCTTATGATGTCGCAGTGGCAAGGTATGGCAAAAGATTTGCAGACGCTAAATTCGGCGTTTTTAAGCAAGGAGTACGTCCAACCAGGCCGCTTGAGCGAGTGGAGATGGATCATACTAAGCTTGATCTCTTCGTGATCGATGACGAAACCTGCTTGCCTATTGGCAGGCCTTGGCTAACAGTTGCTATCGATAAGTTAACGAAGACCATATGTGGCATGTTCATTTCATTTGAACCTCCAAGTCACCTATCTGTGATGCAATGTCTCCTGCATGCGATTATGCCGAAGAGCTATGTCAAAGAAAAATACCCTTCGATCAAGAATTCCTGGGATAACTACGGCATAATGGAATGGCTTGTTGTGGATAACGCTGCAGAATTCATTTCGTCTCACCTGGAGGACGCAGGCGACGAGCTTGGTTTTAAGATTCTGTATCAGAAGGTGCGCAAGCCTTGGTATAAGGCCACCGTAGAGCGCTATTTCAAGACGCTGAACCGTCAACTGCTGCATAAGCAGTCTGGCACCACGTTTTCCAGTTTTCTGGATCTCGAGGACTATGATCCCAAAAAGAACGCCATCATCAATTATACCACTCTGTTGGAGGTTGCGCACAAATGGATAATCGACAGATATCATCAGAAGCCACATAAAGGCATCGGCCCTCATAGAGGCATTGGAGATATCCCTCATAAAGCGTGGCAAAGAGCTGTAAAGGTATTTCCTCCAGCCTTGCCATGCAATCGCGAGAGCCTTAATGTATTGCTGGGCATGATTATCGAAAGAACCATTCAGAATGAGGGGATTGAATTTGAGGTATTATTCTACGCTGATGAAACCTTGGCGGGCCTTAGGAGAAATGGCAAGAAAAAGGTAAAGTGCAAAGTAAATCCAAGCGATCTTGGATTTATTTCTGTCTTTGACACAGACAAGAAAGGTTACGTACCGGTAGTCTCCGTCAATCCTGAATACACATCAGGTTTGACGCTCTGGCAACATAGAGTCATACGAAAGTATGCGAGGGAGAGGCTAGAGGGAGAAACCGATGTGATATCGTTGCTGAGAGCCAAGGAGGAAATCCAAGCCATCGTAGAAAGGGATTGGCTTAGTTCACGCACCACGACGCATAAGCAAAAAATGGCTCGTTTCAAACAAGTCGGACTGACCGAACACAAGACTCTGCAAGCCACTGATGAATCAGAATTGTCCACAAACTCAGTAAAGCAATTAGACCCGAGCAGATCTTTAGTTATGACCGAAAATACTGGGGAAGCATTAGCTGGATGCGCAGCTGTCGGCAAAGTGGTACCTATGGACAAAATGGTTGATTTTGAGCACTCAAAGGGGCATATCGTCTATCCCGAATCAAAGGGAAAAGGCAGATCCTCTGATAAACGCAAAAGTAAGAGGGTTGCCAATGGTTCTTCGAATGAACAACAAAACCTGATAACGGCTAAAGGCGATTCGCTTATAGCTGACCAGGACAAAACTGACTTTACTGGGTGGGATGCCGATTACAGCCTACCCGGAGCACGGAGGTCAAAGAATGGCTAACAAAGTTGCAAATGTAATCAGCCTGACAACAGACAAAAGGATCGAGTTAACAGAAGGTATTTTCATCCAGCATCCGCGCTTCAAACAAATCCGTAACAGAATCATCTATTGCCATAACTTTTCGAAGAAATCAGCGGAACCTGAATGTCTATTTATCAAGGGGCTGAGTGGAACCGGAAAGACAACGCTATGTGAATTCTATGAAAGTGAATTCCCGAAGATAGAAACGAAAGAGGGGACGATTGTTACAGTTCTTTACGCCAGCATCTCTTCGGCCGCCACTGAAAAAACTCTAGCAAGCGATCTATTGGAAAGCATAGGTGATCCTGCCTACGACAAGGGTACGGGCGACAGCATGACCAAGCGGCTGCGCAAACTGATGAAAGAATGTAAGGTTGAAATCGTTATCGTCGATGAGTTCCAACATCTGATTGATAGGGATTCGGACACTATATTGATGAACTCAGCTAACTGGATAAAAGATCTCATTAACAAAACCAGAGTCCCGGTTGTACTTGTGGGAATGCCGTGGTCGGACAGAATACTCAAATCTAACACACAGCTCAGGAGAAGATTCTCTACGAGCGAGACATTAGAGCCGTTTAGGTGGAAACCAGATATAGAGCGAAACAAACTTAAGACTTTTCTTAAGCTTGTTGAAGAAATGCTTCCGTTAGGGGAGAGATCGCATTTGTCTTCAGACGACAAGGCACTCAGAATCTTCTGCGCTTGCAACGGCATAATTGGCATTATGATGAAGGTGATCCGTAGGGCTGCCGAAATAGCGATCGAGTTCAATTCCGAAATTATCACCGATGACCTTCTCGCCCAAGCTTATGATGAAGAAATAGCTGACATAGATACCATCAATGGGAATCCTTTCACTAGGGATATAGATAAGTTGGCTATTCCAGAGCCTCCTGAGGACATTGAGTGGAAGGCATTTCTCGCTAGAAAAAAAGATAGAGCGCGCAGGCCCAAAGCTTCAGAAGTGCTTCGTACATGAAAGAATATATAGCGTCAACAAAGGAGAATACAAAGATATATGCAGCGAGAGGTTAATTGGGAAAAAATTAAGCGATTGCTTAGGACTCCAATCCCCTACCCAGATGAAGGGTTTTTCCATTATACACTGAGACTTTCAGAAGAGAATGGCTATGAAACTCCATATATCATCTTTCAATTGGCTGGGCTCAAAAGCTATTTACTTTATACTAGTACTCTTTCATGTCGGGATATTATAGGCAAATTATCAAAGTTTGCCATCCTTGCCAATTTAAGTGTATCAGCACTTAAAAATATGCTCTACCAGTCGGATTCAAATGAAGCAGATCCGAAGTACTTTTATCTTAATACAGCGCAAGTACCTAAACATATGGTTAACCTGAAAAGACCTAAAATATGCACAAGCTGTATAAGAGAGCTTGGATATGTAAAAAGAATATGGGATCTTACCCCGGTTACAGCTTGTCCAAGACATAAAGAGTTACTCCTCGATAAGTGTCCAAATTGTGGAAATAGAATTATCTGGAATAGAAGTGCCGTGAGTGTTTGTCGATGTGGGTGTGATTGGAGAGATTCCAAGGCAATAGGTATAAGTGAAGATGAGGCCAGGCTATCGCAACGAATCTATGAGCTATGTCAAGAAAATCGCATGAGTGTAAGCAGACCTTCAACAGGTAGCAATCCTCTTTATGAACTAGATTTTGAAGCACTAATTTATATAGTTTTTTTCATAGCTGGCCAGCAAAAAGGTATTTCAGACACCAAGGGAAGAATGTTAGCGACTTCGTTCAATAACGCAGAGCTACATTTTTCGCTGACAAAGGCTTTTGAAGTTTTTGATGAATGGCCTCAAAATTTCAATAAATTCCTTGGATTTTTGAGAACACAGAAGCGTGAGACTATCCGACAAACGGGATTACAAAAGGATTTTGGCACCTTTTATTATTACATTTATAGGAAATTCCCAGAACAAAGCTTCAATTTTGTCCGATCCGCATTCGAAACATATCTAACGGAAGAATGGGATGGTGGATACATTGTACATGGACGTCTTAAGAAAATTAATTCCGAGTGCAATACATATATGACTAAAGAGAACGCCACTCGAGTATTGAATACAGCGGACGTAGAAATACAAAAGCTAGTCGATAATGGAACGCTCAAAGCTGTAATCAGGAATAAAGGTAAAAATAGACTCTTTCTGATAAAACGAGAAGACGTCCAAGCGCTCAAGCAAGAGCGGAGTGCCTTCCTAAATCTTGCCGAAACGGCAAAGAAGTTAGGTATTAGAACGAAAGTGGTGCCGGATTTAGTGGAAAATGGATGTTTTGAAGTATTGGGAAGGCCTGAAACTGATCAGTCCAAATGTTGGAAGGTTGAAAAGCGGGCAATTGAAATATTTATAGATAGGATAGAAAGCAAAATAGAGAAGACCCACAAGAGCGGATATAAGAACGCGTTGAGTCTTAAAAAGGCCGCCAACAGTCTCGGGCGCCTTAGTTTGGGCATAGGACATCTGCTAAAAGCCGTTCTTGATGGAGATATTCAACCCTGTGGAACGATGCCGAAGAAAGGGATTGGAGGCCTGCAATTCTTTAAAAAAGATATAAAAGCATTGGTCAAAAAGTTGTGTGACAACCAGAAGCAAGGATTATTCTCAATTGTTGAGGTGGCAAACCTGATGGGAGTCAACATGGACGACCTCGGCCTAATGATTAAGAAAGGAATAATCCCTACCGAAATTGTGAAGAATGGTAGAAGAAGCTTTACTCGAATAACGCAGAAATCAATAGATGAATTTAATAGAATTTATATTCGATCTGGAGTTCTTGCACGCAGCCTTAATTATTCATGGAGGGACTTGCCGGGGTTGCTCGAGAGTAAAGGCATATTGCCAGTCTTGGGAAGAAAAGAGGAAAGAAGAGGCTCGTATTTGTATAGAAAAACTGAGGTCGAATCAATTGACCTCAAAGCTCTGGTTTCTGAGATGAAAAGTAATAGAATGAAAAGCTCCAAAAGGGAAAAATTGTTTAGTGACCCCGATATCCTGCAGGTGGGAGAGACTGCTAAAGTTTTGGGGGTCAAAGAAAAGGAAATACAGAAATTTGCAAAGAGCGGTGAGCTGAAGTCACATCCGAAATCCGTTGGCCAAGGAAAAGGCTCCTGCCTTGGATTTACAAGAGTCGAAATTGACAAGTTTAGAGAGCTGTTTCTTAATAATACTGAATTGGTTTCTGATTCCGATGCTGCTAAAATGCTTAATGAAAGAATTTCATGGCTTTATAAAAAATGGGTTGCATTAGGGCTACTTAATCCTGCAATAGTCGAAGGCCTGAAGTCCAAGCATTTCTTTAAACGCAGTGATGTTCTTGAGGCTATGATTATCAAGAAAGAAACCGTGACCTGCTCGGGAGCGGCAAAAATATTGGGAATACGAAGAGAAGCGGTTTTAAGAAAGGCCAAAAGTAGGAAGTTAACGCCGGTTTTTAGCCCACAAGGCTGTAAAGGAGGATTATATTTGTTTTTGCGCAGTGACATTAAAAAGTTACAGATGTGGATGCGACGGGGTCACAATGAATCCGGAAAGCTATCCCCAAGATGAGTCTAGAATAAGAGATTTAATCTGTCAATTTGAAACTAAGGCATTCAATCAGATGGATATTCCGGCCACTTCGGACGCAGGACCTCTACCCAGTTATTGTGCCACTGTGAATTAGAATATGCCAGTGAGTAAATTCCCCTTATGTAACCCAGGAGCACTATGAGCAGTGCCAAAAAAGTAGTAAGTAGCTGATTATTGGGATATAATCTGAATATATCTTATCGGAGGGGTCCAGGGTTGCTTTATTTTGTCAACTGACAATTAGGAAAAGTCACACCTACATCTTGCCCTTCGATATATCATCTTTCTCTTTCGTAGTTTTATGAGCCCAATAGTATGCAATCCGCTTGATCTTTCGCGCAGAGATCACATGCAATGGCTCCCAAATTCCTCAATCATGGCCTTCCGGACTCTTCTACGCCCGTACTCCGTATTCATAATCATCCACGGGATCTTGCCTTTCAATTCTGATTGGGGACTCTTAAACCATTTAAGTGCAGTTATCGTGGCGTCATAGTTATTAAGATCAAATCTACTAAGGAAAAGTGGTGTCATCTTTATTGCGGACTCTATAAGCTCATCAAGAGCTTGAGTATTCCCTATTTCGCGGACTGCAAACCCGAGCCCGATAAGCGCTTTTACATATGGCAGTGCTTCCGCATATTCCTGAGAGGTTTGCAGCTCAAACCATTGGGTTCTCAGTTCTTTGCAAGCCCTGACGGCATACGCAGAAATTACCTCGTCCTTAATCTTTCCGAGCAACCTGACTATTCTCAGAATTTTATCGGTTCTAGTTGGCTTACGAGGAGTATTAGCTAATTGTTTCTTACGCAACTCTCTCTTGCTTAATTTGGGCGGTTCGTTGTGGAGTGTCCACTTACACCCCGTCTGTTTCTCCAGCTTTTCCATTCTCTGCCGTGCAATTTTTTCTGCCGAATCCGACCGCAGAGCCTTGATCTTCATCAGCCTGCTTAACTTCTCAGGGGGTAATGAAAGTTTGATAGGCTCCCATCCTTCAGCAATCGCCAAAAACTTATATGTCTTTTCCTTTCTGGTCATTTTTTCAGCCCTTTATATCGTCACTCTTCCGGCAAATGTAACTCGGCAATAGTACGCCGGATTTCCTCAAGAGTCGTATCGGCATCCGCATTGCCTTTAAGCGCTTGCCTTGCAGCTTCATCTATTTCATGCAGCGCTAAGTATAAACGCATCGACTCAGTTGCCATTTTAAATTCAACAGCATCCTTCGGGAGCTTAAACTTTAGAATGCCTTCCATACCGCCTCCCTTAATTATTTACCGCTCACCTTTCGTTCCGATCTTTCCGGATTAGCTTTGCGCTAGAAGTCTTCATTGGTTTCGTCTTCTTGCGGAGATCAGCATGGGAAGTCTGTGCTATGGGTGCCTGTAAATTGATCCAGAACTCCGGTCCAGTCTTGAGAAATTCCCCAATAGCTTTCGCATCATGTAAGTCAATCACACGCTTTCCGGTGATAATTTCCTCGATATGCTTTTTTGGTATGCCCGTTTCTTTTGCAAGCCGAGCCTGTGATATTTTCAAGGGCTTCAAAAACTCTTCGAGCAAAATTTCACCGAGAGTAGGATATGGCGCCTGCCTCAGTTCTTCGACACGCTTTATTGCTACGGCTTCAGATTCTTTGAGCATCCCTTCTTCCTTAAGGAAATCATCGAAGTTACTGCCCGCGTGTTTGTTTCTTTTTGCTTTCTTGGATGCCGTTTTAGTGTCTACAGCCTCAAACACTTTCATGCTTTCGTCCAGGTCTTTCATAAACAGAAAATCCCGTGATGCCTCTTCCATTTGTTTTCGAAGCTTTTCTTTCTCAATGCTGCTACCTGATTTATTGACTTTACCCATCACCTGACTTAGTGCTGGAGATGGTTTCGGCGGGTTTTCCATCAGTTCAACCAGAGCCTTTGCACCCTCTGCAGAAAATTGGATCGGGCCAATCGAAAATTCATCGCCAAGATCGAGCATTCCTGTGGCATGTTCCGCAGCCTCATAAAGCCCTTCCCTTTCAGCGGAAATGACAGCACTGGCTATTCGCCACCTCTTTTCCATACGAGTTATCAGGATCTCACTCCCTAGCGCAGAGACAATCTTTCCCCTTAAAGATTTCGAGATGGGAAATCTCTTTATCTGTGCGATAAGAAGAAGCTGCTGTTGATCGAGCTTAGTAAGCTCGTCTACCTGGGGTTTCTTTAAGTGAAGCGGAGCTTCGCCAAAGAGTTTTTCGGTGATATCTGAGGCAAGCGCCATGCGTTGTGTTTTCTTCTCCGCCGCCGATCGCGGCTCTTTATAGGGTTTTGCCATGTCATTTACCCCCACGGTGCACGAGGAAGTAATATCGCCCGATGGCAATAAGAACGAGGTCGCCAAGCATGATATAGAGTCCGCTATCATCATGTGCCGTGTTGTGTGAAAATTCTATGCAGATGCGCTCGATCACGCCAACACCCCATATTCTATTCTTATAAGTAAGTTCTCGACTTCTTTAGCACCCTTGCCGGTCTTCATGTGCTCTACCGGGATCGCCCCGTCGAGGCCGAATTGGGATTCGTGTAGCCAAAGAGTTGCGGAGACAGAATCCTCAAACACCTTCGTGGCTAACTTATGAAGTTTCCCATATACCTTGGGACGGCACTTTGTCGGTATGATAATTAAGCCGGCTGCCTGATCCACAAATTCGACTTCATCGCCGGGGTTGATGTCGTGAGCCTGACGAAAGGCTGCCGGGATCGTTATCTTGTTTCCTTTCAGGATCTTCACAGTGCAAGATCGCTGGGCTTTTGTTTTAAGGATTGCGACCTTAAACGGCTTCACCTTGCCTTCCTTCATATTTTTTTGGCTCTTGGCAAGGATTTCTAACAGCGAAAGGCTTTCCTGAGGATCTTCCTTGTCCTCAATTGAAAGGTCGGCCATCAGCGCCTTCTTGAGCTCGGGGTCTCTGGCAGCCCTCGCGCGCACAGTGTCGCTGAACTTGCGTGTTATTTTTGTCTTGCTGTGCTTACTATCAGGCTTCTTTGCCACAAGAATTAACCCTTCTTAACTTTAATCTGTTTCTTGGCAGCGGATTTTGAACCCTTTCCTTTCGCCAGTGCTTTTCTGAGGGTAGGATCTTTAACAGCTAATTCCGCTATGTGCTTAAGCACGATATCTCCAACAGCCCAGCTGATCATAAAGTCGGCAAGGACTTTATGAGGCATGCTCTCTTTGGCATGTTTGATCAGCGCGTCATGCGCCTCTTTTGTGAACTCAACTTCCCAATCCACTACTTTTCTGGTTATCTTTGACAAGATATTCATAACATCGCCTTTTTTCTTGGGCTTATAAAATTTGCCTCGAACGCCTCCGGTAAAGTCCACGTCTGAAGGCAGATGAAAGTCGTCCCTGCCAGGGCTGACCGGACGCCTGCTTTCTTCAATGTCCCGTATAAACTTATCAGCCTCGGCCTTGCCGAGCTTGGGCCATTTGCGGCTCCTCGTTGCTAGATCCTTTAGTTTGGGGGGAGTTTTCCTGGTCATGTCCTTTGAAACACTATTATTGATATTTTCGTATGACTGAAGTGACAACCCCAGCGATCTTCAACTCTCGCACCGGTTTAATAGGTTTGTACTTCTGGTTTGCTGGTATCAATGTAACGTCACTCCCCTGTTTATCAAGATACTTCATCGTCCAGGCGCCGTCCACTTCAGCGATTACTATATTGCCGTTTTTAGGTTCCAGGGAGCGATCAATAATAACCATGTCACCCGGCAATATCCCTGCTTCTGACATGGAATCACCGGATACCTTCAGAAGAAACGTTGCCTGAGGGTTCTTAATGAGCAGATCATCCAGCGAAAGTGTGTCGGCGAGTTCCTCTTCGGCCGGACTTGGAAAACCAGCTTCGACAGTTCCCAAAACTCGAAGGGAGTGTTTCATCTGCCCAGGGATAAGCCTACCGCTCTCATCTCGTAAAAGATAATTCTTCTGCTCAAGTTTGGCGATTAGTTTGAATACCGAACTTTTTGAGTTGAATCCTAATAGCCCGGCGATTTCAGAATAGCTCGGCATTCGATCTCTAGCCGCGTAAAACTCTCTGATTTTGTCGGCTCTCTCTTGAAGTGTATTCTCAGAAATTACTTTTGGCATACTTCTATTATAGGCGAACGAACGTTCGCTGTCAATACCGTATAATATGCGGCTTGAACTCTGAAAGCTTCGTATCTACTCGGCAGGTCACCCAACCAGACGGATGCATGAGGTGCGCTAGGTTCAACCCTTAATGGCTATTAATTGCTTTTCGCATCAGCTACAAGTAAACGCCACACGAATAAAATAGGTTAAACATGGCGCCGATCAACAAAAGGCCTATGCAATCTGATATAGTTGATCTATTCGATGCCTTTTTTCGCAAGCATCACTACTTTCAACGCTGATGTAGGAGGAGAAATGGAAAAAGACAACAGGATTAAATGTCCGTCTTGTGGGGCAGATATCAATGTCAGCGAGGTCCTATATCACCAATTGGAAGAATCTATAAAAAAGAACTATGACAAAAAATTAGTTCAAAAAGACCGAGATCTGCAGTCAAAACTGGAATCTATTCAAGCTGAGAAAGATAAACTGGAACAGGATAGGAATAGCCTTAAGGAACAGATAGACAAAGAAGTCCGAGACAAGCTGAAAGCCGAAAAAACGAAAGTTGAAAAATTGCTTCGTCAATCGATACACGATGAAACATCCGAACAAATAGCCGATTTGCGGAAAGAATTGACGTCGAAGACCGATCAAGTGAAAGAACTCAACAAAACCAAAGCTGAAGTGGAAAGGCTGAAGCGCGAAAAGGAGGAGTTGTCCGAAAGCATTGCTCTCGAAAAAGAGAAAGAATTCACCGAAAAACTTAGGGAAGAACGAAGCAAGATCAAGAAGCAGGTGCAAGATGACACTAACCTCAAGATAAAGGAAAAAGAAAAGATAATTGAAGACCTGTCAGCACAGCTTGGTGAAGCACAACGCAAGGCAGAGCAGGGCTCGACCCAACTCCAGGGCGAGATTCAGGAACTGGAAATAGAAAATATGCTGCGTGAACTCTATAAGTTCGACGACATAATAGAGGTAAAAAAAGGAGTAAGGGGAGCCGATATACTACAGAAGGTTAAGACTGACCATGGCGAGGATTGTGGTGCTATCTACTACGAAAGTAAAAGGACCAAACATTTTGATAATGGATGGCTTCGCAAGCTGCGTGAAGACAATATCGAGGTCAAAGCCGATATTCTTGTGCTTGTGACGGAAGCCATGCCGGAAGGGGTGGAAAGCTTCTGTTTCCGAGAAGGCGTATGGATTTGTGCGTTTGCCGAAGTTCGAGGGTTGTCACTCGTTCTGCGCCATGGTTTGCAACAGGTTCGAGCAGTATTAGTGACACAGCACGGCAAAGAAACCAAAGCTGAGATGCTTTACAAATATCTTACAAGTCAGGAATTCAAGGGACAGTTCGGAGCAATAATAGAGGGATTCAAAGCCTTGCAGGACAATTACAATGACGAGAAATTGCGGATGCAAAAACTATGGAAGGAACGGGAAAAGCAGCTAGAAAAGATTCTTACGAATACCGTCTTTTTCTATGGATCGCTTCGAGGGATTGCTGGAGCATCCATACCGGAGATAAAAATGCTGGAAGGGGAGCAATCACTATCCCTTGAATAAATAAAAGGGAATGAAAAATATAAGAAGGGAAACAAGAACTAAAGAATAAATTGACAGCTTATGAGCAGTCTGCTAAGCTTTGTGCTGGGAGGGGAATCGACTGCCTGAAGTCTCAGATGGCGGCCGATCGCCCCTTTTTTATTGATATTGTTTCTTGTATTAAAGGCAAATGCATTCGCCGGGAGGCAAAACATGGCCGGAGCTTTTACTCATTGGATGGTCATTGAAGAGGCGGTAGACAAATTAACGGATGGAGACTATTCAACCATATTAGGAGAAAAGCTAAACTCTGTCCGAATAGGAGCGGTCGGACCTGATTATCCATATATGAGTGAACTCGTCGGGAATTTATTCAAAATCCATAGCTGGGCGGATAGGATGCACTATGAGAATACACTTACTTTCGTCAAGAACGGCTTGTCCGCGCTTTTTGCAATGGATAGAAATGGAGAAACTTTCAAGATTTGTCTGGCTTGGTTTTGCGGCTATGTGTCTCATTTGGTAACTGACGCTATCATTCATCCAGTAGTCAATGCAAATGTCGGCGGCACCTATATATTCACAAAAAATGATCATAGAATATGCGAAATGACCCAGGACACGTGGATTTTCTTCAAAATAAAGGGAGTAGACCTCTCAAATGCAGCGTATCTCAAGCTTTTAAGAGATTGTTCGGATTCTGCAGATATCAATCGGATACACCCTGCCATAAGAGGCTTCTGGCCGGGGATCTTAAAAGCAACGCATCCAGGCGGAGCTGCCTATTTCGATAAAATCGATCCCGACAAATGGCATAAAGCTTACCTTTCAAAGTTGGGCACAGCGTCAGCTCCTATTCCGGTATTCAGGCATATGGGCGAAGAAGAACATCTTGTTTACAAAAAACGTAGCGAAATAGCTGATTCCATTGAGGAAAAAAAATACGTCACTGACATTAAGCTGCCAAATCGCAAGACGACCGGGAATTTTAAAGAGCACGCGTTCGATAAGGCAGTCAATAAAGTAGTAGAGGTATGGCAGGAACTGTTTGTCGATATCCATGAAAGTGACATCTCGCATTGCGTGAATTATTTAGGCGATTGGAACTTGGATACGGGGTTGGACGAAGACGTTATTATCTTCTGGGGATAGAGCGCTATCTAGGAGGAACTAATGAGAAGAAACGCAGTCATCATAATAACCATTCTATTGCTTACGAGCTGTACCTGCCTGTTGAAGAGTACAGAAGTTTGTAACGATGAAAAATATAGCCCAACGGACATTAGGCTGTCTGACTTCTCAAGACAAGTCGTCTATTATTATCATGCTAAAAAACAGGTTGTTCCCGCTGATTTCGACGAAAAGCAATTCGTGCAGGTGCTCAGACAATTACCAGCCGATCAGGTCGACCAGAAGGAGGTCGATTCGATGGTGGCAGCATTTAACATTAAGGCACATGCGGTTAATGAGGGTTTCTCCGTTATGTTATGTAACAGCACTGACAAAAAGATAATGGAAGACTTTGCCAACCATCCTTCCTCAGCGTGCAAATTCGATTTGAAGACTGTCGAGATAAAATCCTGGAACGAGAGCAAACCGTGCTCTTTCGAGGAAAACTGGCAACAATATTGCCAGAAGCCATTATTGTAAGGGGATGAAGATGGCCCGAAATCAAATTGACTCGTTCATAGATACATATGTCCAAGCGCTACATGACCAGAACGCCGCTGTATTTGCGGGTGCTGGACTTTCAATTCCTGCCGGTTTTGTAAATTGGAAAGAGCTAATGCGTGATATCGCCGAAGATATCGGGTTAGATGTTGACAAAGAAGACGACTTGATTACCGTTGCCCAATTTCATATGAATGAACGTGGAGGGCGACACGGAATCAATCAGGCGTTGATCAATGAGTTCTCGAAGCGGGGCAGCTTAACTGAGAATCATCGCATCCTTGCAAACTTGCCCATACGGACCTTCTGGACAACTAATTACGATACCTTGATTGAGAAGGCACTTCAGGATGCTCATAAGACTCCAGATATCAAGATTTCGGTCGAAAATCTAGCTACCACGGTTCCACGGCGAGATGCCGTAGTTTATAAGATGCACGGTGATATATCTCAGTCGCACAAGGCTGTTGTTACCAAAGACGACTACGAAGCATATAACGAAACTCGGCAGCTTTTCTCTACAGCGCTACAAGGTGATCTGGTTTCCAAAACATTTCTTTTCGTAGGCTTCAGTTTTTCCGATCCAAATCTTGCGTATATCTTAAGTCGTATCCGGGTGCTTCTTGGTGCGAATAGGCGTGAGCACTATTGCCTACTCCGAAAAGTGCATAAGAAGGATTTTAAAGTGAATAGGGATTTCGAATATGCACGAGCAAAGCAAGAATTGCAAGTGAAGGACCTGCAACGCTACGGCATTATTGGGCTTCTCGTAGACAAATACGACGACTATCCCGAAATTCTAATGCGGATTGCGCAAAAGTACAAAATGTCGCGAGTTTTTATTTCAGGCAGTGCATCAACCTATACCCCCTGGAAAGATGACAATGCCCAATACCTGATCCGGGAATTATCTCGCGAGCTCGTAAAGAAAGGATTCGGGATCGTGTCTGGCTTCGGATTAGGAGTTGGTGATCACGTTATTAACGGTGTGCTTGATCAACTGGACAGGGAAGGAACGCGACAGTTCGATGACAGAGTGGTACTACGGCCTTTTCCTTACAAGATTACTGACCCCAAAAAACGGACGCAACGATGGACAGCTTATCGCGAGGAGATGTTGGCTCACGCTGGAATCGCTATATTTCTTTTTGGCAACAAGAACACCGCATCCGGAGTCATGATGGCTGATGGAATGTTAGAAGAATTCAAAATTGCCATCAAAAGAGGACTTGCTGTTGTGCCCGTCGGCTGTACTGGTAGCATGGCTGAGTTGCTTCACAAACGTGTGCTCAACAAGTTATCACATTATTACCCTCATGCCAGTGGGTACAAACGTTTACTGAAGGATTTAGCTTTAATGGGTAGTCCGACTGCAGTTGTTGCGCGTGTTATCGAGTTCGTCAACAAGTTGAAGGCGAACGCGTAGAGGATGCTATAGCGCCGGTGCGTTAGAGTTTTAGACATCTGAACGAATTCTTTGTAATGCTGGAGGAACGAAATGGCGAGAAGAGTTTTTTTTAGTTTCGACTATAAGCATGTTTGGAGAGTTAACCAAATACGAAATATTCATAATATCATTGGATGCTCCGCGGCCGGATTCCAAGATGCCTCACTGTGGGAAGAGGCAAAGAAAAAGGGAGAGAAGGAAATCAAGAAACTAATAGACAAGGGCTTGGAAAACACATCAGTGACCGTCGTTTGCGTAACTTACGGAGTCTCTCAACGGAAATACATTAATTATGAAATAGAGAAATCCATTGAAAAAGGAAATGGACTTGTCGCAATCCAAATTCACCACCTTAAGGATAAGGATGGCAATACAAGCTCTGCAGGTGCAATACCGCCTCAGATTGAAGCAAATGGCTTCAAAGCTTACAAATATACAAATAGCGATGCTTTGGCAAAGTGGATTGAAGAGGCAGCCGAACTTGCAGGGAAATAATCTAACCTGTGGAAGTGCAGTGCCAAGTCCAGGAGACCAATAGATGTGAGAAAGTGGATAAAATAGTCATGACTAATAACAACATTGATCCTAAGCTAGTGGTATGAGCGTGAAAGGGCCAGTGATATGAATCCGGATTTTTTAGGGGATTCTTTCGATATTGTGAAGCGATTCTTTATCGAAAACATCAAATCATTGGGCTATCAAGTATTCGTTGACCCAATGTTTACCGGTGAGTGGACGGGGTTAGACCGTCAGTTTTATAAATTAGTGGGTGCTGTTCCGCTGGGGAATTTCGTTAAAACTGGCGGTCGAACCGCCCTTCTGCTAGATCCTGATACCGGAATTAGAGAAAAACGGTCAAAAGGACATATCACAATGGATATACTCGTCCGACATCTACAACAGCACGAAATTGTTTTTTCTTTCGACCAGTCATTCAGCCGAGCTGGTGAGCCCATTGTGGAAATAAAAAGAAAGCTAAATACTCTGCAGTCTTTGGGAGCAGTTGGATTTTATTACGATTCCCATGCGCGTTTTCTCTTTGCCGCAAAGTCAAGGGAAGCTCTAATGGAGATCGAGCAGAAATTATTGGACACTGGCTTGCCAGAACGAAGGTTTATCAAATAGTGAATACAAACGGCAAAGTTATTCCGAAGCGACCGGCGGTACCCTTTCAACAGCATCCTTCATTCGAACTAGTCCAGCTTTTTAAAGCGAGACCTTTCCAGGGCCAAACCCCTGAGAAAGCTTCGATCTTATTCTTGAGTTCTGATGCGAATTACTCACCGGAAATTTCAGGACATCCTTTTTTTGACTGCATATTTGAATATCACGAAAATAGTCTTACCTTTTGGCAGAGATATGATTGTCACCATCCGTTCTTACTAAAATGTTACCCATTTCTTCGAGACAGGGATTGGGTTCCGTCTCATCGTAATTTCAGTAAACTTTTCCTTGAACCTGAGCATGCCAAGTATATTTCTTTTATAGAACTTCTCGACGTACCGACCATGGGGAACAAATCACAGAATAGGAAGCTTTTTTTCGGGCTGACCAATCCAAAGCACTTACGAAAGATAGATGAACTAGTTCGTGGTGGAGGGCATAAGCTTTTCTTTGTCTCTCAAGGTGTTTTAGAAGATATGAAAATAATAAAGAAGAAATATAAGAATCAATATCCCGATCTTTTCGACTGGCTTAATCTTGCCCAAGGGGGCCTAAATCAGCAATTTTCTCTGTCGATTAACGGGAATAAGATCAAAGAAATATATCATTTTTCCTCATCCCAAATACATGGTCAAATAGACGACATCCGAACGGATATCGATGAATGGCTTACGTAAGGTGCTAAGTATTAAGCCCTGCGGAATTTGCAGAGTGCAATAAGTGTCATAAAGAAGAATATTGAGGGAGTGGACATGCCAGACGATACGCGCCGTTTCAAGGAGGAGAGGGTACGATACGAGAAATTTACAATAAAACTGCGCGCACTTGTTACAGATCTGTTGGCAAGTGAAGGCATTGATGCAGTGATTGAAGGCAGAACAAAATCGGTAGAGAGTTTCGCTGGAAAAGTTACTAGACCAGGGAAGGCCTATCAGGATCCACTTCACGAGATAACGGATCTATCTGGAATTAGAGTTGTGCTTCGGACTCTGAATGATGTGAATCAAGTGGGATCACTAATAGAGCGAGAATTTGTTGTGGATTCAGCGCGTTCCGTGAAAAAAAGCGAGCACCTGGATGCCGATCGTTTTGGCTACCTTTCTGAACATTACATCGTTCAACTCAAGGAGCCGCGAATCCACTTGCCGGAGTGGGAACCCCTGCAAGGGCTCAATGCAGAAATCCAAGTGCGGACTATCCTGCAACATGCTTGGGCAACAGTCCAGCATTCGCTGGACTATAAAAGTAAGTATGACATTCCGAACCAACTTCGCCGGCGTCTGTTCCGGCTAAGCGCACTGTTCGAACTGGCCGATCAAGAGTTGAATGCGATATCCTCTGATGCATCAACACTTTTCTCTCAGTATAAGGTGCAGGTGCAATCGGCCAAAGAGGACATTGAGCTAAATGTCGACTCACTTAAGGCATACGTAGAGAATTCGGAAACTGTGGCGCACTGGGCCAAGTACATGGAGGGGCTCGGAGTTGAAGTTGGCCGCATTGCTAGTGGGCCGATCTCGCGCGACATTGAAATGGCTCGTATGGCAGGTCTATCGACGATCAGAGAGGTCGAGGATATGATTTCGGTGGCAAGTAGCTGGGGAGAACCTTACCTCCGAGACTTTTTCCATAACACGTTCGGCAACCCAATCCCTAAGGGACGCTGCTATATGGAGAGAAACGGCGTCGTAACGATTTTTCTTATTGGAAGCTTCGTGGATGTATTCTCAGACAACATTTTAGACCGTCAGTTTGGCTGGGGGGACCCAGAGCGTGCAACTAAACCTGCTCGCAAACACAATCCTCGCTTCAGAGAGGAACGGGGTTGTTGTGCTATGAGGCTGCATAAGGAGATGGAGGGATCGATCCTCCGGAATCGGCATGCAGGTGCAGATTCCAAACCACCTCACGCTGCTTCAGATCGAAAGACTGCGGTGGTGAACGGTTGAGGAAAAGGCACACTAGATGTGTCAGGTGTGAATCAAGAAGGTGAACATTACGTGAACCAATGTAAGCGTCGAAAACCTTTAGATGATGTCAAAATCGGAGTTTCAACCCTGCTTCGAGATTAGCTTAGAAGGGACCTGTTTTACTGTCTAAGTGGCATCCGGCGTATAGTTGGCACGAGCTTGATTCTGGCTCTTTTTGCGGAACATAGGAACTCTTTATGTGATGCTAAGGGAAAACTTTATAAGTGAAACCCATGAAGGAGGAAAGTACCAATGCACATAAAGGGGGCGGATTATCTTGTAGTACCTATGAAGCGGGGATAATAAGCCGTGGAGGGAAGGAGATAAGTCAGTCCACAGCGAATACCAGTCAACTGGGCAACCAGGAGGAACTATTATTCAATGTGTATGTTTGAGACTGCGAAGACTCAAGCGGATGACTGGCACGAGCCGTATAACGGGAGACCGTTACGTCCGGTTCTGTGAGGGGCTGGAGGTGTGATTCCTCCGGCCTACTCGGCAATTATGAGTATAGCAAGTTAGTTAGTGGTCAGCGGCTTGGAATCTGTCCCGAAAACTGGAAGTCAAGTACGGTGACATGACGGTCGGCAAAGCTAAGAAACTGGATCAATTTGTGGCGGTGGGGAAACTGGAGCCTTTATCGAAATAAACGATGTAAGGGGTATCTATTTATGCCAAGCTATGACGAATGGATTAGAGTCTGAGTAGCAGCTACACTGTGAAGGTCATATGGACCTCTACCCAAAAAACTGTGCCACGTGCATTTAGACAATGCGTATAATAAACGCATATAATTAAAAAAGCGAATTTTTGTATCAAAGGTTATTATTGCTCACGCAAATGAATATTGACTCTGATATCAAAGTGTTTTTAATCCCAGGAATTATGGGATCGAGTCTCAAGTACCGTGGGCCTAATAGCTCGGGGGTTCTTGTGTCTGAGACTATTTGGGGTGAGGATGTTTCAGAGAACTTTAAAACACTGGCAAGTCGAGCTAAAAAACTATGTTCTCCCTATGTGACAGTAGATTCCATTATACGCAAGATGCAATTGTTACCATTTGAGGTCAATTTATATGATCGTTTAATAAATTTTTGTTGCGATAAGAATGATGGTCTCAATCTGGAACTAGATAAGAATTTGCATCTCTTCCCATACGATTGGAGAAAAGATAATCTTGAGACTTCCGATCTGTTGGCAAAGACTATTGATCGATTAGATCCGAAAGGAGAAGCAAGATATATATTTATCACACATAGCATGGGTGCCATTGTAACGAAACTTATGCTTTTGAACAATTCAAAGTTTTCTAAGAATACAAAACTATTTTTTAAAATTGCGCCGCCATTTAGGGGTTCTGCAAAAGCCTTTCGCTCTCTCAAGGATAGACCTTATTTTTCCTTTCTTGATCGTATATGGGTCATGTCACATGTTTGTAGTCCTGCTAGAAGGGCAGAATTGCTTGAGGCACTGAGAAACTTCCCTTCCATGTATCAACTATTGCCTCCCATGTCTGAGTCTTTTATTACGACAGGTGGAGGTTCATTGCTTTCTGCAATGAATGAACAATTTTGGTCAAACACAGATCCAAGCTTACTGGCTAAAGCCCAACATGTCCATGCTAAATTGGAACAATACCTGCCTTGTATTCAAGAATTGAGCATTTATTCAGATTGCTATGAAACAGATTTCCTATACTTTGTTTCTCGAGATGATGCTTGTGTGCGGCCGATTCAGATGGCAGAAGGCGACGGTACTGTAACTTGCGCTTCAGCATTTGCATGGTCAAAGCTCGAAGATCGTAAACTAATTGGAAAAGGAAATCGAAAACACGATTCACTTTGTGCAAATAATGTAGTCTTTGAGTATTTAAGGGAGGCATTCAAATGATACCGGAGAGCGGTATTTGTGAAAGTTATCCTATCGCGATCAGGCTGGAGCTTGATAAGCCTGCTTATGCAGTTAACGAGTTAATTTACCTTGATTTAACAGCAGTGAAAGAGCATCTTTCTGCATCGTGCAGGCAGTGTGAAATAGATCTGGAGATTAGAAAATTAGACGGAGAGGTTATTATTTCAAATAGGCTCGATGCATTTAAGCAGGGTGTTACTATACCAGAAGTCCACCTTGGTACATATAGTCTTCAGGCCAAGTGCAAAAAATATGTGCTTGATAGCGTTGATTTTGAAGTTGCGGAAGAAAAACAAGTAGTGCAGGCTACTTTTCTGGCTAAAGCTTTGCGATTTAGCCTGCTTGCTCTTGACCACATAAATGAAGGGTTTTTTGAAGATGCCATGCTGACAAATGAGAGAGCTGCTTACAGCTACATAGTTGGTGGTAATTATGTCTCAGCTTGTCGTTGTTGGCTGGATCTTGCAAATGTGCTGATTGAGAACAATAAGGCCGACCTTGCAGCCACGGCATTTGAGAACGCGAAATCATTAGAAGCAATGTCTCACACAGCTATTGACATTGCCAAGAATGCGGCCAATATTGCACCATCCGCAGCTGACTCTATCCAGGCAGTTCACACCGGAGGCGAGAGGCCTGAGGAAATAGTCGCTTCTACGGAGGAGATGTCTCAACCTGTGGGCGATGTAGTTAGCAGCACAGCTAAAATCGCCCAGATATCTCTCCAAGCTTTTGATCAGGCTAAAGAGGGTGAGGAGATCGAAGACGAAGTTCAGGCAATCGCATCTCCAATAATCGAATTAGTACAGGTTATGCAGCGACTTGGAGAGAGATCTGCGCTGATAGGCAATAGCGTTAGCGTGATTAAGGACATTGCCGATCAGACCAATCTATTGGCTCTCAATGCCGCCATCGAAGCTGCGCGCGCTGGTGAACAGGGACGTGGATTCGCCAAAGTTGCGGATGAAGTGAGGAAGCTTGCGGAAAGGGTGGGAAAGGCTACCTCCGAAATCCGGAGCATGATATCCTCCAGCCAGACCGAGGTCGACAGCGCCGTGATCGCTATGGAAAGCACCAATAAGAAAGTGCAAGCGGGACTGCAATACTCCCTGGAAGCGGGTGAGCAGCTCAGCAAAATAGTTAAGAGCTTAGACGGACTTCAGTCGATGGTGCAGCAGATAGCATCAGCGGCTGAAGAGGTGTCGGCGGTTTCCGAAACAATCAGTTCCGACAAACTGGAGATTGCCGTTGGCTCGAAAGAGATATCTGTTGACTCCGGACAGATATCTCTTGTCTCATCGGACCTGGCCAAAATTGCAACGGAAGTACAAAGTATCGCAAAGCAGTTAAGGCATAAAGCCAAAAGGCATTAGCCACACCGCAATAAAGTTCTGCAGATTGTGCAATAAAGGTCTGCATGCCTAAGGTTTTTGAGAAGTCCTAAAGATCGTGAGCACATAGAAGCCAATAGCTTTATCGGTTAATTTCATCTATTATTATGGGATTAGTAAGAGTTCGCCGAGCGACTCCGAATGGCTAACACGGAAGAAGCTTTCTCTGGGCCCGCAGAACGTCCTTACCGAAGCAGAGTGTCACTCGATAGGGCGCTTGATCAATCCTCTGAAATTTTCACGCTTTAGTATTCATTTCTCTATTCGACCAATGGTGATACATTTTGGCACCACGATATGCGAGATCTGCTCTACGATCCGAAAAAGCACAGCGTTCCATACGCCTGATTCGCTCGTCGAGAAAACTTGAAAATATTTTCTAGCCCTGTTGCTGTGCACTTGCTGCTATCACACAACATAAAGTGAAAAGATATTTCACAGCCGAACCCGTCGATTTGCCCATGATGGCGAAGGAGAAGGCTAATTATTCTGAGCAATAATATTATTGTCTTGACTTAAACAGAATAAAATCTTAGTTGTGATCTGCGTCCCAAAATTGTTGCGTACCCATGGCAAAATTAATTGAAGTTCCTTGTGCGAAGTAGTAAGCTTAGTTTACATGGGCAAAAAAGAGGCAAAGCAGAAAGAGCAGCAACAGAAGAAACTATTTGCACCGGATTTTTCTGCAGACACCACTATCATCGGTTTTACCGGTTCACTTGGTAGCGGAGCTACTTTTATTTCTGAGCGACTTGAGCAGCAGCATAAATATAAAAGATACAGCCTCTCGGAAAGATTGAAGGAAATAGCTCGCGAAAGGGGCATTGAACCTACCGTCGAAAATTTGCAGAACTTGGGCAATACGCTGCGTAAAGACAACGGAAATGATTTTTTAGTCATTTCCGTTTTAAAAAAGATAAAAGAGGATGAATTAAAAGGATATAAAGGCTTCATGGTTGACAGTATCAGAAATGATGGGGAAGTTGCGGCCCTGCGGCAATTCCCATATTTTTATTTGTTTTCCGTGCATGCGGATAAGGAAAAGCGTCAGCAAAGAGCTGTAGGCAGTAGCAAACGATTTAAGAAAAACCAGGAATTTGAAGCAGCTGATGACCGAGATAAAGAGGAAGAATTTGCTTATGGGCAACAAGTCAATAAATGCAATTATCTTGCCGATTTAATAATTAATAATAACGAGGATTATCCTAAGACCAGTGAAATCGGCATTAACAATTTTATCAATGGTATTTATCAAAAATATATATTGCTGCTTGAAACGAAAAAAGAAGGTAGGGCATTATATGATCGCCTGCCCACCGTGCACGAAACATACATGACTATGGCGTATGCAGAAAGTCAAAGATCATCCTGTTTAAAAAGAAAAGTTGGGTGTGTAATTGCTTCGATATCTCAGCATGACGTTCAAGATAAGGCAATTAAAGATACAGCTCATGCAATATCATCAGGTTGCAATGAAGTACCAGTTGGCACAAAACCGTGTGTATTTTCTGAATTTGAGAAATGCTATAGGGATTATTTGTTTGAACTTCAGGCTGATAAAATAAAGCATTGTCCGAGTTGCGGACTTCAGATTACTAAGCCACTGGCTACATGCCGTGGATGTGGCACGGCTATCAATACATATAGAAAAGCGTGTCCTTCATGCAAGAAAGAAATAGATATTCACTATAAATGTAAATGCGGCAGTGATATTTTTAAAGACTATTTAACCAGCGGCGGAAAGCTGCTGGATATGTGTAAGGCTCTTCATGCAGAAGAAAATGCTCTGATTTATCTTACAAAAAGGGGCATCTTAAATTCTGATGAGCTTGTGTTGTATACTACAACATTTCCTTGTAATCTATGTGCGAATAAGATAGTTACGGCCGGGATTAAAAAGATAGTCTATGCCGACCCATACACTATGGAGGAAGCGAAAAAAACGCTGACAACTGGTGGGGTTACAATGGAAAAATTTGAAGGTATTAAAAGTTCCGCCTTTTTCCGATTGTACAAATGAGGAGGATGATATGAAAACAGCCAAGCACAAGAAATCCGACAAGAAAAGCGTAGAGGCGGCCACGGATAGTACTAATGATCTTCCTTTATTTACTAGTAGGAATCAGGACAAAGTCGCCACAAAAGATACGTTTGTTAATTTGTTGAAAGGTAGGCCATTCTATATTCGTATAAATTAGTTTGCTAAAATATTCATGTTTGGTAGCTTTTGCCGAAACTGCTTTTAAAGAATAGATGCAAATCCGTCATTCAGAGACGCGTATATTCTGAAATATATCCAATATCGTATTCCTTAAGTGCGCCCTTTATTACATCCTCGATCATACTGCTGCGAGCCACTGCAATGTCCTCCTTGCCGAGTTCACTATAAGCAATCAACAAACAGTTATGCTTTGCATTGTCTATCTAGCGCTGAGTCAATCTAGCGCTGCCGTGTAAGACGCTGTCAGAATATCGTTACCCCGATTATGATACAGAAAAAGGATAGAACAGGATGGCACCATGAAAGAGCATCGAATTGAACGGGAGACGTTGTATGATCAGGTCTGGAGTGAGCCGATAACAAAGCTTGCCAAGAAGTACCAAATCTCAGACGTAGGGTTACTGAAGATTTGTAAAAAGCTCCATATCCCGGTGCCCGGCAGAGGCCATTGGGCGAAAAAACGTCGTCCCAAGCGCCCGCCTTTGCCAGTAATGCACGGTGGGCCGTCCAGCGTCATTCACAGAGTAACGGAAAGGATTGAGACCGAAATACCAACGCAAAAAGAGGATCCGGAGGAAATCAGAGCATTGATCGATTATGAAAAAGATCCAGCACATAAGATTACTGTTTCGGAGCGGCTGGTCAACCCTCATCCACTGGTGCAGGCGACGAAAATAGCGCTTGAAGGGCAGGTAGGGGATAAGTATGGGCGGTTGTTTCACTATAGAATGAAGTACTTGAACGTAGGGGTCACGAAAGCAAGCCTACCAAGGACGTTACGGATCATGGACGCACTCATAAAGGCACTTGAGAAGCGGCAGATAAAGGTGAGTTCGGCTGAAGATCGCACGAAGGTGACACTTCTCGGCCAGACGATTGCCATAAAAGTCGAAGAGCCGGTAAGGCAGCGGCAGCGCGAACTGACGCTGAAAGAACAACAAGAGTTACGCGAACGTGGATATGTCTATGACCGATACGTCTTTGATCCTTCGGGACAGCTTGTTCTCAAGATTGATGAATGGGGTGAATCTATCAGGAAAGAATGGAAGGATGGGAAGACCTCCAGAATCGAGGACTGCCTGAATGACTTCATTATTAGTCTGATTAGGATGTCGTATAGTAAGAAGATGCATCAAATTGCCCAGGAAGAGGCCAGAATCGAACGGCAAAGGGTTGAAGCAGAGAGATACGAGAAACTCCGCATCATTGAGGAAGAAAAGAAGAAGCTCACGAGGCTAGAGGAAGAGGTCGAACTCTGGCAGAAGAGTCAACTGATTCGGGCCTATGTGGAAGCTATGCGGCTACGGGCGGGGGCAATCGATCCCGAGAGTAAACTGGCACACTGGATAGAATGGGCAATGAAGCATGCCGACCGCATGGATCCTCTTACGGACAGCCCGCCGCATATTATGGATGAAGAAGCAAAGCTGAGAGGATACTGAAGAAAGCTCGCATTTGTATTGCACAAAAGTGCATAATGTCAAACACATAGCTCCTGTGGTTTGCGATACGCGCGGTTTGGCGTCGGAAAATTTCATTATTTGTGCAAAAGCTCAGGAAAATTTCACTTTATGCGAAAATTAATTTCATTTAATG